>Ga0163199_1002474_pt1 | contig 11335 bp, 9 predicted proteins | sample PL_2010_150m_FD_113537 | JGI IMG/M metagenome (GOLD analysis project Ga0163199, IMG submission 113537) | Freshwater microbial communities from Powell Lake, British Columbia, Canada to study Microbial Dark Matter (Phase II) - PL_2010_150m | ecosystem: Environmental > Aquatic > Freshwater > Lake ...
GACCGGTGATGGTTCTTACATGATGCTTAACTCAGATATTTACAGCGCCGTACTACATGGATATCCATTGACTTTAATCCTCTGCGATAATGGTGGCTTCGCCGTGATCTCTAGATTGCAGACCGGTAATGGCGCAGCTTCATTTAGAACGATGATTACTGAAAATGAATCCGCCGCCAGGGTGGATTTTGTTGCGCATGCAAAATCTATGGGAGCTAATACCCATCGAGTTACTTCAATTTCAGAACTTACTAAGAAATTACAGGCAACTGCTAACTCTAAAGAAGTTGAAGTTATTGTCATAGATACTGAGCCGACTACATGGAGCGAAGGTGGCGCATTCTGGGAAGTTGGTGTTCCTGAAGTTTCCGATAAAAAATCAATTCAGGAAGCTCGTGCTAAATTAATTGATGGAAAGAAAGCCCAGCGAAAGTTTTAGCTAGTTAACGCAGCTTGGATATTGGCCATTGACACCGCAGAGGCTTCTTGCGAAGGCTCCCAAGCAGTGTCCTGTTCGCTCATTAACCATCCAGAATAATTTAATTTATCGAGCGCAATAAATAACTCTTTAACTTTTAATAGACCAGTGCCAGCTGGAACAAAGAGCTTTAACTCATCAACGGCAAAACCCATGGTTTCAATTTCTTTTGAGATCATTTTTGCCAACACACCGCCGCTCACATCTTTTACGTGAACATGTGAAATCCGATCGCCATATTCGGCTACCGCTAGAACTGGATCGCCGCCGCCAACAATCCAATGACCCACATCTAAACAGAGCCCAATTTTTTCACTAAGCATTGCCATTAATTTCTTAGTTTCGCGCGGAGTTTCGATATAAGTAGCACCATGTGGATGAAATGAAGATTTCATTCCATGCGTTGCTGCAACTGCCGCATGGCGCTCTACAAATTCGGCCATAACTTTAAATCCCAATTCGGAAAGTCCAGGACCGTTATCTGCATTTCCAGCGCTTCGGTCGCGATCTTCGGAGCCATCCGCTGCAAAGACGATCATTTCAACACCAGCGCCAGCAGCTTGCTTAATTATTAATTCAGCTTCGGCTTCGGCTCCTGGCAGCAGACCATCCTCATTACATTTAATTGGCAAATATTGTTCGGCAGGCGCAACGCTATATTTCTTCATTAAGTTGCGGAATTCCAAGGATTCGGCTTGCTCGCCTGAAACTTGAATTCCTGCAAAACCATATTGCGCAATTTCTGAAAGGAATTTCTCTTTTAAGTTTGGATCATATTTCCAATTCAAGGGAACTATGCCAACTTTTGCATTATGTAATCTAATTCTCGGATTTGTCATTAGAGAACCATCATAACCAAATCAAGGAGAATAGTTGACCAACTAAAATCTGGTGCGCCGCGGCCAGATGCGGTTTGCGGGTTGTAATACTCACGAACACCACTTTTACGCATCGCTAAAATACTTTGATTGGCAATTACTCGAGCAAGATCTACTCTGCCATGTCGCATTAAGCCACGCGCTAAATACCAATTGCTATTAATCCAAGTTGGTCCGCGCCAAACCAAGTTTCCACCAACGGTTTCTGGACGGTAAGTCGGGTGGTTCATGGCAGTGCTAGGTATTGGAAATTCCGCCCAATACTCGTCTGGATTGAGTAGATGAGCCATCAAGGCTTCGACTTTTTTAGGCGCTAAATCTGCCAATAAGAGTGGCATTAGCGAGGTAAATGTATTAACCCGAAGCTTTTTATTCTCTTTGCCGTTTACATCGTAATAGAGACCATCTGCTTCATCCCAACAAAGTTCTTCTAAGGAATCTCGAGCTTTCGCTGCGCGATCTATATAAATAGCAGCGCCAGCCTCATCTTTAACTTGCAGGCAAAGCTCTGCAAGAACTTTTAAATTCTCAATATATATAACATTTACCATTACATCTGCAACAACAAAATGATTTAACGCAATCATCTTCTTTGGATCTCGATTAAATTTATCGTAAGGGTCGCAAATCGAGTGCCAACCACGATCCCAACTATCGTGCTCTTCATCTTGAATGTTCATTAACTCATCCCACTTAGGAGAGTGATCAAGACCGGTTTCATCGGGTTGCACCACGCGAATTAATCCGTCACCAAATGGATTTCTAACGTTATGCAACCATTCATAGAATCTACGAACACTCGGCAATACTTCTTTGATGAATTCGGTGCCGCGGCCACGTTGTGCGACAGCTTGCACTGCCTCAGCTAATAAGGGTGGCTGCATCTCATCTGATAGGTATTTCGAACGGAAAGCAATCGCATAAGTCGAAACCATTTCTTCAAAACTATCGCGTTGCCAGAATGTCACGTGCGAAACAAAACCATCATCATGTTGATTCTTTAATAGACTTTTTATCTCTGCTTCAGCTTTCGCCAAATCAATGTGGCTCAGCGCAATTGCATGAAAACAGGAATCCCAGAACCATTGAAATGGGTAAGTTACCGACGAAGGGCAGGTGAAATCAAAATCATGACCAGACCAAGTTGCGTGGCCACGCTGGCGATTTTTTATATGGATGTCGGTTACCACAGATTTCAGCCAATGGAGATCTTCTAAAGTTGGCGTTTGATTTGAGCCCATTAATATTTACCGCTCTTTCCTCGTTTTTGATTGAGTAGATTCATTGTTGAATTCCGCATTATCAATTTAGGCGTAATAGTTACATTATTAAAGTGCTTTTTGCCGGCAAATAACTGGTCCATGATCTCCATAGATTCCTTTCCGAATCTATTTTGCTCCTGACTAATAGTTGTCAGTGTTGGGTTAGCGAACTCGCTCATCGCAATGTTGTCATAACCAACAACTCCAACTTCACTAGGGATTTTATAGCCCAACTCAGTTAGAGCGTGCATCGCGCCGATTGCAGTCAAATCATTATGACCAATAATTCCAAAAGGTGGCTTATGTTTCTTCAAGATCTCGCTAACTACCGCGCTACCGGAAATCAAATTGTCTTCGGATTGAAAATAGTGAACTGGAGTTAAACCAGCGCCAGACTTGGCTCCTTTGAAACGAGGAGATCCATCAAACTTTTCTCGCGCGTTTCCAATATAAATTATTTTTGAGTAACCACACTTGGCCAAATGTAAACCTGCCAATGCGCCTCCCTTTGTATCATCACTTGAAACTGTGGGAATTTTTAGGTCGTCTTGATTTACGTTTACTAAAACGATATGGCCATTAAAAGATTCAACTTTTTTCCGATGTCGATCAATGATTCCGGAAGCACAAATAATTATGCCATCAGCTCTGTGGCTAGCCAGGTAATTTAAATAAGATTCTTCCCGTGCGCTATCTTCCGCTGAATTGCAAAGGATTAACGAATATCCACGTTTTTGAACTTCATCTTCAATGCCTCTAACTAACTCTGGATAGAAAGGATTTTGAATATCGGTAACTATTAACCCGATTACCGCGGAATTTTGCCGGCGAAGTGACTGTGCAATCAAAGATGGTTGAAATTTAAGAGTTTTGATGCTTTTCTGAACTTTCATTCTAGTGGCATCCGACACATAACCCGTTCCAGCCGCTACTCGGCTGACTGTTGCGGTACTGACGCCTGCGTGGGCCGCAACATCTGAGATGGTGGCATGACCGCGAGCTTTCTTCATTCCATCCATCCTCAACGACTTGTAGGGCTAAAACTAGGTGTTTACGGGTATGTATTCGATAACATACTATTCGACCATAACGGGATTGTCGTGGTTTTATGGGTTAATTCTTGGGGGCAGATATGAGTACAAAAGCCGTTCGCGTAGGCGTCGTTGGAGCTGGGGCGGTCGCCTCTTCGGTTCACTTGCCGATACTCACACGTCGTAGCGATCTATTCCAAGTAACTGCGATTGCCGACTTTAATATTGATGCTGCAAATTTACTAGCTGATCGATTTGGAGTTGCAAATCGATTTTCATCACCAGACGAAATGTTTTCAGCCAACCTAATAGATGCAGTTTTTATTTTAAATTCTGGAAGTCATTCCGAAGTTGTAGTAGCAGCCCTAAACGCAGGATTAAACGTTTTCTGCGAAAAGCCATTGGCTTACACCAGAGAAGAGATGAAAGCGATTGAAAGCGCACTCAATTCATCTGGCAAGCATTTAATGATTGGGTACATGAAAACGTTTGATCCAGCTGTAACTGCTGCTCAAAAAATCATTAAGAACCGCCCAAGAACTGTTGATGTAGTAGTTCTCCATCCAAGCGGTGAAAGCCAACTTGCAACGACTGAGATATCGGTTTCATCTGCACCTACTCCAAAAGAATTAATTGCAAAGTTCAAAGCTAGTGAAAGAAATATCCAACTTACTGCCCTTGGCAAAGCAGCAGCAGACGCCTTTGGAAGTTTCTATTCTGATGTAATTCTCGGCAGCGTGATTCACGAGCTTTCAGTATTACGTGCGCTAGATCTGCATATTACTGAAATTGATTTTGTAGATAGATGGCCAAATGATGGTAGCGAAAAAGCTCATTCCATAATTATTCATGCCCGTACCGCTGACAATGTGAGAATTACAATTAGGTGGTTCTACCTTGACCACTACCCGCTCTATCAGGAAGAAATTCGATGGGTTAACGAGAACGAGGGACACCACATAATCTTCCCGAGCCCTTACATTCTTCGAGTACCCACAAAATTGATCTCTACCAAGCGAATTGGCTTGGATCATGAGAATTCAATAACTGAGTCTTACCAGCCATCTTTCGAAATTGAGTTAGTTGCATTCCACAAGTTAGTAACCACTGGAGAGCAAAGTGCTAATCCAATTGCAGATGGAAATGAAGATTTAGAAATTTCACTTAAAATTGCTAAGGCAATATGTAGTCGCGAAGGAATTACTTTAGGTGGAAATTTAAGCAATTAAGAGATATATCCGAGAGCCTGATACTTTCCTGAACTATCTTGCAAAGTATAAAGTCCTACTTCTCCGGCAAAAGTCTCTAAATCTTTCCGAATTATTTTTTTCCCGCTAGAAGGCGTAGTCAATATGCAGCCTTCCCCACCTTGAACACCAATTTCATCTTCAATAGGAATGACTACAGGTGCCGTTGGATTTGCGCTAACTGCAACTCGTCCCGCCTGCAACGCTTCAAGTACCTGTGCCTGAGTGATTTCATTCTCTTCGCATTTAATCTCAACCCAAGTTGTTGGGTCGCCAGGCAATCCATCACTTCCCAACCTATGGAAATCACTTCCGCCAATCGGTATAGGGCGACCATGATCATTCCACCATTTAATTGGTTCATCGCCGACTTGATCCCAAGACGAGTGCCAAATCTCTGATATTGAAATGCCTCTTGGAATATCCCTAGTCCATGCGCAAGGTGCTGCTAGTGGATGATTAATTGAAAGTAAGCCACCTCGGTTCTTGGTTTCAGATAACCATTTCTCAGTTGCTTCCCGATAATCAATCCATCCAATCTCACCAAATGCGTTTGCATGCCCACTATCTGTCGTAACTTCTTGGCCTGCAATTAAATTAATGCCAACATATTTTGCGGTCTCTGCAAGATGTGCGTGATGGCTTGTGGTGTTGTGATCTGTAACTGCTAGAAGTTCAAGACCTCTACTGGCAGCTAACGAAGCGAGCTCATCAAGGCTTAACTTCCCATCTGAATGTGTCGAGTGGGTATGAAAATCCGCTGGGAACCAGCGAAATCCTCTCCTGGCAGGCAACTCTCGACGGGGTGGTCTATTTGGCCGCGGTGGGCGATCAACGACCTTTGGAAATATTGGCTTCCCAAGTTCTATCGTAACTTCAACAGTTACGCCTTCGTTATCAACCTTATGCAATCCAATTGATACAAACCAGGTGCCACTTCGAATTGGACCAGGTAAATATCCCGGTGTCGCTTTATTGCTACTAACTACAACATGATTTCGTTCGCTACCAGACCAACCACGAAACCCAATTGTGTCAAATAACCCGAGATCAATTATTGATAGCACTCCATCATGGCGCATCCCAATCGTAACTGCTTCCGTTCCAATTGGCACCTCAAACGGAACGTACTGATATATGGAATCAGCACGATCTGCTTGAGTGTAAAAATGTTTAGACTGCAATTTATTAACCTCTTCTAAATTAAATTGCCAGAAGTTTTATCGTAAAGCAGAGTTCGACTCGCTTCTGGTGTTAGGTGAACTATTGAACCTAACTTAGGTTCATTTCCATCTGGAACAGTTCCTCGGAAAAGAATTCCATTGCATTCAGCTGAAACTAAATAATGCGTTCCCAAATTTTCTGTAACTTTCACAGCTCCGGTAGCAATTCCAATTCCTGCTGCTGAACTTAGAGTGACATATTCTGGTCTTACTCCGAAGACAACTTCTTGCCCTTCGCTTACTTTCCCTTGCGCAAGAGCCGGTATGGCAAATGTATTAGCTCCAACTTGGACTGCACTTGATTTTATTACTCCATCTAACAAGTTCATTGGGGTAGATCCGATAAAGGCTGCAACAAATGTGTTTTGAGGGCGGTGAAAAAATTCAGCTGGGCTGCCAATTTGTTTAATCTGTCCTTTATCCATTACCGCCATACGATCTGCAAGTGCTAAAGCTTCGCTTTGATCGTGAGTTACAAGAATTGTGGTTACTCCTAATTCCCGTTGCAATTGCTTAAGAAAAGTCCTCGCCTCTAAGCGCAAGCGGGCATCAAGATTTGAGAGTGGCTCATCAAATAGATACAGGTTTGGTGTGCAAGCCATTGCTCGCGCAACCGCTACCCGCTGTTGCTGCCCTCCAGAAATTTGGCCAGGCCGACGCTCTAATAGAGATTCGATTGAAAGCGCCTTTGCCGCATGGCTCACTCGCTTCTCAATTTCTTCTTTAGAAAATTTCTTAACCTTTAACGGATAAGAGATATTGTCTCGAACATTCATATGAGGGTAGAGCGCATAATCTTGGAAAACCATAGCGATATTTCGAGCGCCTGGCGAAACCCAAGTCACATCTTTTTCATCTATCGAAATTGCCCCGCTAGTGGGTGCTTCTAGGCCACCAAGAGTTCTTAGCAAAGTTGTTTTGCCACAACCAGATGGCCCTAGCAGCGCGAAGAACTCGCCATCGTTGATAGTTAGATCTAAGCCATCTAGAGCGCGGACTCCCCCCGCGAAAACTTTAGTGATCTTCTCGATTTTAACTACGCTCATCAGCCTTTTATCCCTCCATAGAAACGGAAACCATATTTACGATTTACATAAAAATACATGAGTACAACCGGAATCGTATAAAGGAATGAAAAAGCAGCAACTAATCGAATAACCGCCTGACCGCCTTCATTATAAAAGCTATACATCATCACTGCTCCCGGTTGCTTATTAATATCGCGAATCAAGATGAACGGAACTAAGAAATTTCCCCATGCTTGTACAAATGACCAGACAAAAATTACCGCTAAACCAGGGCGAATTACCGGCGTCACAATATCTTTAAGAATTCTGAAAGAGGATGCACCAAATATTTGGGCGGATTCTTCGTAACTTTTTGGGATCGAATCCGTAAAGTCTTTTAATATAAAGATGGCCGCAGGAATAAGCCCTCCGGTGAGAACAAGAATTACGCCATGATAGGTATCTAAAATATTCAATCTTAGAGCGAGCAAAAAGAGCGGCACCATTGCTGCACTTCCTGTAACAATTGATGAGAAAAGTAGCAGCAAATATAAGAATGAATCTCGGCCTTTGAATTTAACTCGACTTAACACATAAGACGCTGGCGCTCCTACCAATATAACCATCAAGCCGGTTCCAGCCGAGAAGAAAGCTGAATTCATTAACGACCTATATGCATATGGATTCAGTTTCATCTCTTCAAAATTCTGAAGTCCAAAATGTGGAATCTTCAATCGATACGAAGGTGCACCGTCAAATGGCGCCAATATCAACCAGAGCAAAGGCAACATAAAGAATGAAACTACAAGCGCGATAAATATCGTAGTTGTAACTCTTTCGCTTAAACTCTTTTCGAGAATCTTATTTTTTCTAGCCATTATCTATTCTTCTTTCCGGCGCGAATCACAATAAGCGAGATAGCTAAATTCATCATTAGCATTAATGCGGCAATTGCTGAGCCATAACCAAAATCGAGATATCGGAGCGCGCTGTTATAAACAAAAATTGATAGAAGTTCGGTTTTTCCGCCCGGACCGCCACCAGTCAATAAGTAAGGACCAAAATCATTAAAGGTCCAGAGAGAAATCAATAGTAAATTGGTTAGAATGAATGAACGTGCAGAAGGTAAAATAATATGGCGCAGCTGTTGCAGCTTACTCGCTCCTGCTACTCGCGCTACCTCAATATGAGATTTTGGAATCGAAGCAATTGCTGCACTAAATAACAACATTGAGAAAGCAGTTCCACGCCAGATATTAAAGATAATTATCGAAACTAGTGGGTATTTGATTAACCATTGGATATTTAAGCCGGTCAACATATTTAAAGTTCCCTGGTCGCCATTCAAGAAAGCCACCCATAAGAATGAAACTACTGAACTTGGAACTATCCAGGCACAAATTACGATCAATTCAACAGTGCTTCGTACCCGCTTGGAAACATTGGAAAGCACCCAAGCCAAAATAAATCCAACTACTGCCTGTCCAAATATTGCTGAGCCAAGGGTAAAAATCAACGTTACTTTTAATGAACTCAAAAATTGAGGATCGTGCAAAGCTTTTTGAAAATTATCAAACCAAATTATTTGCGGGTTTGCTGCGCTAAAGCCAGTGAGCTTGTAATCGGTAATTCCAAGATAGAGCGTCCAAACAGCTGGTACCAGTAAGAAGATGATTATAAAAATAGTTGCCGGCGATAAGAAAAACGCAGCCGCGCGGCCATTAAGAACAGAATTCCCGGGCTTTGCAGCCCGGGAATCTGATCGAGTTTTTATACTCATATAACTTTCGTTTTCAGTCTAAGTATCCCTGCTTAGTTACTGAGAACGTTGGTTGCGCCGACAAGTGTCTTTAATGAGGTTTCGTAATCTGCTGCAACTGTCGCAACTGATTTACCAGCAACAATTTGGCCAGTGGCCTTTTGCAACAAGGTTGAAACTGCATTGTAGTTAACTTCTGCAGGTCGGAAGAAAGTATTTGGAATTGCATTTTCAAATACAAACTTCAAGCATGGATCAGCAAGCAAAGTGATTGCATTTACGTCTTTACGTTGAGTAATACGTACTGCGCCACCGATCGACATGTTTGCTAATACAGCGCCTTTGCTATTCATGAAAGCAAGTAACTCCCAAGCAGTTTGCTTCTCGTTGGAGTTTGGATTGATGGTGTAACCACCACCGCCTGAATAACTTACAAAGCTCTGACCATTAACGCCAGATTTTGCAGTTTGGGCAGGAATTTTTGCAAAACCAACATTGGTATCGCGGTCAGCCATCTTGTAGTTACCAGTTATTGGGTTGATGACGCCACGCCATTGGTAGTCACCTTCGATCATCATTGCGAGCTTGCCCTTTGAGAACGCTTCGAATGATGCGTTACGCCCGGCTTCACCAGCAAGAAGGTTCCAATCAGAATTACCAACTTTTTTCACGTTGTAAATGTTGTCATAGAAAGTCAACATATCGCGAACAGCTTTAGTATTTCCGAGGTACTTCTTAGTTTTTGCATCGTAAATTAAGTTTCCAGCTCCAGCTAGGAAGTTAAGGAAGCCTTGCATAGCGGTAGCTTCACCCATCCCGTCGCCAGCGTTAACTTGAAGCGCTTGTACATCTGGAAGCTTTGTTTTCAAAGTAGTTGCAGCGGAAAGAATGTCTGCCCAACTAGTTGGCTGCCAATTAACTGGGAGTCCAGCTTGTGTGAATAGCGCCTTGTTGAAATAAATAAAACGACCATCAGTTCCGGAAGGAACTCCGTAAACTGCGCCGTTATAAGTCATTACTCCTTGAACGCTAGTAGGAATTTGTGACCAACCATCCCAAGCCTTAACTGAAGCTGCTGATGCAACTTGATTAAGCGGTTTGATGTAACCAGCATCGGCAAATTCTGCGACCCAGAAACCATCTAATGAAAGTACATCTGGACCTCTCTTAGCTGCAAGATCAAGAGCTAATTGTGTTTTGAATGCCGTATCGTCAATTCCTTTAGGAGTAAATTTTACAGTTACTTGTTTTCCTGCTTCAGCATTTTGTAATGTGAATGATGGAATTACATAATTCATAATCCAAGAAGCTGTTTGGTTATTCTTGCCACCGAGAATTGCGTTTGCGGCAACTTCAACAGTGTATATTTTTGTATCTGTCCAAATCTTTTTATTTCCTACAGATTTACATGCAACTGCAGTCTTTCCTGCCTTTGATGCAGCTCCTACTTTGGTGCAAGTTCCGCCAACAGTTACAGTTGCTGCTGAAACAGCAGTGACTCCGCTGAGGATAAGCGCTCCAGTTAAACTCGCTCCAACGAGCGATTTCAATACTCGACCAGATGGTCGTCCGAGTTTGATATTCATTGGTCATCTTTCCCTTGAGTAATGCTTCCGGTGGGACAGTTCTGAAGCTTTTTACATACTCGGGAACACCAAAATATGTAATCGATATCAGAATTGCTTGTCCGTATTTTTGTCGCTTAAAGTGGACAATGTCAACGACAAAAGGTGGATTTTAAGCGAATCTTTGATAACGATTTGGAATTGGGGGTGATGCCCATAATCTAAAAATCTCACCCCAAAATTAGATTCACAACGCAATTTGCGCTAAATAGCTCCCAATCAAAGTGAACTTCGGCTTGACTCGACTGAACTCTCAACTAGCTCTCTAGAGAAACAAATGGATTAAATGAAAACCTTTGTATCTGGAGCTAGCACTCGCCAATCGAGAGTAATCGAATCGTTTCTCGCCTCCCGAGAATTAGCGCCATGGTTAATCAAGTTTTAGGTTGGCGCTGAAATGGTGGCTTAATTAGAAACCGTCATTCGGAATTGCACTTTTGATACGAATCTAAAAATTATTCGCGGTAGTGCAAAAGAGATCACACGACTTCACGAATTGTGTGAATTTTTAGATGAATCGAAAAAGAATTTATTTAGCGATTAACTTGCTGGACCTATGCAGGAGTTAATAACAGAACTATCTGCTTAGCTCTTTGAATCTCCACTATCTATCTCGCCAATTAATTTAAATTGGCCGCCACCAAGTTGTCCTTGCTCTTTGTATAGTTCTAACTTTGCGCGGGTATCGGCAATATCAAGATTTCGCATAGTTAATTGGCCAATTCGATCAACTGGTCCGAAGGCTGCACCTTCAGTTCGTTCCATCGATAACTTATCTGGGTGATAGCTAAAAGATGGACCGGTTGTATTAATAATTGAATAATC
>Ga0163199_1002475_pt1 | contig 11334 bp, 10 predicted proteins | sample PL_2010_150m_FD_113537 | JGI IMG/M metagenome (GOLD analysis project Ga0163199, IMG submission 113537) | Freshwater microbial communities from Powell Lake, British Columbia, Canada to study Microbial Dark Matter (Phase II) - PL_2010_150m | ecosystem: Environmental > Aquatic > Freshwater > Lake ...
ATGCAGCGGTTTTACTATTTTGTAAATCTTTATGTATCAAAAAGATTATATCTTGCGAATGGTGGAGATGATCGGCGATCTGATTGCCGCCTTTCTGGGTTTACTCAAAAAGGGCGATCCCGACCAGGCCGAAAAAATGATCGAAAGGGGGTATGTTGAACTCTTGCGAAACGATGCCTCTTTTTTCCTGCTCATTCCAAAAGAACAGCTAACTGATCAATTGATTGGCAAGCATCATTATGAACATTTTCACCTTGAAATACTGGGCGAACTGTTTTACGCCGAAGGTGAACTGGCCGAAGCCCGGCATCAACCGGAACACGGCCTAGCCTGTTACGAAAAATCGCTGATATTGATCGAATTTCTTGAAAAAAACGACAAAACCTGGTCAGCCAAACGAGAGGAGAGGAAAGTCACCCTTAGGGACAAAATTATGGAACTGAAGCTTCCGGGCCTACCGGAATGAAGGATTTCAAATGGTTCCAACCATTTGAACATGCTGCCCCAAATCCTATATCAGTAGAAAAAATCCGTCCAAAAAATAGAAAATACCAATCACGCCCAAAACAAGGCTGCAAATCCATACAAATTTCTTCTTGGAAAGGGTTGCTATGGAAGATAGCAAAATAGAGATCTGAAGGAAGATAACGGCCATCCCGAATTTATCAGAATGCAGCTTGCATTCATCCCGAAGCGCTTCAAAACCAGCTGCTGCCTTTTTGATATCTTCTTTTTCCTGTTCGTGTTTTTTCCAATTCTGACTGTATGTTTCAATCTTTTCTTTGTATTTTACAACCCTTGCCTCATTCCCCGGTTGTTTTTCAAGATTCTCAACTTGCAGTTCAAGGTTCTCACGACGCATATCATCGAGATATCCTTTAATGCTTTTACTCTGGTAAAATGCCCACTGATCGCTGGCTTTGGTTTGGTTCAGCAGGCTCCTGGTACTGTACCCGCCACCTTTGAATGTAGAGAGGGTGGCTGTCACCGCTATCAGGATGGTGGTTATCGCCATATAGGTAAACCACCTTTCTTTTTTATCTTCTGCCATTATCTGTTCTTATTTGTTGAATTATCGATATTTTTATTCAAAATTAGTCAAAGTAATTAGTATCATTTGTAATTTGCCCATTGGATTTTCGTCTTCGGTCGTAATTGATTTAAAATCTTAAGATTACATCAGCAGAAAACTTAATCTTGGGAACTCCAGTCGACCTGTTGATTGGCTGAATGTTGGTTGCATGATAGGCATCGCAAAATATCAATCGTTTTTGAAAGAATCAAATTATGAAATCCATTCATTTGTTGCTGTTTCTGCTCTTGCTGACAATTGAAGGCCTGGCTCAGGATACAATTGTAGTAAGAAGGGATACGACAGCTGTGTATCATGTGACCAGAGAAAAATCTGAGGGGCCGAAAGATAGCAGGTTTTATTACGGGGGGTATTTGAATCTCACCTTTGGAAGTTATACGGCCCTTGGAATAGAGCCGTTGGTTGCCTACAAAATTACCCCAAAATTATCGGTTGGTACAATTGTAACCTACGAATACATAAGCGATAAAACAAATTCCGGTTACAGGTCCTCCGCATCCAACTATGGTGCAAGTTTGTTCGGGCGCTACAGGGTCATCCCGCAGCTTTATTTTCATACCGAATTCTCCGAAATGTACTACGAAACGCATCAAACAGGCGGCAATGGCACTCATTACTGGGTTCCTTTTTTGTTTATCGGCGGCGGTTACAGCCAGCAGCTTTCGGAAAATACATGGTTGAACACGCAGATTCTCTTTGATGTGATCCAGAACGAAAATTCACCCTACAAAAACTGGGTACCATTTTACAGCATCGGGTTTGGTGTAGGGTTCTAAGTCAACTGACGGGGTGACTCAGAGTCACCCCGTCAGTTGACTTACCACCGGCATTAGACTCCATTAAGATACAAGCAATTAATCTGCAAATCATGAAAAAATCAATCTATCTGATCATTTTAGCTGTGTTGTTCCAATGCAACATGTCAACCTCTCAGGGGCAAACCAAAAAGAATGAGTTCTCTTCCGTCAGCCAGGTGAAAGCCGGAAAGCCGGTTGGCGTAATCATGACGACCTACACCACGACCATGATTGCAAACGGGAAAGACCAGACCCTGATCATCGCATTTGTTGTCGATAGTGCAGGAAGGCAAATTACCACCGCCAAAGTTCCTGTCAGAATATCCGTGACAGGTGATGCGATAATCACAGGAACTAATAACGGGATACCCATTACTTTGGTGAAATCTGAGAACGGAACAACCATCTGGTCATCCGAAATAGTCAACGGGTCATGTCCGCTCATTTTCCAAAGTGGAAGTAAACCGGACAAAGTAAAAGTCGAGGTGAAGGCAGACAGCATCTGGCCGGGATCGCACGAGATCCATACGCTGCCTGCTGATTTTAAGCAATTGAAACCTTCACCAAACCGGGTTGAACCAGTGGTGTTAAATATGGGAAGAGCCATCGGGGCCGATATTTCGTTTCTGCCGCAGCTTGAAACCCGAGGAAGAAAATTCATGGAAAACGGCGAAGAAAAGGATCTGATGAAGATCCTGGCAGGTCACGGATTCAATTATATCCGTCTGCGGCTCTTTGTCAACCCTGAGAACGAAAAAGGCTATTCGCCCAAGACCGGCTTTTGCAACCTTGGTTATACGCTTAAGATGGCTAAACGGGCCAAAGATGCCGGCATGAAACTGCTGCTGAACTTTCATTACAGCGACTATTGGGCCGATCCGCAGCAGCAGTTCAAACCCCTGGCATGGAAAGAACTCGATTTTAAAACCTTGAAGGATTCGGTTAAAACCTATACCAAAAGAGTCCTGACCGCACTGAAGAATCAGGGCACATTGCCCGAAATGGTCCAAATTGGAAATGAAATCAACCATGGTATGCTTTGGCCCGACGGACATATCAGCAACCCCGACAACCTGGCCAAACTTCTCAAGGCCGGGGTCGAAGCCGTCAGGGAAATTGACCCGTCCATTGTGATCATGATGCACATTGCACTCGGTGGGCAAAACAGAGAATCGGTTTTCTGGCTTGATAACATGATTGCCCGGGGCGTTCAGTTTGATTTAATCGGCCTTTCCTACTACCCGCGCTGGCACGGAACCCTCGATGATTTGAAATCTAATATGAATGACCTGATCAATCGGTATGGCAAGAATGTTAATGTCGTCGAATATTCCCAATTCAAAAAAGAGGTTCACGATATTGTTTTTGGCCTTCCTGCCAATCGCGGCCAGGGAACCTTCATCTGGGAACCTATCAACTCCTTCTTCGACAAAGAGGGTAAACCCACAAAAGAACTCCTGATTTACAATGATATATGCAAAAAATATCTGCCAAATTCACCCAACTGACGGGGTGACTCAGAGTCACCCCGTCAGTTGAGTGAATTTCAGAAAATATTCGGGGGAACCTGTTTCCTGATGTACTTGCGATAATGCAAATTCACTCCCAAAGCAAACAGGTGCATTAAAGGGGATCTTAAGGCTGCAGGATTGAAGATGGTCCTTTTCAAAATATTCCTCAGGGAAAATACTTTTTGGTAAAGCCACCAATAGAGTTCGGTAAGTTTTTGAGGAGTCATATTTGCCGGTTTGAAAACGCATTGCGAACCATCATATCTTTTCAAGTCTTCCGTTATCAGTCGATTCTCAGCCTTAAACCGGTCGTAAAGCGTGGAGCCTGGAACCGGTGTTAAGATGTAAAAACGTGGAATGGGAATCTTGGTTTGTTGAATGAAATCATAGGTTGCCCGGATACTCTCTTCTGTGTCGCTGTCAGTGCCCAGCATCATCTCAGCGCTTACCAATATTCCGGCTTTGGAAATCGTTTCAATTAGCTTTTTATGTTCGCTCACTTTCAGCCACGATTTTTCAAGCTTATTCAACCCTTCCTGGGTAATGCTCTCAATTCCGAAACTCATCATGTTACCGCCTGAACGACGGACCGATTCCAGTAAATCCGGATTTTTTGCCAGGTGAAGTGTGCATTGGCTTGCCCATTTCATTTTTAACGGCTCTATTTCCTGACAGAGCGTTTTCAAATATTTTGGATTGGATACGATGTTATCATCCAACAGATAAAACCTTTTAAAACCAAAATCCTTTACCCTTTGAATATCCCTGATCACTTCGTCGATTGGCCGGGTAAAATATTTCCCGTTGTAAAGAGACGCAATGCAGCAAAAGCTGCAGGATTGGTTACAACCCCTTCCTGCCTGGACAGGAAGCATGTTGCCAATTGGTTTTTCCAACAGAAACTCATATTTTGGAACAGGTAATCCATTCAGATCGACAATCGGGTTATGGTAAATTCTCTCAATTCTTCCATTCCTTTCAAAATCCTTCAACAATTGGGGATAAGATTTTTCGGCATCTCCCACAACAACCGAATCAACATATTTCAGAGCCATCTCCACCACCATGGAGGCCATGTATCCTCCCATTACCACTAATTTCCCCCGTTTGCGGAATTCAGTTGCAATCTCAACTCCCCTGTAAATGGCATAACCCATAGTGCCAATTCCAATCAGGTCGGCATCCGAATCAAAATCAACGTCATCAACAACTTCAATTTTGACTTCAACCTCCCAGTTTTCAGGCGTCATGGCAGCAAGCAAAGGAAAGACAAGTCCCGGCAGGTGAATCTTCTTCTGTTTGCAGAGTTGATTGTCTGCACCATATTGAGTGGGTTGTATCAACAGGATTTTAGGCATTGCGTTTGGCTTCTTTAATTTTGGAATAATATTGCTTCCTTACCAGGAAGCTTCCTTTGATCATTTTGTACAACATTGGAAGAGTGTATTTTGTCAGGTATTCCATCAGGTATTTTGGTTGGAAAAGTGTTGATTGATATAGATTAAGTATGCTTTTATAAAATTCATCCACACTCATTTTTTTCGGACGAATGGTTACATGGGCCAAATCCCATCTGGCAAAATCAGTATAGGGTATCACAAGTTCATCATTGGAGACATGGATACCTGTCCCAGGCAAGGGAGTAAATGGTTGAAGGTTTACGTAATGGATGCCCGACTTCCTGATTTTTTCTTTGCACAAGGCAAATTCATCCTTTCCCCAATCCGGTGAAACAATAATTGTTGCAAAACAATCTATTTTATTGACATTCAGAATTTTCATAGCGTCTTCATTTGTCTTTGCATCTATGTTTTTATGGTAATTTTCAAGTTCATGATCATAAAAGGATTCAATGCCAACAATGACGGTTTTCAATCCAATCGTTCGGAAGTCTGCAATGATATCAGGATTGTTGGCGATAAAGTCTGCCCTTCCGTAGATAAGATAATTCTTATCGAGCTGTGCTGACCGAATGGCACCAATAAAATCTTTGACCCTGCTCCTGCCGGTTAAAAAGTCGTCGTCAACGATGTAGATATTTTTTTCTTCAATCGAACGGAGTTCTTCGATGACCGAAATGAGCGGTCTTTCAAAATAACTCCCTTTGGTTATCTCCCTGCAAAAACAAAAATTGCATCGGTAAGGACAACCAAATGATGTTTTAATCAGGGCAACTTTGTCATGGAAAATATAAAAATAATGCTTCCTGTACTTTTGCGTCAGTGTCCTGTCCGGGATCGGAAAAAAGAAATCGAATGGTGGTAGTTCTGCTGCCGGAAGTTCATCATTGTATCGGAGAATACCTTTAGGAAAGTGTTTTCTATCCTTCAGATAAACAAGCAATTGAGGAAATACGGCAATGGCATTGCGGATCACCCTGTAATCGATCGCTGCATCATTCAGATCTCCAGGACATACCTCACAGTGAACGCCGCCAACTATGGTAACAATTTGCGGATTGAGGCTCTTGGCTGTTTGACAGTAGGAAATTATTTCCGGTACGTTGGTGATGTAACCGGTTACACAGAGCACGTCAGGATTTTCCTTTCCAATGAAATACGCAATTGATTTTTTCTCCAGGATCATGTCGACGATTACCGGCTGGTTGGAGGGGCCTGCAAGCGTTGCAAGCACTTCCAGCTCAAGCGGTTCAACAATCATCACATGCTGAAGGCCGATTGTTTCCTTTGAGGGTCTTGGACGTACGAGTAGAATCTTCATCATTTATTTTTAAATACATGTGATTCACCCACTACCGTGGAATATTCAAGCAGACTTTGCCCGGCTTTCAGGATCATTCTCATTGCCCGGTTTGAATGGTATCCCAGCATGGACTTTTCGACCAGGATACCCCCTAACCGGAGCTTTGGAATTTCAGCTGTTTGACCCAGGTCAATTGTAGAAACCTTATTTTCAATACCATCTTTCACAACACTCATCAGAATATTGAAATAAGTATTGTATTGCCTGTTTTGTTTGTAATCAATCCCTCCAAGAAAAAAATAGAATTTTTCCCCAAAAATTGTTGTGATGTACCATCCTATAAGCTTATCAAAGTGATAAAATGTTGTCAGGCTGAAATTTGAAGGGAGATTTTGAAAAAACTCCTGAGAAAGGGTTTCCAACTTTCCTTTGCTCCGATTCAGTACCTCATGATATTGTTGATACATACCACTATCAAACCGTTCACAGGTAGATCTGCAGGTGGTAATAGCCAGGAATGGTCGGGACAGATGAATGATTCTCCTCCTGTAACTAGCCTTTAGGGAATGGAGGTAATTCTCCCACGAGCCAAAAGTATTCCTCCATAAAACAGTTGGCAGTGTCCTTCCGGTTGTCATGTGATCAACCACTGAATTTGAATCGAGGTTTAATACAATCAGAAGTCCTTTTTCATGCTCCTTCATTTTTCCGAGAAGTTGCGGAAATATTTCATTGTTCCCAATCAGTCCGCAGGCAGAGACAGAACAAGGAATTCCGGCAATATTCATTTGAAAAGGACTTGGGATAGCCAGATAAGTTAACAGGTCCAACCTTATGGTGTAAACTACAGCTCCTGCTGCAAATTCACCATCGTGGTAAAGTGAATAATATCGTTGTTTGCAGGGGTTGTACTTCTCGGTATGGTTTAAAAATTCACGTGTCTGAAAATAGTCAATGGCCAGTTCATCCCATTTTATTGGAAGCTCAGTTGCTTTCGACAGTATAATCAGTCCTTCTTTCATGGTTGTTGCTATGATCAAAACACTACATGCTGATTACCTCCAGATCATCAGTTTGACAAGGTATTCCATCCCCATCAAAAAACTGGTTACGGAATGAGAGATAAGTCCGGCAACACCATAACGTATGCGGTGCTTTTTCAGGGAAATAAATCGCATTCCGGGTATCATGTAGAGGTAAAAAAGCCAGAGATAAAATACCAGGGCTGACATGTGCTTTGGTCTCTGATGCAGGCGCAAAAGATCGTACCGCCACCATTTCGACTGATCCATGATTGGCTGAGGGTTGAGCTGCGCCAGTTGTGTACCCGGGAAAACGGTCAAAGTAGAAAACAATGCAAAAGGGATGTAGTTGGCTCTGAGGTAATTTGCCAGTTTCCGGAAATCACTATGCCGCCATTCCGGATCAATGATGAAAAGGGCAAACAAGTCAATATCCAGTTCGCGGCAAATTTCAATGGTTCTGTTATTATCTGCCAACGAAGCTTCCTTGTTGATTGCGCTGAGCTCTTCGTTGGTAACAAATTCAAATCCAACCATCAGGGCAGCAATGCCAGCCTTTCTCAGCTCTGCCATCACATCAGGGTTCTGGGCAATAAACCTGGCGTTGCCGATGGCAATAAACTCTTTTTCTATATTTCTTTGATGAATGAGATCGCAAAACTCCAGCAACCGGTTCTTGTTGATCAGAAAATCATCATCCATGATCAATATATTCCTCACCGGAATCTCAGCTATTTCATCAACGACATCTGCAACAGGGCGGGCTCCGTATACTCCTCCGTGCATTTCGGTGCTGAAGCAGAACGTGCATTTTCCCGTGCAGCCAAAAGAAGTTTTGATGGAAGCACATGGCTTGTAATACATTATTTTATACCTGTCGGGAAACTGTTCAAGAAGGAAATGCTTTACCTGTGGCAATTTCCTGGGATCAAGCGGAGCCGACTGATTGTACACAAATTTCCCATCCAGCTGAAAAGCCCCGCCAGGAATATCGTGGTAAGGTTCTCCACGGAGGATACGATCGATAACCAGGGCAACTGCTTCCAGTTGATTGGCGAAAAATACGCCATCAATATTTTCATTGTAAAAATGTTCCGGACAAACTTCAGCATCAGGTCCGCCTACAAATATCAACGGTTGATCAGGCAGCTCCTTCAACCTGGCGGCAGTTTTCAAAACATCCGGGACAGTTGTAATCAGCGAGGTAAACAGGACGATTTGGGTTTTTAATTTTTTTGCCAGTTTAACCGGATCGCGACGGTCGACTATTCCATCCAGCAGGCACAAGTCATGTTGCTGCAGGATGGTATACAGATACTCCAATTCAAGCGGTTCGCAACGGATCAAACGATTCAGGCGGATGGTTTGGATAGCAAGGCGCGGCTTGCATATCAAAATCTTTAAACGGTCCTTGTTTTCTGTTGCATTCATAATTTTACCACTTTGGTATTTATCAATAGTCCGGCAGGTTTTTATTTTGTCAGCTTCAAAAAATGTAATAGATTGAAATACATGGAAATAATGAAATATTTCAACCTATTTCCATCTATTTCAACTTGTTTGTCTTAAGTTACTTGAAAAAATGTACGGACTATAAATTTGCATTGGATGTATCATTATAATGGAGTCTCAAACAAGGCATACCTTCGATAAGGTTCCATTTTCTTGCCTGTAACCCTCTCCAGGAATCTCCTTGTCATTGAAATGCTTCTTAGATTCTCTTCGAAAATAAAACCGCCTTCCCCAAATTTTATTCCCAATTGATCGATGTACGGTATCGCATACAAGATCATTGCCTGCACTGCATGGCTAATTTCATATTTCGGCAAGACAGCTATTTCAGTGAACCTGAAGGTATCCATGGGATTGGCAAAATGATACTTCAGGACATGAGATAAACCAAGATGTTGACTTCTCTTTACGAGTTGATTAAAATCCGGGTACCAGAGGAAAAAACCTATTGGTTCCCCGTTTTTTTCCGCAAACAAAAGGTTTTCTTCTTTTATCAGGAACCTGAACGGATTGAAAAGCTCAAAGTCCTCCTGCACTTCCCTGTCGGCCCAAAAAGGATGACCAGGGAAACAGGCATTGTTAAGGTAAGTGTATATTTCGGTTTCCTGACGCAACCTCTTTTTATTCAGCTTTCTAACAGTAATCCCTTTAAAATTGGGACATTTCCCCATTTTTCGTTGATATTCCACAAAAGAATCGACAGTAAATTGGTAGGATACCATGCTCCTTTTCTTGAATTTGCAGAAGTATTCCTGGTAATATTCCGGCGAGTAAGGCAGGCCAAAAACGGGAGCCCTGTCAAAGCAATTCAATAAAATACCTGCCCCATAATTTAAATGGCCGTTCAATCCGAAGACTATTTGCTTACAGTCGGGATATTTAGTCCGTGCCTCTGCCACCATCCATTCAGAAAGATCCGGGATGTCGGGAAGCGCTTCAAAAAAAGAAACCTGAATATATTCCGGGAGTTTACGGTCGTGTATCAATGCAAATCTTGCGACAATTTTGGCATCATGAAAAACAAGATAGGTGTTGACGGAGGCATGACTGTGAAATGCCGTGGGACCCTCCAAAAGAAGGTGCATGATATCGTCTTCCGTCGCACGATAAAAGAGATTGTTTTTATAAACCTCCTTCGGGAAATGATAAAAGGAATTAAAATCTTTCCTGGTAATTACTTCTTTTATCGTCATACAAAGTACTCTTTTGCCTTTGGAAAGCCCAGAAAGCTGGTATAAGCGGATGCACAATAGGAACCTGCATCACCCAGGACAACAATATCTCCCGGATGGGTTTGCGGCAGGTGGATATCACATGCCAAAAAATCGCGGGAATAGGTTGAGCATCCGAATATTGAAGATAACTTCACTGTTTTACCAAGCGGGTAACCATTGCTGCAAACAACTGATACAGGATGAAAAGCGCTGTCCGGATAAAACAGCGGCCTCGGGAATTGTGCACATGAAGCATTGACGCCAATAAGCTGTTGATTATTCCGCATTTTGATATCCACGATCCTGCAGGCAAAGTAGCCCGAGTCGATGCCTATAATCCTGCCTGGTTCAAGTATCAGTTTGATCTCGCGTCCGAATTTGGCAGATACTTCTTCCATTAAAGCTGTCACCTTCTGCCCATAATATTTCAGATCGAATGCCGGTTTGATCTTCTCGCCAAGTCCGAATCCACCGCCAAAATCCATGTATTCGAGATTGGGGAACAAGGTGGCCAGTTTCGTGACGTGCCTGTAGCTTTCCAGGAAATAGGCTATCTCAGAAATATTGGTCCCGATGTAAATATGAAGCCCTTTAATATTTGGATTCCCTTTCAGTGTTTTGATAGAACCTGGTGTTAATCCGAGACGGCTTTCCTTTCCAATGAAATAACCCCCTGTTGTTTTCCGCGGAACCATTGAATCTCCAATATTGCAGCGTATCCCTATCCCTGATTCGGGGAACAGGGAATGCCACAAATTGATTTGTCCGGTTGAATCGAGTACAAGATTGGCTCCACAGGATTTGACCGTTCTCATGGTTGCCACATCCATTGCTGAGGCGGCAAAAACTATTTCCTCCCCAACGAAACCCAGATCAATAGCAGTTTCCAGATGCATGATGGAGTTCACAAATATTTTTAAACCTGCCTGTCTGATAATTTCCAGAAAATGCGGGTTTGTATTGGCCATCATGGCAAAATGGATGGATTTCGGCTCATAGGGTATATCGAGAAACTGCTGACAATTATGCCTTATCTTACTCACATCATAGAGGTAGAACGGCCCGTTTTCAGAATCCGTCAGTTCCAGAATCTTGCTTTTAAGCTTTTCGCTGATAAAAAGTCCATTCTTCATAAAAATCACACTTTTAATGCCTTATCAATGCCATCCAGCATCAATCATTCTTTTTATAGTAGCACCTGTTCATTCATGCAAGCGGTGGTTGCATTGAAATTCGCCCTGTTTTTCGATATTGGCAATCTTTTGTCTTGTCAAATTGATGATAAATTGAGCATGCTTTGCCAGATGAAGGTACATGGCTGCAAAACTCACGACCGGTTCAAGCGCTTTGGGATTCACCATCAGGATTTTAAAGATTAATTTCCAAAATAGCGCTCCGGTCTTTTTATTGAAACCAACTTTTCCGCAAATTCTCAGAAATGCCCGCATCATCCTTAGTTTCTTTGAAAAGTCCGGACTATGC
>Ga0163199_1002476_pt1 | contig 11333 bp, 12 predicted proteins | sample PL_2010_150m_FD_113537 | JGI IMG/M metagenome (GOLD analysis project Ga0163199, IMG submission 113537) | Freshwater microbial communities from Powell Lake, British Columbia, Canada to study Microbial Dark Matter (Phase II) - PL_2010_150m | ecosystem: Environmental > Aquatic > Freshwater > Lake ...
AGGCCCAGCCCGCCCCGGCACCGGCCATCGCCGAGATGCTGGGCGCGGTGCGCGTCGAACGCGACCGCCTCGAACAGCAACTGCGCCTGCTCTCCGCCGCGCTGAGCGACAGCGAGGAACGCCAGCAACAGGCGCGCCGCATCGAAGCGCTGGAACAGGAGAAATCCGGCCTGGAGACCTTGCTGGGCGGCATCACCCACACGCTGAACCAGGCTGCCTGGTCGGATCGCCCGGCGGACTGGCCACATGCTTCGTCTGCCGAAAAAACCTTGCGCATCGTCGAGGCCTTCGAGTTACGGCTAGCCGCGCTCGATACCGCACAAGTCCAGTTGACCACCACCCGCGACAAGCTCAGTTCTGCCGCCGCCAAACTGCACCGCACCGAAGACGAACTGGATACCACGCGGCAAGCGCTCGACGCGTCCCAACTCGCCCAGCACAAAACCGGCGACGCGTTCGACGAACTGACCCGGCGCCACGCCGAAGCCGGCGCGCTGCAGGAAAAAACCCTGCAGGAACTCAAATCCACCCGGCAATCCCTCGCGGTGACCGCGCAGAAACTCGATCAAATGCTGGTACAACTGGAAGAAAAAAAGAAAACCCTAGCGCAGAATGAAAAATCGCTGCAAATCGCCCAGTCCGAATTGCGTATGCTCACCAGCCGTGCGCAAACCGCCGAAAACGACCGCGACAAGCTGACCGCAGAACTGCACCACACCCGCCAAGCGCGCGACCAATGGCAAAACCGCGCGGAAAACGTCGAAGGCACGCTCAAGGCGGAACTGCTCAAGCAGCACAATGCCGCGCTGCTGGCGCAGGAACTCGATTTCACCCGGCAGATCCAGGATTTGCAGCAAACCTATATGACCCAGGCGCAGGATGCCCATCAGGAGCACCTCCGGGAAATCCAGCAGGCGCGCGACGAACGCTTGCACCAGATCGAGGATATTCAGCAGGAGCACATCCGCCACATCCAGGATCTGCAAGCCAGCCATCTCCGCCAGATCCAGAAACTGCGCCGCCTCGCGCCGCCCCAGGAACCCGACGACGGCTGGAGCGTACCGCAACCGGGCATGTACGTCCCGCGCAGCGCCGCCCCGGCGAAACCGGCCAGCCTCGCCCTGGAACCTCCGTCAGCGTCCGAGCCGCGCCAGGAACCCCAGACCGTGACCTCGCAACTCGGCCTGTACCAGGCCGAATCGCAGGAAGTATTCGACAGCCGTATCGGCGAATATTTACGCATCGCCAAGGATATGGGACTGAGCGAGGCCGACAAATGGCTGCTGACGGAAGCCAAGAAGCTCGCCGAAGCCCGGGCCAAACAGGGCGAATTGGGGATTTAATGCAGAGGCTAGGGGCTAGAGGCTAGAGGCTAGGATTTGTCGGTGCTGCGCACCGTTTTACTAGCCTCTAGCCCCTAGCCTCCAGCCTCTTAAAACAGAGAGCCTTATGCAACAACAACTGCTACCCGGCTTCGCCGTGCCGCCCCTGCCCACCCTGGAAAATTTCGTGGCCGGGCGCAATCTCGAACTGCTCGAAACCTTGCGCGTGCTGACCGGCGGCAACGCGCGGGAGCGATTTATCTACCTGTGGGGCGAGGACGGCAGCGGCAAGAGCCACCTGCTCCAGGCCGTCGTCGGCGCTGCGCGCGCACAGGGCATGAACGCGATTTGCACGCGGGTGCCGGCGGAATGCGCCGGTTTCGAACTGGTCGCGTTCGACGATGCCGACCAACTGGACGAGGCCGCGCAAATCGAATTGTTCAACGTCTACAACCGGCTGCGCGACGGCAACGGCTGCCTGGTGGCCAGCGGCACGCTGCCGCCGACGCAACTGGCGGTCCGCCCCGATCTCGCCACCCGCCTGGGCTGGGGATTGGTGTACCGGGTGCACGGCCTCGACGACGCAGAAAAAACCGCGGCACTGGTGGCCCACGCCGAACTGCGCGGCTTCGCCCTGCCGAGCGAAGTTTCCGGCTACCTGCTGCGCCACTGGCGGCGCGACCTGCCCGCGCTGATGAGCGTGCTGGAAGCCCTCGACCGCTATTCGATGGAACGCCAGCGCGCGATCAGCGTGCCGTTGTTGAAAGAATTGCTGGAAAAGGCCCCATAACCAAAACATTTACCAATGCGCGCGAAGCGCGCGCGGGAGGAGGTTACGCGGCTTCGGATTCAGCGATCTGGCGGCGCACTTCTTCCATGTCGAGGGTGCGCACCTGCTCGATCAGCATGTCCAGCCCGGAAGCAGGCAGCGCGCCGGCTTCGGAGAAAATGATGATGTTGTCGCGGAACACCATCAGGGTGGGAATCGAACGGATATTGAAATAGCCCGCCAAGCCTTGCTGTTCTTCGGTATTCACCTTGGCGAAGACGATGTCGGCGTACTTTTCCGCAGCCTCTTCGTAAACCGGCGCAAACGATTTGCACGGGCCGCACCACGGCGCCCAGAAATCGACCAGCACGATGGGGCTGCCGTTCACGGTGGATTCGAAGTTTTCTTCATTGAGGTCAATGGTAGCCATGTACGGTATGCTCCAGTAAAGGTTGGGGAAAGAGATGTTTAGCGTTTGCTAATATTCAAAACTCTATCATTTCTCTCGGAAACACGCCACTTTTCCAAACCAGAACGCACGGCTCGTTCCCTGTAGGAGCGCCTTCAGGCGCGAACGGCTGAATCGCGCCTGAAGGCGCTCCTACACGAAACATTCAAGGTTCGTCGCCTGATTTTATGAAATATCCGGGGTAGAATATTCCCATGACCGCCTCGCCCCCCTCCGCCCTGCTATTCATCGCCCCCGGCTGCCCGCACTGCCCTGCCGTGCTGGAAGGGCTGACGCAGTTGCTCAAGGAGGGCATGATCGGCTCGCTGGAAGCGGTCAATCTCGCCGTCCATCCCGAACGCGCCGCGGCGCTGGGGGTGAAGACCGTACCCTGGCTGCGCCTGGGCATCTTCGAACTGGAAGGCGCGCAAAGCCCTGCCCAACTGCGCCGCTGGGCAACGGCAGGCGACGATCCCGACACCCTGGCCGGCTATTTCCACGACTTGCTGATTGCCGGGCGCCGCCACCGGGTGGAAGAGATGCTAAGGCACGAGCCGACCTATTTCCACGCACTGCCGCGCCTGCTGACCGACCCGGCGAGTAGCATGGCGGTACGCCTGGGGATAGGCGCGGTGCTGGAAGAATTCCAGGGCAGCGGCCTGGCGCAAGTCATCGTCGCCGACCTGGGGGAACTGACGCGCCACCCCGAGGCGCTCACCCGCGCCGATGCCTGCCATTTCCTGTCGCTGATCGGCGGCGCGGACATCGTTCCGTATCTGCGCGCCTGTCTCGACGACCCTGATGCCGGGGTGCGCGAGATCGCCGGCGAAACCCTGGCGGAAATGGGCGCGCCATGACTCCGCGCAAAGCGATCATTCTCGGCGCCGCCGGGCGCGATTTCCACGATTTCAACGTGTTTTTCCGCCACAATCCGGCCTACCGCGTGGTCGCCTTCACCGCCGCGCAGATTCCCTACATCCAGCACCGCACTTACCCGGCGGCGCTGGCCGGCCCCCGCTATCCCGCCGGCATCCCGGTATTTCCCGAGGAAGATTTGCCACGCCTGATCCGCCGGCACGGCGTCGACGACGTGTTTTTCGCCTACAGCGACGTCACCCACGCCCACGTCATGCACCTCGCCTCGCAGGCCTTGGCCGCAGGCGCCTCGTTCCAACTGCTCGGCCCGCGCGATACCATGCTGGCGGCCAAAAAGCCGGTGGTGGCGATCGTCGGCGCACGCACCGGTTGCGGCAAGAGCACGGTGACGCGCTACGTTTTCAACGTGTTGCGCGGCAAGGGTTTGCAGCCGGTGGTGGTGCGCCACCCGATGCCCTACCACGCCCTCGACCATGCGGTGGAATGCTATCGCACCGTGCAGGACGTGCATGACGCGAATATCACCATCGAGGAGATGGAGGAATACCAGCAGCACGTCGAGCAGGGCGGCACGGTCTTCGCCGGGGTGGACTACGCAATGATCCTCGAACAGGCCGAAAGCGCGGGCGACATCATCCTGTGGGACGGCGGCAACAACGACATGGCGTTCTACCGCCCGGACCTCACCGTCACCGTGCTCGACCCGTTGCGCCCCGGCCAGGAGGACGGCTGGCACCCCGGCGAGGCGAACATCCGCGCGGCGGACATCCTGGTGCTCAACAAGATCAACCAGGCCACGCCCGCCGCCGTCGAACAAGCCATCGCCGCGGCGCGCCGCCTCAACCCGAGCGCCGCACTGGTGACAATGGAATCCCACGCCAGCGTGGACCACCCGGAACGGGTCGCCGGGCGTAGCGTACTGGTGATCGAGGACGCGCCCAGCGTCACCCACGGCGGCCTGAGCGAGGCGGTCGGCGCGGCGATGGCGCGCCAGTTGGAGGCCCGTCCGGTCGATCCGCGCGATTACGCAGTCGGCTCGTTGCGCGAGGTCTACGAGCGTTTTCCGCAGCTCGGCGCGGTGCTGCCGTCGCTCGGCTATTCGCCGCAGCAACGCGAGGAACTGCGCCAGACCATCCTCAACGTTCCCTGCGACGCGGTGCTGCTCGGCACGCCCGCCGATCTGGGAACGCTGTTCCAGCTCGATAAAGCGGTGGCGCGGGTGCGCTTCGAGGCGCGCGACGTGTCGCGCCCGACGTTGCGCGATTTGCTGTGGGCCAGGCTGCGTAAAGTATTGCCCCGATGAAATCCATTCCACTCTCTGCCCAACAGCCGCGCCCGCTCCTTCCTCCGTTTACGGGGGAAGGCTGGGATGGGGGCTGCTTCGGCAGGAAAAACGCCCCCACCCCAACCCTCCCCCGCACGCTACGCGTGCAAGGGAGGGGGCGGTTTTTTTTGAAATAGCGGAAATGAAGAACGCCAAAGACCAACCGGAGCAGGAAAAACTCCGCATCGACAAATGGCTGTGGGCGGCGCGTTTCTTCAAGACGCGCGCGCTGGCGGCCGACGCGGTGGAAGGCGGCAAGGTGCGGATCAACGAATTGCGCGTCAAGCCGGCCAAGGGGGTGAACATCGGCGACCAGTTGACCATCCGCCAGGGACAGTTCGAATATTCGCTCACCGTGCTCGGCCTGGCAGGACGGCGCGGGCCGGCCAGCGAAGCGGTCCAGCTCTACCGCGAAAGCGCGGAGAGCAAGGCGGCGCGCGAAGCGTTGGCGGCGCAGATGAAAGCCGAATCCGCCGGTTTCGAACTCAAGGGGCGCCCGACCAAGCGCGACCGGCGCCATATCATTAAATTTACCGAAAGCTAGCCGAGGCTCCCTGTAGGAGCGCCTTCAGGCGCGAACACCCCGCACCGCGATTCGCGCCTGAAGGCGCTCCTACGGGAGAAAAAACCATGCATATCTACACCACCGTCTCCGCGCTGCGCGAACGCCTGTCAAACGAACCTTCCGTGGCTTTCGTCCCGACCATGGGCAACCTCCACGAAGGCCATCTGTCTTTGGTCGAGCAGGCACGCCAGCACGGAAAATTCGTGGTCGTCAGCATATTCGTCAACCCGCTGCAATTCGGCCCCAACGAGGATTTCGCCAGTTATCCGCGCACCTTGGAGGCCGACTGCGCCAGGCTCGAAGGGCTGGCCGACGCGGTCTTCGCCCCGACGCTGGGCGAAATGTACCCGGTCAAGCAGGAAGTTTACATCGAACCGCCGCCGCTCGCCGCGGAGCTGTGCGGCGCCTTCCGCCCCGGGCATTTCCGCGGGGTGGCGACGGTGGTGCTGAAACTGTTCAACCTGGTGCGGCCCGACGTGGCGCTCTTCGGCAAGAAGGATTACCAGCAGCTCGCGGTGCTCCGCGCGATGACCGAGCAGCTCAACCTGCCGCTCGCCATCGTCGCCGGCGAAACCGCGCGCGCGCCGGACGGCCTGGCGCTCAGTTCGCGCAACGGCTATTTGAGCGCAGCTGAACGCAGCGAAGCGCCGCGCCTGTACCGCCATCTGGGCCACATCGCCGCCGCGATAAAAACCGGTCGGCGCGATTTCGCCGCGCTGGAAGAAGCCGCCCGCAGCGACCTGGAAAACCACGGCTGGCGGGTGGACTATGTTTCGCTGAGAAATGCCGCCACCCTGCTTCCCGCTACGCCGGAAGACCGGGAACTGGTGACGCTGGCAGCGGCATGGCTGGGAAAGACCCGGTTGATCGATAACGTGGAAATCAGCTGGTAGGGTTCTGCTGCCCGCGCAGAATCCTCAATTCGAACAGCGCCCCGCCGCCGGGCAGGTTGCACGCGTAGGCATCGCCGCCGTGCAGCCGGGCGATGCGGCGCACCACGTAAAGGCCCAGACCGGCGCCGGTTTTCTTGGCGGTGCCGCGGGTAAAGCGCTCGAATAGCGTTTCCGGTTCGCCCTCGCCCAACCCCGGCCCCTCGTCCGCGACGATAAAACTTATTCCGTTTTCGTCGGCGGCGGCCCCCAACTCCACGCTGCCGCCGTCGGAATATTTCACCGCATTGTCGAGCAGGTTGGACAAGGCAATGCGCACCAGGGTTGGGTCGCATTCGATGCTTTCAGGCAGGCCGTCCAGCGCGAGAACCAGGCGATGCTGCGGCGACCATTGGACGATTTCCGCAGCCTCGCGCGCCAGTGCCAGCGGCGACACGCTCTTGCGCTGCAACGAGAAAGCCTCGCTGTCGAGCCGGTCGTCGGTCAGGCAATTATCCACCAGGCGGGCGAGGCGCCGCGTGGCCCGCTGGATCTGCTCGCTACGCGCGGCCATGTCGGCGCTGTCGGTGGCCGGCACTTCGGTCAGGTTGACCGCCACGCTGTCGATAATCGCCAGCGGCGTGCGGAATTCATGCGACACCATCGACATGAACTGGCGCTGCGCCAGGTGCGCCCGCCGTTCGCCAGCCAGTGCGCTTTCCAGACGGTTGCGGGCGTCCGTGAGTTCCCGGGTGCGCTGGGAAACACGCGTTTCCAGCAGGTGCTCCGCTTCCACCGAAGCGGTCAGCGCCTTTTCCTGAGCACGAATATATTGCGCCTCGTTTTTGCGCAGGCGCCACAGCATCGCGGAATGAAGCAGCAACACGTGAATCAGCGCCTCGCCCTGCCAGCCGTACATCGTCACGAGATTGGGCCGTATCAGGCCGAAGATCAGCAGGAGGGTCGGCAAAGTGGCGAGCACATGAACGCTATAAGCAAGCACAAAAATACGTGCGCCGGAGATATTCCGGCGCGCCAGCAGCAGGGAAAGTACCGTGCCTCCAAGCGCAGAAAACGCCCAGCACAACGGATTGGTCAGCGCGGCAAACCAGCGGTAGTACCCGGTAAACGCCGAAACACTGCTCACCGCAATGACGATGGCGACCGCCCGCATGAGACGATGAAAGCGGGGAAAATAGACGGCGGTTTCCAGCAACACCATGGTAAAGCCCACCGCCCAAGCCTGAAGCAACAGGGAGAAGAATCCGACCATATCGCTCGCCATCCGGGGAGCGCGGGGAAACAGCACTTGGGCATGGATGCCGTTCAACGCGGCAACCGCCAGCATCGCCAGCAAAGCCAGCAAGGTAAAGGCCAAAAACGCCCTGGAGCGCAACCAGATGCCATAAGCCAATGCCAACAGCATCGACAGGCCGAATATTCCGAAATAGGCACCGACGACGGCCATTTCGGGAATTACCGCGCCGGTAAACGCCAGCGGCTCCCAGAACAGGCCGCGAACGACGACCGTGCTGGACGAATGGACGCGCAGAAACAAGGTCTTCCCCGCATCGGCTGGCGACAGGCGCAGGATGAAGTTGCGATAGCCGATTTCCCGCTCGGCGTAAGGCTGGAGGTCGCCGGTGATGCGTTTGCGCCAGGCGTTGCCGTCCGGTTCGAACAGCTCGATTTCGTCCACATAGGACGGACTGAGTTCCAGCAACAAGCCCTCGCTGTCGTTGAACGGCGGAGGGGAAAATTTCAGCCAGTAGACGCTATCGCTATAGCCCGCCGACAACCCCGCGGAAAGCGCCCGGAACGCCATATCCGGCATGGCTGCCACCTGCTCCACGGTGAGTTTGCCGGTGCGGTCTTCCAGCGCGGCCAACGGGGTATCGACGCCCATCACCCAGCGACCGGGCGCAGACCAGGCCGGCGCGGAACATAGCAACGCCAGGAAAAAGGCAAGATAACGAAACAACATCGCGGAAACCAAGGAGGACTTGCCCGAAACCCAAATACCGGCAATCATAATGCACATGGAACAGCAAACCAAACCTCGCATTGCCGTTGTCGAAGACGAATCCGACCTGCGCGACAATATCGTCCGTTTCTTCAGTGCGCGCGGCTATCCATGCTGGGGCGCGGAGAGCGCCGAAGCCTTTTATCGCGAGTTGGCGTTACACACCGTCGATGTGGTGGTGCTCGACCTGGGGCTGCCGGGCGAAGACGGCCTGAAGGTCGCCGAGCACCTCGCCGCCGCCCGCCATTACGGTATCGTCATCGTCAGCGCACGCGGCTCGATCGACGACCGCCTGACCGGACTGGACGTCGGCGCGGACGCCTACCTGGTGAAACCCGTCGATTTGCGGGAAATTGCCGCTTCCGTCGACGCGGTATGGCGCCGTTTCGGTGAAAAGCGCATCATCCCGGCCATCGCTGCCGGCAATATCGCCTCGCGCTGGCGACTCCATCGCAATCACTGGACGCTATCCACCCCCTCCGGCGCCACGCTGCCGCTGACTCCGTCCGAATACCGCTTCATCCGTTGCCTGGTCGAATCGCTCGGCGAACCGGTACCCAAGGAACATCTCACGGTCGCCCTCGGCGGTTCGCCGGAGAGCTACGATTACCACCGCATCGAATCGATGGTCAGCCGCCTGCGCAAAAAAGCCCAAACCGTGATCCGCTGCGAACTGCCGATCAAGGCGATTCAAGGCTACGGCTTCGTGTTCTCCGACAGCTGCGAACTCGCCTGATCTCCCCATCCCCGACACCCCACCTTGCGTGAGTTTAGGTGAGCGCCGGTGAGAATTCATGCGTGGATACTCAAGCGGAGGGCGTGGATAATTTCCCCATGTGCCACATTCCCCCGCTAGAGAACCCGAATGTATATCGTCAAAGCTAATGAAAAGCGCTGTTGCACCTGCGACCATTGGACAGGCGTGCGCGCCATGGAAGAAAATGGCGTGGTCTACTCCCTGGAAAACCTGGAAGGAATATGCAAAGACGTGCCGCTTGACAACCGCAATGAATCCGCGCGCATTCTGACGTATCCCGGCGCCCATTGCGACGCCTGGGCGCTGTGGCCGGAGCTCCTGTCGTAACGGGACAGCAAGCCGGAACGACCGGAATTCGAGACTTCGCAGGTTGAGATTAAGCTGAAATTTGTCTTGGCAGGAACATCGCCTTATAATTCGCAGTCCAATTCTTCCCGACAACTTTTCGGAGTGGGCCTCGATGCAAAGACTCATGCTTAAATCCAAGCTGCACCGCGTGACGGTGACCCATTCCGAACTGGGTTACGAGGGATCCTGCGCGATCGACGAAACGCTGCTGGATGCGGCGGACATTCGCGAATATCAGCAGATCGACATCTACAACGTCACCAACGGCGAGCGTTTCACCACTTATGCAATCCGGGCGCAACGCGATTCCGGCATCATTTCGGTGAGCGGCGCGGCGGCGGACAAGGCCGACCCCGGCGACATGGTGATCATCGCCACCTATGCCATGTACAACGAGCTGGAATTGCAGAAATTCGAGCCGGAACTGGTTTATGTGGACGGACACAACCGCATCGTCAACCGGCGCCATCGGATTCCGGTGCAAGCGGCCTGATCACCCCTGCAATCCAGGCGCCTTGAAGTGTTTCGCGGTTAACTTTCACTGAGGTGCCCCATCAATAACTCAGCATCCGCCCCCCCCGCAACAAACAACTCGGCTGCCGACCTGAAATCGGGATGGGTGCTGGTGGTGGATGACGTCGAGCTCAACCGGGAAATTTTCAGAACCCATCTGGAAGGGGCATTTCGCCATATCGACGAGGCCGCAGACGGCTTGGCGGCGTTGGCGCTATTCAAGCAGCAACGCTACGACGCGGTCTTGATGGACATGGAAATGCCTATTCTCGACGGCTACGACGCGATGAAAGCCATGCGCGCCTGGGAACGAGAACAACAGCTGCCGCGGACGCTGATCCTGGCAGTCACTTCCAGCGATTTTCCCGAGGACGAGCAACGCATCCTGGCTGCCGGCGCCACAGCGTACCTGGCCAAACCGGTGAAGCAGCAAGCGCTGCTGACGGCATTGCATCTCCATCAAACCGTCGAGCCGGCTTCGCATCCGATGGCCAACCTGTTGCCGCGGGTGTTTGCCTATGCGACTGCCATGCTTGATGATATCGCCGGGCTCGACAACCCGGAAGCCGTTTCAAAAGGGCTGCACCAGTTGCGCGGAATGATCGCGGTGTATGGTTTCGTGGATTTTGCCGAGCGCTTGAAGCAAATCCACACTGCGGCCCAGCAGGGAAAGATGCCGGAAAAAACCGTGCTGGATCGGCTACACAAGGAATTGCTGGATTTGAAAGTCGCATTCTCGAAAAATTGATCGTCCCGCTTCGCGAGTTCGACCCATTTCATCCTAAAAACCGCAGTTCACCGCAGAGGACGCAAAGGACGCGGAGGAAAAACAGAGGGGTAGCAAACCATATAGGCCACCCGTTTGGTGAGGCCGATATGGTTTTCTAAGCATTTGAATTCCTTTGCGTCCTCCGCGTCCTCTGCGGTTCAATAGCTTTTTCTAGGTTCATACAGGTAAAACGCATGAGGCGGTGGCATCAAGACAAAAGAGCCAGGGCGCGCATCGAGGTCATCCCGATGATCGACGTGATGATGTTCCTGCTGGTGTTCTTCGTGCTGATCAGCATCGACGTGATTCCCGCCTTCGGCGTCAAGACCCGCCTGCCTTCGGCAGCCGGCGCCGAAGCGAATAACGGACGGCATAACGCCGTGGTATCGCTGGGACGGAATGGCGAACTGCAACTCGACGGACAGACTGTCACCGGCGAGCAACTGGTGCCGCGCCTGGTTGCGATCCGGCAAGCGCACCCGCAGGTATCGGTCATCATCAACGGCGACCGGAGCGTCGAATTGCAACGTGTCATCGACGTGATGGAGCGCATCAAGGCAGCGGGTTTCCAGGCGATTTCCATCGCTGCCAGGAAAACGCCATGAGCGAGTTCCTGCTTCGCTTCCGCGAAGCGTTGTCGGCGGCCAATGCGCTGATATTGATGGCGGCGATGCTGGTGCTGTTTCATTTCGCGCCCCCTCCCGCGCAACGTCCGGCAAGCACTACTGCACCGCTCGAAGTGACGCTGGC
>Ga0163199_1002477_pt1 | contig 11328 bp, 10 predicted proteins | sample PL_2010_150m_FD_113537 | JGI IMG/M metagenome (GOLD analysis project Ga0163199, IMG submission 113537) | Freshwater microbial communities from Powell Lake, British Columbia, Canada to study Microbial Dark Matter (Phase II) - PL_2010_150m | ecosystem: Environmental > Aquatic > Freshwater > Lake ...
TTACAATCTTCCCATATAAATAGTCGGCCTGCCGGTCGACATCAAGCTGGCATCTTTGCTCTGTCCAAACCATGCTCAGCGGCAAATTTCAAGGCGACATCGATTGCACCCATGAACGCGTCAATTTCGATAGGCTTGGTCAGATAGCGGAAAAACCCGGCCTCCAGTCCCCGCTCGATATCCCGCGGAATGACGTTGGCCGACAGCGCCAGAACCGGGATGTGGGCAGTGGCGGGATCCTGACGCAACATGGCAAGCGCGCCATATCCGCTCATGCCGGGCAGGTTTATGTCCATCAGGATGACTGCCGGCAGGTAGGTGCGGGCGAGCTGGATGCCCTGGTAGGCGTCGATGGCGGTCAGCAACTTCAGATCGCTGCGCCGCTCTATCAGCTCCTGGACCAGCATCAGGTTGGCCGGATTGTCCTCGACATACAGCACCGTACGCTGTTTCGATGCCACCGGCAGCGCCGCTCCGTGCTGAAGCGCTGCACCCAGGGGAGCGATTCCGTCAGACGCCAGTATGGGCCGGGTCGTTGCGACGAACTCGACCCAGAATACGCTGCCGATACCGACATCGCTGGCCACGCCGATGGTGCCACCCATCAACTCGACGAGTCGCTTGGTGACGACGAGTCCGATGCCGGTGCCTACTTCATCGCCGGATTCCTGTCCCAGCCGGTTGAAAGGCTGGAACAGTTGCTCCAGTTGTTCCGGCGTCAGGCCGGCGCCGGTGTCCCGGAAGCTCATGCGCACCCGAGTGTCGCCGTGCAACGCGCACTCGACAATCATTTCACCTTCGGCGCGATTGTACTTGAGCGCATTGGTCATCAGGTTGATGATGACCTGCTTGATCCGGGTCCGGTCCGCATCGATATAGAATTTATTGTCGATATCCGGAAAGCTCATTCTTATGCCGCGCTTTTGCGCCTCGGGTTCTATCATGGCCCGGCAGTCGTTGAGCACATCGGTGAGTCCCACCGCTTCATGCGACATCGCCACCTTGCCGGCCTCGATCATCGACAGATCGAGGATTTCGTTGATCAGCCCCAACAGATACCAGCCGGCCGTCAAGATCTGGTCGATCGATCGTCGCTGGTCCCGCGTAGGCGGCGGTTTTGACGAGGCCATCAGTTGGGCGAATCCGAGGACAGCATTCAGCGGCGAACGCAACTCGTGGCTCATGCTGGAGAGAAACTCCGATTTCGCCAGGTTGGCCTTTTCCGCAACCGCCCTGGCGGCTTCGAGTTCGAGGTTGTTTTCCTGCAGTGCATGTTCGAATTTCTTGAGTTCGGTGACGTCCCGGGCCGCTGCGAATACGCCTTGCAAGTTCCGATCGCGGTCGTAATAGGTGGTGGCGTTGAACGAAACCACAGTCTCCTTGCCATCCCTGGCGCGGGCGGTCAATTCGTAGTTGGTGATCTTGCCTTCGCGCAATACCCGGGTCACGCCGGCATCCGCCTGGTCCGGATTGGTGAAGTAGAGTTTGAACGGCGACCCGATCAGCTCGTCGCGGGTGCAGCTCGTCAGCGCTTCCATCTGCTGGTTGACGTCGCCGATGATCCCGCGCGGGTCGGTGGTCATGATGGCATCGATATTCGATTCGATCAGGGAGCGGGTGTAGAACTGCTGATCGCGCAATAGCTGGTCGAGCACCGCCTGCTCCGCCTCGACGCGCTTGCGTGCGGTGTTATCGGTGCCTATCAGCAAGTAGCCGATGACGGCACCTTCGGCATCGCGCAGCGCGGTGACGGACACGATGGCCGGAAAGCGGCTGCCGTCCTTGCGGATGTAGGTCAGTTCATAGATATCCTCGATGCCGCGGGAGGCCTTGAACACCAGCGCCTCGAATCCCGGCGTGATCTGCGTACCCAGTTCCAGGCTCAAGGCGGCTGCCCGCACAATGACTTCCTGGGAATCCGAAATCCCCGCCGGGGTGATCTTGTCCACCACCTCCGATGCGCGGTAACCCAGCATGCGCTCGGCGCCGACGTTGAAGATCTGGATCACGCCGTCCGCATCCGTGGCGATGCTCGAGAAATTGGCGCTGTTGAATATGGCATCCTGCAACGCCACCACTTTCAATAATGGCTGACGTGATTCAATCAAGAACTTTTCGGCGGAGGATCGAGTCAGCATGGCACGCCGTAGCAACACTGCCAGCAGCACGAGGAATATCAGCAGCAGGACGATACAGGCGGCGATGATCCTGAGGCGGATCAATTCGCCTTCCTGGCGATACTCGAGCAACGATTGTTCCATGGCATCCGCATCCTGCAACAGGCCATGCAGCGTCGATGCGACTTCGCGGCCGACGAGCAACAACCGCTGCGCCGCCACGACCCCTTGCGAATCAAACACCGCCTGATTTTCATTCAACAGGCTGATGCGCTGGTTAACGGAAGCCTGGATTTTATCGAGGCGTTCCTGTTGAAGCGGATTGTCCGCCGTCGATGCCCTCAATCTCTCGAAGATTGCTTGCAAGTCCGAGAGGGCTGCATCGCGTCGGACCAGGTCGCCGTGGTCACGGTTCAGGAAATAGGCCAATTGTCCATTCTCGGCCTGATCCATTCTGGAGCGCAGGCCGGCGAACTCGGCCATCACCTCGCGGCTGTGGTCGACCGACATGACGGTGGCCTTGGGCACGACGACGTTCCAGGCAAATCCGCCCACCAGCAGCAGGACCAGCATCGCCGCCCCGAACCCGAACATCAGCAGTTGCTCGACGGATTCGGGTTTTTTCAAGTCCATGGTCTCAGACCGGGACGGAATTGCGCAAAGGGCCGGACCTGGCTCAAGCTCGGTGATGGCAGAAGTTTGTGCGCCGGGGCGAGACCCTGTTTCATCGGACCACCCGCATCACCGCCGGCGTGCCGTGGGGCTGCTGCACGTCCGACAGCAGGCGGGCGAATTCCTTCTTGACCACCGCATAGCACTCGCACACATGGTCTTCCAGCCCGGCGCGGTCAACCACGGTGATATGGCCGCGCCGGTAGCGGATGAAGCCGCTGGCCTCGCCGAGTTCCAGCAGTTGTTCCGACGCGACGTGCTGTTTCGCGCGCAGGTGCCGGAGCGTCTCGGCGCGCTGAACCTTCAAGTCGGCTGCCGCGTTCTCCACCTTGGCCTCGAACAAATTGATCTGGGCGCTCCATTCATTCAGCTGCGCCGACATCTTCTGCTTGTATGCTTCCTGGATTCCCATGGTTCTCTCCCCTGAACTCAACCGGCCGATTTGACTGCCAGCAGATTTACGACGCCATTTACGCCAGCTACGGCGCTCGCCAGCCCTCTGACCATATCGCTGGATGACTGCGAATTTACCGACCCGCTCAATGTCACCACGCCTCTCACGGTATCCACACCGATCTGCAGTGTCTTGAGACCCGGCTCGGCAAAGATGGCAGCCTTGATCTTGGCCGTAATTGCGGCGTCGTCCATGGCCACAGCCGCCTTGGCACCTTGCGCGTCGATCTTCTTCTCGACCTTGTCCGCCGTTTCTCCCACCTTCTTGCCGGCTTCATCGGCCGCCCGGTCGATCTTCAATTCAACTTTCGCTGCCCCTTCGCCTATCCTTTTAGCGGCCTCGTCAACCGTTTGATCGATCTTCTTGCCGGCAACCTCGCCCGGCCCCGGCTTGCCGCATGCGCCGAGCCCGACGCCCAGCAGCAGGGCAATACCGATCAGCTTGCAGTTCCTTAGGAGTTTCATTCTGATTTCCTTTTGAGTTTGAGAGTTCGAGACGAGTCCAGTCTATGCGGACCCATTTTTACGGTCTGTCTGCTGACGCACATATCAGAGCAAGCCATCACCACACAAATACGGGGACGGGGCCCTATGTCGCCCCTGCCCGGGTCATTATTTCCGCAAGCACGCGGTTTTCGATTTGCGCCCGTCGAAAAGCCAGCGCGTGCGGTGATGCGGTTCCAGCCTATGCGCGACGCTTGCAGGCGTCGGTACGTTGGCGTACAGAGCGCCGCGCTGGAGCGCCAGGCGCGTGGCGAGGCGATCCAGCACGACGCATGGCAACGCCGGCCGCCGCTGCTTCGCCTGAGGGAGTGGAGCGCCCGGTTGGGGGGACGTCTGCTCTGAATGCTTGCGCCGGCTTCTTTTGCGATATGTACGCGAGCGCACAGAGCCTGACGGGACTTCGGATAACAATTGTCATAACGGCCCTGCTACATGGTCGCGTTCCGCTTCCAAGGTAGTTTCGATTCTTACGGAAGTCTGTTTATCCCTTAATCCAATGGAGAGTCAAATCATGAAGCACATCAACCTTTTCGCAGCCGTATTTTCCGCCGCCCTGTTGCTCACCGCCGTCGGCTGCGCACCGACCCCGACGCGGGAGGGCACGGGGGAGTACGTAGACGACGCCGTCATCACGACCAAGGTGAAGGCGGCCATTTTCAATGACGCCAGCCTCAAGTCCGCCGAAATCAACGTCGAGACGTTCAAGGGAACGGTCCAGATGAGCGGCTTCGTCAAGACCGAAACGGAGAGGTTGCATGCCGCCCGCGTCGCCCGCGATGTCAAGGGTGTCCAGGCAGTCAAGAACGATATTCGCCTGAAATAGGCAATTCCGCCGGCGGGGATCGCCCCGTGCGATGCCCGCCGCTGCCGGCGACACCATTACCTTGGAGAGAATGATGAACGGGATACTGAAATCTGTAATTGGCGCATCGGCCGTGATCCTGGCCACGCAGGCAATGGCGCAGATCACATTTTATGAAGGCGAGGGGTTTCGCGGCGGTGCCTTCACCACCAAATACAAGGTCGACAACTTCCAGAGGGAGGGTTTCAACGACCGTGCCTCATCGGTGATTGTGGACAGCGGCCGCTGGGAGGTCTGCGAAGATTGGCGATTCAAGGGCCGCTGTGTGGTGCTGCGCGAAGGCAGCTACGAATCCCTTTCAGCGATGGGCATGAACAATCGCATTTCCTCCGTGCGCCCGGCCGGCAAGCACAGCCGGTATGAGGAAGCGCCGGATCCCATGCCGACCGCCGGATACGACTATCGGCGGCGTCCCGATGAACGCGTGTTCCAGGCCGAAGTGACTTCCGTCCGTGCCGTCATGGGGCCGCCGGAAAAACGTTGCTGGGTGGAACACCAGCAGGTGGCCGAACCCGCACGCAGCAATGCTAACGTGGGCGGTGCAATCGCCGGTGCCCTGATCGGTGGAGTCATCGGACATCAGGTGGGCGGCGGGCGGGGCCAGGATCTGGCGACCGCCGGTGGGGCGGTTGCCGGCGGCTTGCTCGGGTCCCGGGTGGGGCAAGGCGGCGGCGGAACCACAAGCCGCGACGTGCAGCACTGCAAAGACGTGGAGAGCGGCGTCCCGGCGTATTGGGACGTCACCTACGATTACCGTGGCGTCGAACACCGGCTGCAAATGAGCGCTGCCCCGGGAAAGACCATTGCAGTGAATCGGAACGGCGAACCTCGGCAGTAAGTCTAATTCCGCAGGACCGAGCGGCCTTTCGGGGCCGTTTTTCTTCGGGCCTATTTCAGTCGGCTCTTAAGCGCGCCAACGTACAGATTGTTTCCGCGGTTGCAGTCATGCTTGCCATTAAATCCACAGGAAAACATCCACAGCAGCCCGATCAAGCGCCATGCTCGACACATCCACCCTGAAGGTCCTGCCGCTGCCGTTTCTGGTTTCGGGATTGGCCGCCCTGCTGTTCAGCAGCCTGGCGATCTCAAGTGTGCAACTACTGCATTGGATGGGCGGGTCGTCCGAAGACGTCTATGCGGTTGCCGTGCAAGAGACCGTTCCGGTATCCGCGGCAAACTCCGATCTCGCGGCAAATGCGCCGGTTCCCGGACCATCGAGATGCGAGGAGTGCGGTGTCGTTTACTCGACCCGACAAGTCGCGGCGACGGACAATTCACCGCTCCTGTACGAAATTACCCTGCGCATGCGCAATGGATCGATGCGCGTTGTAAGTGATCCAAAGCCGGCGTCCCTGCGTCCCGGTGAACGCATCATTCTCATCAGCGGCTTGAATCCGCCTGGAAGATGACGCCACTCGCGCTGGAAGCGGCAACGGCCACCGGCCCTGACGTTGGCGCGCCGAAGTCGGAGGAGGGACTGGTGGACGATGCCGGAGGGGGCGCCGAGTCGAGATCGCCTGATCGTCGCGTCTCCGGTATCGGTCTGGCGTCGATTCTCATCGCGGTGATTGCCAGCGTTGCCGCCCTCTACTTCGGGCGCGCCTTCTTTGTACCATTGCTGATCGGTATCCTCACCAGTTACAGCCTGCGACCGGTGGTCGACAAGCTCCAGATTCTGCGCATCCCCAGGCCCATCGCTGCTGCCCTGGTAATGGCCGTACTGATCGGCAGTGTCTCCTGGATGGCTTATTCCCTGAGGGAAGAGGTCACGGTGATCATCGAGAAACTCCCCGAGGCCGCACGCAGTCTGCGCCGCAGCCTGAGTCCGGTTCAGGGTAGCGCCGCCACGCCGTTGGAGAATGTCCAGGAAGCGGCCAAGGAACTGCAACGCGCCGCCAGCGATGTCGGCAAGAAGCCGGTTGGGCGCGCGCAGGTATTCGCGATCGCCACGGCGTCGAACTCGTGGCTGAGCGACTACGCGCTGGCGCAGTCCGCGCTGCTGATGTCGGTGGTGGCAAAAGCGCCGATTGTCCTGCTGCTCGCGTATTTTCTGCTGGCATCGGGCGACCACTTTCGACGCAAACTGGTTCAGTTCGTCGGCCCCTCGCTGGCGCGCAAGAAGGATGCCTTGCGCATGCTCGGCGAAATCGACTCGCAAGTGCAGCGCTACCTGTTCCTGACGCTGACGGCGAACATTCTGGTGGGGGTCGGAACCTGGGTCGCCTTCGAGTTCATGGGAATGGAACAGGCTGGTATCTGGGGTGTCGTGGCCGGTGTTCTGCACTTCGTTCCCTACCTGGGAACGGTTATGGTGGCGGTTGTGGTTGGCATCGCCGCGTTCCTGCAATTCGGCACCCTGCTGCATGCATTGGCCGTGGCCGGCGTGTCGATCCTGATCGCGGGCTCGGTCAGCCTGATTCTGCTGACCTGGCTGCAAAGCCGTCTCGCGCGCCTGAATCCCGCGGTGCTGTTCATCGCACTGCTGTTCTTCGGATGGCTGTGGGGAATTGCCGGACTGCTGCTTGGCGCACCGCTGATCGCGATCATCAAGGTGATCTGCGACCGCGTCGATGGACTCAAGCCGGCCGGCGATCTGCTCGGTGCCTGAACTCGCCCACGATTGCGGAGTTTGCGGCGTTTGCGAGAACGCACAGTACGTCTCAAATGAATACGGAAAATACCGGGCGCTATGTACGCCAGCGAACGGTGCTGATTGGCGTCCAGGCGCAAGATCGATTCAGGTGCTCATTCCTCCTCTTTTGGGCACCTGAGGTAGTTGGTTCGGCAACGGCGACCCCGTTGCCGAACTTTTTTTTCTCGCATTGCTCGACGCCGACTCACGAAAGGAATGCCGTCATGCTCTATACCATCGCCGTTGTCCTTGTCGTCCTGTGGCTCCTGGGACTGGTTACCGCCACCACCATGGGAGGCTTCATCCATATCCTTCTGGTGATCGCCATCATCGCAATCCTGTTGCGCGTCATCAGCGGGCGCAGTCCGTTGTGACCCGAGGTCACTCTCGGCGCTGACCATCCCGCCCAGGAGACCTCCCTGGCGCAGGATGTTTCCGTTCCGGATTGACTTCCGGATTCAGCTATCTTCCCAGGTCCTGGATGGCATCCACGATCATTCCGGTCCCGATCGCCATCATCAGAATGTCGCCGGATACGCGGACATAACGATACCCGCGTGGCGGCTGTCCCAGCTGGAGCACCAGCGGTTGCGGGACTTCGTAATAAATCACCTCACGCGGCAGCGGCCGCCCCATGATCCACTTCCTGGCCTGGCCGGGCGGCATGCAGCCATTGTGCTTTTTCGCCAGGCCCGGCGGACAGCGCCCGGATTGGTAGTGGCTACCGTAGTATTCGCGCACGGCCGAGCGGTGCGGGTCGCCGAAATGCTCGCGACGATCGTCGTGACGGTCCTGCTGCCGTGCCCTGCCGTCGCCGCGATCGCTGTCGTGGCCACGCGACTCGCCGCGCTCCTGGTCGCCTCCCTTGCCTTTCCCTTGACCCGCCCACGAGGGCTTTTCTGCCAGGGCGGGACTGAAAGCCAGTATTCCGGCGATGGCGAGGGCCATGGTGCGGCCGGTGATTAGTTTGTGGTGTGACATGAGTGTTCTCCCATAGTGTCATTCGGAATCAGGAGTCTAGCCAGGCATTGCCCTGGAATCGGTACGATGGCGCACTTATGGCCGGATGATTGCGGCTGAAGGGAAAGGACCCGGGTGGGTCCTTTGTCGCACTTCCGACTTGAAGTTGCTGCCGGTCGTCTTGATCCGGGAGTCGGCCGAGTCATTTCTGCCGACTCCCGGTCAATACGTCAATGCGTCAACACTTACGGTCCGACGATCGTGTTTCCATCGAGGGTGACTGCGGTTTGTGCCAGGAACCTGCCTTTGAGCGACGCGCCATTCTGGAGCGAGATATTTGTCTGCGCCAGTATCACGCCTTCCATGTGCGCATTGGCGCCAATATTGACGGTGCCCGATACGCTCCAGAAGACGTTTTCAGCCCTTGCGCCGCCTGTCAGGAGCACACTGGTCGCGGTCGCCTGACTCAGGGTGCCGGTAATCCTGAAAACCCAGACATCCGTGGCGCTGCCATTCAAGGTGAGATTTGCCGGTATGGTCGCATTCACGGCACACGTATAGACACCCGCGGCAAGTGGACCTCCGTCAGTCGCGTCGCTCATGGCGCCGACGCCCGGACAGGCAGGAACGCCGGAGGGAGCCTTCGCATTGGCCGCGGTATAGGCGGCTTCCATGTCGCTTATCGCCGTGGAGATATTGCTGGGCGTCGGCGGTGCAAAGTTGGCCGCGTATACCTTCCCGGTCACCAACGACGAAGTCGAAAATGTATTGGTCGAATCCGCGATCAATCCAAAGCCGGTGATGGCAGTTGCGCTAGCGGGACTCACGCCGACATTTCCGGTAATCGAGGTGGTTCCCACGGTAGAAATCCCGGTCTTGGTCAGCGCCACATAGGTGCCGGCGGTTCCGAGAGGCACGCACGCTGCGCCGACGCAGACACCGGTGGAGACGAGCGTGGTGGTCGTGGTCGTGGCTGTAGTGGTCGTGGTCGTCGCACCGGCAGTGGTGGTGGTCGTCGCACCGGCGGTGGTGGTGGTCGTCGCACCGGCCGTGGTGGTCGTCCCACCGGCAGTGGTGGTGGTGGTGGCCGCGGTAGTGGTTGTCACAGGCGCCGATCCAGTGACAAAATTCCATGGATTTGGCACGACACCGCTGACCAGTGAATTTCCGGCCAGATCCTTGGCGGACGAGGCCAGGCTGGCAGTACAGGTGGTATTGGCGGGAAGCGGGTTTGTCGGTATAAGAATCGCCACGTTGCGGTTTACCGTGAAGTACTGCAGCGTGCCTGCAACGCCTGCACCGAATGGGCATTCCAGCTTCAAGCTGGCGGTGGTGATGGTGAGCGGATCCATAAGCTCGCTGAAATAGACCGCCACAGGCGAACCGAGCGGCACCGCAGGCGCATTCGCGACAGGATCCGTCAAGATTATCGTCGGGGCGATGGTGTCGAGGAACAATCCGGTGGTCCAGCTCCAAACATAGTCACTGGCCATCGGATTGCCAGCCAGGTCCTTGACGCCGGTCGCCCCGCTCTTGACGGTGGCGGTGTAGCGCGTGTTATAGGCGAGGCTGTTTAGCGGTACAAACAGGGCCTGCACGCCTGAATAGCTTAGCGTCCCGGCGACCGGAACGCCACTGACGGCTTCCTTCAGCGTGACATTCAGATTGGTAATCGTCAGGGGATCCATCCCCTCGCTGAATGTGGCACCGACTTGGGTGTTGACCGGAACGAGCGTGGCGCCGTTGGCATTGGTGGTTCGGACGACCGAGGGTGCCGTCGTGTCGGGAGCGGCGCCGGTGGTCCAACTCCATACAAAGTTGCTGGCCATCGGGTTTCCGCTCAAATCCTTGACTCCGGTGGTCGCCGTGACGGTATAGGCGGTATTGGGTGCCAGGCTGCCGGCGGGTGCAAACAGTGCATTAACCCCGGCGTAAGTCACGGAGCCTGCGACGGCGTTTGTTCCCTGTTTAAGGGTGAAGGTGGTCGCGTTGATCGTCAAGGGGTCCATCGCCTCGCTGAACGTGGCGCCGACCTTGGTATTCAGCGCGACGCCGGTGGCACCGCCGGCATTGACGGTGGCGGTGACGGTCGGAGCGGTGGTGTCCGGCGCCAGGCCAGTCGTAAATTTCCAGACAAAGTTGCTGTCGAGGGGGATGCCGGCGCTACTCTTGGCCCCGGTGGTGATGGTGGCGGTGCAGATCGAACTGACCGGGAGGCTGTTCGCCACTCCGAGCGTCAATGTCGCCACGTTGCCTGCCGTCACATACCCCGCGGTACCGGTTTGAGCCGTTCCGCCGGGGCAGGTCAAGGTAAAGCTTGTTGCGGTGAGCGTAGCCGGGTCCATCGCCAGCGTAAACGCGGCCGTAATGATCCGGGTATTGATCGCCACACCGGTTGCATTCGGAGCCGGGAACGCGGCTGTTACCGTGGGAGCCAGTCCGACGTTGCCGCTACCCAGGATCGGGTCCTGTCCGCCGCCGCAGGCCGCCAGAAGCGCGCTCATCAAGAAGGCGAGCAGCCACCTCAGCGGGGCGTAATTTTGGTCAATTCGGTTCATTTTCTTCCCTTTCTCGATTTGGTTCTTTGCGGTCAGTGGCGCTGGCGGATTGCCAGGGTCATGTGAAACACCAGCGTTTTCGTGCGGGTCCCCGCAGCGGCCATAAGCCTGGATTCCTATGCTGCGAGCGTGCGCCGCTGTCCATGTTTCTTCTGTTCGCTGTCGAAAATCCGGTGCCGACGATGCTTATTGAACGCGGCGTTCGACGGTAATCTGCTCGATCTCCACGCGGCGGTTTGGCTCCAGGCATTTGATCAGCGCCGGACGCCGCTTTTCTGTGCAGGTAACGAGCGGATTCGCCTCGCCCTTGCCCCTTGCCGTGAGACGATTGGCGGCGACGCCCTTGCTGCTCAGGTAGGCCTTTACCGATACGGCGCGCTTCTCTGAGAGCGTCTGGTTGTAAGCGACTGAACCGATCCGGTCGGTATAGCCGGTAATGGCGACATCGCCAATCTCGCGATTAATGTTGAGAGCTTTGGCGACGTCATCCAGCTTCGCCTGCGGCATGCGCAACTCGGCGCTGTTGAAGGCAAACAACAGTTCGGTGGCCGAGATCGTGAACTTCTCGAA
>Ga0163199_1002478_pt1 | contig 11321 bp, 8 predicted proteins | sample PL_2010_150m_FD_113537 | JGI IMG/M metagenome (GOLD analysis project Ga0163199, IMG submission 113537) | Freshwater microbial communities from Powell Lake, British Columbia, Canada to study Microbial Dark Matter (Phase II) - PL_2010_150m | ecosystem: Environmental > Aquatic > Freshwater > Lake ...
ATCGTCAACCGTGCGGTGCAGTCGGGCAACAGCATCGGCGGCGCGATTTCCCAGGACGGAAAATTGGTGGCAGTCGCCAACTATACGCCGGGGGGGATCAAGGTTTTCGATTCGGGGACGCTCAAGCAAGTCGCCGACATTCCTGCGCTGGACGACAACGGAAAATCTTCCAAGGTGATCGGTCTGGTCGATGCGCCGGGCAACCGTTTTGTATTTAGTTTATTCGAAGCGGGCGAGATCTGGCTGGTGGAGATGAAAGACCCGGCCAAGCCGGTGCTGCGCAAGTACAAAAATATCGGCAAGGAACCCTACGACGCGATGATTACGGCGGATGGACGCTATTACCTGGCGGGATTGTTCGGCGAGGACGGGCTGGCATTGCTCGATTTGTGGAATCCCGATGCCGGCGTGAAACGGGTGCTCGATCACTATGGCAAGGGCGAGCAGAAGTTGCCGGTGTTCAAGATGCCGCATCTCGAAGGTTGGGCGGCGACCGGCAACGAGTTGCTGGTGCCGGCGGTAGGGCGCCACGAGGTGCTGGTGATCGACCAGAATACTTGGACGGAAGCCGCCCGCATCGCGGTGGCCGGACAGCCGGTATTCGTCGTGGCGCGCCCGGATAATCGCCAGGTGTGGGTGAATTTCGCGTTTCCCAACAACGACACGGTGCAGGTGATCGACGTGCCGAGCCGGCGCATCGTGCAAACCCTGAAACCCGGCAAGGGCGTACTCCATCTCGAATTCACCCCGCGCGGCGAACAAGTGTGGGTGTCGGTGCGGGACGACGACAAGGTGGTGATTTACGACAGTGAAACCTATCTTCCCGTGAGCGAGATCCCCGTCGACAAACCCAGCGGGATTTTTTTCACGCCGCGCGCGCACCGCACCGGGCTTTAATTTAAGCGTGGCGGTAGAGACGCAAAATCTTGCGTCTCTACCGCCCAGCATTCTGGATCATTCGGCAGGTTCTTGCGCAAACTTTCCCTGTATCTGTAGCTTCTTCATCTTCTCCCACAGGGTTTTACGGCTAATACCAAGCTCTGCTGCCGTTTCAGCGATGCGCCGGTCATTGGCGTATAGCCTGTCCTCGATGTATTTTTTCTCACTGACCTGAAGATAGTCATTTAACGACCCAATGCTTTCGGATGCTTCAGAGGGTGCCGACGATATGTCCCCGAAAAGCAGCTCCGCCGTCAGCCGGGTTTGCTGGGAAAGCACGCAGGCCCGCTCCAGGCAATGCTTGAGCTCGCGGATGTTGCCCGGCCAGGGGTGATCCAACAAGGCTTGTTCCGCCGATTGATCCAGCGTGCGGGCATCGGTGTTTTCCGTTGTCCACGCTTCGAGCAACTGTCCGGTTAGCCATAAAATATCGTCTTTGCGCTCGCGCAATGGGGGGATATGCAAGTGGATGACGTGGATACGGTAGTAAAGATCCTCGCGGAACTTGCCAAGTTCGACCATTTGCTTGAGATCCTGATGCGTGGCGCAGACCAGTTTAATATTAACCGGGATGGGCGTTTCCGCCCCAACCCTGACAATTTCCCTTTCTTGAATCGCGCGCAACAGCTTGACTTGCATGGCTGGCGACATTTCAGCGATTTCATCCAGAAACAGGGTGCCGCCGTTAGCCAGCTCAAAAAGCCCTTTTTTATCGCGAACCGCGCCAGTGAACGCGCCTTTGACGTAACCGAATAACTCGGCTTCCAGCAGACTTTCCGTGAGCGAGCCGCAGTTGACGGCGATAAAAGGCGTTTGCTCTTCTGGGTCGTGCTGATGGTACAGCGCCCGCGCCACCCATTCCTTGCCGACGCCGGATTCGCCGGTTATCAATATCGAGGTCGTCCCTTTCGCCAGGCGGGGCAACAACGACTCGATGTGGCGCATGGCACTGGAAATTCCCAGGATGTTTTCGCCCACGGCCGCAGGACGCGATTTGCTGCAAACCCCCCTGACGGTTTTCAGGAGGGCGTGGATGTCCAGCGGTTTGGTGAGGTAGTCATGGGCGCCGAGTTTCAACAAGCGCACGGCACGGTCGATGGTGCCATAGCCGGTAGTAAACACGAACGCAGGTAGTGCCGTTTCGGTTTCTTTCAATTGGACAAACAGGTCTTCGCCATTGATGTCCGGCAGCTGGATGTCGCATATCGCAATGTCGTAATGTTTGCTGGCGAGTGCCTGTCCCCCCTCCCGACCGGTTTTGAACCAGTCGCATTTGAAGTTTTCCAGGTCGAAGCGATCCGAGAGTGCCTCGCCCATGATTTCATCGTCTTCGATCAGGCAGATGCGATAAGGTTTTGCGTTCACGCCACGCCTCCTAGCGGGATGTCTACGGCGAAGCGCATGTGGTCGCTGGATTGCCTTTCAGCGACGATGTGTCCGCCGAATTGATGCACGATTTGATAGGTGACCCACAAACCCAGGCCGTGCCCCCCCCTCGCTCAAGGGCGAGAATGGCTCGAACAGGTGGGTGATCTGCTCGGCAGACAGCATTTTCCCACTATTCGTTACCGAGAGTTGCAGTTGTTTGTCCGTGACGCCGATCTCGAAGGCGACTTCCCCCTGTCGGTCAGCCGCTTGAACCGCGTTAAGCAGCAAGTTGATCATGATCTGGCGCACGAAGGTTGCCGGGAGGGGGATTCCTTCATTCAGGCTATTGTGCCAGCTGACGTGCAAGGCTTTTTTGCTGGCCATCGGCGTGATCAGGGTCAGCACATCTTCAATATCCTGCGGCACCAGATCGCGACTTTTCAGCTTGGCCTCCACCAGTAAAGCGCCCACCGTTTCCTTGATCTGGCCCAGGCCGCGCTCAATCAGGGTGATGGTTTTCAGTGTTTGCGGATTTACCTCGCTATGGCATTTCAACGTGTCGATAGCGGTGAGCATACCGCTCAACGGATTATTGATTTCGTGAGCGATACCCGCCGCAAGCTGTCCTACTGCCGCTAAACGTTCCGATTGTACGATCTGCATTTCGAGTGCTTCCTTGGTCTTGCGCTCTTGCAGCATCTGGTTGTACGCCTCGAAAAGACGGCCGAGTTCGTCATTGTGGCCATAAGCCTTGTAGTTCAGCCTCTCAGGCCATTTCTTGCCCATTTCCCCCATGCGTTCGGTGAGCTGCACCAGCGGGATGGCCAGGCGCTGTCCCCAGTACCAGTTGAGCGGGAGCAGGATGGCAAGAACGAAGGCGCCTGCCAGCAAACCATGCCATAAAATATGGGCAAAGCGTGGCCAGAAGACGTCCTCCGGGTAGACCATAATCAGGGTTCCGAGATGCAGGCCTTCCTGGGAAACGGGGGTTGCGAAATAGATATGTTTCGAATTGGGTAGAATAATTTCGCGGGTTTCCGCTCCCGTCGTTTTGGCCAGCCAGTCAGCGAGATCGGCATATTCCGGGCTTAGCTGGCGAATATCCGTGAGAATGGGGGCCATTTTCGGGTGCGCGGAGGCGACGACTCGCAGCGCATTGTCAACGACCAGGATGGTTTTCAACTTTACCGCGTTGGTGTTATCCGCTTTTACGTAATCAATCGAAGCGCGGATGATCTCGAAGGTGCGCCAGGTGTCATCGTGCAGCATCGCCGGAAATAGATTTGCGGTAAGCGACTGCCCCAAGGTTTCCGCATCCAGCAACAAGTCTTCCTGAAGCTCGTCGTAAGCTTCGCTTACCAGCGAAGCCGACACGGCAAACGCCGTGATGATAATCAACAGTCCTCCCCATAGGGGAATTTTGTGGCGGAAGCTGAGGTCGAGAAAAGGCATCATAAATCCCCCACGGCCTGCATCATCTTGTGGACTTCCCGATACCGCTCGGGGGCGGGAGGGCCGAAACGATCCAGTTGGAGTTGCTTGAGCAGTTTGGCGCCTTCCAGGTCGTTCTCCATCTCCAATAGCACACGCTGCATGGCTGCGTACTTGTCCTTGTCGACGGACACCTGCGCGACGATAGGCGGAAAGCCGAATTCCTGGGTTTTGGAAACAATCCGTGTTTGGTCGGTTATATCTTTGCGAATATTGGATAGCGCATCCCACACGAAGCCGTCCACCATTCCGCCATCCGCCAGCCCATGACCGACCGCTTCGATGACCTTCCGATGCCCTGAGGTAAAGAAGGTCTTGCGGAAGAAATGCGCCGAATCTTCTCCGGCCTGCTGTAACTGGTAACGCGGGATGACATAACCCGTAAACGAATAGAAATCGGCATAGGCAAACACCTTGCCTTTTAGTTGCAGAAACGAGCGGGTATCCAGGTCGGATGCGGGGACGATAAGGTAAGCGCGGTAATAAGGGCGGCCTTGGTAAACAGGCGTAACGAGCAAGCGAACGCGACGATTGTGTTCGAGATAGACGTAGGGGAATGAGGAAACCCAGGCGAAATCCAGCTTATTGCGCTTTAACAGGTCGATGGTTTCCCGGTAACTGTCCCGCGAGACGAATTCCACCGGGCGCCCGAGCTTTTCCTCGAGGTATAGCCGCCACTTGGTTAACAGTTCGTACTGATCATGGATGATCGCCGGTGTGATGCCCATGCGTATCGGTGGCACATCCTGTTGCGCACCCACCTCTGCGGGCAGCAAAAAAACGAACCAGCCTAGCCACAGCCAGAACCAGAATGGTTTTCCGGGTTGCAGTCGGTCACTGTTCGATAAGCCGCGGGGCGGTGGCATTTTAATGTCGGATGGTTTCATTTCTACCCTGATGTCGCAACGCAATAATCATAACGAAAAAGCATCCCGCAAATATCATGCCGTAACGAATTGGATGAATCAGACATCGCAATCATGCCATGCCATAGCGGGATGAGGGCCGCTGGAGAGCAAGACGCTCACCCAAATAAGGGGTAAGTGGGTGCTGGATAAATGCGGGTTGGTCGAATTGCCGGTAACAATTCATTACGCCAGGATGTTACGTAAGCGTAACCGATCTCGAAAAAATTATTTATAAATTGTTACGTTGGCGTAACCACTAAAGTAAAGAAAAGCGAGTGAACATGCATGATGTGTTCATGTCACTCTCATTGCATCCTAATAATTTTTTTGAAATTTATGTCTACTTTGACTTGATAGCTCAATGAAACTATTTGAGTTTTTCTTTGTGCGGATTCAAGAAAAATGCGGCGGCAGGGATGGTAAGTCTTGCTGAAGTTTAGTGGCACGCTAACTGCTTAACAGTAATTAACACTTGGGCAGGGTTCAGCCTAGCCCGTGGCAAGAAAACCACGAATATTCCCCTGTAAGAGACATGGAGACGCAAATGAGCCCTAAAACTAACGCACGCAGCAAAATACTGATCGGTGCTTTTGCAGGCGCTATCGTCCTTTCCCTTTCTACTCCGGTGTTCGCCGAGGATGCGACGGCGGTGAAGGTGGATGGCGTGGCGGCCAAGAAGCTTGCGCGAAAAAACAGCTGCTTGCGCTGCCACGATGTAAGCAGGAAAAAAGAGGGGCCTTCGTATCAATCCGTTGCTTACAAATACAAAGGCAAGAGCGAGGCGGCTGACATGCTGGTTAAGCACATCACCTCTGGCGAAGACCGGGTCAAGCTTTCCGATGGTCATGAAGAAATCCACAAATTCACCAAGACCGCAGATCAGGACCAGGTCAAGAACCTGGTGAGCTGGATTCTCGCTCAGTAAGGCAGAGAACGACTGAGTGGTTCGTTAGTGCCATTGCAATAAAAGACAAAGTGGAGAAAAACATGAAATTCCTAAGAAAAATTATGCTCTTGTGCGCGTTCGTCGCGAGCGCTGGCTGGGCTTCGGTCTCGCTGGCCGCGGAGGCAGTGGGAACGGCGGCTGCGGCCTTGAAGAAAGATGCGGTGTGTACCAAGTGCCATGACTCGGAAGAAACCAAGCCGATACTGTCGATCTACCAGACACGCCATGGCGTCAAGGCGGATTCCCGCACCCCTAGTTGCCAGTCCTGCCATGGCGAGAGCGAAAAGCACCTGAAAGGAGAAAAGAGCGGGACAGCAAAAGAACGTGTTTCGCCGGATGTTGTTTTTGGCGCCAAGAGAGGGACTTCAGGCGCCTTCGCGCCGAGCGAAGCAAAAGTGCAGAATGCGGCTTGTATGGCCTGCCACAATACCGCCAACGGCAAGCGCAACCACTGGGAAGGCAGTCAGCACGAAAGTCGCGATGTGGCTTGTACTTCCTGCCACTCGTTGCATGTCAAAGATGATCCGGTGATGAAGAAATCCACCCAGACCGAGGTTTGCTTCACCTGCCACAAGACCGAGCGGGCGCAGAGTCACCGTATTTCGACTCATCCGCTTAACGCCGGCAAGATGAGCTGTTCCGATTGTCACAACCCGCACGGCTCGACAGGTCCGAAAATGCTGGTCAAGAACTCGCTCAACGAGACCTGCTATACCTGTCATGCCGAGAAACGCGGCCCGTTCCTCTGGGAGCATGGACCGGTTACCGACGATTGCAGCAACTGCCATACCCCCCACGGTTCGACCAATGCCCCTCTGCTGAAGGCCAGGGCGCCATGGTTGTGCCAGGAATGCCACTCTGGCGATCATGGAAAAACCATTTACAGCGGGGTCAACCTGCCTACGGGTAACACCACGACCGTGAACGGCCTGCAGGGAGTCGCGAATCAAGGGCCGGCGGCACAAGCGAATGCGCGTGCCTGCATGAACTGCCACGTACTGGTTCATGGTTCTAACCATCCGGCTGGCGCCAAGTTCCAGCGCTAACTAACCCTATTGAATCGGGAGTCTGTCATGAACAAGAATCAACTTTGTTTTACCACCCGGGCGATGGTTGTAGCCGTGCAAGGTGCCTTGCTGGCAATGGCGGCAATGCCGGTAGCTTATGCAGAAGAACATCCTACTGAAGCCGAATTGACCCAGCCGGTCAGGACGCTGGAGGTCGGGGTCAGGAACGTCAGCAGCGGCTCCTTCAAGGCCGGCGAATACAACGGGCTGGAGAAAAATGGCGCTTCTGCCATCGTCAATATCGACGCGCGCGGTGGCGGCAGCTATGACAGCGAGGACGCGGCCCGCTGGCGTGTTACGGGCAATGAGTTGGGGTTGGAAACGCGCAATCTGTCCGTCGAATATGGGCAGCAAGGCAAGTTTCGGATCAACTTCGGTTATGACGAGTTGCTGAGGAATCGCTCCGACACTTACCAAACGCCGTATCAGGGTTCGGGTAGCAATAACCTGACCTTGCCGGCGAACTGGCTTGCGCCGAAAGTTCCGCAAACCGCCGCGGCACAGAACGCCGCAGGGATTAATTTCAGGTCGTTCGATCCCGTAGTGGGAACCGCCAATGGATTGGCTGCGGGTGTGGCGGTGGTGCCGACCGCTGCGACCCTGGGCACGCTGTCTGCGATAAGGGCGGCGGATCTTCCGGCATTTCACAATGTCGACCTCTATACCAAGCGCGATAAGTTCGATGGTGGATTCAGCTACAACATCGACCAGCAATTGGAGTTGAAAGGCAGCTTTAGCCACGAAAAAAAGAATGGCTACAAGCCGATGGGAACGGTCAGTTCGCAGGTCAGCGAATTCTCGGCGGTTATCCCCGATCTGATTGATTCGACCACCGATCAGTACAACTTGAGCATGGGGTATACCGGGGAAAAAGGCTACTTGCAGGCGGCCTACTATGGCTCGATCTACAAGAACAACGTCACGTCGATGACCTGGCAGGACGTCAACGACCTGACCAAGTCGGCGACCATGAGCAGTGCGCCGAGCAACGAGTTCCACCAATTCAGTTTAACCGGGGGGTATAGCATTTCACCCACCACCAAGCTGGTGATGAACGGCTCCTACGCGCGCAATACGCAAAATGACGCCTACCTGGGGAGTTCGACTGCGGCCAACGGGCAGTTGGCATGGGGGTTGCCGACACCGTCGCTGAACGGGCTGGTGGTGACATCGGCTTTCAATGCCAAGCTCACGGCCAAGCCGATCAAGGATTTGAGTCTTGCCGCGAACTACAAGTATGACAACCGCGACAACCGTACCCCGGTCAATACCTACCTGTTCCAGGACGTGAATGAGCCAAAAAGCGGCACGTCGATCTTTAATGCGGCGCTCGGTTTGAGCACGCTAGGCACCAACACCAACATCTACGCCAATCGGGCATACAGCAAGAAGGTTAACCAGCTTAATCTCGATGCCGATTATGTCGTAGCCAAGGGGCAAGCGGTCAAGGTGGGTTACGACTGGCAGCAAATCGACCGTACCTGTAACGGTTCCTGGATAGATTGCGCCGATGCCAATACCACCAAGGAAAATACCCTGCGGGCGGAATGGCGTGCACACCCGATCGAGGATGTCAGCGCCAAAGTGGGTTATGCCTACTCCCAGCGCAAGGTCGATAACTACAATGAAAACGCTTTCCTGGCCCTGGTGCCGATGGCGGGTGTGGCGGGTACCGGTGCGGGCGGCGTTTCCGCCCAAGCTGCGCTGGCAACGCTCGGACTGAGCGGGTTCGGCGCCTTGTCGGCCCAGCCCAGCGCAGCCCAGATTGCAGCCATGTCAACGGCGCAGAAGTTTTACTTCGGCGCGAGTGGCACCGCCATCCTGGCGCAGGCGCTGTATGGCAGTCGCAATAACATCAACGAACTGCCGGGTATGAGAAGGTACAACATGGCGGATCGCAACCGCGACAAGTTGCGCACCTCCGTCAACTGGCAGGCGAACGAGCAGCTGTCGTTCCAGGGCGGCGTGGATTTCAACCAGGACGACTACGACAACTCGGTCTACGGCTTGAAGAACGCCAAGAGTTGGGCCTTGAACCTCGATGCCACTTATGCGGCTAACGATAGCTTCAGCGCCAGTGTTTTCTACACCTTCGAGGATCAACGCTCGCAGAGCGCGGGTTCGACTTACGGCAGCACCAGCACGACGGCTAATTTGAGCGGCGCTACGGCGGTCTCGGGGGGCTGTTATGCAACGGTCGCAGGCAAGAACAACGACGGCAAGATGGACCCCTGTCTGAATTGGTCCACGGATATGCGCGACAAGGTGGATACGCTCGGTGTCGTGCTCAAACAAAAGGGGCTGCTGGCCGGCAAGCTGGAAATGGCCGAGGATCTTACCTTTAGCCGTGCGCATACGGATGTCGGCGTCGGCGGCGGCAACTATCTGGCGAATCCGCTCCTGCTGGCTACCAATCCCGCCACGGCGACGGCTTACTACTACATCCCTGCCGCCGCCATGCCTACGGTCACGACCAATACGGTTGAGCTGAAAGTGCGCGGCAAATACAGGATCGACAAGACGTCAGCGGTCAACTTGATGTATGCCTACCAGCACATGACATCCGACGATTACATCTATACTGGTATGCAGATCGGGACGGGAACCAACTATATGCCAACCATGGAACAGGCACCTAGCTACACGGTGCATATCGTCGGCGCCTCCTACATCTACAACTTCTAGCAAGGTTGCTGCGAGGCGAGAAGCAGCGGGGTACAGAAGTTTTGTACCCCGTATTTTTTGCCTTACAGGGTTTAAGCCCATATTAATTATCAGCCGGAAAGTCTTCTGGAAATGGCGGTTCGCAGAAGACGTGCGGCCTCAGGCTTTATCCAATACAATTGCCCTCTTTCGAATGGCCGCCGGCCTGCTCCAATTTCAAAATCATGGGCGATAACTAATGCTGGAAGGGAAAGACCTTGCCTGTGAACGAGGCGGGCGGGCGCTATTCAGCCATCTCGACTTTACGCTGGGCGATGGTGAACTGCTGCAAGTGCAGGGCGCCAACGGCAGCGGCAAAACCAGCTTGCTGCGCATGGTGTGCGGCCTGACGCCGACGGCGGACGGGGAAATTCGCTGGAACGGCACGGCCATCGCCGCGTTGGGTGAAGCCTACCGCGAATCCTTGCTTTATCTCGGTCATCACAATGCCATCCAGGACTCCCTGACCGCGCGGGAGAACCTCAGCGCGACCGCGGCGTTGAGCGGGGTGGCGCTGAGCGACGGCGAAGCGGGCGAGGCGCTGGGCCGCATCGGGCTGCGCGGGCGCGAGGATTTTCCGTCGCGCTTTCTTTCGCAAGGGCAGAAGCGGCGCGTGGCGCTGGCGCGGCTGATGTGGAGCCCAGCCCGGTTGTGGGTGCTCGACGAGCCCTTCGTCGCCCTCGATGCGGCGGCGCTGGCGCTGCTCGCCGAGACGATTGCCGGCCATCTCGCCCGCGGCGGTTTGGCCGTGCTGACCAGCCACCAAGAGGTGGCGATTGCCGGCATCGCGGCGCAAACCTTGAACCTTTCGCCATGAAGCGGGTCGGAATTGTTTCAGTGCTGGCTGCGGTGGTGCGGCGCGATCTGACGATTGCGCTGCGGCAGAAAAGCGAAGTGCTGACCACCTTGTTCTTTTTCGTGATCGTCGCCAGTTTGTTCCCGCTCGGTATCGGTCCCGAGGCGGCGCTGCTGCGGCGCATTGCGCCGGGTATCTTGTGGGTGGGCGCGCTGCTGGCGGCGATGCTGTCGCTGCAACGGATGTTTGCCGCCGACTACCAGGATGGCAGCCTGGAGCAGATGGTGCTGTCGCCGCTGCCGCTGGGGGTGCTGGTGACCGGCAAGATCCTGGCGCACTGGCTGTTGGCCGGCTTGCCGCTGGTGCTGATCGCGCCGCTGCTGGGCTTGCAGTTCGACCTCGATGGCCGCAGCCTGGCGATCCTGGTCGCCTCGTTGTTGTTGGGAACGCCGGTGCTCAGCCTGATCGGCGCCATCGGCGCGGCCTTGACGCTGGGAGTGCGCGGCGGCGGCGTGTTGCTTTCGTTATTGATTTTGCCGTTGTATATTCCCGTGCTGATTTTCGGCGCCGGTGCGGTGGAAGCCGATGCCGCCGGGTTAAGCGCATCGGGTCATTTGGCGTTGCTGGCGGCGCTGCTGTCGCTGGCGGCTTTTTTCGCGCCGTGGGCAACCACGGCGGCATTGCGCATCAGCCTGGAATGAAGAAAATTCAATTTAATTGGTTTAAATACGCCTCGCCGCAGCATTTTTATCCGCTCGCCGGCCGGTTGTGGCCGTGGTTCGCCGCAGCCGGTGCGGCGTTTGCGCTGGCCGGCTTGTGGGTCAGCTTTTTTGTCGCGCCCACCGACGCCCAGCAGGGCGAGGGTTACCGCATCATCTTCGTGCACGTGCCGGCTTCCTGGATGTCGATGTTCATCTATGTGGTGATGGCGGTATGGGCCGGCTTCGGCCTCGCGTTCAATACCCGTCTGTCCGGCATGATGGCCTCGGCGCTGGCGCCGACCGGCGCCTTGTTCACCTTCATTTCCCTGTGGACCGGGGCGCTGTGGGGCAAGCCGATGTGGGGGGCGTGGTGGGTGTGGGATGCGCGCCTGACCTCGGAAC
>Ga0163199_1002479_pt1 | contig 11314 bp, 4 predicted proteins | sample PL_2010_150m_FD_113537 | JGI IMG/M metagenome (GOLD analysis project Ga0163199, IMG submission 113537) | Freshwater microbial communities from Powell Lake, British Columbia, Canada to study Microbial Dark Matter (Phase II) - PL_2010_150m | ecosystem: Environmental > Aquatic > Freshwater > Lake ...
AGCGGGAGTCGAGTTCCTTCGGCGCAGCGAGATTGGCCGCGATCAAGCGCGCGGAGGGCGTCAGATTCCCCACGGCGTTTTCGTCGAGCAACGCGACGACCGGCACGACCCGGACCGATTCGGAAATGGACGTGGTGGCCGCTGGTGCCGTCACGGCCACCCGCTCACCGGTCGCAGTCTCGCCCAAAGTCGTTTCGTGCACCAAGGCGTTCACCGGCAGGTTGGCCATCGGGGTCGCCACGCGCGCGGCCGGAGCGAGGGGCGCGCGGTTCTGATCATTGATCGCGTGCGCCGGCGTGACGGCCTGATACTCGCGGACCGAAAGGAAAGTGATCGCGAGAATGGCTGTCGCCCCAATCGGCAGGTGATAGCGCGAGAAGCCCGCGAACATGCGCGGCATCGTGCGCCACCACGGGCGTTTCTCGACCAGCGCGGCGAGTTGCTTGGCGCGCAGGTCGCGCTCAAAACTTGTCCAGAATTCTGCCGGCGGACGCTCGGCGCGCTTCAGGTGGAGAAGGTCTTCGAGGGTGACGGGCCGTCTGTTCTCGTGCTTCATCGGCGCATGTAGGGCTGCAGTTCCGCCTGGAGCAACTGCTTCGCGTAGTGCAGACGCGAACGCACCGTGCCCACCGAGCAATTCATGACCTCGGCAATTTCCTGATGACTGAGCCCGTCAATTTCGAAGAGAGTAACCACAGTGCGATGATTGATAGACAGTTTCTGCATCGCGTCGTTCAATTTTTCCTGGAGCTCCCGGACGAAAGTGTCGCGATCGGCGCCTGTCCTATCTGTCAGTGCCGCAATGATTTCCTTGGAAACCGGCTCATCGGAGTTGACTCGTTCCAGGCTGAAGAACGACCGCAGGCGGGTCTTCCGCAGGTGGCTGAGGGTGGAATTCACCGCAATCCGGTAGAGCCAGGTGAAGAACGACGACTGTGCGCTGAAGCGATGGATGGACTGAAACGCCTTGATAAACGCCTCCTGCGCGAGGTCGGCGGCATCCTCGCGATTCGAGGTGAGGTTGTAGATGATGCCGTAGACGCGCTCGCGGTATTTCAGGATGAGCCGATCGAAGGCGGCCACATCGCCGGCTTGGACGCGGCGGACGATCTCCATGTCGGAGTCCGCCTCCAATTGCCGCTCGGGCGACGCGACCAGCGTCTTGCCGAGAACTTTGATGGCGTCCATGGGAGCGACAGGAAAGCGCAGCGCGGTCGTAGGCGCAAATGAAATTCCTGAAAGAAATTTTCTACGCCGGCGGTCGCAGCGCCGCGAGTTGCGCGCGCAGGCCGTCGCATAGCCCGAGCAGCAGCGGCGTAGGCGCGTGACCGGGCCATTCGCGCAGCGCGGCGGTGGCGGCGTTGAGCTCGGCCTGCACGGCGTCGGCGACGATCGGAAAGATTCCGAGTTCGCGCATCTGCCGGAGGTGCACAAGCGGCTGGGCGGGGTGCTCGCCCGTCACTTCGCCGAGCAGCGTGGCGCGATCGGCGGCGGGCAGGCGCTCGAGGAGTGCGAGGAGCGGCAGCGTGAGTTTGCCGCTCGCGAGATCGGTGCCGAGCGTCTTGCCGATGCGCGACTCGTCGCCGAAGAAATCCACGAGATCGTCGTAAATCTGGTAGGCGATGCCCAGGTGCCGGCCGAAGCGGCTGGCGGCGTCGACGTAGCCGGGCTCGAAGCCGGCGAGCTTGGCGCCGAGGAAACACGAGACGCGAAACAGCTCGGCGGTCTTGAGATCGACGATGCGTTGGTAGTCGGCGCGGGTGACGTTGGTTGAGCCGCGGCGGAGCGTCTGGACGATTTCGCCGGCACACACGCGGCGCGTGGATTCGGAGACGGCGGCACAGATTTCGGTGGTCGGAAACTGCGTGGCGAGGTGCAGCGCGTGCGCGAAGAGCGCGTCGCCGAGGAGCACCGCGGCGGTCGGGCCGTATTCGCGCGAGGCGGTGCGGCGGTTCCGACGGACGTCGGCTTCGTCCATGATGTCATCGTGCACGAGGGTCGCAAGGTGGACGAGTTCGACGACAGCCGCCACGCGCACGAGATCGGGCGACACGACCGTCGGCCCGCGCCAGCCGCTGAGGAACACGAGCGCGGGCCGGATGCGCTTGCCCGACGTGTCGATGCAATAGTCGGCCATCGCGCGAATCTCGGGCTCGAACGCCTCGAGCTGGCCATGGAGGAAGCGATTGAGCTCGGCGTGATGCGGGGCAAGCAGTGCAAACACCTCGGCAAACACGCCCGGTTTCGCGGTTGGGCGCGCGGCAGCAGAGATGTCAGCGGGACTGCTCATGGTAGGCTCGACGCTAGACGTGATTTAGGCGATGACGATGCAATAGTCGCGAAATTAGCCCATGAACCACCCGCTTTTGCTCGTGCTGATGACCGCCGCCGGACTCTACATCTCCAAGCTCTGGCGCAACGACGTGCGCGCCGCACGTGCGGGCTCGCCCCATCCCAACGCGTGGCCGGGCGCGACGGACGCGCCGCGCCGCGCGATCGGGATCGCGGTGATGGGAGCGCTCGGGCTGCTGGCCGTGGAGACGTTTTTCGAGAGCCGGCTCGGGCTCGCCGCGCAGCAATCGCGGATGACGTGGCTGTTCGCGCTCTACTCGGTCGCGGGGGCGCCGATCATCGAGGAGCTGATTTTTCGCGGATGGATCGTGATCGATGTGGAAGGGCGCAGCAAGACTGCGCCCCTACCGACTTGGGCCGGTGCCGTGGGTGCGTCGGTGGGGTTTGCGGTGCTGCATCCGTTCTTGTGGCGGTGGGACGAGGCGGGATTTGCCATCACGCTCACCGCGAAGGGCTGGTTCAGCACGGCGGCGATTTTCGCGGGGTCGCTGTGGTTCTATGCGGCGAGGCTCGCGGCGTGGAATCCGCAGCGGTCGCTGCTGCCATGTTTCGCGGCACATGCGGCAAAGAACGCGGGTGTCGTCGCGATCAAGTCGGCGCTGGGGTTGGTGGGCGGATGGTGGTGAACGCGGGCCGTCGAGCCGGCCCTCGGAAAAAAGCGGCGTCGATCCGCCGCACTCCAAAACAAAGGCCGCGCGGGGTGGCGCGGCCTTTGATCCGGCGGGGTCGGGAGACCCCGACCTACAACTTGATCACGGCACTTCGTAGACTTCGATGAGGGCGACCCGCCTTCGCCAAGGCTACGGCGGGCAGGTGCCGGTCACGGCACTTCATACACCTCAATCAATGCGATACCTGAGCCGTTGTTGTTGCCGGAGACCTGGGCGCTGTAGCTGCCCGGCGGGAGGTTGATGAGGATCACGGCGTCTTTGCCACCGGCGGCGAGCGTAAAGGCGCCAACCTTGGTCGAGGCATCGGCGATGAGCGTGGTGTCGTTGCCCGTCTCCCAATTGTCGTTCTCGCGGACGATGGAATTGTCGCTGTTCTTGACGATCTTCAGCAGTGGATCGACGAGGAAGCCGGTGCTGATGCCGACGGTGGCGAGCGACGGGCCGACACCGCGGATGAGAACCTTCTTGGACGTATTGCCGCTGACGACGAAGCCGGCGACGAGCAGGCCCTGGCCGGGCGAGACCACGCCGCGCGTGGCGAGGTTCATGATTTTCTGCGCGGAGAACGGCGTGGGCGTGTCGATGTCGTAAATCTCCATGAGCGCGACGCCGCTCGTGCCGCCGACCCCGCTCACCTGCGCGGTGTAGGCGCCCGGTTGCAGCAAGGCGATGATCGCGGAATCGAGACTCGTCGCCGGCAGCGGGAAGGCGCCGACCGAGGCGGCCGCGCTGACGATGCCCGGGCCGCCGCCCCAGTTGTCGTTTTGGGTGACGAGCGTGGTGCCGGACAGAATCTGGAGTTGCGGATTGGCGAGCACGCCAGTGACGCCGAAGGTGGCGAGCGTCGGGCCGACGGCACGGATGAGCACCTGCTTCTGCGCGGTGCCGCCGACGACGAAGCCGGCGATCAGCATGTTGGCGCCAGTGCCGACCGAGCCGCGTGTCGAGAGGTTGCGCAGGAAGCCGTCGCTGAACGAAACGCCGGACGAGGTGGCGCCCGTGAAGCTGCCGCCATTCGCGCCGCTGAGCGAGCCGGTGAGGAAGCCCGTGGCGGGATCGGCCTTGCCGACGAAGCGGCCGCCGCTGTTGGCGACGACGTTGAAGTTACCCGCGGCGTCGACCTTGCCGGAGCCGGCGGTCTGGAATGCGCCGTCGGCACCGTAGATGAAGATCGAGGCATCGTAGCCGACGATGGCGGAGACGGTGCTGCTGGCGCGGTCGTTGAAATTGCCGCTGTAGTTGCCGGGCGCAACGGCGGCGGTGGACGGGAAGAAGGCGCTGTCGACCCCGATAAAGGTGAGCCGGCCGTTGTCGAGCGTGCCGGACACGCCGCTGAGGCTGGTGGCGCCCTGGATGAGCGGGCGACCGACGGTGTCGAACGCGCTGAAGCCGCCGGCGGCGTCGAGCGTGAGGCTCGGGAAGTAGAACGTGCGGTTGAGGCCGGACGTGGTGGTGTAGCCGATGAAGGTCGCACTCTTGCCGCGCACCGCGATGAGGGCGAAGTTGCCCGCCTCGCTGAGGCCCTGCTGATACGTGCCGGTGAACACGGTGTCGGCCCCGCCGCTGGCAGGGCTGATCGCCATCACGGTGAATGTGCCGGAGGTGGTGGCGGCGCTGGAGTTGTCGAGGGCGACGGCGGTGAGGCGGTAGATGCCCTCGGCCTGCGGCGTCCAGTTGAGGCGGTAGCCCCCTTGCGACGAGATGGACGTGACGGGCGCGCCGATGGAGGTGCCGTTGGCGAAGAACTGCACGCTGGCGATGGTGCCGTCGGCATCGGTGGCGTTGGCCACAATCGTGGTCGGGTTACCCGTGCGGACGACGGAGCCGTTGGCGGGCTGCGCGAGCTTCACGACGGGGCCCTGATTGGCGGAGACGTTGACGATGATCGAGGCGGAGTTGGTGACGTTGCCCGAATTGTCGACGGCCTGCGCGATGACGGTGTAGGCGCCGGCGGCGGTGGGCGTCCAACTGACAATGTAGGGCGATGTCGCCACCGTGCCGACGGTGTTGCCGTTGGCGAGGAACGAGACGCTGGCCACGGTGCCGTCGGAATCGGCCGCACTCGCCGCGAGGTTGACAATCGAGCCGCCGTTGACGGTGCCGCCCGTGATCGGGCTCGTGATCGCAACAGCCGGAGCGGCGTTGCTGTTGATGGTGACGGAGAGCGCCGTGGAGTTGGACGAGATGCCCGCGCTGTCGGTGGCGACGGCGAGCAGGCTGTAGGTGCCGGGGGCGCCGGGCGTCCACGAGCCGGCATAGGGCGACGTGGTGTCGGGCGCGCCCTGCGGGGTGCCGTTGACGAAGAACTGGACTTGGGCGACGGGGCCGTTGCCGCCGCTGGTGTTCGCCGCGAGCGGAATCGTGTTGCCGACGCCATAGTTCGCACCGGGCACGGGATTCGTGAACGTGACCGCCGGCGCGCCGGAGGCCGTGATCGTGACCGCCCGGGAGGTGCTGGTCGTGACGTTGCCGACGTTGTCGGTGGCCACCGCGGTGATGGTGAAGTTCCCCGCGAGCGTCGGGCGCCAGCTGAAGTTGAACGGCGCGGCGTTGACCGTGCCGACCACCAGGCCGTTGACGAGGAACTGCACGCTAGCGATGGAACCATCGGAGTCGTTGGCCGTGGCGGCCAGGAGCACTTGCGTGCCGAGGCCGTAACTCAGGCCGGCGGTCGGACTGGTCAGTGCGACGGTCGGCGGGGCGTTGGCCCCGATGACCACGGTGACGGGCGCGCTCGTGGTGACGTTGCCGTTGTTGTCCGTGGCCTGCGCGGTGAGGGTGTAGTTGCCGGTGGCATTGGCGGCCCACGGCACGCTGTAGGGCGCGACGGAATCGACCGCGCCCTGCGGGGCGCCGTTCACGAAGAACTGCACGCCGACGATGGTGCCGTCGGAATCGACCGCATCGGCGGCGATCGTGAGGGCGGCGCCGACCGTGTAGGAGCTGCCGTTGAGCGGGTTGGTGACGCTCACCGTAGGCGCAGCGGAAGCACCGACGATCAGGGTGATCGGCGCGGAGTCGGTGATGTTGCTGAGATTGTCGGTGGCGCGGGCGGTGAGCACGTAGGTGCCGAGCGCGTTGGGCGTCCACGGAGCGGAATACGGGAAGGTGGTGTCGGTCGCGAGCGGCACGCCGTTGAGGAAGAACTGGACGCTGGCGATGAAGCCGGTCGACGACGTGGCGGCGGCCGTGATGGTCTGGGGCGTGTTGACCCCGAGGGTGACCCCGGCCGACGGCGCAGAAATCGCGACGCTCGGGGCGGTCCCGCCCGAGACGGTAACAGAAACCGGGGCGCTCGTCGTAAAGTTGCCGCCATTGTTGGTCGCCCGCGCCGTCAGCACATAGGTGCCGGTGGCGTTGGGCGTGAACGGAACGTTATACGGGAAGACCTGGTCGACGCCGATGGAGACGTCGTTGGCGAAGAATTCCACCTTGGAAATCGTGCCGCCGGCATCCGTGGCGGTGACGGCGATGTTGGCCGCGACCCCAACGGGCAGCGACGCACCTCCCGCGGGCGAGGTGATCGCCACGGACGGCGCGCCCGCGTTGACCGGGGCGACGGTCACGGCGATGGGCGCGCTCGCGGTCTGGTTACCCAGCGTGTCGGTGCCGATTGCGACGAGCGAGTAGCTGCCCGGGGCCGTCGGCGTCCACGCGAGGTTGTAGGGGAACGTGGTGACCGGAGTGCCGAGCGAAACGTTGTTGGCGAAGAACTCGACCTTGGCGATCGTGCCGTTGGTGGCGGTGGCGTTGGCCACGAGCACCTGGGCCGTGCCGACCTTGACCGTGGTGCCGGTCGGGGGATTGGAGATGCTCACGGTGGGCACGGTGCCGGCCGCAACCGTGACGACGGTGACGGTCGAGGTGGTCACCGTGCCAAAGTTGTCGGTCGCCTTCGCGGTGAGGGCGTAGATGCCCGGGGTGACTGGCGTCCACGGCACACTGAAGGGGAAGGTCGTGTCGGCGGCGAGGGCGACGCCGTTGACGAGGAACTGCACGCTGACAACGGTGCCGGTGCTCGTGGTCGCAGTGGCCGCGATGGTCTGCGGGATGTTGACGTTGAGCACGGCGCCGCCGGCCGGGCCGGTGATGGTGACGGTGGCAGGCGGCGTGGTGACGTTGACGTTGACGCCGGCCGAGGTGGTGGACGTGCCGTTACTGTCGGTCGCGGTCGCCGTCAGGATGACATTGCCACCGGCGGTGGGCAACCACGTGGCGGTATAGGGCGCGGCCACGCTGGTGCCGACCGACACGCCATTGGCGAAGAACTGGACGCTGGTGATCGTCGCACCGGCGGCCACCGGGGCCGCCGCGGCCGTGACAGTGGTCACGGCGCCGACCGTGATCGTGGCGCCGCCGGCGGGGGCGGTCACCGAAACCGTGGGCCCGGGAATGGGCACGACATTGGCCAGCGTGACGGGTGTCGTGAACGTGTTGCCGAGGGTGTCGGTGGCGATGGCCGTAAACTGGATGCCCGCGCCCACGGCGGCCGGCGTGTAGACGGCGCTATACGGGAAGGTCGTGTCGGTGCCGATGGAGACGCCGTTAACGAGGAAGTTGACGTTTGCGATCGTGGCGGGGGCGACGGCGGTGGCGGTGGCGGTGACCGTCGTGGCGACCCCGACCGTGAGGTTGGCCCCGGCGGTCGGCGCAGTAAGCGTGGCGGTCGGCGGCGCGCCAGGAGAAACGGTGATGTTGATGCCGGGTGACGTGCCGACCAGCGCGCCATTGTCCGTGGCAACGGCCGTAAGGGTGTAGGCACCGGGCGAAGTCGGCGTCCACATGATGCCGTAGGGGAACGTCGTGTCAGGATTGGGTGTAGCCGGCGAAAGATTTGCCCCACTGATGACGACACCATTGGCTAGGAACTGCACGTTGCTGATGATTGCGGCGCCAGATGGCGTCGCAGTCGCATTGATGGCTTGGGGCGTGTTGACCGGGATGGTCGTCCCGACGGTCGGAAGGGTGATGTTCACCGTCGGCGCACCGGCCGCGGACGTTAGGAAAGTGACCGCGTTGCTGGTGTTCACGTTGCCCGCGTTGTCGGTCGCCGTCGCCGTCACCACATAGGTGGTTAGCGAGCTCGGCGTGTAGACGAAGGTATACGGGAAGGCCGTCACTGTGCCCACCACCGAGCCATTCACCAGGAACTGCACCTGGCTGACGATGCCATCGGCGTCCGAAGGAGATGCGGTAAAGGTAACGAACGCCGCCGGCGTGCCGCCAATCTGCACCGTCGCAGGCAACGCCGGAGCCGAGGTGGTGAGCGTGATGGTCGGCGCGATGGGGCTGGTCGCGGCCAGAACCGTGATGTCCACGGGGTTCGAGACGACGACATTGCCGCTGGCATCGGAGGCAACGGCGACGAGGCGGTGGAGGCCGGGCGATGCGGGGGTCCAGTTGAGGCTGAACGCCGCCGGGCTGGCGATGGTGCCGAGCGAGGCGCCGTTGTCGTAGAACGTGACCGAATTCACCGAGACCGCGGAGACACCCGCCACGAGCGGCACGGTGGAGCGGGTGGTCAGCGCCGTGGTGGACGCGGGATTCGTGATCGTCACCGACGGGACGACACCCGAAGGGGCGGCGATTGTGACGGTGATTCCGGCCGTGGTGGTCTCGTTGCCCTGGTTGTCGGTGGCGATCGCGGTCACCGTGTAGGCGTTGGCCACGGTCGGGCGCCAGATCGCCGTAAAGGGCGCCGAGGCGGCGGTGCCGACCACGATGCCGTTGGCGAGGAAGCGGACGCCGGTGACGGTGCCGTCGAGGTCCGCCGCGTTGGCAAACAAGACGACGCCAGTGCCGAGGGTAAAGGTGTTGCCGTTGGCCGGCGTGAGCAGGCTGACGGTGGGAGCGCCGCCGGCCGCGACCGTCACGTTAACCGTGGCACTCGTCGCCCGGTTGCCGAGCGTGTCGGTGGCGACCGCGCTGAGGGCGTAGCCCCCGGTCGCGGCAGGCGTCCACGGCACGGTGTAGGGCGAGGCGCCGTCGATGCCGATGGAAACGCCGTTGGCAAAGAACTCCACATTCCGGATCGTGGCACCGGCGGTGGTCGCGGTGGCGGTGGCGGTGAGGTTGGCGAGCTGCCCGACGGGCAGCGGGGTGCCGGGCGACGCGAGCGTCACGGTGGGCACGGTGCCGGAGGTGACATTATAGATTACCGCGGCCGATGTGACCGTCGTGCCGGCGGTGTTCGTGACGACGGCGATGACCGAGTAGTCGCCGGTCGTGGCGGGCGTCCACGGCACCGAATACGGGAACGCGAGCACGGGGCTGCCGATCCGCGCATTGTTGGCGAAGAACTGCACGTTGAGCACCGACGCGGTGGTCTGCGTGATGCTGGCGGACAAGGTTTGCGGGACGTTGACCGGGAGACTGGACGCGTTGGACGGACTCGCGATCGCGACGACGGGCAGCGGCACGGCAGCCACCGTGATGGCGACCGTGGCCGACGTCGTCTGGTTGCCCGAGGTGTCGGTGGCCACGGCGGTGATGTTGTAGGTGCCGGTGGCGGCGGGCGTGAAGGGAACCGTGAAGAACGGCACCAGACCCTGCTGGTTCGTGGTGATGCCCGGGTAGCCATCGCCGATGAGCACGCCGTTGCCGTAGAATCTTACCCCGCTAATCACGCCGTTGCCCAACCCGGCGGTGGCACCGAGCGTGATGGGTGTGCCGACGTAGTAGGTGGCACCGGCGCTGGGCGAAGTGACCGTGACGGTCGGCGTGGTCACGGCTTGGGCGACGGTGACCGTGACGGCGGCGCTCGTGGCGCGGTTGCCCGCGGCGTCGGTGGCGATGGCAGTAAGATTGAAGGTGCCGGTGGCGTTGGGAGCCCACAGCGCCGAGACCGGGAAGGCGGGGGAGCTGGAGATGAGCTGGAGCGACACGCCGTTGATGAAATATTCGAGCGCGGCGATCGTGCTGGTGGAGGTGCCCAGCGCGACGGTGATGTTGCGCGGAATGCCAAGCGGAATGGCGGAGCCCGTCGCGGGCGACGTGATGGAAATCGACGGGGCGTTGCCGGCGGTGACGGTGCCGTTGACCGCGGCGGAGGTCACGGCCGCGCCGACATTGTCGGTGACGACGGCGGTCAGCGCATAGCCGCCGGCGACGTTCGGCGTCCAGGTGACGCTGTAGGGCGAAGTGGTGTCAGGCGCGCCGACAGCAACGCCGTTGGCGAAGAACTGCACGCTCGCGACGGAGCCATCGGTGTCGCCAGCGGTGGCGGTGAGGGTCGTGGCGGTGCCAACGGGAATCGAGAACGCCGCGAGCGGTGCGGTGATGCTGACCGTGGGCAGCGTGTTGGTGGCAACCGTGACGCTGACCGAGGCGCTCGTGGCCTGGTTGCCGGCGGAATCGATGGCAGTCGCGGTCAGGGCATAGGTGCCGACTGCGGTCGGACTGAACGTCGCCGTATACGGGAACGAACTATCGGTGCCGAGTGACGCGCCGTTGGCGAAGAATTGCACACTCGTAATCGTGGCACCGGCGGCGGTCGCGGTGGCGGTCGCCGTGATGGTGGCGGAGGAGTTAACGGCGATGGTCGCGCCGGCCGCCGGCGATGAAATGGCCACGGTGGGCGCACTGCCGGCCGGAGCGTTCACCGTCACGCTAATCGCGGTGCTGACGGCCTGGTTGCCAGCGGTGTCGGTGGCGAGGGCGGTCAGCGAGTAGGCGCCCGTGGCGATTGGCGTGAAGACGGCCGCATACGGGAAGGTGGTGTCAGTGCCGAGCGAGACGCCGTTGGCGAAGAACTGCACACTCGCGATGGTCGCGCCGGCGGTGACGGCGGTCGCGGTGGCGGTGACATTCGTCGCCGTGTTGACCGCCACCGTTGAGCCGGTGACCGGCGCGGTGATGGCCACGGTGGGCGCATTGCCACCGGCGCCGGTGACCGCAATCGCCGCGGAGGTCGTGGTGGCGCCGAGGTTGTCGGTTGCGACGGCGGTCAGCGAGTAACTGCCGGTCACGGTCGGCGTCCATGCCACGCTGAACGGCGCGGTGGTGTCGGTGCCGAGCGCGGTGGCGGTGCCGCCGTTAAGGCTGACGAAGAACTGCACGCTGGCGACGCTGCCGTCCGCATCGGTGGCGTTGGCCGTGATCGTGGTCGCGGTGCCGATGGGCACGGTGGCGGCGGCGGCGGGCGCCGTGATGCTGACGGTGGGCGCGGTGTTGGTGACGGTGACGGCGACGTTTCGGATCGTGTATGTGTTCGTTGCCATGGAAGTCGACTCTCGACGGATCGTGCACTTCAATGCGACAGAACATCCGATCGCGGAATGGACCATCCAGCG
>Ga0163199_1002480_pt1 | contig 11313 bp, 8 predicted proteins | sample PL_2010_150m_FD_113537 | JGI IMG/M metagenome (GOLD analysis project Ga0163199, IMG submission 113537) | Freshwater microbial communities from Powell Lake, British Columbia, Canada to study Microbial Dark Matter (Phase II) - PL_2010_150m | ecosystem: Environmental > Aquatic > Freshwater > Lake ...
CGTGATGGCGTAGCGCGCGCCGCGCCGTCCTGGGAGCGCGGGCATCTTGCCCGCCTTCGTGGCTGCCGGAGTGAGTCGCAGCACAGAGGAGGAGGATCATCCTGATTTGTGCGGCACGGCGGGCAAGATGCCCGCGCTCCCAGGATGCGTCCTCTCCAAATCCGCGATCACTCTTTTTGCCGATAGTCGAACGGCTTGAAATCGTTTGTGAATCAGCCATGAAGCGGCGCGGCCACGCGGACAATTTCCTTGAAAGCGTTCATTGCTTTCGTTTCACTTGCCCGCTCATGAGTCCGGACCAGCAGACGCCCAAGATTGACGTGCCTTACCTGGCGCAGCTCGCGCGCATTTCGCTCAACGCGGAGCAGGTGGAGAAGTTTGGCGCGCAGCTCCAGCAGATCGTCGCCTACGTCGAGAAGCTCAAGGAGGTCAACGTCGAGGGCATCGAGCCGACGGCGCACGCGACGCCGATCACCAACGTTTTCCGCCCGGACGAGCCGCGAACGCCGGGCGATCCGGCGCCGTTCCTGAAAAATGCGCCGCAGCAAGCCAACAACCTGTTCGTGGTGCCGAAGATCGTGGAGTAACCGTCCGGCATGAGCCTCAACAAACTAACCATCCACGAACTGCTGCCGCGGCTGGCGAAGAAAGAAATTGCCGCCGCCGATCTGGCGCGCGATGTCGCCGCGCAAATCGAGGCGGTGGACGGACGGCTGCACGCTTTTCTGGAGTGGGACCGCGAGGAGTTGCTGGCGGCGGCGCGTGGCGTGGACGAGCAGCGGGCGCGCGGCGAGGCGCTGGGGCCGCTGGCGGGAATTCCAATCGGCATCAAGGACGTGCTGAACGTCAAGGGGCACAGTTGCCGGTGCGGGTCGAAGATTTTGCAGGGCTACGTCGCGCCTTATGACGCGACGGTGATCGCGAAGCTGCGCGCGGCGGGCGCGATTCCGTTCGGGCGGCTGAACATGGACGAGTTTGCGATGGGCAGCTCGACGGAGAACTCGGCGTTCGGCGTGACGCGCAATCCGTGGGACTTGGAACGAATTCCGGGTGGATCCAGCGGTGGCAGCGCGGCGGCGGTGGCGGCTGGCGAAGCGCCGGCGACGCTCGGCAGCGACACGGGCGGCAGCATCCGCCAGCCGGCGTCGTTGTGCGGCGTCGTCGGGCTGAAGCCGACGTATGGCCGCGTGTCGCGGTTCGGGCTGGTGGCATTCGCGTCGTCACTCGACCAGATCGGGCCGTTCGCAAAAGACGTGACCGACGCGGCGCTGGTGCTCGGCGCGATCAGCGGCCGCGACCCGAACGATTCAACCAGCGTGCCGGAGCCGGTGCCGGATTACACGAAGGCGCTGACCGGCGACGTGAAGGGCATGAAGCTCGGTTTGCCGAAGGAGTATTTCATCTCCGGCATGGACAAGGAAGTGGAGACGTCGGTGCGCGCGGCGGTGGACAAGCTTGCATCGCTCGGCGCGGAGATCGTGGAGATTTCGCTGCCGCACAGCGACTACGGGCTGGCGGTCTATTACATCATTGCCACGGCCGAGGCGTCGGCGAACTTGGCGCGGTTCGACGGCGTGCGCTACGGCTCGCGCGCAAAGGACGCGAAGGACCCGCTGGACATGTATGGCCGCACGCGCGGCGCGGGGTTCGGGCCGGAAGTGACGCGGCGCATCATTCTTGGCACCTACGTGCTTTCCAGTGGCTACTACGACGCCTACTATCTGCGCGCGCAGAAAGTCCGGACGCTGATCAGGCGCGATTTCATGGAGGCGTTCAAGAAGTGCGATGCCATTGTGACACCGACGACACCATCAGCGGCGTTCAAGATTGGCGAGAAAGCCGAGGACCCGCTGACGATGTATCTGAGCGACATTTTCACGGTGAACGTGAACCTCGCCGGCATCTGTGGCGTGAGCGTGCCGTGCGGGTTTACAAACCTACCCGAATTACCGATTGGTTTGCAGATTCTCGGCAAACCATTTGGCGAAGAAACAATTTTGCGAGTCGCCCATGCTTACGAACAGGTGACTGATTGGCACAAACGAAGACCGGTGATCCTTGAGGAACAACCGGAGTTACCAATGAGCGAATAGAATTCGGCAATGGACTACGAGATTTGCATTGGCCTTGAGACGCACGTGCAGGTGAAAACCCGCACGAAGGTGTTCTGCGCCTGCCCGACGGAGTTTGGCGCGGAGCCGAACTCCAACGTCTGCCCAGTCTGCCTCGGCTATCCCGGCAGTCTGCCGGTGATCAACGAGGAGGCGATACGCAAGACGGTGCTGGCGGGAATGCTCGTCGAGGCGAAGATCGCGCGCTACTCGAAGTTCGACCGGAAGAATTATTTCTACCCGGACATGCCGAAGAACTACCAGATTTCCCAATACGACCTGCCGCTGGTCATTGGCGGGACTGTGGAATACGACTTCGGCGTCGTGGACAAGAAGCGGCTCGGCGAGACGAAGGTCTGCCACCTCACGCGCATCCATCTGGAAGAAGATGTCGGCAAGAACTCCCACTTCGAGCGCACCAGCGGCGTGGATTTCAACCGCGCCGGCACGCCGTTGATGGAGATTGTCAGCGAGCCGGACCTGTCGTCGTCGGACGAGGCGTTCGCCTACCTGACGGCGCTGAAGGAAATCCTGATTTACGGCGGCATCAGCGACTGCGACATGGAGAAGGGCCAGGTCCGTTGCGACGTGAACATTTCCGTCCGGCCGCGCGGCCAGAAGGAACTCGGCCAGAAGGTCGAGATCAAGAACATGAACACCTTCTCCGGCGTGCGGCACGCGGTGGACTACGAGGCGCAGCGGCAGATCGAGACGCTGCGGCGCGGCGGCAAGCTGGTGCAGGAGACGCGGCGTTGGGACGACGTGGCCGGTGTCACCGAATCCATGCGCACGAAGGAGCACGCGCACGATTACCGTTATTTTCCGGAGCCGGACCTGCTGCCAGTGTCGCTGAGCGAGGAATGGCTCGCCGAGGTGCGCAAGCTGGTGCCGGAGCTGCCGAGCGCGAAACGCAAGCGGATGGTGGAGCGCTACGGCATTCCGCCCTACGACGCCGGCGTGTTGTCGGCGGACGCTGCACTGGCGGATTACTTTGAGGCGGCGGCGAAGGTGGTGAAGAATCCGAAGTCGGTGGCGAACTGGATTTGCAACGACCTCCTGCGTGACCTGGCGGAAGCGAAGCTGGCCATCGGGCAGTCGCCGGTGAAACCGCCGCACATCGCGGAGTTGGTGGATCTGGTGGACAGCGGCAAGATTTCGTCCAAGATGGCGAAGGACGTTTTTGTGGAAATGTTCAAGACCGGCAAGGCGCCGGCGGCCATCGTGGCGGAGAAAGGTTGGGTTCAGGTCAGCGACACCGGCGCGATCGGGAAGTTCTGCGACGAGGTGATCGCCGCGAACCCGAAGATCGTGGCGGATTTCAAGGCTGGCAAGGAAGTGGCGCTGAACGCCCTGACCGGCCAGGTGATGAAATTGTCGAAAGGCAAGGCGAACCCGGCGGCGGTGCGGGACGCGTTGCGCGGAAAGTTGACTGGCTAATGCGCCGGTCTTCCAGTAGAAGTATTTTCATGGCAGCGGTTGGAAGTTAGCGGAAGCTTTTTTGTGGCAGCCAACGACCAATATGTAGTGGATATCCTGCGCGACCTGGGATTGGTGACCCAGGAAGACATCGAGCAGGCGACGCCCCTTATCGGCAGCGATCCCAAGACCAAGGGCATCGTGGACGCGATGATCAAGAAGGGCATCATCAACGAGCTTCAGGTCACGCAGGCGCTCGCCAACCAGTTCGGCATGGACGTCATCACGCTGTCCGAACACAAGGTGGCCGACGATGTCATCCAGTCCGTGCCGTCGCACGTCGCGCGGCGCTACCAGATCGTGCCGGTGTTCAAACACGAGAACACGATCACCGTGGCGCTCTCCAATCCGATGGACGTGGATACGCTCGACAGCCTGCGCTACATCCTCAAGTGCAACGTGGAGGGGATGGTGGCCACGAAGTCCGAGATCGAGAAGGCCCTCACGCAATACTACGGCAGCGCCGACGACGCCATCGAGTCAATCATGGGCAAGATTGGCCATGAGGTGACTGATGATGACATCATGTTGCGCGGCGGCGCAGAGGAGGGTGGGCCGGTCAGCGAGGGCGACGCGCCGATCATCAAGCTGGTGACGGCGATGATCGTGCAGGCGGTGAAGATGCGGGCGAGCGACATTCACGTCGAGCCGTTGGAGAAAAAGCTGCGCGTGCGCTACCGGATTGACGGTTACCTGCAAGAGATCGAGAACCCGCCGAAGCGGTTGCAGGCTTCCATCATCTCGCGCCTGAAGATCATGTCGAACATGTCCATCGCGGAGAAGCGCATCGCGCAGGACGGCCGCATCCGGATCAGCGTGGCGGATAAGCAGTTTGACTTGCGCGTGAGCGACATCCCGACGGCGCACGGCGAGAGCATCGTCATGCGTATTCTCGACAAGAAGAGCATGCTCGTCGGCCTGCCGCAGCTCGGATTTTTCAGCGACGACCAGGCGACATTCGAGCGGCTCATCACGCTGCCGGACGGCATCTTGCTGGTGACCGGCCCGACCGGCTCCGGCAAGACCACCACGCTGAACTCCTGCCTCAATTTCATCAACCGCCCCGACAAGAAGCTGATCACGGTGGAAGACCCGGTGGAGTATGTGCTGCCGGGTGTGAACCAGGTGGAGGTGCGCGAGGAAGTCGGCATGACCTTCGCGGCGGCGTTGCGCTCGATCCTGCGCCAGGCGCCGAACGTGATCATGATCGGTGAAATTCGCGACTTGGAAACGGCGGAGATCGCCATCAACGCGTCGCTGACCGGCCACCTGGTCTTCTCCACGCTGCACACCAACGACGCGCCCAGCGCGATCACGCGCTTGCTCGACATTGGCGTGAAGCCGTTCCTGGCGGCGTCGTCCATCCGTGCGATCATGGCGCAGCGGCTGGTCCGGAAAATCTGCGAGCGCTGCAAGGAACCTTACATGCCGACGGATGGCGAGCGGCGGTTCATGGGGCTGACGCCGGAGCAGATCACGACCACGACGTTCTTCAAAGGCCGCGGCTGCAACGAATGCAACCGGACCGGCTTCCGCGGCCGGATCGGCATCTTCGAGGTGTTCGTCATCAACGAAGATGTCCAGAAACTGATTTACGAGCGGGTGTCGGCGCACGTGCTGCGCAAGGCGGCCCGCGAGCTGGGCATGCGCACGTTGCGCGAGGACGGCGTTCGCAAGATCATGGCCGGTCTCACGACGCCGGAGGAAGTGATCAAGACGACGGCGGCCGACGTTGATTAGCGCGCCGCCGGAAGATCGCCGCCGACAAGAACGATTCAGAGGAAACGCTATGAAAGTCCGAATGGAGCAGTTGCTGGAACTGGTGGTGACGGAAAATTGTTCCGACCTCCACATCCGCGTCGGCCTGTCGCCGGTGGTGCGCCTGCACGGCTCGTTGGTGACGTTGACGCAAGTGCCGCCGATAACGCAGGAGGACGCGGAACGGCTGGTGAAATCCATCACCAGTGAGGAGCACCTGCGCCGGACGCGCGAGGTGGGCGGCAGCGACTTCGGCTTCTCTTACCAGGACAAGGCGCGGTTCCGCGTCAGCATTTTCAAGGAGCGCGGCAACTTCGCGCTGGTGATGCGGCAGATTCCAACGAAGATGATGACGCTGGATCAGATTGGCTTGCCGCCCAGCATCAAAGACCTGCTCTACCTGCCGCGCGGTTTGATTCTCGTGGTGGGGCCGACCGGTTCCGGCAAGACCACAACGCTGGCCTCGATGCTGAACGTTGTTAATGAAGAGCGCGACGTTCATATCATCACCGTCGAGGACCCGATCGAGTATTACCACGCGAACAAGAAGAGCATCGTCACCCAGCGCGAGATCGGCGTGGACGTGGTCTCGTTTTCTGAGGCGTTGCGCCGCTCTTTGCGGCAGGACCCCGATGTGATTCTCGTCGGTGAAATGCGCGACCTCGAAACGATGGAGGCCGCCATCACCGCGGCGGAAACGGGCCATCTGGTCTTCGCCACGCTGCACACCACCGGCTCCGCGCGCACGGTGGACCGCATCGTGGACGCGTTTCCGACGGCGCAGCAGGAGCAGGTTCGCACGCAGCTCGCCAGTTCGATCAAGGCGGTCATCTCGCAGTTGCTGCTGCCGAAGAAAGACGGCAAGGGGCGCGTGGCGGTGTTCGAGGTGATGATCACCACGCAGTCCATCCAGGCGCTCATCCGCGACAACAAGACGTTTCGCATCCAGAGCGACATCCAGACCGGCGCGAAGCACGGCATGTTCACGCTCGACAGCCATCTGATAGAGCTTTACCAGAAAGGCATCATTGACTACGGCGAGATGCTGACCACCGCGCAGGACCCGGAAACCATGATGCAACAACTGGGCATGAAGTGACATGTTTGAAGCTGAATCCAAAGTATTGCTGGGCATCCTGAGGGAGCATCAACTGCTGCCGGCCGAGCAGTTGGCCGAGGTCGAGGCTGAGAGCAATCGCGCCGGCAAAGGTGCCGCCCAGGTTCTGATGGACATGGACGCCCTGACGCGCGAGCAGATTCTCAGCATCGTCGCGCAGCACCTGGGCACGGAGCAGATCAGCATCAAGGACCAGGAGCTGTCCAAGGAGGCGCTGAAACTGATTCCACCGGCGCAGGCGCGCGCTTACTGCGCCATCCCGATCAAGCTCGAAGGCAACACGCTTCACATTGCCGTCGGCGACCCGCTCAACGCCGGCATCGTCGAGGAACTGCGCTTCGTCCTGGACCGCGACATCCATCTCGTGGTCGCCGATCCCGACGAGATCTCGGCGATGGTCAAGCAGATGTATGGCGAGGAAGGGTCCGAGTCGGTGGACGACCTCATTTCGCAGATCGAGGGTCTGACGAACCTCACCGAGGTCGCCGCGCCCGAAATCATGACGGTGGAGAACATCGCGGCGATGGCCGGCGAGGCGCCCGTCATCCGCTTCGTGAACCTCGTCCTTTTCCAGGCCATCCGCGACCGCGCGAGCGACATCCACTTCGAGCCGTTTGAGGAGATGTTTAAGATCCGCTACCGCGTGGACGGCGCGCTTTACGAAATGGCGCCGCCGCCGAAGCATCTCGCGTTGCCCGTCACCAGCCGCATCAAGGTCATGGCCAACCTCAACATTGCCGAGCGGCGCATCCCGCAGGACGGACGCATCCAGATGTCCATCGCCGGCCGGCCGGTGGACTTGCGCGTTTCGACGCTGCCGACGCAGTTTGGCGAGAGCGTGGTGCTTCGCGTGCTCGACCGTTCCGTCGTCAATCTCGATCTGGCCACGCTCGGCATGCCCAAGGCCATCTTTGACGACGTCTGCGAAATCATCAGCCGGCCCAACGGCATCTTCATCGTCACCGGCCCGACCGGCTCCGGCAAGACCACCACGCTTTACTCCTGCCTCGGCCGCATCAACACCATTGATTCCAAACTGCTCACCGCCGAGGACCCCGTCGAATACGAGATCGAAGGCATCATGCAGGTGCCGATCAATCCCGCCGTCGGGCTGACGTTCGGCCGGGCGTTGCGCGCGTTCCTGCGTCAGGACCCCGACATCATCCTCGTCGGCGAGATGCGTGACTTGGAGACGGCGCAGATCGCCATCCAGTCGTCGCTGACCGGCCACCTCGTCTTCTCGACGCTCCATACCAACGACGCCGCCGGCGCCATCACCCGTCTGCTCGACATGGGCGTCGAGCCGTTCCTGGTCAGCTCCACGCTCGAAGCGGTGCTCGGCCAGCGGTTGGTGCGCAAGCTTTGCAAGCACTGCCGCACCGCCTACGAGCCGACCGAACAAGACCTGAGCCTGCTCGGCCTCAAGCCGTCGGAGGTCGTGGGGAAGTCGTTTTACTTCGGCAAGGGCTGCTCGGAGTGCAACGACAGCGGTTACAGAGGCCGCACCGTCCTTTGCGAGTTGATGCGCGTCAGCGATCCCATCCGCACCCTCATCAACCAGCGCGTGGCCGGCGTCGTGCTCAGGGACAAGGCGATGGAACTCGGCATGCGCACCATGCGCCAGGACGGCATCCGGCGCATCCTCGACGGCGAGACCTCGCTGGAGGAAGTGGTGAAATACACGTAAGGCTCCGGAGCGGTGGAGTAATGGAGTCTTGGAGTGATGGAGTAGCGAACAGAAACCGGCCGTCCAACCCAGCACGCCAATACTCCACCACCCATGACTCCACTTTTCTTAAACTTCGATGGTGAGTTTTGCTGGATGAAGTGACCTAATTCAGCAGAGCCGAAACAGACAAACCGGAGAGCTGCCATGCCCAAGTATGAATACACCGCAGTAGACGCCCGCGGCAAAGAAACTTCTGGCGAGATGGAGACAGAGAGTCCCGCCGCCGCGATTAACAAGCTCAAGGAGATGGGGTATTTCCCCACCAAGATCACCGAGACTGGCTCCGGCAAGGGCCGCAAGTCCAAGATGGCAAGCGCGGTGGGCGCCAAGGGCGGCAAAAAGGGCGGCTGGCAGCAGATGGAGATCAACATCCCCGGCGTCACCGACCGGGTGAACCAGAAGCTCCTCACGATCTTCACGCGCCAACTGGCGACGCTGATTGACGCCGGCCTGCCGTTGCTGCGCGCGTTGCGCACGCTGGAGCGTCAGGAGCGGAATGCCGCGCTCAAAAAGACCATCACCGCGCTGGCCGAGGCGGTCGAAGGCGGCTCGACGCTCTCCGAGGCGATGCAGCACCACCCGAGGGTGTTCGACCGGCTCTATATCAATATGATCCGCGCCGGCGAGGCGGGCGGCGTGCTCGAAGTGGTGCTGACGCGGTTGGCGGAGTTTGCGGAAAAGGCGCAGAAAATCCGCGGCAAGGTCCTCGCGGCATCGGTCTATCCGATCGTCGTCCTCACCATCGCCATCACGATCCTGTTCTTTCTGATGACCTACATCGTGCCGAAGTTCCAGGACATCTTCAGAGACCTGCTCGAAGGCAAACCGTTGCCGGCGCTGACCCAGGCCGTGATGAACGCCAGCAAGCTGATTCGCGAGAACGTGCTGGTGGTCGGTGGCGGCGTGGTGCTGTTCGTGGTGCTGTTCAACTTCCTGATCAAGAAGGTGCCGGTGGCCACCAGGCTGTGGGACAACTTCAAGCTCAACATGCCCGCCTTCGGCCCGATGATCCGCAAGGTCGGCATCTCGCGGTTCACGCGGACGCTGGGCACGCTCATCTCCAGCGGCGTGCCGATCCTGCAGGCGCTGATGATCGTCAAGGACACCTCCGGCAACCGCGTCATTGCCGACGCCGTGCAGCGGGTGCACGACTCGGTGAAGGAGGGCGAATCGGTGGTGCGGCCGTTGGAGGCCAGCAAGGTCTTTCCGCCGATGGTGGTCTCGATGATTGACGTCGGCGAGGAAACCGGCGCGCTGCCGGAGATGCTGATGAAGATCGCCGACAACTACGACGAGGAAGTGGACAACGCCGTCGCCGGCATCACCTCGCTGCTGGAGCCGATTCTCATCGTGTTCTTGGCGGTGGTGGTGGGCGTCATCGTGGTGGCGCTGTTCCTGCCGCTGGTGACCATCCTCCAGACGCTCGGCGGCGCGGCGTAATTTGTAATGCGTAACACGTAATTCGTAGGAGTGATTGGAAACCGGCAATGAAACTGAACAGGCTAAGGGCAAAGAGTGAAGCAGGACGCGAACGGCACATTCCGCATTCCGCATTCCGCATTCCGCATTACCTGTCCCCCGGCTTCACCCTGGTCGAGCTGATGGCGGTGATTGTCATCATCGGCATCGTCTCCGGCATCGTGATCGCCGGCGCGGGCTATGCCAACAAGAAGGCGCTCAGTTCCCGCACCTTCGCCACGATTCATCAAGTTTCCGCCGCAATAGACATGTTTTACGCTGACAGGCTGGGGTATCCCTCCGATTTCGGATGTTTTAATGAAGGCGAGACGTGGAGCACACCAAATCCAGTCTATGGTTCCATCACGGGCCAGCAGTTTGTTAGTCCATGCGAATCTCTTTGGTTCTGGTTGGAATACAACTATCCCCACATGGGACCACGATATGCAAGACAGCCCTACTGTGTTTTCAAACGTGAGCAAGTAATGACAGGCAACACAAAGATCAATGCGCTGTATGACAATTCTCCTGGCAACTATATGCGCATCGTAGACGCGTGGGGCAATCCATTGAACTACAAGAGCAACAATTCATGGAGCTATAAATTCACCACAAAATTCAGCCCTTCTGATCCAAATGAAAACATGACGCTGCCGCGTCACAATCGGACGAGCTACGACATCTGCTCTTTTGGTTCTGACGGCACGACTTGGCAGGAACGCGACAAGCCCTTTGACCGTCAGCAAGACCTGAAACTCGACCAGTTTGCGTCGGTTACCGACAATAACAATCCTGCGCATAGCGGCCAGATACCCAATTATTTTGCAAAGCCATTTGAAACTATAACAACCAGTGGGAGTGGAATAAAACATTGTTACGGCGGCGAGGATGATAACGATCTCAACAACTGGCAGCAGCGGTGATCGGGAACCAGTAGTTAGTGATCAGTGAATATAGGCATTTGGGAGTTGGCAGATGGCAGTTGGAAGGAAAAAAATCATGAAGACGATGGAACAATGGAAACGTGCGAGAGGCGGTTTTACCTTGGTGGAGTTGCTGGTGGTCATCAGCATTATCGGGGTGTTGATGGGGTTGTTGTTCCCCACCATCAACGTGGTCAAGAACGCCGCCAACAAGGCGAAGGCAAGCGCGGCCATCCAAAGCCTCTGCACCGCCGCCAAGTCTTACAACAACGAATATGGCAAGTGGCCGGAGCCGGCGAACGACCAGGACTTCATCCTGGTCTTCAACGGGTTGATGAATCCCCAGTCGGGCCAGAAGGTCACCAGCGGCCAGGCGGCGAACGACAACCCGCGCGCCATCCAGTTCATGGAGTTCAAGATCAAGGATGTGACAATTCCCGGATCCAGCCAGTCGCCGCTCGCGTTTTACGACCCGTGGAGCATACCTTACGGCTACTGCTTCGACAACGGTAAGAAAGGAAGCTACTACGGCGGCCCGTTCCAGAACGGCCAGCCCTCCAACCTGCAATCTTGGACCGATACGACGGCCTACGACAACCAGGTTCCCGTGCCGTTCAAAGATGACTCGGCCAACTCGACAATCATCCCCAGTGGCTTCGCTTTCTTTTCCGACGGCCCCGACACGCGCACCGGCACCGACCAGTCGGATCCGGGCGGCAAGAACCCCACCAAGGCTTACGA
>Ga0163199_1002481_pt1 | contig 11313 bp, 8 predicted proteins | sample PL_2010_150m_FD_113537 | JGI IMG/M metagenome (GOLD analysis project Ga0163199, IMG submission 113537) | Freshwater microbial communities from Powell Lake, British Columbia, Canada to study Microbial Dark Matter (Phase II) - PL_2010_150m | ecosystem: Environmental > Aquatic > Freshwater > Lake ...
CTCATAGAGGCACTTTGGGATGTAGCGCACCACGTCGTAGGCCTTCGTGCCATCGGCGAACGTCCACTCCACCGAGAACGAGTCGAGGTTCTGACTGCAATCCTTGCTGTTGGCGGCACGCCCGCCAACGCCGTGCGCGCTCACCGGATACTCACCCTTGAGCCAGCAGATCTCGTCAATCTGGTGGATGTCCATCTCGGCCCAGAGGCCGCCGGAGACCCAGAGGAACTTCGTGAAGTTTTTAATCTGCCAGTGCAGGTCCTTCACCTCCGCCGGCCGCGGGCGCAGCGGGCCGCCTCCTTCCATGCGGTAGGCGCGAATGAGTTGAATCTGGCCAAGCTCACCGTCACGGATGCGCTTGATGAGTTCCTGCCGATTGCGGGAATGGCGGCACATGAGGCCGGCGGCAATCTTAAGGTTCTTCTTCTCCGCCGCCTCGCCCGCCGCGATCACGCGCCGGCATCCGGGCGGGTCAGCCGCGAACGATTTCTCCATGAACACGTTGACGCCCTTCTCGACGGCGTATTCCAACTGGCCCGGACGGAAACCGGCGTAGCCGGTCAGCATCGCCACGTCGCCCGGCCTCAGGCAATCAATCGCCTTCTTGTAGGCGTCGAAACCGATGAACTGCCGGTCGGCTGGCACGTCCACGCTGTCGCCGAACTTGTCATGCAGCGCCTTGTGCGACCGCTTCAGCCGGTCCTCGAAGAGGTCGGCCATCACCACGAGTTTGGCGGGGCCGTTGGCGGATTCGAGCGCGTTGACGACCGCGCCGCTGCCGCGTCCGCCGCAACCGATCAGTGCGAGGTTAATGGCGTTGCTCCCGGCGGCATGAACGCGGGGAATGGCGACGCCGGCGAGCGCGGTGGCGGCGACGGCTTTGCCGCTCCATTGCAGAAACTCGCGGCGTGTGGGTTGTTGGGAATTCGACGGCGACGGCTTCGGTGCGTGTTTCATGTTTGCGTTCTCCTAAACTTGCGAACCAGTTTCCATGGCGCGTGAAGAATTGCTTTCAACCCGCGATTGCGGAAGTGAAGGTTGGTTGCTCGATGTCATTGGCAATCTCTGAGCGAGCAAACGCTCGCGGCGAATCTACCGCCCGCGCCTTGCGGCGAAAAGGTAAATCTTACGGATGGTCGCGACTTCTTCGCGGCGCGCAACGGAGGCTCGACATGCGCCGCGCCGCTGCTATCATGCGCGCGGAGTTCCTAACCGAGCTGAAACATGAACTCAATGTCTGCATCGCCCGGATGCAGTTTCTGCCGCGCCCGAAGTTGCGGCCGTGCTCTCGTATTGTCCAAGCCCACCCCGTAAGGAGAAATCGCCATGAATCCATCGCACCATCATCATGATTGCCACTGCTGCATCTCGCGCCGCGACTGCCTGAAGTTTCTTTCGATGTCCGCGCTCGGCGCGGGCGTGGTCGGGCCGGCATTGAGCGCCGTCGCCAAGGAGAAGTCGAAGTATGCTAACCCCGACTACGTGGACGTGGGCAAACTGCTGCCGTGCCCCGAAGTGCGGATGGCGGCGGCGATTTTCGAGAAACCACGGCCCTACTGGCTCGGCTGGCCCGGCACGACCTACGACCTCGACGCCCGCCAGAAGGAATACAAAGCCAAGCTCGCCGATTCCAGCCGCCGGCTCGGCATCAAGACCGACCTCGCGCCCAATCCCATCAACGACGAGGCCGGCGTCGGCGCGTTCATCGAGAAAATCAAGGCCGAGAAACCGCACGGCGTGCTGGTCATTCTCCAGAGCATCTTCTGCTGGCCGTGGCTGGCTCGCGTGACGAAGGAGACCGGCGTGCCGTTGATCGTCTTTGCGCCCATCGGTGTGGCGTTCACGGGCCACGTCGGCCGCATCTCACGCCAGCCGGGCGTTTATGTCGCTTCCACGCTCGAATGGTCCGCCGCCGAGGACGGCATGAGGATGCTGCGGGCGAAGCGGATGTTCGAGGAGACGCGCGTGCTGTGGATTCGCGGCAAGGAGCGCAACGAGACGGTGCTCGACCGGATCGGCACCAAAGTCCGCGCCATCCCGCGCGACACGTTCAACCTGGCGTTCGACAAAGTGCCGGCGACGGTCGAGGTGCGCGACGTGGCCAGCGACATGCGGCGCCACGCCAAACGCGTCGTCGAGCCGAACTCGCAGGATTGCATCAACTCCGCCCGCGCGCTCATCACGGCGAAGCGGTTGATGGCGGATGAAAAAGCCAACGCGCTCTCGATGGACTGCCTCGGCATGGTGAGCGCCAAGCTCGTGCCGACGCCTCCGTGTTTTGCGTGGACCATCCTGCAGGACCACGGCATCACCGCCGGCTGCGAGGCGGACCTCTACGGAGCGATGTCGCTGATGCTCACGAGCTACCTGCTCAACCGGCCCGGTTACATGAACGACCCGGTGCCCGAAACCGCCAAGAACCTGCTCATTGCCTCCCACTGCACCAGCGGCACGCGGCTGCGCGGCTTCGACAAGCCGCCCGTGCCCTATATCCTCCGCAACCATTCCGAGTCCGCGCTCGGCGTCTCGACGCAAGTGCTCTGGCCTCCCGGCGAGAAGGTGACGCTGGTCCGCTTCAACAACAAGCCCGGCGAGATCATCGTGGACACCGGCACGGTCGTCAGCAACGTGAACACGCCGCCCGCCGGCGGTTGCCGCACGTCCGTCGAAATCAAGATGGACAAGGTCGAGGACTGTCGCGACGTGCTCGGCTTCCATCAAGTCGTCACGTTCGGCGATCACAAGCGTATCGTGGAAGCCTTCTGCCAGCTCTACGACATCAAGCCCCTGCGCTCGCCGGAGCGCGCGCCCGAACCGGAAGTGAAGAAAACGTGAGCGCGAGGTCATGGCTCAACTTGGCGTTGCTCGCACCTGCGGTGATGGCGGCGGCGGAACCGGTGCAGTTCACTTCACCCGGCTTCCCATCGTCGCAGATGGACGCCGTGGGCCAGCTCGTCGAGGACTGGGGCGCAATCGGCGTGAAACTCAGCGGTGAAGGTGTCACCGAAGCGACGCCGGCGGTGGCCGCGGTGAAACTCGATGGCGTGGTTCCCGCCGCGCAGGCCGTGTCGCGACACGGCGCGGTGGCGCTGACGCTGACGGCGTTCCGCTCGCCGGCGTTTCCGGCGGGCGTGGATGTGCTCACCGTGCGCGTCGAGGAGAAACAGGGCCGCGCCGCCAACGTCACCGTCGCGCTCGACCTGCCGGCAAAAGCCCACGCTGGGCTGCGCACCGTCAGGCTCGGCGGACGCGCTGTGCTGACGCTGCCGCCGCGAGAGGAATCCGGCGAGAAAGCCCGCGACTGGGGCCACTGCGACGAAGCGTCGTCGCTGCGAGGCTGGGCGAAGCCGGCCGGGCCGTGCGACCCGGCGTTCCGCAACATCCGCGCCGGCATGGGCGGCGCGCCGATCCTCTATCGGTTCGCGGTGCGGCCAAAGAGCGAGGCGAACGTCGTGCTCGGCTTCTGCGAGAGCCATTGGGCCGAAGCCGGCCAGCGGCGGCTGCTTTGCAGGGTCGAAGGCGCGCCGTCGCAGGAGGTGGACCCGATTGCGAAGTGGGGCCGGCACAAGCCGGGTGCGTTGCTGTTCAAGGCGCGCGACGAAGATGGCGACGGCAGGATCAGCGTCACCGTCCTCGCCGCGACGGACGCGAAAGACAAGAACCCGATCCTCAACGTGATCTGGATATTCCCCGCCGGCCCGCCGCCGAACCTCAATCAGGTCATTGCCGGCAAACTGAACACCGTGGCGACGCGCCGCGTGGAGGTCGGTGGCGAGAACGATCAGCCGCTCTATCCCGGAGGCAAACTGGAGTATCGCCTCTCGCTGGCCGCGCGCGGCTCGCAGGAGCTGACGTTCCTTGCGGCGTGCCACGGCAGCGTCGCGCCGATACCGGACGCCAGCGCGTGGACCGCCGAGACGCTGCGCCGCGCCGCTCGCGAAGTCTGGCGCGACTGGCAGGAACGGTAGGCGGCTCCAACTGAAACCGTTTAGCGCGCCAAGCCGCGCTTGCATCGGCGGCGGTGGTTGCTATTCTTCGCGCGCGTTTCCGAGAACGCGCAGTTTCAAAGGACGGTCGCGCATGAAAGACCTCAAAGCTTGTCTGGCGGAGATGTTCGGCACGTTTGCGCTGGTGTTCGTCAGCATCGGCGCGATCTTCAACGCCAACCACCAGCAGATGGACCTGGTCGGCATCGCGCTTGCCTACGGCTTGGCGACGGCGGCGATGGTGTCAGCCACGGTCGCCGTATCGGGCGGCCATCTGAATCCCGCCGTCAGCTTCGGCGCGTTCCTCGGCGGCAGGATGGAGTTCAAACAAATGGCCCGCTACATCCTTGCGCAACTCGCCGGAGCGGTGCTGGCTGGTTTTCTTTGCGTGACCGTGTTCAGCACGGGAGTCGTCAGCACGGCCACGCCCAATCTTGGCAAGGATGTCTCCATCGGCGCCGCCATCCTCGTCGAGGCGACGCTGACGTTCTTGCTGACGTTCGTCATGTTTGGCACCACCATGGACGCGCGCGGACCGAAGATCGGCGGGCTGTGCGTCGGCTTGGTCGTGACGGCGGGCGTCTTGTTCGGCCAGCCGCTGACCGGCGCGGCGATGAATCCGGCGCGCGTGTTCGGTCCGGCGCTCGTCAGCGGCCATTTTGCGAACCACGCGGTTTACTGGATCGGCCCGATGCTGGGCGCGGCGCTGGCGGGCTTGATCTATGGCCGGCTTCTGATATTGCCGGATGAGCCGCCGTCGGTGGCGAAGAAGAGGTGAGGAACAAAACGTAGAACGTAATGCGTAAAGTTGGCATGTGAGTATGAGTTTCCTTACTCATCGCAGATTCTGAATTACGTTTTACGCATTAGACCCATGCCCCACGCCAAAAACACTCCACCGCCGAAACCCGAAGGCTGCCGCGTCTGGATCGTGCCCGATGCTTATCTGCCACCGTTGACGACGGAAGACGAAGCGAAGCGGGCGAGCGGCCGAGGTTACTGGAGCCACGAGTCGCTTTGCATCGTCAACACCGGACCGAAGCTGGCGCGGCTGTCGCTGAACTTTTATTTTGAGGACCGGCCGCCGGTGGAGAACATCCGCGTCACGGTCGGCGCGGAGCGGACGTGGCACATTCGCTTCGACAAGCCGGAGCAACTCGGCGGTTTCCGCGTGCCGGCGGGCGTGCCTTACGCGCTGAGGGTGGAGAGCAATGTGCCGGTGGTGGTGCAACACAGCCGGCTCGACACGACACAGCCAAACTGCGCGTTCCTGTCGGTGGTGGCGCACCCGGTGCGGTAGTGAGCAGAAGGCAGAAGACAGAAAACAGAGGGCAGGCGACGGATGACGCTTCAAAGCGGGGCGAATTTTTCGGGGCTGGCCATCATGCCGCCCAACATTTTTCCGACTTCCTCATAGCCTGCCATGAGATGCTGGCATCGGTCCTTCGCCAGGTAACCGCAATCACAAGCGAGATCCAACCAGACTTGGGTTTCCGTGGCCTCAGCGTCCGCATCGCACAGTTTGCTGACGAGCATGTTCGGATAGCGTCGCTTCCGGAATCCTTCGGCAATGTTCGCTGCAACGCTCCGCGACGAACGTCGGATTTGATCCGTCAACGAGTAGCGCTCCTCCTTCGGAAACGCTTTGGATTCGTGAAAGATCTCCATTGCCAGCGAATACGCCAGTTGGAACACTTTCAGATCTCTGTGGCCTCGCATCACGATACCTCTTCCCAGGTTTGCTGCCCGCTGCCTTCCGCCTTCTGCCGTCTGCTTTCTTCTCTCTACTGCGCCGGCACCAGCGCGGGCGATATCCTCTTCAGCAGCACCTTCGAGTGCCGGCCGCTCTGCTCGTAGCGATGCCGCCGATCCGGGGGCAGATCGTCGGGCGTGCCTTCCGCATAGCCAAACTTCTGGAAATACGCGAACGCCTGCGTGGAGAGGGCGAATAACTCGGCGGCGCCCAGTTCGGCGGCGCGGGCTTCGACATAGGTCGCCAGCTTCCGGCCGATGCCCAGGTTTTCGTGGCCGGGATTGACGAAGAGGCACGCCAGTTCGGCCTTCTTCTGCTCCGGATAGGAATGACACGCGACGCAGCCGACGACGTTCTTGTCTATTTCATAGACGTAGAAATCGGCCAGTTCCTTCTCCAGCGTCGCGCGGGTCCGTTTTACCAGTTCCTCGTTCTGGACGCCGAGCTTGATCAGTTGCTGCAACGCGCGCAGGTCCTTCTTCACCGCCTTGCGGATCTGCCGATACTCGGAGGCATAGACGAGGGTGCCGATGCCTTCGTTGCTGAACACCTCGGCGAGAATCGCCTCGTCGAGATGACCGTTGATGATGTGGACCCGCTCGATGCCCTGGGCGCACGCCTTGACGGCGTATTCGGCCTTGCTGGCCTGTTCCGGCTGAAACCAGTCGCGATGCTGCTTGAGCGTCGCCGCCAGTTCGGTGGCCAGCACTTGCAGCGTCAGGAGGCCGTTGATGACCAGGCCGTCGGACGGCGTCAGGAAAATAATTTTCACCGCCTTCAACGCCTCGGCGATTTCGACGGCCACCTGGTCGGAGTTCACCCGGAACGTGTGCCCCTCGCCGTCGAAGCCGAGCGGCGGAATCACCGGGATCACGCCCTTGTCGAGCAGCGTCGTCAGCAACTCCGTGTCCACCCGCTCGATCTTGCCGGTGTAAAGATGGTCCACGCCTTGCAGGATGCCGAGCGGATGCGCGGTGCAGGCGTTGGTGACGGCGGCGCGCAGGTCGTTGGCGTTCAGCCCTTCCAGAATCTCGTGGGACAGCCGCGCGGCGGCGGTGATCGCCAGCTTCAGCGTGTCGGCGTCGGTCACGCCAGCGCCGTCGGCGTTGCTGATCTTCACGCCGGTCTGTTCGGCCAGCTCGCGAATCTGGTGGCTCGCGCCGTGGACCATCACGACCTTGATGTTGAGCGACCGCAGCACGGCCACGTCCCGCAACAGATTGGGGAAAACCTCATCGCCGACGAGATGCCCGTCCACCGCCAGGACGAACACCTTGTCGCGAAACTGCGGGATGTAACGAAGCATCCCGCGCAAGTCTATGGATTTTGCGCTCACGGTCTTTCTTTCGTGGCGCGGATACTATCACAGCGCGCCCGCGACGCAACAACATCGCGCGCCGCAGCGCCGCAGCGTGGCCAGCTAAGGGCGCAACTTGGCACACGCACCATTTGAACCATGAGCAAATCTCATTCCGAAAGCCCCTCACCCTGGCCCTCTCCCCATCGGATGGGGAGAGGGTGGCCGAAGGCCGGGTGAGGGGTTGCCTTGCGCATTTCTTTCTTGGTGCGTGTGCCGAGCTGCGCCCGCCAGCTAATGAACGAATGAATTGGCCTTGACGGGCTGAAGGATCAGCATACGATGCGCGTCGCTGAGATATGAAGGCAGGAGTATTTGCGGGCGGAGGGTGGAAGCGCCTTTGGCGCGTGTGCGCCGTGGCTTTGATCGAACCGAAGAATTGCCCGCCCCGTTGGTCTGCCCAAACCAAGACTCACGCCTTGTTTGGCAGTCTGCTGTTGGTTGGCTTTGCTCTTGCACGACAAAGGAGGACAACATGAGGACGCTTCGATTGCTCACGCTTTGGCTGTCATTGAGCGCGCTGGTTTTTGCCGAAGGTCCGCTGCCAACGACGGCCGATATTCGCGGCACGCGCTACACCGGCGTGCGCTACGGCCCAATCAAAGACGGCATCATCCTGGTTTATCACGATAAGGGGACGGTTCAGGTGCCTCTGGCAGTTTGTTCCGACGCTGTCATTAAGAACTTTGGCCAGAACCCGGCATCGGTCCGCCGCGAATTTGCGGCGCGCTTGGCAGCCAACCCTGCGCTGATGCCTCCAGCGTCACAAACGCCTCGCGCCGATTTGGGCGCCTTGGAGTCGCAAGTGGAAAGCTCTTACGGCAAACCGCGATCCATAGGCCGCGCGGCGGCTCCAGTCCAAAAAGTGGCGCGCTATCAGCAACGGGATGCTGGCATCGAACTAAGCTACTGGAACGGTCAGGTGGTGAAGAAAAGATACCTGCGGCTCGACAATCCCAAACCTCCTCCCGCCAAGAAAAGCTTCACGGAATCGCAGGTGGAATCGTTTCTCAATGAGAATCCGGTGGGCGGCTGGGTGTCATTGAAAAAACGCCCGCTGACAATCTTCGCGGAGTCCGGCAGGTTTTGGATGTCGAGAGATGGCCGTGCGCTGGCCCAGTGGCGCGGTGATTTCGAGATGGGCACGCGCGAGTATTACGAAACCTACGCCGCCGCCAAGTCCGCCGCGAAGTAAAACACTCGCCATCAACAGGAACGATAGCGGCACCGCTGGAAGTGGTTTCTGGCGGTGCTTGATTTTCAGATAACAATGGACGGTGCAGGGGACGATCATGCAAACGCCAACAAAAGACGAACCGGCTTTATTACACTGGTGCCGTCCGCAATCTGCCGCCCAGTTGCTTGCGCCAGTCTTGCCGGAAACCCTGCTCTTGCTTGTGACGGCGCTGGCCTTCCCAATTATGGCTGCGGACAACAAAGAGCAGGTTGGAACGCCCGTTCAGGCGGGGCGGTTCTGGGGTGAGATACCCAACCCCGTCCGATCCCTCATTCCCAAAGGCGCCCGCCCGCTCTTTCGGTGGGAAGGAGAGGTCAAAGACTATGCCGTCCTTGAGGTCACAGAAACCGGGGTCGTAGTGAAAGACTGCGGGCGGGGAGGTGTCCGCCTTGGTCCGTTCCAGTGGAATGGAAGAGGGGTTGTGCTTCGGGATAGTTACCTCGTTCTCTCCGCCTGCACTGGTCCCGGTCGCGTTCGGGTCGTTCAGCCAGGGAACGTGGCCGGAGGCGCAAGGCCATTTGTGGAGATTGATAGCCGGGGGACACGCGGTTCCTCTCGCTACGCTGTGGAAGCACACGCCGTCCCCAAGAGTGTTGTGGATCGTCTGCATGTGCCGCCCGCCGATGTCGCAGAGCGATGGAAGATGGCGCTCAATGCCGAAGCTTCTGGATTGGCTGCGGAAGCTACGGGTCACTGGTCTTGGGTCGCCACGCATGCGCTTGACGATGCGGCCAGGCTGTGGGCGGCGGAAAAGCTTTGCATGGTCCGGCCCTATCCAGGACCGGCCCCGTCTCCCGTCGAGCAGAAGACGCTGTCGGGATACGCCGAGAACGAGCCAATCGAGGCGCTTATGGGAACGAATGTCATCCTTGCTTGGCCAAAGGATTACGCCACGAACTGTCCTGTCAAATGGCGATTCCTGGCGGAGACGGATGCGGCCATGGACTGGCTGAAGGTCTGGACAGGGAAGGACCAAGTTGCGGCGCGCGGAAAGCGGCTCATCTCGCGGTTCCGGACGGACAAAGGAGGCGTTGCGCTTTACGTGGATTTCCGACTCCACATTCCGCGGGCGGAGATGAAGTATCCGCCCGATCATGGTCCCTATTCCCACGAAGCGTCCCACGGTTTCATCGGGTTCCCTGCGATTTGCCCAACCGGGCGTTATGGGGAGGGGCTTACTGAGGTTGGTCGCACCAGCTATTGGTGGTTCTTGGGACTCGACCAGTCGTGGAAACCGTTCCGGCTGAAATGCCAGCACGCTCTGGCTGAGCACCGGAGCAAAGGAGCCACACTCGACAAGGTTCCCTCCTATGGGGCTGCGGCGGGCGTTTACTTCTCCATCGAGGAGGCGGTTCGTTCGCGGCCTGGAGACCTGCCGGACTGGGCGCTGTTCAGCAAGCTTTTTGAAACCGCACGAAACGTCGAGGCAAGAAAAGATATGACGATTCCAGAGCGTTTCGAATTGTTCGCTGCCGTCTGTGAGAAAGCATTTGGCCCAAAGGCCCGGGGTTTGATCAAAGCGCTCGGCTCACCTTAGCTTGATCATGCAACGGCCTCGACCCCTCACTCCCACTCCTCTTCCCGCCAACTCCTTGCACGCAACCGTCCGCCTAATTTGGTGGTTCAATCTGGCCGCGCTGTCCCACACGCGCGCCGCAGGCTTGCACCGCCCGACGCGCGCGTCTATCGTTCGCACCGGCGAAAATGAAAAACCGTTTCTGGCTCATGGCTGTCGTGATGGCGGCCGGACTTTACCTTCTGCCCGGTTCTGCGGACGCCGCGTCGCTGCGCGTCGTGGTGGACACAGTGCCGCCCGGCGGTCTGCCGGTGGAAATCTCCGGCGAGCTTGCCTCCGCGTTGGCGAACGGCGATGCCGCGTCGGCCACCAACCTGCAATTCATCGTCAGCGGCCCGCGCCGGCGGTGTGTGAGCCAGGCGCTGGCCGGCGTGAATGGCGCGTGCCGCCTTCTGTGGCGGTCGCAAGGTCCGGGAAAGTATGAGGTCACCGCGCGAGCCGGGATGGAACAGCCCTCCGAGCCGGACAAAGCCGAAGCGCCCATCGCCCGCATCGAGCGCGACACCATCCATATCAATAATGGCGTCTTCAGCGCCGCCCACACGCCGGCTCTCGCGGGAGGTTTTCCGGCGGCGATCATCGTGGCCGGCACGAAGGCGGCGTTGCCGATAGACTACGCCGACCGGCTCTACCAGGCGGATGTTGGCCAGTTCTCGCTCGCTGCCAACCCGAAGCCCGCCGTGCGCCTCGTCGCCAACGGCCCGTTGTTTGCCACGGTTGAGGTCAGCGGCGGCTACTACCGGACCGAGGCCGGCCAGCTTGTGCAGCACGAGTCGCAGCCGGTGGCGCGGTATCGCTTCACGTATTTCCGGAACTCGCCGTTCGTGCAGGTGAACACCATCGTGTCGCAGGCCCGTGCGTTTGGCTGGAAGGAACTGCATGTGTTAGAACTGCGCGCCCGGCCTGAGAGCCTGACGCCTCCCGCCGACGAGACACCATCCGCCGCCGTGCCGCTCGCAAAAAGCTGGGCCGGCGGCGAGCCGTCCACCGAAAGCATGGTGTCGCGCACCAATAGCACCTGGCAGTTCAGTCGTTGGGCCGCGCTCTACTTCGACAACGGCGTCGTCGCGGTGATGAACCCGCACGCGACGAGCGACTTCGGCAAACAGGCGCGCATCCACGACGGCGCCAATCTGCTTTACGCGATGGGGCCGTGGGTGGAATTCGCCGCGCCGCGCGTTGAGTTCGACCGCTATCTCTACATCGGCCCGCGCAACGTGCCGCGCCAGGCGCTCGACGATCTCGCCGGCCAGCTTGACCGCCAGCAGCCGCCGCGCGTGGAGTCGCCGGAACTGGAGACACAGGCCCATTCGTTGCGCAAAGCCGTCGCCAGCGCGCTGCCCGGCTTCGGCAACCGCACGCCGCGCGCGGCGCAGCTCTGGCGGCTCAACCACGCCCTCGCAG
>Ga0163199_1002482_pt1 | contig 11301 bp, 8 predicted proteins | sample PL_2010_150m_FD_113537 | JGI IMG/M metagenome (GOLD analysis project Ga0163199, IMG submission 113537) | Freshwater microbial communities from Powell Lake, British Columbia, Canada to study Microbial Dark Matter (Phase II) - PL_2010_150m | ecosystem: Environmental > Aquatic > Freshwater > Lake ...
ACGAATTTCGGTACAATACGTGCCTGTTTCGTTCCGGCGCCACATGCCCCGCAAATTTTTCAGGAAATACCTGCCGAGCCACGCTTCGATCAGCGAGAACCGCTACCTCGCGAGATTCGGCTCCTGGCTCAAGCACCATAACCTGTGGCACCTGCACCGCCGCTCGGTTGCGGGAGGCATTGCGGCCGGCATGTTTGCCGGCCTGATTCCGGGCAGCAATCCGGTGCAGTTCACCGCTGCGGCATTGCTCGCAGCCGTGTTCCGGGTGAATCTGCCGATTGCGGTGATCGTCACGCTCTATTCGAATCCGTTCACCGTCGTGCCGCTTTATTATCTCGCGTTCAAGCTCGGACAATTCGCGCTGCTCGAGAGCAACGGCGAGTTGCCGCTGCTCGCATTCAGTCTCGAAGGCAAAGGCTTCCGCGAATGGCTCCCGGCCGCGCTCGATTGGCTGACCTCGATCGGCAAACCGCTGCTCGTCGGCCTGCCGCTGCTGGCGCTGCTGCTGAGCGCGATCAGCTACGTCGTGGTGCGCTGGGCGTGGCGTTGTTACGTCGTGTGCGCGTGGCGTGCGCGGCAGCGCCGCAGACTCGCGACGGGAGCGCCGCCGCGATGACCGCGCCGGGCTACTGGCAACAGGCGACACGCGAGTTGTCGGAGCGCGATACCGTCATCCGCAAAATCGCCGGCAAATCGCTCGGCCTGACGCTGCGCTCGCGCGGGGATGCCTTCAGCACGCTGGCGCGTTCGATCGTCGGCCAGCAAATCTCGGTCAAGGCCGCTGAAAGCGTATGGCAGAAGTTTGTCGCCGCGGTGCCGGCGATCCGCCCCGAGGTCATACACGCTCACGATATCGAAGCGCTGCGCGCGTGCGGCCTGTCGCGCAGCAAAGTGCTCTACCTGCAGGACCTGGCGCGCCATTTCGTCGAGAACCGGCTGGAAGTCGGGCGCTGGGAGCGGATGTCCGACGACGAGCTGATCGCGGAGCTCACGCAGGTGCGCGGGATCGGCCGCTGGACCGCGGAGATGTTCCTGATTTTCTACATGACGCGTCCCGACGTGCTGCCGGTAGACGATATCGGGCTGCAGCGCGCGATGAGCCTGCATTACAACCACGGCAGGCCGGTGTCGAAACTCAAAATGAATTCGATCGCGAAGCGCTGGCTGCCATGGCGCTCGGTCGCGACGTGGTACATGTGGCGCAGCCTCGATCCGGTCCCCGTCGAGTATTGATCATGCCCGGCAAGCCGCGAACGCGCAGGCGCATGGAGTCACCGCAGGACCCCGCGGCGCGGCGCATCTACAGCGGCTTCGTGTGGTCGTTCGTCGCACTTGCCGCAGTGCTGGTGATCGGCACCCTCGGCTACCGCGTCATCGGCGGCCCGCAGTACTCGTGGACCGACTGCTTCTACATGACGTTCATCACGGTTGCGACGATCGGATTCCACGAGGTCATCGACCTGTCGCAAAATCCGGGCGGACGGATGTTCACCGTATTCATCGGCTTTACCGGCATCGGCGTATCGACCTATCTGCTGTCGGCGCTTACCGCCTATCTGCTCGAAGGCAAGATCAACGAAACGCTGTGGAGAAGAAAGATGGAAAAGCACATGCACCGTCTTAAAAACCACTACATCATCTGCGGCGTCGGCCGCGTCGGCCGCAACGTCGCCAATGAACTGGCCGCGACCCACCGGCCTTGTGTCGTGATCGACGAAGACATCCACAGCATCAATCTGTATCTCGAACGGCACCCCGAGCAGATGTACATCCACGCCGACGCGTGCGACGACGAGGTCCTGCAGAAGGCACACATCGAAACCGCCAGCGGCGTGTTCGCGGTCACCGGGGACGACAACCGGAACCTCGTGATCAGCCTGACCGCCAAGCAGCTCAATCCGGCGGCGCGGGTGGTCGCGCGCTGCCACGAAGTGCGCAACTTTCCGAAGCTCCGCAAGGCCGGCGCCGATGTCATCGTGTCCCCCGATTTCACCGGCGGGCTGCGCATCGTCTCGGCGATGATCCGGCCGCACGTGGTGTCGTTCCTCGATGAAATGCTCAAATCCGAGGACAACCTGCGCGTCGAGGAAATCGTCGTGCCATCGGGGTTTCCTGAAAAGCCGATCGGCGAACTCGACGTCAAAGGGCGCGATCACATCATCGTCGCGTTGCGCGAGCAGAACAACTGGGTATTCAATCCCGATTCGTCGCACCTGCTGCGCGGCGGCACCGTGATCGTGGTCATGGCAACGCCCGCGGGCCGCAAGGCGGTCGAAGACAAGCTGGGCTGGGTCTGAGCGGTCTGACCCGGCGCTCCCGCGCGGACGCGCCGATAAACGGCGCGCTGGCGCGTCAGGCCGTCTGCAGTACCCCGTCAACCAACTTTAGAATACGCCCGGCGCGCGCCGCGATCTCGCTGTCGTGGGTGGCGATCACGAGGCTGGTGCCCAGCCCCCGATTGAGCTCGAGCATCAACGCGAATACTTCAGACGCGGTCTGACGGTCGAGATTGCCGGTCGGCTCATCGGCCAGCACGCACGCCGGATTGGTGACCAGCGCGCGCGCAATTGCCACGCGCTGCCGCTCGCCCCCCGACAACTCGGACGGCGCGTGCTCGAGCCGATGACCCAGGCCGACTTGCTGCAGCATTGCCACCGCGAGCGCGTTGGCCTCGGCGGGCGGCATGCGCCGGATCAGGAGCGGCATCGCGACGTTTTCGATCGCGGTAAATTCGGGAAGCAGATGATGAAACTGGTAGACGAAACCGAGCGTCTGGTTACGCAGTTCGCCGCGCTCGGCTTCGTTCAGCGACTGGATGTTGCGCCCGCCGATTTCGACCTCGCCGCCGGTCGCGGCGTCGAGGCCGCCGAGCAGGTGCAGCAGCGTGCTTTTGCCGGAGCCCGACGCGCCGACGATCGCGACGTGCTCGCCCCTGCCTACCGTCAGATCGACGCCGAGCAGCACCGGCACTTCGACCCTGCCCTGCAGGTAGATCTTGCGCAGACCGCGGCATGCGAGGGCAGAATTACTCATATCGGAGCGCCTCCGCGGGATTGATCCTGGCCGCGCGATAGCTCGGATAAATCGTCGCCAGCAGACTGACCGCCAGCGAGAAAAACGCCGTCAGCAGGATATCGCCCGCGCGCAACTCCGAGGGCAGCTCGCTGATCTGGTAGACGTCCTTGGCAAGAAACTTGAAGCCGAACACGGACTCGATGAACGGCACCACCACGTCGACGTTGGCGGCAAGCAGCACCCCGCCGATCACGCCGGCCAGCGTCCCCATCAGGCCGATCAGCGCGCCCTGGATCAGGAAAATCTTCATCACGCTGCGCGGACTCGCGCCGAGCGTGCGCAGGATCGCGATGTCGGACTGTTTGTCCTTGACCGCCATGAACAGGCTCGCGACGATGTTGAACGCCGCGACCGCGATGATCAGGAACACGATGAAAAACATCATGCGCTTCTCGATGTCGACGGCGCGGAAAAAGTTCGCATTGAGGCGCGTCCAGTCGGTGATGTAGATGTCCGGCCCCAGGGTGCGCGACAGCTCGCGCGATACGGAGCCCGACTCGAACAGGTCCTTGAGCTTCAGGCGCACGCCGCTCACCTGCGCGCCCATGCGGTAGAGCTTCTGCGCGTCTTCGAGGTCGACCAGCGCGAGCCCGGAGTCGTACTCGTAATGGTCGACCGCGAAAATCCCGACCACGGTGAACTGCCGCAGCCGCGGCAGGATGCCGGCCGGCGTCACCTGCCCCTGCGGCGCGATCAACACCACCTTGTCGCCGGCCATCACGCCAAGCGCCCGCGCCAGCTCGATGCCGAGCACGATGCCGAACTCCCCCGGCTTGAGCGCGGCCAGCGTGCCGGACTTCATGTGCCGCGCGAGATCGGCGACTTTTTCTTCGTCTTCCGGAATTACGCCCCGGACGTAGGCGCCGCGCACGGTGCTGCCGCTCGACAGCAGCCCCTGTGCCGACACGTAAGGTGCCGCCGCAAGCACTTGCTCGTGCTTCGCAGCGGTCGCGGCAACCGCGCGCCAGTCAGCGAGCGTGTTGTCCGCGCCCGAAATCTGGACGTGCGACGCGACGCCGAGGATGCGCGTGCGCACCTCGCGCTGAAAACCGTTCATCACCGACAGCACCGTGATCAGCACCGTGATGCCGAGCGCGATGCCGATCACCGACACCAGCGAAATGAACGAGATGAAACGGCTGCGTTGCCGCGCGCGCGTGTAGCGCAGGCCGATGAAGATTTCGTAAGATTGCAAGTTCAGCGCCTGTTGCGAAAGCGCAAGTTTGCCACAATGCCGGCGCAGCAGCGTAAAACGCGCGGGGCGCGCGTGGATGCAGATGGTAAACTGCACGCCACCCACCACGGTTCATCGCATGCGCTGCACTCTCCTGATTTCCGACTTGCTGCTGCCAGACGCATTCGGCAGCGAACCCTATCGGGATCTGCGCCTCCCGGTGCTGGAAACTTTGCTGGCACGCGGCACGATCGCGCGGCATCCGGCGCTCGAGCGCGACGCCTGGTTGTGCCGCGCCTTCGGCGTCGCCAAACAGCAGGACTGGCCGGTCGCGCCGCTGACGCTGGCGGCGGACGGCGTCGATCCGCAACACTATTACTGGCTGCGCGCGGACCCGGTCGAACTGCGCATGGAACACAACCGGCTGGTGCTGGCGCGCGCCGTGTCCGACCTCGACGCAATTGAATCGGGCGAGTTGATTGCAGGGCTCAACCGGCACTTTGCGCGCGACGGCATCACCTGGCTCGCGCCCTTTCCCCGGCGCTGGTATCTGCGCGCGGACCGCGCGCCGGCGATCGCGACCACCCCGCTCGCGTGCGCAGCGAACCGCGATATCGAAACTCATCTGCCGCGAGGCGACTCCGCGCTCGATTGGCACCGCGTGATCAACGAAGCCCAGATGGTGCTGCACGAGCATGCCGTGAACGTGGCGCGGGAGGCGCGAGGTGCCGCCACCGTCAACAGCATCTGGCTGTGGGGCGGCGGCACGGCGCCGGCAATCGGCCGTCCGCCCTACCATATCGCGTGGGGCGACGATGCCCTGACCTGCTCGCTCGCTGCCGCCGCGGGCGTCTCACGGCACGACCTGCCCGGCAACGGCGCAGCGTGGCTCACTGCGGCAACCGCTGCGGACGACCATCATTTACTGGTGCTCGATCAGCTGTCGGATGCGCTGCGCACCGGCGGTATTGTGGCCTGGCGCGAACAACTGGCGACGCTCGAGCGCGACTGGATGGCGCCGTTCGCGTCGGCGCTGCGCGCAGGAACAATTTCCACGATCGGGCTCGCGGCATGCAATAGCAGGAGTCTGCTCGAAGCGACACTCGCGCCGTTACAACGCTGGCGCCTCTGGCGGCGGCTACGGCCGCTCGCGAGCTACGCAGGCGCTGCTTAGTTGACGATGCCGCTCACCATTACCACCCGCAACGCAGCGAGCGCAGCGATTGCCGCGCTGACCGACGCCGGCGTGCCGCCGCTGCTGGCGCGCATTTATGCCGCGCGCGGTGTGACCTCGCCGCGACAGCTCGCAACCGGCTTCGACGGCCTCGCGCCGCTCTCGCGCATGCACAACATCGAGCGCATGGCGGCGATTCTTGCCGATGCAATCGCGGCGCGCGAGCACCTGCTGATCGTTGCCGACTATGACTCCGACGGCGCGACCGCATGCGCGGTCGGCGTGCGCGCGCTGCGCGAATTCGGCGCGCAGGTCGATTATCTGGTCCCCAACCGCTTCGAATACGGCTACGGCCTCACGCCCGAGATCGTGGCGCTCGCCAAGTCGCTCAAGAATCCCGACATCCTGATCACGGTCGACAACGGCATCGCCAGCGTCGACGGGGTCGATGCCGCCAATCAACTCGGCATGCGCGTGCTGATCACCGATCATCATCTTCCCGGCGCCACCTTGCCGGATGCGCTGTGCATCATCAATCCCAATCAGCCGGAGTGCGGCTTTCCGAGCAAATACCTCGCCGGCGTCGGCGTGATGTTCTATCTGATGCTCGCTCTGCGCGCGGAACTGCGCAAGCGCGGCGCGTTTGACGGCGAGCCCAACCTCGGTGCGCTGCTGGATCTGGTTGCGCTCGGCACCGTCGCCGACGTGGTGCGGCTCGACGACAATAACCGGATACTGGTGCAACAGGGCCTGCAGCGCATACGCGCCGGCAAAACCTGGCCGGGTATCACCGCGCTGATGCGCATCGCCGGGCGCGATCCTGCCAAGGCATCGACCTACGACCTGGGTTTTGTGCTCGGCCCGCGGCTCAATGCTGCAGGCCGCCTCGACGACATGTCGGTCGGCATTGAATGCCTGATCGGCGATGATCCCGCCGCCGCCGAACGCATCGCGCGCGAACTCGATCGCTTGAACCGCGAACGCCGTTCGATCGAAGCCGACATGCACGACAATGCGCTGGCGATAGTCGATCAACTCTCACCGCAGGACAGCTACAGCCTGTGCCTGTTCGATCCCGCCTGGCACCAGGGCGTGATCGGCATCCTCGCCTCGCGCCTCAAGGAACGCTGGCATCGTCCGGTGATTGCGTTTGCGCGCGGCAGCGGCGGCGAGATCAAGGGCTCGGGCCGCTCGATCAGCACGCTGCATTTGCGCGACGCGCTCGACCTGGTGTCGAAACGCGAGCCCGGCTTGCTGCTCAAGTTCGGCGGGCATGCGGCGGCGGCCGGCCTGACGTTGCGCGCCGCCGACTTCGAGCGCTTCCGCGCCGCATTCGAAGCGGCTGCGCAAGCGCTGCTCACGCCGGCCGATCTCGAACGCAGCATCGAAACCGACGGCGCGCTGCCCGCCGGAGATTTGACGCTCGAGACAGCCCGGCTGCTCGAGCAGCAGGTATGGGGGCAGGGTTTCCCGGCGCCGACGTTTGATGACGAGTTTGCCGTCGTGCAGCAGCGCATCGTCGGCGAACGCCACCTCAGGCTGCGTCTCGCCAAAGACGGCTCCAAATATGAAGCGATGCTGTTCTCCCACATCGCGCCGCTGCCGGAGCGCGTGCGCGCGGTCTATCGTCTTGCCGTCAACGAATATAACGGCGCCCGGAAGCTGCAGCTCACGATCGAACACTGGCAACCGCTCTAACCGTGGCGTTCTTACCGCAGTTTACGCGCAGCGTCCTGTATAATCGGCGTTTTTGACGGCAATCTCCGCAATGGAAGCAGAACAACTCAATGCCATAGCACGGCGGCTGCAGGACCTGGGCCAGCGCAACGCCGAGCTGCGGAGGTATCTTTGACTTCGAGTCCAAGCAAAGGCGCCTCGCCGAAGTCGTCAAACTAGCCGAAGACCCGTCGATCTGGAACGACGGCAAGCGCGCCCAGGAGCTGGGGCGCGAACGCAAAGCGCTCGAAGCGCTGGTCGCCGTGATGGCAAAGCTCGACCAGGACCTGCGCGACGCGGCCGAATTATTTGCGATGGCGCGCGCCGAGAATGACGACGCATCGCTCACGGCCCTGGAGGCCGACGCGCACGCACTCGAGAAAACCGTCGCCGACCTGGAATTCCGGCGCATGTTTTCAAATCCGATGGACCCGAACAGCTGTTTCGTCGATATCCAGGCCGGCTCTGGCGGCACCGAGGCGCAGGACTGGACGCAGATCCTCGAGCGCATGTATCTGCGCTACTGCGAACGCAAAGGCTTCCGCGTCGAGCTGCTCGAGGAATCAGCGGGCGAAGTCGCGGGCTTGAAGAGCGCTTCCCTCAAGGTGATCGGCGATTATGCCTACGGCCACCTGCGCACCGAGTCCGGCATTCACCGCCTGGTGCGCAAGTCGCCGTTCGATTCCAACAACCGGCGTCATACGTCGTTCGCGAGCGTGTTCGTCTATCCCGAAGTCGATGAGACCATCGCGATCGCAATCAACCCCGCCGACCTGCGCATCGACACCTTTCGCGCCTCCGGCGCGGGCGGCCAGCACATCAACAAGACCGATTCGGCAATCCGCATTACCCATGCGCCGACCGGCATCGTCGTGCAATGCCAGAACGACCGCTCGCAGCACCGCAACCGCGCCGAAGCGATGGCGATGCTGAAAGCGCGCCTGTACGAACTCGAGCTCAGGAAGCGCACCGAGGAAAAACAGGCGATGGAGGACTCCAAGAGCGACATCGGCTGGGGTCACCAGATCCGTTCCTATGTGCTCGATCAGTCGCGCATCAAGGATCTGCGCACCAACATCGAAATCGGCAACACGCAGGCCGTGCTGGACGGCAATCTGGATGATTTCATCACCGCCAGCCTCAAGCAAGGCGTATGACGGCGCGCTAGCGCCATAACCTGGGAATGACCATGGACGACAAGAACACTCCGCCGCAGCCTGACGACAATCAGATCATCGCCGAGCGGCGCGCCAAGTTGAAAGCGCTGCGCGAGAAAGGCTTTGCGTTCCCCAACAAATTCCAGCGTACCGATCTTGCCGCCGATCTGCTGGAAAAACACGAGGGACGCGACCGCGATTCGCTCGATCTGAATCCGGTAGCCGTCAAGGTCGGCGGGCGCATGATGCTCAAGCGCGTGATGGGCAAGGCGAGCTTCGCGACCATTCAGGATATGAGCGGCAGCATCCAGCTCTACCTCACCGACAGCGATCCCGGCAAGGAGCAGCACGACGCATTCAAGCACTATGACAGCGGCGATATCATCGGCGCCGAGGGCGTATTGTTCAAGACGCAGAAAGGCGAACTCACGGTACGCGTGAAAGAGCTCCACCTGCTGACCAAATCGCTGCGGCCGCTGCCGGAGAAGTTTCACGGCCTGACGGACCAGGAAAGCCGCTACCGCCAACGCTATCTCGATCTGATCGCCAACGAAGACACGCGGCTCACGTTCGTGCTGCGCTCGCGGATTATTCAGGGCATTCGCGACCATCTGCTCAATCTCCGCTTCCTGGAAGTTGAAACGCCGATGATGCAGCCGATTCCGGGCGGCGCGTCCGCCCGCCCGTTTGTCACGCATCACAATGCCCTCGACATGAAGCTGTACCTGCGCATTGCACCCGAGCTGTACCTCAAGCGGCTGGTGGTCGGCGGCTTCGAAAAAGTGTTCGAACTCAACCGCAATTTCCGCAACGAAGGCATTTCGACCCGCCACAATCCCGAGTTCACCATGATCGAGCTGTACGTTGCGTATCGCGACTATCGTTACATGATGGCGCTGCTGCAACAGATACTCGGCGATGTCACCCAGGCCGTGTTGGGCACCCGCGTGATAACGTACCAGGGCCGTGAAATCGATCTCGAAAAACCGTTCGCCCAGCTCACCATTACCGAGGCGATCAGGCAATTTCATCCCGAAATATCGGACGATCTCCTGAACAACCGTGACGCGCTGATCGGCAAGCTGAAGGAACTCAAGGTCCCCTACCGCGAGCAGGATGGGATCGGCGGACTGCAGCTGACGTTGTTTGAAAGCACGACCGAGTCCGAGCTCTTCCAGCCTACCTACATCATCAACTATCCGTCCGAGGTGTCGCCGCTGGCACGCCGCAGCGACGCGGACCCGAATCTCACCGAGCGCTTCGAGCTCTATATCGCCGGGCGCGAAATTGCCAACGGCTTTTCCGAGTTGAACGACCCCGAAGACCAGGCCGCGCGCTTCCAGGAGCAGGCCCGGCAGAAGGATGCCGGCGACGAAGAAGCGATGCACTACGACGCCGATTACGTCCGCGCGCTTGAATACGGGCTGCCCCCGACCGCCGGTGCCGGCATTGGCATCGACCGGCTCGTCATGCTCCTGACCGATAGCCCGAGCATCCGCGATGTAATCCTGTTCCCGCAAATGCGTCCTGAGTAATTCGCGGTTGCCGCGCCGCCATGAACCGACCTTTGTGGCAACCCTCTGCTGAAGCGATCGCCACATCGCGCATGACCGCGTTCATGCGCGCGGTCGAGCGCGAGCACGGCGTCCGGTTGCCCGACTATGCCGCGCTCTACGACTGGTCGATCCGGGAGCCGGAGCCGTTCTGGCGTGCCGTGTGGACATTTTGCGGCGTGATCGCCGAGCGCCGGGGCGATGTCGTAGTCGAGGACGGCGACCGCATGCCGGGCGCGCGCTGGTTTCCGCAGGCGCGGCTCAATTTCGCGGCGAACCTGCTGCGGCGCGACGATAATCAGCCCGCAATCATATTCTGGGGCGAAGACGAGGTAACCAGCAGCATTTCGTTCGCCGAACTGCATCGCGAAGTCTCGCGCCTCGCCCAGGCGCTGCGCGCCGCCGGAGTCAAGGCCGGCGATCGCATCGCCGGTTACATGCCGAATGTGCCCGGCACCGTGATTGCGATGCTGGCAGCAGCCAGCATCGGCGCGATCTGGTCGTCGTGCTCGCCCGATTTCGGCGTGCAGGGCGTGCTCGACCGCTTCGGCCAGATCGAGCCCAAAATCCTGTTCAGCACGGATGGCTATTTCTATAACGGCAAGACGATCGAACTCATCGATCGCCTGATAGAAATAACCAAACATCTGCCGTCGGTGCAAAAAGTCATCGTCGTGCCTTACACCCGGAGGGACCCCGATATCGGCGGAATCCCCGGCTCCGCCACCGTGCACGATTTCATGGCGCCGTTCACCGCGCGCGCCATCGAATTCGAACAGCTGCCGTTCGATCATCCGCTCTACATCATGTACTCATCGGGCACCACCGGCGTGCCGAAATGCATCGTTCATGGCGCCGGCGGCACGCTGCTGCAGCACCTGAAGGAGCATGTACTGCACGTCGATGCCAAGCGCGACGATCGCATGTTCTATTTCACCACCTGCGGCTGGATGATGTGGAACTGGCTCGCGTCGGGGCTCGCTGCCGGCTGCGCGATCCTGCTCTACGACGGTTCACCGTTCGTGCGCAACGGCAACATCCTGTTCGATTTCGCCGACGCGGCGGGAATGACGATATTCGGCACGTCCGCCAAATTCATCGATGCGCTCGCCAAAGCCGGACTGAAACCGGCGCAAACGCACCAGCTCGACCGGTTGCGCGTGATGCTGTCGACCGGCTCCCCGCTGGCTCCCGAGGGCTTTGACTACGTTTATCAGAACGTCAAGCGCGATATCAACCTCGCGTCGATTTCAGGCGGCACCGACATCATTTCCACTTTCGTGCTCGGCAATCCGCTGCTGCCGGTATGGCGCGGCGAAATCCAGTGCCGCGGCCTCGGCATGAAAGTCGAGGTCTACAACGAGGATGGCAAGCCGGTGCGCGGCGAAAAAGGCGAGCTGGTGTGCAGCGCGCCGTTCCCATCGATGCCGGTCGGCTTCTGGAACGATGCCG
>Ga0163199_1002484_pt1 | contig 11299 bp, 11 predicted proteins | sample PL_2010_150m_FD_113537 | JGI IMG/M metagenome (GOLD analysis project Ga0163199, IMG submission 113537) | Freshwater microbial communities from Powell Lake, British Columbia, Canada to study Microbial Dark Matter (Phase II) - PL_2010_150m | ecosystem: Environmental > Aquatic > Freshwater > Lake ...
CCGCACACCCATCCCGCCCTGCGTTTTGCCGTCACAATTGATCCTCTGCCGCCATCAATGCAGGATATTGTAGACCTGCTCGCCCGCGGCGTGGCTGGCCGCCATCAGGTAGTCGACGCCGGCCTGCGGTTCGGCGCCCCACAAAGCCAGTGCGGCCGCCAGAGCCATGCCGAAGAACAGTGCTTTCATGATCGCCTCCGATAGTCGGTTTTCGGCCCGCCGCTGCCTGCCTTGTGACCCATCCAGTCACGATTGCATTCTCGGCAGGCGCTGTAAGCCAAGTGTTACCGTCGCGTGGGCTTTGTAATCGTTTGTAAAAGCGGCTGGCACGATGCCGGCGATCCGGCTAGCATTTACCCCCATGAACGAAACCAAAGCCAAGATTCTTGTCGTCGATGACGACCTGCGCCTGCGCCAGTTGCTTGAGCGCTACCTCTCCGATCAGGGCTTCACCGTCAAGGCCGTGCCCGACGCGCCGGGCATGGATCGCGCGCTGGAACGCGAGTTGTACGATCTGATCGTGCTCGACCTGATGCTGCCGGGCGAGGATGGGCTGGCTATCTGCCGCCGGCTGCGCGGCGCCGCCAACACGGTGAGCATCATCATGCTGACGGCCAAGGGCGACGAGGTGGATCGCATCGTCGGCCTTGAAATCGGCGCCGACGATTACCTGCCCAAACCCTTCAATCCGCGCGAACTGGTGGCCCGCATCCATGCCGTGCTGCGCCGCCGCGCCGTCGCGCCGCCGCCCGGCGCACCAGCCATCACCGAGGAAAGCGTGAGTTTCGGCAAGGTGCGGATCAACCTGGCGACACGCGAGCTTGAACGCGACGAACAACGCACCCTGCTCACCTCGGGCGAATTCGCGCTGCTGCGCGTTCTGCTGGAACATCCGCGCCAGCCGATGAGCCGCGACAAGCTGATGGAACTTGCGCGCGGCCGCGAATATGAAGTATTCGATCGCGCCATCGACGTGCAGATTTCGCGTCTGCGCAAGCTGGTCGAGGAAGATCCCGGCAAGCCGCGCTATATCCAGACGGTGTGGGGCTTCGGCTATGTCTTTGTCCCCGACGGCAAGAAGCACGAATGAGGCTGTTGCCGCGCTCGCTGCTGTGGCGCACTTTTCTTTTTGTCGCGCTGCTGATGATGCTTTCCGTGGCGGCGTGGTTCGCCATTTTTCGGGCCTACGAACGCGAACCGCGTGCCCGGCAACTGGCGCAGACCCTGGTCAGCGTGGTCAACCTGACGCGGGCCGCACTGATCTCGGCCCGGCCGGAGGCGCGCCGCGGATTGCTGCGCGACCTGTCCGACAGCGAAGGCATCCATATTTATCCGGCGGATGCGACGGATCGCATCGAGCCGCTTCCCGACCGGGCCTTTGTGCACCGGGTGGAAGAACTGATCCAGGAACAGATGGGACCGGAGACCCGTCTGACACTGGAGAGGGAGGGCGAACGGGCCTTGTTCGTCAACTTCCACATCGACGAGAGCGACGAGGGCGGTTTCTGGCTCGCCCTGCCCCGCGAGCGCCTGGAGCGGGTGTTTCCGCTCGGCTGGGTGGGCTGGGGAGTGGCCGCGTTGATGCTGTCACTGGCCGGCGCCTGGGTCATCGTGTTCCGCATTACCCGTCCGCTGCAGGCCCTGCAGGCGGCCGCCCGAAAAGTCGGCGCTGGCGAGACGCCGACGCGCCTCGATGAAACAGGCCCGACCGAACTGGCGACCGTCGCCCATGCCTTCAACCAGATGAGCGCCGACCTGGCCCGGATCGACCAGGACCGCGCACTGATTCTTGCAGGGATTTCGCACGATCTGCGGACGCCGCTGACGCGCCTGCGCATGGGCATCGAAATGACCCCCGACAACGGCCTGCGCGAGGGCATGACGGCCGATGTCGAGGAAATGGACAAGACCATCGGCCAGTTCCTCGACTTCGCCCGCTCGGAAGGCGGCGAAGCGCCACAGGATATGAATGTGGCCGCGTTGCTGGCTGAACTTGCGACCCAATACCGGCGGCGGGGCTTCACGGTTGAGTTCGCCGCACCACCGGCGCCGGAGCGGAGCGTTCCTTCGGCAGTTCCGGCCGCTGAACTTCCGGCGCGGCCACAAGCGCTGCGCCGGGCGGTCACCAACCTGATCGACAACGCACTATGCTATGCCGGTAGCGGGTTGCCGGTGGAACTGGCCTGCAGTGCCTCCAATGGTGAATTCAGCATCGACGTCCGCGACCGTGGTCCGGGCATTCCCGCCGAGGAGGCGGAGCGCATGAAGCGTCCCTTTGCGCGGCTTGACGCCGCCCGCACCAATGCCGCCGGCGCCGGACTCGGGCTGGCCATCGTCGATCGCATCGCGCGCTCCCACAACGGCCGCCTGGACCTGCTGCCGCGCACGGGCGGCGGGCTGATTGCGCGTCTCACGCTGGGCCCGGCCAGCGTTCCGCCGGATGCTTGACGCGGACCGTCAGAGGTCTCTGCTGGCGTGAGCGCGGCGCAGCGCCAAAGCGTGACGATGCCGCGCCATCAGGCGCGGGTCGGTGACGATGAGACCGATGGTTTCGCCGATCACCGTCACTACCCCCAGCACCGGCAGCACCAGCATCAGGCCTGCCACGCCGGCCACGGCGCCGCCGACAAAAATCATCAGTACCGTCACCAGCGGATGCAATTCGAGACTCTTGCCGATGGTCAGCGGCATGTACACAAAATCGTCTAGCAAGCGCACCAGTCCAAACAGCGCGATTGCCCAGTAGGCCATGCCCGGCGCATCGGGAAAGTCGGTCGCCGCCACCAGCACCACCAGCAGGCCGCCAAGAATCGAGCCGACATAAGGCACCCAGGCCAGTACGGCGCAGATCAGGCCCAGCGCCAGCGGGCCGGGAATGCCGAGCAGCCAGAGGCCTACGGCGAGCGTCACGGTGTCAAGCACGGTGAGGTTGATCAGGCCCTGGAAATAGGCGCGCAAGGTGCGATCGATCTCGTGCAGGAGGTATAGCGTCTTTTCAAAAAAGGCGTTGGGCACCGCAGCGCTCAGAAAGTGCTGGAAGCGACGCCCGTCGCGCAGAAAGAAAAAGGCCAGAAATGGCGCCAGAACAAGCGACGGGGCCCAGGTCATGATGCCGATGGCGACCGGTTCCAGATGGTCTGAAATGCTGTCTGCGCCTTGCACCAGGCGTGCCGTCGTGGTATCCGCCACATGAGCACGGGCCAGGGTCGGCCAATGGGCCTCGATGTTGCGCAATGAACTGTCGAGCAGTTGCAGGCCACCCTTTGCGTAACGCTCTACGGTGTCCTGCCAGTTGGCCATCTGCCCCGCCACCCAGGGTGTCAATGCGACCACGACAATGAACAGCAGCGCGAGGAATCCCAGGGTGACCAGACTTGCCGCGGCATCGCGGCTCATGCCGCGATAGATCAGTATCCTGACCGGCGGGTACAGAAAGTAGTACAGGATCAGCGCGAGCAGGAAAGGCACCACCAGCCACAACAACTTCTGGAAAGCCAGCAGCAGCAGGCACGTGATGGCAATGATCGCGGCCAGGACAATGGGTCCGGAGCCATGATTGTCGCGCCTCGGCAGCGCTGACGTGTTTATCGTTGCGCTCACCCGTCGGCCCTACAGCAGATGATGATGGGCGCCCACCGACAACGCCATGTTGCGCATGCGGGTGCCAAGGTGGCACGCCAGCTGGCGCGATATTTTCGAGGCGATGCGGACGTGGGTATCCAGGAGGCCGACGAAGTCGTCGCGGAAAAACACAATCAGCTGGCAGGCGCTGGCGGCGCGCGCCTGCGCCGAGCGTGGCGAATTGTCCAGAAGCGCCAGTTCGCCAAAGAAAGTGCCGGCGCCGAGTTGCGCGACGCGCCCGAAATCTCCATGGCGCCGGCGGAGAAGCCGCGATTCGTCGACGGCGGGCTGGACCGCGCGGACCGCAGTTCCCGCCTCGTGCCGGGAAATCAGTACTTCTCCCGAGGCGATGATGTAGATGGCCTGTCCCTCTTCGCCCTCATCGAAGATCACCTCGCCTTCGAGGTAGTCGCGCTCGTGCAGCAGCCCATCGACAATCTGCAACTCGGCCGGCGTCAGGTTCACGAACAGACTGAGGCCGTGCAGGCGTTCCAGGCGCAGCGGCATTTTGCTGGTGGGGAAAAAATTGACCACGGGTATCGGCTCCAAAATAATGACGTGATTCTAATTCATCACGGGTTTGCTTCGCTCGCCGCGCGTACCAGCAGCGCCACCGCATGCGCCGCGATGCCTTCGCCGCGGCCCTCGAAACCCAGGCGCTCGTTGGTCTTGCCCTTGACGTTAACGGCCTCGATCGCAATGCCCAGGTCGGCCGCGATGTTGGCGCGCATCGCCGCAACATGGGGCGCGATGCGCGGCGCCTGGGCGATGATGGTGGCGTCGACGTTGCCCACCTGCCAACCCGCTGCGCGCACCGCGTCCAGCGCGCCACGCAGCAGGCTGCGGCTGTCGGCGCCCTCCCACTGCGGGCCGGTGTCGGGAAACATGCCGCCAATGTCGCCCAGCCCCGCGGCACCAAGAATCGCATCGGCAATCGCGTGCAGCAGCGCGTCGGCATCCGAATGCCCGAGCAGGCCCTGATGGTAAGGAATATGCACGCCGCCCAAAATCAGCTTGCGTCCAGGCGTCAGCGCATGCACGTCATAACCCTGACCAACGCGGAATGGAGCATTCATTTCAGAAAAGCCCTTTCACGACGGGGGCGAAATAACGAAGTTATCAGATTTTTCATTAATATCGCCCTGGAATGCGGCAACGCGGTAACTTAACACGCCGGTTCCATTTTATTGTTGAAAGGGTCAGCATGAAGAATTCCGCGCAGCGCCTTGCGGCCGTCACCGGCAAACAGCACATGACGCCTTCCGAGGCGCTGGTGGAAACCCTGGTCGCCAATGGCGTGACCGATGTTTTCGGCATCGTCGGTTCGGCCTACATGGACGCGCTGGACATCTTTCCCGCCGCCGGCATCCGCTTCGTGCCGACGGTGCACGAACAGGGCGCCGGCCACATGGCCGACGGCTATGCCCGGGTCTCGGGGCGGCACGGGGTGTGCATCGCGCAAAACGGGCCGGGCGTCACCAACTTCGTCACCGCGGTGGCTGCCGCCTACTGGGCTCACAGTCCGGTAGTCATGATCACTCCCGAGACAGGGAGCATGAGCATGGGCCTGGGCGGCTTCCAGGAAACCGAGCAGTTGCCGATCTTCTCCAGGATTACCAGGTACCAGGGTCACGTCAATAATCCCAGGCGCATGGCCGAGATCACCGCCCGCTGTTTCGATCGCGCGATCATGGAAATGGGCCCGACGCAGCTCAATATCCCGCGCGATTTCTTTTACGGCGACCATGATTACGAAATTCCGCAGCCGATCCGCATCGAGCGCGGCGCCGGTGGCGAAAGAAGCCTCGACGAAGCCGCCGAACTGCTGGCCGACGCCAGGTTCCCGGTGATCCTTTCCGGCGGCGGCGTAATCTTTGCCGGCGGCATCGCGTCCTGCGCGGCGCTGGCGGATATCCTCGGCGCCCCGGTAGTGACCAGCTATCTGCACAACGATGCCTTTCCCGCCGACCACCCGCTGTGGTGCGGCCCGCTGGGCTATCAGGGTTCCAAGGCCGGCATGAAGCTGATCGCGCAGGCCGACGTGGTGCTGGCACTGGGAACGCGCCTCGGCCCCTTCGGCACGCTGCCGCAGTACGGCATGGACTACTGGCCGCAGAATGCCAAGATCATCCAGGTCGATGCCGACGCCAAGATGCTCGGGCTGGTGAAAAAGATTTCCGTCGGTATCTGCGGCGATGCGCGCGCCGCCGCGGATGCCATCGTCTCGCGCCTCACCGGCCGCCCGCTGGCTGGAGCCGCGAACCGGGCAGCACGGCTGGTCGAGGTGGCGAGGCAGAAGCAGGCTTGGGAAAGCGAACTCGGCAACTGGACGCAGGAGAACGATCCATGGAGCCTGGAAGTCGCGGCCGGCAGCCCCTGCATGCATCCGCGCCAGATGCTGCGGGACCTGGAACAGGCCATGCCGGCGGACGCCATGGTGTCCACCGACATCGGCAACATCTGCTCGGTGTCCAACAGCTACCTGCGCTTCAACGGCGCCCCCAGCATGTTCGCGGCGATGAGCTTCGGCAACTGCGGCTATGCCTTCCCGACCATCATCGGCGCCAAGCTTGGCGCGCCGGACCGACCGGCGGTGGCCTACGTCGGCGACGGCGCCTGGGGCATGAGCTTCGGCGAGATCCTGACCTGCGTGCGCGAGAGCATCCCGGTGACCGCCGTGGTGTTCCACAACCGGCAGTGGGGCGCGGAGAAGAAGAATCAGGTGGACTTCTACAACAATCGCTTCCTCGGCTCGAACCTGGAAAGCCCCAGCTTTGCCGGCGTGGCGCGCGCCATGGGCGCGGAGGGACTGGTGGTGGACAAGCTGTCCGATGTCGGCCCGGCGCTGCGTGCGGCGTGCGCCGCGCAGAAGGAAGGGAAAACGACGATTCTCGAAATGATGGTGACGCGCGAACTGGGCGACCCGTTCCGCCGCGATGCGCTTTCCAAGCCGGTGCGTTACCTCGATCGATACAAGGCTTATGTTTGATTCGCCTCCTGCCGGCCGACTGTAACGGCAGCCCGGCGGCTTTGCGTCACGGCCTGGCCCGGTTCTCCAGTATCCATCCGGCCAGCAGCAGATCCAGCGGATAGGTGACCTTGAGGTTGCTGGCATCGGCCGCCACCAGTCGCGGCGAGAATCCCATCGCTTCGATGGCGCCGGCTTCGTCTGTGACCAGCGGCGCAAGATCGAGCGCCGCGAGCAGCATCCGGTGGCGAAACATCTGCGGTGTCTGCGCCTGCCACAGGCCTTCGCGCGACACCGTCTGGAGAATCCGGTCGCCCTCCCCGGCGCGTTTCAGGGTGTCGGCGACGGGTACGGCGAGCAGGCCGCCGGCATCATCCTCGCCCACCTCGGCGATCAGCTTTTCGACCATGGCGACGGTAAGGCAGGGCCGCGCCGCGTCATGCACCAGCACCCAGTCATTGCCAATATCCTGATCACCGAGTGCGCCGACCATCGCCCGCAAGCCGTTGGCGACGCTTTGCGCGCGGGTCTCGCCGCCACAGCGCAGGACGCGCAACCCGGGGCCGAGCGCAGCCATCGCGGCCGCGGGCCACTGCGCATCGTCCGGCGCCAGCACCACGAAAACATTCGCGATCGCCGGAGTGGCGCACAATGTCGCCAGCGCATGCCGGATCAGGGGCTGACCGGCCAGCGGCAGGTATTGCTTGGGTATGGGCCGGTTGGGCTGGGCACCCATGCGCAACCCCGAACCTGCGGCGGGAACCAGTGCGTGATAAGTCATGGTGCAATTCTATACAATCGCCTTTCAGGAATTCGCGGGAGAAAGAACATGTTCGCCGCAGAAGCCGGATACGATGTTTTGCAGGCCTTTGCCACCAGCATCGGCATCGGTCTCCTGATCGGCCTTGAGCGAGAGCGCCAATCCGACCTCAAGGCCGGCCTGCGCACATTCGCCCTGGTCGGGATGCTCGGAAGCCTGTGCGCCCTGCTGGCGCAAACCACCGACAGCGGCTGGATCCTCGGCGCCGGAATGCTCGCCATCGCCGCCATGATGATCGCCGCGCATGTCTCCGATCCGCTCGACACGGGCGATCCCGGAACAACCTCGGTGATCGCGCTGATGGTCTGCTACGCGCTGGGTGCGATAGTCTGGTACGGCTACACCTCGACCGCCGTCATGCTGGCCATCGCCACCACGGTGCTGCTTTACTTCAAGGCCCAGTTGCACGGCATTTCGAAAAGCCTGACGCATATCGACCTGCTGTCGATGCTGCAGTTCGGCGTGCTGGCGCTGGTTATCCTGCCGATTCTGCCGGACAAGGATTTCGGTCCCTACCACGCCCTGAACCCGCACAACATCTGGTGGATGGTGGTGCTGATCTCGGGCGTCTCTCTGGCGGGCTACGCAGCGCTGCGGCTGACCGGGGCGCAACACGGCGCGGCGCTGATCGGCCTGTTCGGCGGCATCGCCTCGTCCACCGCGACCACCATGATTTTCGCCCGCCACGCCAAGGCGAACATCGACCTCGGGCGCACGGCCATGGTGGTGATCCTGCTCGCCAATATCGTCGTCATGGTGCGCCTCGGACTGGTTTCCTTCGCCGTTGCCCCCGCCATTGTCGACCAGTTGTTCGGCGTTCTCGGCTGCGGCATCGCACTGGGCGTTGCCGCCACCCTCTGGGGCTGGCGCCAGCTTGCAGGCGGCGACGCGCTGCCGATGCCGAAGGTCACCAACCCTACCGAGATCAGGACGGCGCTGACCTTCGGCGCACTCTACGCGCTGATCCTGGTGCTTTCCGCCTGGCTGCAGGACGTTGCCGGCAACCGCGGCATCTACCTGCTGGCGCTGGCCTCGGGACTGACCGATGTCGACGCGATCACACTGTCCACGCTGCGCATGTTCAGCATGGAAAAGCTGACGGCCGCGCAGACCATTACCACGATCACGCTGGCAACGCTGTCCAACCTCGCCTTCAAGACCGGGCTGGTGGTGGTCGTCGGCGGCGCGGCGCTGGCCCGCCGCACCTTGCCGGGACTGGCCGCCATCGCCACCGGCCTCGGCGGCGGCCTGTTGCTGATGACATGATGTGAGACGACCATGAGCCCTGCTACCGCAGTTCGTCCGCCGGCCGTTGCCGGCAGTTTCTATCCCGGTGACTCCGCCAGTTTGCAAAACGACTTGGCGACCTGTCTCGCCGCACCGCCAGCGCCGACTCCTTCGTCGGCAACAGCAGGTTTGCTCAAGGCGCTCATCGTGCCGCATGCCGGGTACATCTATTCCGGCGGCACCGCGGGCAAGGCCTATGCCCTGCTGGCCCCGCTCGCCGGCCGCATCCGGCGCGTGGTGCTGCTCGGGCCGTGCCATCGGGTTTCGGTGCGCGGGCTGGCGGCGCCTACCGTGCAAGCTTTCGCCACGCCGCTGGGCAGCATTCCGCTCGACCGCGCCGCCCTCGATGCGCTGGCCGACCTGCCGCAAGTGATCGCCAGCGACGCTGCCCACGCGCAGGAACACTCGCTGGAAGTTCAGCTGCCCTTCCTGCAAACCGTGCTGGGTCAGTTCAGCCTGATACCGCTGGCGGTCGGCCAGACCGGCGCCGCAGAAGTCGCCCAGGTGCTGGAACGCCTGTGGGGCGGGGCGGAAACGCTGATCGTGATCAGTTCCGACCTGTCGCACTTTCACGCCTACCGCGAAGCGCAGGCCATCGACAACACAACGGCGCAACACATCCTCGCCCTGGATCAACTCACCAGTTTCGACCAGGCCTGCGGCGCGCTGCCGATCAACGGCCTGCTCGCCGTGGCGCGCCGGCGCGGATTGCGTATCGAACGCCTGGCGCAATGCAATTCCGGTGATACGGCCGGCGACAAGTCACGCGTGGTCGGCTACGCCTCCTTCGCCCTCTATGAACCCGAAGCCGTCGCAGCCGATCCGGGCCCGGCGCTGCTGGTGCGCGCCCGCAATGCCATCGCTGCCGAACTTGGGAAGCCGACGCAGGCCGAAGTCGCCCATCCGGCGCTCGCACTGCCCGGCGCAACTTTTGTCACGCTGACGCAAAACGGCGCGCTACGAGGCTGCATCGGCTCGCTGCAAGCCCATCGCCCGCTCGATCAGGATGTGCGCGCCAACGCCGTCGCCGCCGCCTTCCACGACCCCCGCTTCCCGCCGCTGACGCTCGCCGAATTGCCGCGCACGCGGGTCGAGGTGTCGCTGCTGACGGCGCCGCAGCCGATGACATTCAGCAGCGAGGCCGACGCCCTGCGCCAGCTGCGACCGAATGTGGATGGCATCATCTTCATCGCCGGTCAGCGCAGGAGCACCTTCCTGCCGCAGGTATGGGAACAATTGCCGGAGCCGCGCCAATTCATGGCCCATCTCAAGCAGAAGGCCGGCCTGCCAGCCGACTGGTGGTCCTCCGAGGTGCAGCTGCAACGCTATGAGGTGAAAAAGTGGAAAGAAGCGCCGATCCCATAGCCGGAGTGCCGGCACGCTGGTGGCATAGCCTGGACGACGGTCGCATCCAGTGCGACCTCTGCCCGCGCAATTGCCGCGTGCACGAGGGGCAGCGCGCCGCGTGCTTCGTGCGCGCCATGCAGGGCGGCGAGATGCTGCTCACCACCTACGGCCGCAGTTCAGGCTTCTGCATCGATCCCATCGAGAAGAAACCGCTCAACAACTTCTATCCCGGTTCCAGCGTGCTGTCCTTCGGCACCGCCGGCTGCAACCTGGCCTGCAAGTTCTGTCAGAACTGGGACATCTCGAAATCGCGCGACATGGACCGCCTGATGGATGATGCGACGCCGCAGGCGATTGCCCGTGCGGCGCAAACGCACGGCGCAAAAAGCGTCGCCTTCACCTACAACGATCCCGTCATCTTCGCCGAATACGCCATGGATACCGCCGATGCCTGTCATGCCCTGGGCGTCAAGACCGTCGCCGTAACCGCCGGCTACATGCATCTCGAGCCGGCGCACGAGTTCTACTCGAAGATGGACGCCGCCAACGTCGACCTGAAAGCCTTCACCGACGAGTTTTACGTGAATCTCTGCGGCGGAAAACTGCAGCCGGTGCTCGACATCCTGGCGATGATCCATCACGAAACGGATTGCTGGCTGGAACTGACCACGCTGCTGATTCCCGGCAAGAACGATGGCGACGAGGAACTCACGGCCCTGTCTGCCTGGGTGGCGAAGGAACTCGGGCCCGATGTGCCGCTGCATTTTTCCGCCTTCCATCCCGACTGGAAGATGGGCGACATCCCCGCAACGACGCCCGCCACCCTCGCCCGCGCCCGCCGCATCGCCATGGAGGCCGGCCTGCACTACGTCTATACCGGCAACGTGCACGACAAGGCCGGCGACGAAACGCTCTGCCCCGGTTGCGGCAAGGCGGTAATACAGCGCGACTGGTATCGCATCCTCGGCTATGCCCTGGACGACACGGGTCACTGCCGGCACTGCGGAACGGCGATTGCCGGACGTTTTGGCCCGTTCGGCAAGCCCTTCGGCCCGCAGCGGATTCCCATACGGCTACACGCTGGCGCATGAAACGAAACGGCTTTACCTGTCCGGATCTTGTCGGCTGGGAATGGTAGTGTGCCGAGTTATGTGCAAAAGCGTCTTTAGTAGAAAGGCGCGGGTGGTCATGGTAAGAGGTTGATTGCGAGATCGACCTTTTAACCCCTTGGGAGGGCAAACCATGACCACGAAGGA
>Ga0163199_1002485_pt1 | contig 11298 bp, 10 predicted proteins | sample PL_2010_150m_FD_113537 | JGI IMG/M metagenome (GOLD analysis project Ga0163199, IMG submission 113537) | Freshwater microbial communities from Powell Lake, British Columbia, Canada to study Microbial Dark Matter (Phase II) - PL_2010_150m | ecosystem: Environmental > Aquatic > Freshwater > Lake ...
CCTTTGATCTGCCAACGCAAATTGGCTACGACCCCGACGATGTCATGGCGCAGGGCGAAGTTGGGAAAGTCGGAGTTTCGATTCCATCGCTGGATGAGATGGCGCAATTATTTGACGGCATCCCGCTCGACAAAGTTTCGACGAGCATGACGATTAATGCGCCCGCTTCAATTTTGCTGGCGATGTATATCGCGGTGGGCAAGCAGCAGGGCGTTGAAACGAAAAAGTTGCGCGGCACGATCCAAAATGATATTCTCAAAGAATACATCGCGCGCGGCACGTATATTTTTCCGCCCACGCCTTCGATGCGGCTCATCACCGATGTTTTTAAATTTTGCAAAACCGAAGTTCCCGAATGGAACACGATCAGCATCTCCGGCTATCATGTCCGCGAAGCAGGCTGCACCGCCGTGCAAGAAGTTGCCTTCACGTTGGCAAACGGAATCGAATACGTGAAGGCGGCGATCAGCGCCGGACTCGACGTGGATGATTTTGCGCCGCAACTCGCTTTCTTCTTCAATGCACATAATCAGTTTTTGGAAGAAGTGGCGAAGTTCCGCGCGGCGCGACGAATGTGGGCGACGATTATGCGCGAGCGATTCGGAGCGAAGAATCCAAAATCGTGGATGCTGCGCTTCCATACGCAAACGGGCGGTAGCACGTTGACGGCGCAACAACCGGTCAACAATGTCTCGCGCGTGACCATTCAGGCACTTGCGGCAGTATTCGGCGGCACGCAGAGTCTTCATACCAATGGAATGGATGAAGCGTTGCAACTTCCAACCGAAAGCGCGGTGCAAGTGGCGTTGCGGACTCAACAGATCATCGCTTACGAGTCAGGTGTCGCCGACACCATTGATCCACTGGCGGGAAGTTATGCGATTGAATCGCTAACTGATGAGATTGAAAAACGGGCATTTGAATATATCAAGCGCATTGACGAAATGGGCGGGGCGTTGAAGGCGATTGAACGCGGCTTCGTGCAGAACGAAATTCAAGACGCGGCGTATCGTTATCAAAAAGCGGTTGAGTCTAAAGAGCAGATTGTGGTGGGCGTGAATGAATTTGTGGTGAAAGAGGATGTAAAGATTCAAAGATTAAAGATTGAAGATTCGGTGGAGCATGGGCAGCGCGAGAAGATTTCTGCTTTGAAGGCAAAGCGAGATAACAACCGCGTGAATGAACTGCGCTCGCGTTTAGAAACTGCTGCGCGTGGGAGCGAGAACTTGATGCCGTTGTTTGTGGAGTGCGTGGAGAGTGATATGACGCTCGGAGAAATTTGTAATACGTTGCGTGCGGTTTGGGGAGAGTATCGTCCGACTCTTTAGCCAACAGCGTTCAGCCGTCAGCCAACGTATTGCTGATCGCTGAATGCTGATTGCTGACTGCTTTTCATGATCAAAAAAATAGACCACATCGCCATCATCGTTCCCGATCTCGACTCGTCGCTTGCCTTTTGGCGCGATGCGTTGGGGTTAAAAGTTGAACACGTCGAGGAAGTGAAGTCGCAAGAATCCATCGTCGCCTTTTTGCCTACGGGCGATAGTGAGATTGAGTTGGTGAAGCCGACCACCGAAACAAGCGGCGCGGCGAAATTTTTGGCGAAGCGCGGTGCAGGGATGCACCACCTCGCGCTTGAAGTGGATAACCTTGATGAGATGCTTGTGGATTTGAAAGCGAAAGGGATCCGTTTAATTAACGAAACGCCGATCATCGCCGCGGGCGGCTACCGCGCGGTGTTCATTCATCCCGAAAGCGCGAGTGGGGTGTTGGTGGAGTTGTATGAAAAATAGTGAGCAGTGAATAGTGATCAGTAATCAGTGAACAGTGAAAACGCCACCTTGCTAATAAGCACAGTGGCGTTTTTGATCAAGTGAGTTGCACACTTAGCTTTTTCCCAAGCGCGTTCGCCGCGCGTTCAAGTGTGCCAAGTGTGACGGAACGATTTGCGGGGTCAAGCAACCTATCGAGTGAAGCACGACTCGTTTTCATTTTGATAGCGAGGCCGCTCTTGGTGAGATTACGCTTCTTCATCTCTTGTGCGATTTGATAAGCGATCACACGTTTAGCGGCGGTCGCTTGAACTTCGCTTAAGATGCCTTCTTCTTTGAGGAAGTCATCAAAGTTCCTTCCAATATGTTTACGTTTCATTGTCGCTCTCCGATTCGAGATTTCTCAATCTTGTCTTGCTGTATCGAGATCAGAAGGTGGTGTCTTTTTACTCGCCCTTCTTTTGCCATGTGTTTGTTAAATCTCTCAAGATAGGTTTTATAGGCGGGCTGATTTCTAGCGGTAGATGATGGATGTCAAAATAGTGATACTCACTATGTTCTTCTTGGTTAAGGTGAATAGTGCTTTCTACACCTCGAGTTAAATACACGGCAGACACATTATAAACTTCTGCCCCATTCGGATATTTGTAATAAAGGTCTTGTCCAGAGTAGACACCAAACAACTCTATTTTTCTGACATCTACGCCAATTTCTTCTTGGGCTTCTCGTTTGACTGTATCCTCTAATTTTTCTCCTGGCTCCATCGCTCCATCAGGAACTCCCCAACAATCATTATCAGTTCTTTTTATCATGAGCAATTGATCTTGCTGATTTACGATGAGTAAGGTTGCCCCTACCATGATCAGAGGACGAGTGCCGACCAGTTGACGAATTTCATTTATATAGCTCATCCCAATCACACCTCTGACTCGCCTGCATCGTTTGCATCATTATCTCCCCTCATCTCCTCAATCAACCTCTTTGCCTCATCCGCGTCTTTCTCGCGCACAAAAATTTCGGCGATGCCCAAGATGCCAACGGTGAGACCGTAAGCGGCGCCCGCGCCCTCTTGGGCGATCATTACGGGAATGCCTTCGGCTTCGAGCAAGCTTTTGATCAACTGCGCTTCAACTTGTCCGTGGGCGATATAAACTGAAACGAGATCATTTGGCATTGCGTCTCCTCTTTTCATCTTGTCTTGCTAGAGCAATACAACCCACCGTAAAAATAATCGCGAACGAGAACCACTGAATCACATAACTCCAATGTGAGCCTTCGCTCAATTCTAATTCAGGATTCGGCGCGGGGAGTTCGTTAGGGTCGGTGGCGGGAAACCGTTCGATATAAAACGATAGGATGGGATATGGAATTTGTTTTTGCATCATCGCCATATCGGGATAGAACCACGTATCGAGTCGCGGTAGATCGGCGCTCAAGAGCGGGTCGGCGGGGGCGAGAGGCGCATCGGGTCGGGGTTGGCTCAAACGTATCAAGCCAGAGACGGTGACACTCCCGTTTAGTTTATTGTATTTAGATCGCTTCTCGAATGGAAATGAATTAGGATACGAAATCCAACCGCGATCAATTAAGATCGCGTTAGAACTTTTTTCGATCTTCAACGGGGTGAGGAGGTGGACGCCGGCAACGCCGTTGTAAGTGCGATTGCGTAACACCACCTCTTGAGAAAAATCATATATGCCTGTCACCGTTGCGCGACGATATTCTGAATTTGTCACATCGAGCGCGTTACCCGTGAGCGCGATAATCGAGTCGTTGGTTCGTGTTACTACTTTGGCGTTGAACGCTTTGCGTTCTTGCAATCGCCCCCATTGCCAGAAGCCAAGCGCGATCATCGTAGATGCGCCTGTGATGATAAAAAGAATCCAGAGAATTTTGCGGAGCATAATCATATGTAACACAACTTTAAATCATTTCATTTGTGACAAGTTCTTCATATGTCTGCCTCTGACGAATTACTTGATATGTCTCGCCCTCAACCAACACTTCGGCCGGCAATGGGTGTGAATTGTAATTCGACGCCATTGCGAATCCGTAGGCGCCTACGTGAGTGAGGGCAAGCAAATCTCCGCTCTTAAGATTCGGCAGTTCACGATCTCGCGCCAGAAAATCTGACGACTCGCAAATGGGTCCGGCGATATCGTAGGACAAGTTGCCAACTTGTTCAACGTAGGACAAGTTGCCAACTTGTCCAACTTGTTCTACGGGCAACACTTGGTGATACGCCTCATACAACGCCGGACGGATCAACGTCTGCATTCCGGCATCCACAATGGCGATGCGTTCTTTCACATACTGCACCGTCGTGATCAGCGCGGCGGTGTCGGCGATGATGAAGCGCCCCGGCTCCAGATGAAAATTTTTAATCGGTGATTGACTCAGGCGATCCACAATCGGCGCGGCGAATGATTCGATGTCGGGCTTTGGATCATCGGCACGATAGGCTACGGGGAAGCCGCCACCCACGTCCAACGCGTCTATCTCAGCCCCAGCCCCGTTCGCCCGCGCAACAAAATCAAGCGCGACATCAATCGCCTTAAGAGTCGCTTCAGGATTCCCCAATTGCGATCCGATGTGAATGTGCGCGCCGCGAATTTTCACGTTGTCTAATTTCATTCGAGTCATCTCTAACGCCAGACTCACAGGCACACCAAATTTGCTCGTCGTGTGTCCGGTGCTGATGTGATGATGCGTGGCGGCCTCCACGTCCGGGCGCAGGCGAATGGCGACGACGGCTGAGGTGCCGAGTCGGCGCGCCCGTTCGTTGACGCGAATCAATTCACCTTCCGACTCGACGTTGATCCACCCCACGTTTGATTGGAGTGCGAAATCAATTTCGGATTCTGTTTTGCCCACACCGGCGAAGACGACATACGCTGGGTCGGCGTTGATTTTTAAAACGCGAAACAGTTCGCCACCCGACACAATATCAAAGCTCGCCCCTTCGTCTTTGAGAATTTTGAGTAGCGACAAATTTGAGTTTGCTTTAACCGAATAGCAGATCGTTGGCTTGATCTTGGCGAAGGCATTGACCAGCCGCCGATAATTTTCGCGCAGATGATTGGCGGAATAAACATAAAGCGGCGTGCCGAATTTTTCGGCAAGTGTGGTGAGGGCGACGGAGTCGCAATGGAGAGAATTGTTGATGTATTGAAAAGGAAACATATTTTGTAGGGGCGACCCTTGCGGTCGCCTGACGCATTGGGGCAAGGGCAAGCCTTGCCCTTACGCCATCGCCAACCGCGCCACCGTCACGCCATCGCCAACCGCGCCACCGTCACGCCATCGCCAACCGCGCCACCGTCACGCCATCGCCGCCTTCGTTCTCGGCGCCGTTTTCGTGTGAGGTCACAATGTCGCTGGCGCGCAAAAAGTCGCGCACCGATTGACGCAGTTTGCCCGTGCCTTTGCCGTGAATGATCCGCACCCACGGCAGTTGTGCGAGGTAAGCGGAATCGAGATAGCGTTCAAGATTCAGCAGACCTTCTTCAATGGTTTGACCGCGAATATCAATTTCGAGTCCGGGGGAGGGGTGGGAGTTGGAAGTTGGAAGTTGGAAGTTGGGATTTTGAGATTTTGGATTTAGCACTTCCAACTTTTTATCTTCAATCGTTTGCAGATCATCTAACTTGGCGCGCAACCGCATACGCCCAATTTGCACTTCGGCTTCGGTGGAGGTGAGCGACATGACCGTGCCTTCGGTGTGGAGGGTCGAGAGATACACAAGATCGCCAAGTCGTATCGGACGTTTTTTTCCGTCAATAGATGGAACAGATTTAAGGGAAGACGTTGAAGGAGATTTCGATTCGATCTCTTCGGTGATCGCGTCGGCGGAAATTTCGATCTCTTTGATCGCCTTTGTCGAAAGTGACGCCGCCTGCAGCTTGCGGCGCAGTTCCCTCGCCTCTTCCCTTATCTCTTCAATTTCCTTTTGTGCCTCGGCGCGCGCCGATTCCAGAATCTTCAATCGTTCATCATTAATCGCGTCGAGCTTTCGGGTGAGTCCGGCTTCTAGCGTCAACGCATCCACGCGCACCGCTTCGGCGAGGGCGCGTTCTTTGTGAGCCAGATCATGCTGACGGTGAATCTCATCCAGCAATTTCTCGGCTTCGAGATCGCTGACAGGCATCAGGTTCTGTGCGTCCTTGATGATCGTTTCATTGAGTCCGAGCCGCGTGGCGATGGCGAAAGCGTTGGAACGTCCGGGCAAACCGATAGTGAGGTGATAGGTGGGGGCCAGAGTCTCCAGATCAAATTCTACGCTGGCGTTGACCACGCCCGGAGTGGTGTGGGCGTACACCTTTAGCTCGGGATAATGAGTCGTGCCGATGGTCGTCGCGCCGATGTCTAATAGAAAAGAAAGGATCGCGCGGGCAAGCGCCGAGCCTTCGGTGGGGTCGGTGCCTGCGCCCAGTTCGTCGAGCAAGACCAGCGATTTTTGATTCGCGGTTTTTAAAATTTGAATGATGTTGCTGATGTGCGATGAGAAGGTGGAAAGACTCTGCTCAATGGATTGCTCATCGCCGATGTCGGCATACACGCCCTCAAAAATTGAGATCTCCGAACCCGATTGCACGGGGATGTGGAGTCCGCATTGCGACATCAACGCCAACAAGCCGACGGTTTTTAAACTCACCGTCTTACCGCCGGTGTTGGGTCCGGTGATCAACACCACGTACGTTTGATCATCCGAAACAAAATCAATTGGCACCACGGTTGCAGGATCAAGAAGGGGATGCCGCGCGCCTCTTAGTTTAATAACCGAACCCGGATGCCGAGGGGAATTGCGGATTGCGGATTGCGGATTGGGGAGCGGAGATTGGAGATTAGAGATTGGGGACGCTTGCCCCCGTAGCGAAGCGGAGTGGGGTTGGAGATTTGAAGTTTGAAGTTTGAAGTTTGAAGTTTGGGATTTTGGATTTGGGATTTCCTTTAAGAGTGGTTCAGTTGCTTTGAGATCGTCAGCGTATTTGGCTTTGGCGAAGGCGAGATCGAGATCGGCTAAGGCTTCAACGGTGTGTTTGATCCCCAACGCTTGCTCGGCGATGAGTTGGCATAACTCGGTCAGGATGCGGCGAATCTCTTCGCGCTCTTGCAATTGCAGTGATCGCCATTCGTTGTTGAGATCAACAGTGGCGAGTGGTTCAAGGAAAAGAGTCGCGCCTGATGAGGATTGATCGTGAACCACGCCGCGCAGTTTGCCTTTGAACTCGGCTTTGAGCGGGATGACGTAACGCCCGTCGCGTTCCGTGATGAGAGATTCCTGCATCATCGGCGAGTACTGTGATGAGGTGATGATGGATTGCAGTTTGGTCATCAAGCGATCATGGACGCGCTTAAGTTCGATTCTAATAGAAGCAAGTTTTTCAGAAGCGGAACTCATCACTTCGCCACGCTCGTCAATCGTTTTGCCGATTGCTTCGACGACGCCCGGACATTCATCAATGCCGCGCGCGATGAAGGCGAGGCGCGGGAACTGATCGCCGAGTTTGCTCAAGGCGCGTTTAAGGGCGCGCCCGGCGATGAGGGTATTTTTGATCTCCAGGATTTCAATGGGAAGAAGCACCGCGCCAATGACGGCGTCACCGGCGTAGCCGCGCACATCGCGCGCGCCGCCGATAGACACATCAGCTTTGAGCGAAAGTAATTTCCGCGCTTCGCTTGTTTCTTGTTGGCGGCGAGTGGCTTCGTTGAGGTCAATCGTCGGAGTCAGGGCGCGCGCCAATGACGATCCGCCGGAGAAGGCGCAGTAGACGGCGAGGCGATCTAGAATCTTTGGAAGTTCGAGAGTGTGGATATACTTCATGTCCATTGCGAGGATGATTTTACCTCACCCCAAAGACCCGAAGGGTTTAGAAAACCCTTCGGGTCTGGCGGGATAGATGTTAGAGTTATCTAAGAACATCCCTGTTTCTGTTGACGTTCATCATTCATAGGCATAGAATCAGTCATAGCGCGGTTACACCGCAAATGAACAATGAACAATGAAACAATGAACAAAATCTTCGCGGTTGGCGTAGTTTTTAAAGAGCAATACTATAACAAGACTGACGTGCTTCGCAAAACCGACGCGGTCTATGAGGCGATATGGACTACAAAGACTATTACAAAATTCTTGGCGTGGAGAAGGGCGCGAGTGAGGCGGAGATTAAATCTGCGTATCGCAAACTCGCCAAGCAATATCATCCCGACAAGAATCTCGGCAATAAAAAAGCTGAAGAGAAATTCAAAGAGATCAACGAAGCCAACGAAGTATTAGGCGATCCGACGAAGCGATCTAAATATGATCAGTTGGGCGCGCAGTGGAATCGCTATCAACAATATGGCGGTGCCCCCGGCGGTTTCGATTGGAGTCAGTGGGCGGCGAATCGCGGCGGCACGTACACCTATAGCGGCGACCTCAACGACATCTTTGGCAGCGGGGCGGGCTTCTCCGATTTCTTCCAACAAATTTTCGGCATGAGCGGGCAGGGCGCGACTCCGCGCGGGCGGGCTTCACAAGTTACTGCGCGTGATGCTGAACACGAAGTGGAGATCACGCTTGAAGAATCCCTGCACGGCACGACACGCCTATTGTCTAAAGGGTCGCGCAAACTTGAAGTGAAGATTCCCAAAGGCGCGAAGAACGGGACGAAAGTTCGCTTTGCGGGTGAGGGCGTGGAGGGCGGCAATTTGTTTTTGGTAGTGAAGCTGGCAGATCATCCTAAATTTAAATTGCGCGATGAAGGTCCCGATCTCGAAGTGGATGTGCAAGTTGATCTTTACACGGCGGTGCTGGGCGGGGAGACTCCGGTGCCGACTCTCGACGGCAGCGACGTGAATCTAAAGATTCCGGCGGAGAGTTTGAGCGGGCAGTTGATTCGTTTGCGCGGCAAGGGCTTGCCCAAATTGCGTGAAGCCGATGAGCGCGGCGATCTCTATGCGCGTTTATCTATCCAAGTGCCGAAAAATATAACGGAGCAGGAAAAAATTTTGTTTGAGCAGTTGGCGAAGATGAGGAATAAATGAAGAATGAAGAATGAACAAAATTAAAATCCCAAATCCCAAAAACCCAAATTCCAAATGAGTGATGGGAGATTGGACGTTGGACGTTGGAAATTTGAAATTTGGAGTTTGAAGTTTAAGAGGCAACTATGTTCTCAACGAGAAAAAATATTTTAGCAGCCGTGCTTGTATTGACGTTAGCGATCTTGGCGTGCAGTACGATTGGTAATGTGTCGGTGGATACACGAGCTACTCCAATGGTGGCAACGGCAACGCGCGTGGCGCCAACCGCCACACCCGTTGCCGCCGCGTCGGCGGCTGTGGCGCCAACGGCGGTTGCGCCGCCGTCGTCGGCGTCACCGGCGGGGGTTGATTCTTCCGACCAACTTTATATTGATCTCTATAAACGAGTGAGCAACGCCATTGTCTTCATTCGCATTTACAATAGTGCGGGTCGCTCATTGGGATCAGGTTCGGGATTTGTGATAGACACAAAAGGTTACATCGTCACCAACAACCACGTCGTACGCGGCGCGGCGGATATTGAGGTGGCGTTTACCACGGGGTTGAAGACTCGTGGCACAGTGCTTGGCACTGATGCGACGGCGGATATTGCCGTGATCAAAGTGGATGTGCCGGCAGATCAGTTGACGGTTGTAGCCTTAGGCGAATCCGATAAAGTGCAAGTGGGGCAGAAGGTGATCGCTATTGGGAATCCATTTGGGTTACGTAGTTCGATGTCGTTAGGAATCATCAGTGGGTTAGGGCGCACACTGTCAGGCGATACGCAAACGACGGCCGGCACATCGTTTTCGGCGCCGGATATTATTCAAACCGACGCGGCGATCAACCCCGGCAATAGCGGCGGACCGTTGTTGAATCTTAAGGGTGAAGTGATCGGCGTGAACAAAGCAATTGTCTCGCAGACCGGGGAAAATTCTGGCGTGGGCTTTGCCGTGTCGTCGAACACGGTCAGGAAAATTGTTCCGTCGTTGATCAGCGAAGGCAAATATGTGTATCCGTATCTGGGCGTGACCAGCACCGAAGATCTGTCGTTGAAAGAGGTCGAGGCATTAAATCTTCCGCGCACAACGGGCGTGTATATTACGTCGGTGGTAGCCGGTGGTCCGGCAGATAAAGCGGGACTGAAAGCGGGCAGCCGTACTACGAGCACGCCGGGCGTGCTTGCCGGTGGCGATTTAGTGATCGCCATTGACGGCATGGAAGTAAAAACATTCTCGGACTTGATGAGCTACTTGGTCAATAAAACTAACGTCGGGCAGACGGTGAAGCTAACTCTTTTACGCGACGGCAAACAAATGGATGTGAGTGCGACTCTGGTGGCGAGACCGGGGCAATGAACAATGAGACAATGAAGAATGAACAAAAAATAAAATCCCAAATCCCAAAATCCCAAAAGCCAAACTTCAAACTTCAAATGTCCAACATCCAATTTCCAACTTCCAACTTCCAACTTCCAACTCCCAACTTCTAACTTCCAATGTCTCTCTTAACCGTTGAGCATCTCAAAAAAGAATATCCGGTTCAACCGCGATCATTTTTTCGTCGCGCGAGCGATGTGGTGCGACCGATTGCCGATGTGAGCTTTGAAGTGAACGCAGGCGAGATCGTCGCCATCGCCGGTGACGCCGCCAGCGGCAAAACGATCTTGGCTCGTTTATTGACTCTGCTCATCCGCCCGAATAAAGGCAGCGTGATCTTCGACAACCAGAATTTAACAAAGATGAGCGATGGATCGCTGCGCGCGGTGCGCCGCCGCCTGCAACTTCTCTTTAGCGATCCGCGCACCGCGCTTAACCCGCGCAGTCTGGTGAGCGACATGATGTTAGAGCCGATGCAAATTCAAAACATTGGCAGCGCCGATGAACAGATGACGACGGTGAAGAATGCGTTGAGACGAGTCGGGTTGAATGCTTTGTTGCTGGATCACAAAATGACCGATCTCTCGGCGGGCGAGCGTCAACGGATTGCGCTGGCGCGGGTGTTGACCCTGCATCCGAAACTGATCATCTGCGATGATCCATCGCGCGCCATGCCGCCCGGCGCGGCAGAAGGTTTTTTCCGTTTGATGTCCGACCTGCGGCGGCGCGATGGCGTGTCGTTTATTTTTCTTGTGCGCGAGACGCAGCCTGCGGCGCAGTTCGCGGATCGACTTGGCATTTTGTATCGCGGGCATTTGGTAGAGATGGGCAAAATGGATTCGGTGATCGGATCGCCACAGCACCCCTACGCCCGTCAATGGTTTTCTAAAGGCAGCGTGCCGTCAGCCACAACCGATGTCAGTTTAAAGGGCTGTCAATTTCATCCCGATTGCCCTGAGGTGATGCCGCGTTGCAAAGAAAAAATTCCTGCTCTTTTTCCCACACCCACATTACAAAGTGCGGCGTGTTTCTTGTACGAAAAATAAATCTCGTAGCCCAGCCCCTTGTGGGCGAGCGACGCGCACAAGGCGCTAAACTACAAGGACTCATAACAAAGCGCGGCGTGTTTCTTGTACGAAAAA
>Ga0163199_1002486_pt1 | contig 11292 bp, 8 predicted proteins | sample PL_2010_150m_FD_113537 | JGI IMG/M metagenome (GOLD analysis project Ga0163199, IMG submission 113537) | Freshwater microbial communities from Powell Lake, British Columbia, Canada to study Microbial Dark Matter (Phase II) - PL_2010_150m | ecosystem: Environmental > Aquatic > Freshwater > Lake ...
ATTCCGGTGTCATCGGCCTGCAGGTAACGCGCAATGTAGAAGCCCTGACCGATGATGAAGAGCAGCGGGAAGATGTAACCCCATAGCTTGAAATTGACCCAGGCCTCGGTACTGTAGTAGGCAGCGACGTAGCCGTTGATGATCGCCATGAAAGCGCTATAGCCAACCCACACCATGTTCAGACGCATCCAGACAGGGTCTGGCAGGGTCATCTGACTGCCCAGCAGGAGCTTGAGAAAATTCTTCTTGTAAACCCAGACCGCCAGCGCCAGCGCCAGCGCCATCGCAGCGTAGAGCACGGTCGGTTTCCACTTGATGAAGCGATCGTCGTGCAAAACCAGCGTCAAGGTGCCAAAGACCAGGATCAGCGCCAGCGTGATCCTGTGCATCATCTGCAGTTTGCGGTCGATCAGGTAGACCAGGCTCATCTGCAGCACGGTCGCCGCCATCAGCACCGCCGTGCCGACATAGATGTCGTACAGCTTGTAAGCGCCGAAAAACAGCAGGATCGGAAAAAAATCAATCAGTATCTTCATTTGGGGCTGAAGTTTAACGAAGCCGAGTTCATGCAGTAGCGCAAGCCGGTCGGGGCCGGCCCATCCTCAAAGACATGGCCCAGGTGCGCGCCGCAGTCGGCACACAGTACTTCGGTGCGCTGCATCCAGAGCGAACCGTCGGACTTGGTCGCCACAGCAGTGTCATCAATCGGTTGAAAGTAACTTGGCCAGCCGCAGCCGGAATCAAATTTGGTGCTGGAATCAAACAGCGCCTTGTCGCAGCAGATGCAGCGGTAGGTGCCGGTCGCGTGATGGCCTTCGAACTTGCCGCTGTAGGGTCGTTCAGTGGCAGCGTGACGCGTCACCTCAAAGGCCAGGGGTTCTGCGCCCTTGGCCCTAAGCTCGGCCTTCCACTGCTCTTCGGTCTTTTCAATCTTGTAAGTCATGGTTTCCTTCAGGAACTGCAACTGATCTCGATACTATGCGCCCAATCGGGCGGAAAGTCGGCGAAGTGTTCAAAATCAGGGTGTTCGTCAAACGGTGACTCCAGCACTGCGAGCAGGCTGGCGATGGGCGCGAAGTCTTTCTTCTTTGCCGACTGGATCGCCAGCTCGGCCAGGTGATTGCGCAGCACGAACTTGGGATTGGTTGCTAGCATCACCTGCGCTAGCTGCTCGCGCGACTTTGTTCCAAGCCGTTGGGTATAACGCAGCCACCAGCCATCAAAGCCCGCGGCGTCGAGAAACAGGTCACGAACCGGCGTCACCTCGCCGTTGCCGACGCTGTGACTCAGGCGGCGCCAGAAGATGGTGTAGTCGGTGCCCGAGCGCGCCAGCAGGCCCAGCAGGTCTTCGACCAAGGCCCTGTCTTCTGGCGCGGCGCTGTCCAGCAGGCCCAGCTTGGCGCGCATCCGGCTCTCGAATTCCTGGAGAAACACGGTCTTGAAGGGCTCCAGCGCGGCCAGCGCGTGCGACTGTTCTTCAATCAAGGGCAGCAGGGCCTGCGCCAGGCAGTACAGGTTCCAATAGGCCACGTTCGGCTGCCGGTTGAAGGCGTAGCGGCCCTGCGTGTCGGAATGGTTGCAGATGTGACCGGGCTGGTAGGCGTCCAGAAACTGAAACGGGCCGTAATCGATGGTCAAGCCCAGAATGCTCATGTTGTCGGTGTTCATCACGCCGTGGCAGAAACCCACTGCCTGCCACTGCGCCAGCGTCCTTGCGGTGCGCTCGCTTACCGCCTGCAGCAACGCGGCGTAGGCGTTGGCACCGGGCGATTCAGCGCTGCGACAGTGCGGGTAATGCTGGTCAATCACGTAGTCGGCCAGGGTCCTGAGTTGTTCGATCTGGGCACTGGCCGAGAAGTGTTCAAAGTGACCAAAGCGCACAAAACTCGGTGCCAGGCGGGTCAGCACCGCGGCAGTTTCCGCTGTTTCGCGGTACACCGGCGCGTCGGAGCCGGTGACGCACAGGGCGCGCGTCGTCGGTATTCTCAGGCCATGCATGGCTTCGCTGCAAAGAAACTCGCGCACGGTCGAACGCAGCACGGCCCGGCCGTCGGCCGTGCGGGAGTAGGGCGTGAGGCCCGCGCCCTTGAGCTGCAGTTCCTGCCCGCTGGCGGTCTGGCCCAGCAGGATGGCGCGGCCGTCGCCCAACTGACCAGCCCAGACACCAAATTGATGGCCGCTGTAAACACTGGCCAGCGGTTCGCTGCCGGCGATGGTCCGGTTGCCGCTGAGCGCATGTAGCCAGTCGTCTGACTGCTGCCAGGACGAGGTCAAGCCCAGTTCGCGCGCCAGCGATGCACTGTGCGCCACCCAATACGGATCAGGCAGCGGCCGCGGCGAGACACGGGTGTAGAAATCTTCGCCGAGTCCGGCAAAAGTGTTGCGCCACGTCAAACCCAGATCGGTCGTGGCGTGGCAGTCTTTACTCGGGTTCATGTCTGGATTGTCTCGCGCCAGCGGCGAACCCGTGGTTTGCAGGGTTATCCCGTAGATTTCGCAGTAACATGCGCATGGTTCATATACATAAGAGGAGTTCGTTCATGCTCGGGTTGATGCAAAACCAACAGTTGTTGATCTCTACGCTCATCGAGTTTGCCGAACGCCATCACGGCGAAGGTGAAATCGTCTCGCGCCGGGTTGAAGGCGACATCCACCGCTACACCTACAAGGAAGTGGCAGTGCGCTCGCGTCAGGTGGCCAACGCGCTCGACGCCATGAAACTGCAGTTCAGTGACCGGGTGGCAACGCTGGCCTGGAACGGTTATCGCCATCTGGAGCTCTACTTTGGCGTCAGCGGCACCGGCCGTGTCCTGCACACGCTCAACCCGCGTCTGCATCCGGATCAGATCAGCTGGATCGTCAATCACGCCGAAGACTCCGTACTCTGTTTTGACATGAGTTTCCTGCCGATTGTGAAGGCCGTGCATAGCCGCTGCCCGACCGTCAAGCATTACGTGGCGATGTGTGACGCCGACAAGTTGCCCTCCGACAGCGGCATCCCGGGACTGATCAGCTACGAAGCCTGGATTGGCGCGCAGAGCAGCGCGTACCAGTGGCCGTCGTTTGACGAAAACTCTGCGTCGAGCATGTGCTACACCAGCGGCACCACGGGCAATCCCAAGGCCGCCCTGTACAGCCATCGTTCAACCATGCTGCACGCCTTTGCCGGTGCCTTGCCCGACGCCATGGCGATGAGCGCGCGCGAGTGCATTCTTCCCGTGGTGCCCATGTTCCACGTCAACGCCTGGGGCATACCTTACGGTGCGGCCATGACGGGCGCCAAGTTGGTGTTCCCGGGACCCGCGATGGATGGAAAATCGATTTTCGAGCTGATCGAGAGTGAGAAAGTTTCGTTTGCCGCCGGCGTGCCGACGGTTTGGCAGATGATGCTCGGTCACATGCAGGCCGGTGGCCTGCGTTTCTCCACTTTGAAACGCACGGTGATCGGCGGCTCGGCCTGCCCGCCGGCCATGATCACCGCCTTCAATGACCTGTATGGCGTCGAAGTGTTGCACGCCTGGGGCATGACCGAGATGTCGCCGCTCGGGACCGTCTGCACCTTGAAGAACAAGCATCTGACGATGACGTCGCAGGAGAAAATGCAGGTCCGCCTGAAGCAGGGGCGCGGTGTCTTTGGTGTGGACATGAAGATTGTCGACGGCAGTGGTGATGAACTGCCCTGGGATGGCAAGAGCTATGGCGATTTGCTGGTCAAGGGGCCCTGGATCATCAGTGCCTATTTCAAGGGCGAGGGTGGCTCGCCTCTGGTGGATGGCTGGTTCCCAACCGGTGACGTGGCCACCATCGACGCTGACGGCTATATGCAGATCACGGATCGCAGCAAGGACGTCATCAAATCCGGCGGCGAATGGATCAGTTCGATTGATGTCGAGAATATCGCCATGGCCCATCCGGCAGTGGCGATGGCAGCCTGCATCGGCATGAAGCACCCGAAGTGGGACGAGCGTCCCATCATCGCGGTCGTCAAAAAGCCGGGTGCTGAAGTGTCACGTGACGAACTTGTGGCTTTCTATGAAGGCAAGACGGCCAAGTGGCAGATTCCGGACGACGTCGTGTTTGTCGACGCTATCCCCTTGGGCGGTACCGGCAAGATGCAAAAGACCAAGCTGCGCGAACTGCTCAAGGATTACAAATTGCCAGATGCTTGATCAGGGTCATGGTGTGTCGCGTGGGTGATTCGTGCTAGTGGAAAACCCTCGTGGTGCAGCGCACAAATGCTTGTACGCTGCGCGCTGGTCAAATGATTGAAACTCAGGAGCTAAATATGAAATTTGCATTGAAAGTTGTAGCCGCTACTGCCGTCGCTTTGTGCGTCAGCGCTGCCTTTGCCCAAAAGGGCGAGGTCGTGAAGATTGTCCGGATTGATCCCCTGACCGGCATCCTCGGACCGGTCGGCGTGAGTCAGCTCAAGGGTTACCAGTTTTTTGCCGAGAAGTACAGCGGCCTGCCAGTGGCTGGCAACCCGGGTCAGCCCGGCAATGCAGCCGGTGTCAAGTTCGAAATCACTGGCATCGACAACAAGCTCAGCCCCGCTGAGAGTCTCAATGCCCTCAAGGCAGCCATTGACCAGGGTGTGCGCTACATCATCCAGGGCAACGGCTCCTCTGTTGCCTTGGCACTGGTGGACGCCGTCAACAAGCACAATGAGCGCAACCCCGGCAAGGAAGTCATCTACCTGAATGACTCGGCCGTTGATCCGGACCTGACCAACAGCAAATGCAGCTTCTGGCACTTCCGCTTTGATGCGGATACGTCGATGAAGATGGAAGCCATGGGCGGCTTCATGGCAGAGCAGAAAGACATCAAGAAGGTGTATCTGCTCAACCAGAACTACTCGCATGGTCATCAGGTGGCCAAGTACATCAAGGAGGTGTTGGCGCGCAAGCGTCCCGACATCCAGATCGTCGGCGAGGATCTGCATCCACTGGCGCAGGTGCGTGACTTCGCACCCTACATCGCCAAGATCAAGGCCACCGGTGCCGACACAGTGGTGAGCGGCAACTGGGGTTCCGATTTGTCGCTGCTGGTGAAAGCCGCCAATGAAAACGGTTACACCGGCAAGTTCTTCACCTACTACGCCGGCGTGACAGGAACGCCGACCGCACTGGGCACCAATGGGGCCGGGCGCGTCTATCAGATCGCCTACAGCCACTACAACATGGGTGGTCAAATGGACAAATGGATGAACGAGTTCAAGAAGAAGTACAACGACGACTTCTATACCGGCTCCACCATCCGCATTTATGAAATGCTGGGTGCAGCCATTGCCAAGGCCAAGTCAACCGATCCGGTCAAAGTGGCAGCGGCGATGGAAGGTCTGAAAGTGACCACCTTCAATGGCGAGGTCGAGATGCGCAAGGCCGACCACCAGTTGCAGCAACCGCTGTACATGGCAGTCTGGCAGAAGGCCGACAAAAAGTACCCCTACAGCCCTGAGAATACCGGCATGACGCTGGCTCCGCTCAAGGAGTACCCCAACTACGTTTCGAGCACGCCCACCAGCTGCCAGATGAAACGCCCTTGATTGCCACCGTGTGATGCTGGAGCCCGAACGTGTGTACCGTCTCGGGCTCTTTTTTCTTGCTGGTCAGTAAGGATGATCTGAATGGAGTTTTTCATTATCTCCATGCTCAACGGTGTGAGCTACGGCTTGCTGTTGTTCATGTTGAGCTCGGGACTGACGCTGATTTTCAGCATGATGGGTGTGCTGAATTTTGCGCATGCATCCTTCTACATGGTCGGGGCCTACGTCGGCTACACGGTGTCGGGTCTGGCCGGCTTCTGGCCGGCGCTGGTTCTGGCACCTCTGATCGTGGGCGCCCTGGGCGCACTGTTTGAACGTTTTTTCTTGCGCAAGGTGCACAAATTCGGCCATGTACCCGAGTTGCTCATCACCTTCGGCCTGTCCTACGTGATATTCGAGCTGGTGCAGCTGATCTGGGGTCGCATTGCTTTGAATTTTCGTCCGCCCGATTTGTTGCAGGGCCCGGCCTTTACCCTGATCAACCATTCGGTGCACGGACTGAGCCTGCTCTGGGGCGCGGCACCGGCTGAACTGTGTAGCGCGGCAGAGGCGGGTGTGCGCCTGGTCTGCTCGCCTTTCCCGGCAACCCGGGGCTTCATGATGCTGGTGGCCCTGGTCATGCTGGGCTCGGTCTGGCTGCTGCTGACACGCACGCGCGTCGGTCTGGTGATTCAGGCGGCGCTGACCCATCCGGAGACGGTCGAAGCGCTGGGGCACAACGTGCCGCTGGTCTTCATGATGGTTTTTGGTGCCGGTGCCGCGCTGGCCGGTCTGGCCGGAGTGATTGGTGGCAGCACCTTCCTGACCGAGCCTTCGATGGCGGCCGCGGTGGGACCCGTCATCTTTGTCGTGGTGGTGGTCGGCGGCATGGGCTCCCTCTCGGGCGCCTTTCTGGCCTCGGTTTTGATCGGTGTCATCCAGACCTTTGCGGTGGCCTTTGACTACTCGTTGGGCACGCTTGCCGGCCAGTTGGGCCTGCAACTGGGCTCTTACGCGCTCGGCAGTTCACTCTTCAAGCTCACCTTGTCGCAGGTGGCGCCGATATTGCCTTATCTGTTCCTGGTCCTGATCCTGATCTTCAGGCCCAAGGGACTGCTTGGCACGCGGGAGGACTGAGCCATGAGCACCGTCTACCAATTCAAACCGCTGAACGTCGCTCGCTGGCTGATCTGGGGCCTGTTTGCGCTCGTGCTGGCGCTGGTTCCCATGCTGGTCAGCAGCAGCCTGGCCATCACCATCCTGTCGCAGATGGGCATCGCCATCATTGCCTGCCTGTCCTACAACATGCTGCTGGGCCAGGGTGGCATGCTGAGCTTCGGGCACGCCGTCTACACCGGACTGGGTTCCTTCATGGCCATCCATGCGCTCAACAGCATCACCAACGGCTCGCTGCCGCTGCCGGTGTCGGCCCTGCCGCTGGTCGGCGGCCTGGCCGGCATGGGCTTTGCCGTGTTGTTCGGCTACGTGACGACGCGCAAGGCCGGCACTACCTTTGCCATGATCACCATGGGTCTGGGTGAGCTGGTGTACGCCATGTCCAACATGGTTCCGGAATTCTTCGGCGGTGAGGGCGGTGTCTCGGGCAATCGCGTCGCCGGCCAGGCCTTCATGGGCATCACCTACGGGCCGCCGATTCAGGTCTATTACCTGATTGCCCTGTACACCTTCGTCGCCGTGGCCGCCATGTTTGCCTTTACCAGAACACCGCTGGGGCGCATGCTCAATGCGGTGCGCGACAACCCGGAGCGTGTGGAGTTCGTCGGCTACAACACGCAGCGCGTGCGCTACATGGCCTTCATCATTGCCGGTTTCTTTGCCGGTATCTCGGGAGGGCTCGGGGCCCTGAATTTTGAAATCGTCACCGCTGAAGTGGTGGGGGCAGGGCGCTCGGGCGCCTACCTGCTGTTCACCTTTCTGGGTGGCGCAACCTTCTTCTTTGGCCCCATCATCGGTGCCGTGCTGATGGTGCTGGCCTTTGTGCTGCTGAGCGAATTCACCAAAGCCTGGCTGCTTTACCTGGGACTCATTTTCCTGTTTATGGTGATGTACGCGCCGGGCGGCATAGCCAGTTTGCTGATGATGAACCTGAGGCTTGCCGCCTTCGGCAAATTGCGACAGCTGTGGGTGAGTTATCTGGCGCTGGCGGTGACCGCCCTGCTGGCCTTGATAGGCGCTGCCGGCATGGTGGAGATGGTTTACCACCTGCAGATGGCCGGTGCCGATGGCAACACCGTGCGCTTCATGGGTGTGGTGCTGGATGCGACAGGCCTGAACAGCTGGTTCGGTTGCGCTTTTGTGATCCTGACCGGCTCCGGTCTGTTTGAACTTTGCCGACGCCAGTTCAACAAGGAGTGGGGCACGATTCAGGAAGAGATAGAGAAAGAAATCAAGCGGAGGGCCGAGCTATGACTTACGCGCTTGAATTGAAAGACCTGCGCAAGGCCTTTGGTCGGACCGAGATCATCCGTGGCATCAACATGGCGATCCCGGCAGGGGAGCGTGTTGGCATCATCGGACCCAACGGCGCCGGCAAATCGACGCTGTTCAATCTCATCAGCGGTCGCTTCGAGCCCAGCAAGGGCCAGATCCTGCTCAACGGTCAGGACATCACGGGTAAAAAGCCCTTCGAGATCAACCGCATGGGGCTGTCGCGCAGCTTCCAGATCACCAACATCTTTCCCAAGCTCAGCGTTTTCGAGAACCTGCGCTGCGGTGTGCTCTGGAGTCTGGGTTACAGGTACAGTTTCTGGAATTTTCTGGCGGATCTGAAGGACGCGAACGACCGCACGGACGAGTTGATGGAGATGGTCAAACTGGACAAGAAACACGACGTGCTGGCCATGAACCTGACTTATGCGGAACAGCGCGCCCTGGAAATCGGCATCACCATTGCCGGCGGTGCCAATGTGATTTTGCTGGACGAGCCGACCGCCGGCATGAGCAAATCCGAGACCAGCCGTTTCATCAAGCTGATCAAGGACGTGACCGTCGGGCGCACGCTGTTGACGGTGGAGCACGACATGGGTGTCGTGTTCGGACTGGCCGACAAGATTGCCGTGGTGGTTTATGGCGAACTGCTGGCCTACGATACGCCTGATGCGGTGCGCGCCAATGCCCGCGTGCAGGAGGCCTACCTCGGTTCCTCGGTGGCCGACTCACAGGCCGGGAGTCACGCATGAGCCTCCTCAAAATTGACAACCTGCACGCCTTTTACGGCAAGAGCCACGTGCTGCACGGCGTTCACATGGAGGTGAAGGCGGGTGAAATCACGGCACTGCTGGGGCGCAATGGCTCCGGCCGCTCGACGACCGCGAAAGCCATCATGGGCTTGGTGGACGCCCAGGGCTCCATGCTGTGGCGCGATCAGCAGATCCTGGGCAAGAAGACCTACGAGATCGCCCATCTGGGCATAGGCTACGTGCCCGAGAGCCGGGATATCTTTCCGACGCTGACGGTCGAGCAGAATCTTTACCTCGGGCAAAAGAGCACGCGCAAGGCCGGACGCTGGTCGCTCGAAGACATGTACCAGATGTTCCCGCGCCTGAAGGAGCGTCAGCACATGCTGGCCGGCGTCATGTCAGGTGGCGAGCAGCAGATGCTGACGCTGTGCCGCACGCTGATGGGCGACCCGGACCTGATCATCATCGATGAGCCAACCGAGGGGCTGGCGCCAAAGATTGTCGAACTGGTGGCGCAGTACCTGAAGGAACTCAAACGGCGCGGCATTTCGGTGCTGCTGATCGAACAGAAACTGACGATTGCGATGGAGATCTCTGACCAATGCATGGTGATGGGCCACGGCAGCATTGTGTTCACCGGAACGCCAGCGCAACTGCGCAACGACAGCTACATCCGCAAGGAATGGCTGGAGGTCTAGATCTTGTCCCACCCGTGACAAAACAAGCCCGCTGCCGGGGCTATAGTTCTTACAATCATAAAAGAGAACGATCGTTCTATTTTTACCACTGAGGAAAGCAAGCATGACTGCCCAATACCAATTGCACGGTGACATCGCCGTGATCACGCTGAACAACCCACCGGTCAACGGCCTGGGTCTGGCAACGCGACAGGGGATCGCTGATGGCCTGGCTCAAGCGAACGCCGAGCCGGCCGCCCGCGCCATTGTCATCACCGGGGCTGGCAAGGCTTTCTCGGGTGGTGCCGACATCAAGGAGTTTGGTAGTCCCAAGGCGATGCAGGAACCCAACCTGCTGAGCGTGATCGCGGCAATCGAGAAATCGAGCAAACCCGTGGTGGCCGCCATTCACAGCGTGGTCATGGGTGGCGGGCTGGAACTGGCCCTGGGTTGCCATTACCGCGTGGCTGCGCCGGGCACCAGTGTGGCGTTGCCGGAAGTAAAACTCGGCTTGCTGCCCGGTGCCGGCGGCACGCAGCGTCTGCCGCGCGCCCTGGGTGTGGAGCCAGCGCTCAACATGATCGTCTCGGGCGAGCCCATCAAGAGCGAGATGCTGGCCATGCTGCCCGGGCAGAAACTGTTCGACAAGATGGCTGCTTCGGCTGAGACCCTGCTCGATGAAGCCATGAACTACGCGCGCTCGGTGGCAGACGTGCGGCCCATGCCGCTGGTGCGCGACTTGCCCTGCCGACATCCGCAGGGCGACGCCTACTTCCAGTTCGCCCGCAATATGGTCAAGGGCATGTCGAAGAACTTTCCGGCGCCCGGCAAATGCGTGGACGCCGTGCAGGCTGCCACCAAGGGCAAGTTTGAGGCCGGCATGACGACCGAGCGCGAACTCTTCATCAACCTGATGTGGACCCCCGAGAGCAAGGCGCTGCGCCACATCTTCATGGCCGAACGTGCTGCCTCCAAGATACCCGATGTACCGGCTGACACGCCGCTGCGCGCCATCAACTCGGTTGCCGTGATCGGTGCTGGCACCATGGGCGGTGGCATCTCGATGAACTTTCTCAATGCCGGCATTCCGGTTGTGATGCTGGAAATGAAGCAGGACGCGCTCGATCGCGGCGTGGCCACGATCCGCAAGAACTACGAGTCCCAGGTCAAGAAGGGCAAGCTCAAACAGGACAAATATGACCAGCGCATGAGCCTTCTGAGTACCACGCTGAGCTACGACGCGTTGACCAACGCCGACATGGTGATCGAGGCCGTGTTCGAAGAGATCGGCGTCAAGGAAGCGGTCTTCAAGGAACTTGATCGCGTCATGAAACCGGGCGCCATCCTGGCGTCCAACACCTCGACCTTGAATGTGGACGCCATTGCCGACTTCACCAAGCGTCCGCAGGACGTGGTCGGCCTGCACTTCTTCAGCCCCGCCAATGTGATGCGCTTGCTCGAAGTGGTGCGCGGGGCCAAGACCGCCAAGGACGTGATGGCCACCGTCATGGTGATCGCCAAGAAGATCAAGAAGACCGCTGTGGTGTCGGGTGTTTGCGACGGTTTCATCGGCAACCGCATGATCGAGCAGTATGGCCGCCAGGGCGGCTTCCTGCTGGACGAAGGCTGCACGCCAGCGCAGGTCGACAAAGCGATCGAGAAATTCGGTTTTGCCATGGGTCCGTTCCGTATGGGCGATCTGGCCGGCAACGACATCGGCTGGGCCATCCGCAAGCGCCGTTCCGTGGAGCGTGCCGACATGAAGTACAGCAAAACGGCGGACCTGCTGTGCGAAAAGGGTCGCTTTGGTCAGAAGACCGGGGCTGGCTGGTACGACTATGTGGCGGGCAAGCGCGATGCGATTCCCAACGCCGAAGTGGTGCAGATGATC
>Ga0163199_1002487_pt1 | contig 11291 bp, 6 predicted proteins | sample PL_2010_150m_FD_113537 | JGI IMG/M metagenome (GOLD analysis project Ga0163199, IMG submission 113537) | Freshwater microbial communities from Powell Lake, British Columbia, Canada to study Microbial Dark Matter (Phase II) - PL_2010_150m | ecosystem: Environmental > Aquatic > Freshwater > Lake ...
ATGCATGTAAAGTACACAAGGATACAAGAAAAAATTTCAGATCTTACAACGAAAGCTCAAGAAAATTTTTCCGGAATTAGAGTAATAAAATCTTATGAAAGGGAAGATCATGAAATAAAAGAATACACAAAGGAGAGTGCTGAATATTTAAATCGTAAGATGGATCAAGTAAAACTTCAAGCGCTGTTCATGCCTGTCTTTTTTATAATAGCCGGACTTTCAGCAATCATAGTAGTTTTAGCCGGCGGAAATATGGTGATTAATAAAACTTTGAGTGTTGGCGTTATCGTTGCGTTCATGTTGTTTCTGGTAGATTTAATTTGGCCGATGATTTCTTTCGGTTGGGTTGCTAATATGATCCAGCAGGCAGATGCGAGTATGAAACGTCTGTTAAAAATATTAAATGAACCTTATGAAATTTCTAATGAAGATACCGATAACAGCATACAAGAAATTAAAGGTGATATTGAATTTAAGAATGTTTCTTTCCGTTATTCGGAAAATTTACCATGGATACTTAAGAATCTAAATTTTAGAATAAAACATGGTCAAACAATTGCATTTATCGGCAATACAGGTGTAGGTAAAACAAGTTTGATAAATCTTTTACCGCGTCTGTACGATGTTACTGAAGGTCAGGTAATGATAGACGGAAACGATGTGAGAAGAATCCCGCTTGAAGTATTAAGAAAAAATATTGGTATGGTTCCTCAAGAAACTTTTCTCTTCTCGGATACATTAGAAAAAAATATACTTTATGGATTAGATATTAAGAATCAATCTCTTGTTGATAAAGTTTCCGAGATCTCACAATTATCAAAAGATGTGTTTGCTTTTCCGCTTGGCTACCAAACAATTCTCGGTGAACGCGGAATTACACTTTCCGGCGGGCAAAAGCAGCGCTCTACACTAGCACGTGCATTAGCCATTGATCCTAAGATTTTAATTTTAGATGATTCATTCTCCGCAGTTGATACAAATACTGAAGAAGAAATATTAAAGAAGTTGAAAGATTTTATGAATGATCGAACTAGCATAATAATTAGCCATAGAATTTCAACCGTTAAAGATTCTGATAAAATTTTTGTGATTGATCAAGGAGAAATTGTTGAAGAAGGTAATCACGAACAGTTGGTTGCCAAGGGCGGAATTTATTCTGAACTCAACGCAAAACAGTTATTAGAAAAAGAACTTTTGGAAATGAACTAGAAAGAATAAGAATGGCTGAAGCACAGAAAGATGATGAAATATTAGGCAAAGCTTACGACGCAAAATTGATGCGGCGGTTGCTTCAGTATGTTAAGCCGTATAAAAAGTACGTAATCATTGCTATACTTATGAATATTATTGTCGCAGCACTTGGACCTGTTCGTCCCTACTTAACAAAAATAGCATTTGATGACAATATTAAGAATAATGATTTTCATGGATTGCTCATTATCTGCGGAATTTTATTAGCATCACTTATACTTCAAGCAGCTATTCAATATTTTCTTACTTATTACACAGAGTTGATGGGGCAAAAAATTGTTTATGATCTTCGTGTTCAAATATTTTCTCATGTACAAAAACTTGCTTTAAGATATTTTGATAAAACTCCAGTTGGAAGAACAGTTACCCGCGTTACTAATGATGTTGACTCACTTAACGAAATGTTTTCATCGGGAATTGTTTCGGTTTTCAGCGACATATTTGTAATTGTCTGGATTTTTATTTTCATGTTTGCTATGGCATGGGATCTTTCTCTTGTGACTCTTTCGGTAATGCCGGTATTGATCTATGCAACATTTTTATTTAGAAAAAAAGTTCGCGAAACTTATAGAGATGTTCGTCTGCACCTGGCGAGATTAAATTCTTATATGCAGGAACGCGTAACAGGTATGAATGTTGTGCAAATCTTCTCTAAGGAAAAAGAGGAACTAAAAAACTTCTCAAGTATCAATAACGATAATAGAGTAGTAAACATTAAATCAATCTTTTACTATGCAGTATTTTTCCCGGTAGTTGAAATGCTCAGTGTTGTTTCTGTTGGGCTCATTATTTGGTACGGCGGCGGAGAAGTTATTCAGAGCCGTTTGACAGTTGGTGTTTTAATTGCATTTTTTCAATACACTGAAATGTTTTGGCGTCCCGTTCGTGATCTTTCCGAAAAGTATAATATTCTTCAAACTGCAATGGCTTCTTCCGAAAGGATATTTAAACTTTTGGATGATAAAACAATTATTGAGAATCCGGATAATCCTTCACAGCTTCCAACAGTTCGCGGTGAGATCGAATTTAAGAATGTTTGGTTTGCTTACAATCCCGAAGACTATGTTTTAAGGAATGTTTCTTTTAGAATTAATCCCGGCGAAACCATTGCCATTGTTGGTGCTACAGGTGCTGGTAAAACAAGCATAATAAATATTCTAACAAGATTTTATGATATTGCCAAAGGCTGCATTACTCTTGATGGAATAGATATTCGGAATTTAGACAAACGCGATCTGCGGAAATATATTGCAATTGTGCTGCAGGATGTTTTCCTTTTTTCTGGAACTATAAAATCGAATATTAATCTCGGTAACGAAAAAATAACCGATGAGCAAATAATAGAAGCGGCAAAAACAGTCGGAGCTCACAAATTTATTTCTCAGCTTTCGAAAGGTTATGATGAAATTGTTAAAGAAAAAGGTGCAACTCTCAGCGTCGGACAAAAACAATTGATCTCATTTGCAAGAGCGTTGGCGTATAATCCTCAAATACTAATTTTAGATGAAGCAACTTCCAGCGTTGATACTGAAACCGAACAGATCATTCAAAACGCTATCGAAAAACTATTAGTAGGCAGAACCTCGATAGTAATAGCGCATCGTCTTTCTACGATTCAGAATGCGGACAAAATTCTTGTAATGCACAAAGGCGAATTAAAAGAAATTGGAACACATCAAGAACTTCTGGCAAAAAGGGGAATTTACTACAAACTTTATCAGTTGCAGTATAAAGATCAAGAAGTTGGACAAAACATCTCTTAGTATGTTAAGATCTAAAACATAGATTGACACATCAAACTCTATTAATTAAATTGCTTTCGCTTAACATCAAAAAGTTATAGAAAAATTACTGGAGAAAATTAATGGCAACAAAACGATTCATGACATTACCACGCCATATTATGGAAGGTGAAAAACTCCACCCTGAAGCAACCGGTGAACTCTCGGCAATTCTGCTCCAACTTAGTCTTGCTGCAAAATTAATTTCTCTCGAAGTAAATAAAGCGGGACTAGTGGAAATACTCGGATTTACCGGTGATGAAAATGTTCATGGTGAGAAAGTTAAGAAGCTTGATATTTATGCGCACGAGATGTTGATCAAAGCGATGGATCATGGCGGATACTTTTGTGTTATGGCTTCAGAAGAAGAAGAAGATATAATACATTTACCTCCGCATCACAAAATTGGAAAATATGTTTTGCTTTTCGATCCGCTCGACGGTTCATCGAACATAGATGCTAACATCAGCATCGGAACGATCTTTTCTATATATAAAAGGATCAGTCCAGGCAACGGACCGGGTACACTTCAAGATTGTTTACAGCCGGGTTTTCAGCAAGTTGTTGCCGGTTATGTGGTTTATGGTTCTAGTACAATGCTTGTTTATACATCAGGACACGGTCACGGTGTTCATGGTTTTACATTAGATCCAGCATTCGGAGAATTTTTATTATCTCATGATGATATTAAAATTCCTAATCAGGGTAGGATTTATAGTCTTAATGAAGGCAATTATTTTACCTGGCCGTTAGGTTTAAAAAATTACATAAAATATCTTCAATCAAATTTGTTTGATGGAAAACCGTATCAAGCTCGTTATGTAGGTTCGATGGTTGCTGATATTCATCGCACATTGTTGTATGGCGGCATCTTTATATATCCTGGTGATAAAAGAAATCCAAAAGGTAAACTTCGGTTAATGTACGAATGTAATCCAATGGCATTTATTATGGAAGAAGCCGGCGGGAGAGCTACAGACGGGAAAAAAAGAATTTTGGAAATACAACCAACAGGTTTACATGAGCGTACTCCGGTCTTTATAGGAAGTATGAAAGATGTTCTTCTGGTAGAAAAGTATTTGAGAGAAGGGCAAGACAGATATTAAATTGCAACCTGCCTATCGGCAGGTTAGTAATTTCGGTTAAGAATTAATTTTTTTGAGTTCTTCTGTTAATCTATTTGCTAATTCTTCTTTTGTTATTCCCTCAATTTTAATTTTTGTAGACTTAACTAAAATTTCGGGAGAATCACCTTCGCCGGTCATGAATTTATAAAGATTAAATCCGAGTCTGTTCCTATCATTCATGATCGGTATATTTTCCTTAAACATTTCTACAATGTTGTAACATTTTTTTTCAATTGAGCTTTCAGGGAATACTTTTGTGGCTGGAGGCGGTAATGTCGTCATGATAAAACCTTCTAATTTTGTATTGCACAAAAATAAACAAGAGTCATTTGACTAACAACTCTTTTGAGGTTCTTGATGTAAGCATGTTGGAAGCAATTCTTGAATTGGTTAGATTTGTATATAAAACAAAGGTTAAACCTATTGTCGGATTCAACAAAATATAAAATTCTTATTATTAGACTAAGCTCGCTCGGAGATATTCTACTTACAACACCGGTAGTTAGAGCCATCAATAAAGAATATCCCAATTCACAGATTGATTATGTTGTTAAGAAACAATACTCATCTTCTTTACAGTATAATCCATTCATCTCCTCTCTTTACCTTTACGAAAAAGAAAAAGTTAAAAGTATTAAAGACCAAATCCATAAAAAGAAATATGATATGATCATTGATCTTCAGAATAATTTACGGAGTTGTGCACTTACATTTGGATTAGGAACTGAAGTAAAGCGTTTTAAGAAACCGACTTTTAAAAAATTATTATTAGTATGGACTAAAATTAATTTGCTGAAAGAAATTAAACCAATACCAATGCGTTATGCCGAGATTGCAGCGCTTCAGCTTGATGATAACGGATTGGATCTTTTCATTCCCAAAAATATAAATCCCCAATTGGCTGCGGGTAAAAAGTATATTGGAATTTGCCCCGGGGCAAAACATTTTACAAAACAGTGGCCGGAAGAATATTTTATAGAACTTGGTAATAGATTAAGCAGTCAAAATTCCACCATAGTAATCTTCGGCGGAAAAGATGATCAGAAATTGTGTGAAGCAATATCATCTAAAATTGAAAACAGTATTAATCTTTGTAACAATAATGATCTTCTGCAGACAGCAATTGATATGAAGCAATGTCAGCATATCATTTGTAATGATTCAGGATTAATGCATACAGCAACGGCTGTAGGAACATCTATTACTGCTATCTTCGGTTCAACAGTAAGTGAATTTGGTTTTTTACCATATCTATCTGCTAATTCAATCTTAGAAAATAATTCTTTATCTTGCCGACCGTGCAGTCATATTGGAAGATCAAGCTGCCCGCAAACGCATTTTAAGTGTATGAAAGAGATTAAACCAAACACAGTTTTTGATCACGTAAAATCTTTCTTATAGGTTTATGAAAAACATCTGGTATCTTTTCTATAACGGTATTGTTATTCCTTTTGTAAAATTATTTCTATTTACGGCCCAATTTTTTAATAAAAAAATTAAAATAGGAATTAAAGGAAGGAAAAAGTTATTTGAAAATTTAATTATTGATCTTGCCGGAATTGACCGCGGCAAAAAAATGATTTGGTTTCATTCTTCTTCTATGGGAGAATTTGAACAAGCTAAACCTATTATTGAAAAATTACGTGCTGAAAAAAAAATAAATGTTATTGTTACTTTCTTTTCACCTTCAGGTTATAATAATTCTCTAAAGTATCCGCACGCCGATATAATTGCGTACTTCCCTTATGATACTCCAATTATGACAAGCCGTTTCCTAAATCTTGTAAGACCAAATTTAGCCGTCTTTATGAGATATGATATTTGGCCAAACATGATATGGCAGCTCAAAAAGAAAAAAATCCCGAGTTTTATTGTTGATGCAACTATGAGGTCTAAAACTTCGCGCAAATGGATTATATCGAAGAGTTTTCACAAAGCGCTTTATTCTTATGTAACCAGAATATTAGCAGTCTCAAATAGTGATGAAGAAAATTTCAAAGAGTTCAATATCAATGGGGATAAAATTAAAGCGGTTGGAGATACAAGATTTGACCGTGTTTATCAAAAAAGTCTTCAAGCAAAAGAAAAAAAACTTTTTAAGGATAGATTTTTTGACGGTAAAAAAATTTTTGTCCTCGGCAGTTCATGGGAAAGCGATGAAGAAGTTATGCTTCCTGCTTTAATAAAACTTATGGAAGTAAATCCGGAAATAATTACGATTATTGTACCGCATGAGCCGACGGAATTACACCTTGAATCTGCAGAACACAATTTTATAGGTAAATTCGATTCAATCCGATTTTCTTATTTGAACAATTATAAAGGTGAACGTGTAATTATAATTGATTCGATAGGAATACTTTTTACGCTATATACTTATGCACATGCTGCTTATGTGGGTGGGAGTTTTAAGCAAGGCATTCACAATGTTCTAGAACCGGCTGTGTACGGAATACCGATTTTGTTTGGGCCGAAATATGAAAACAGCCAGGAAGCAGTTAAGCTGGCCGAAATCGGCGGCGGAATTGTTGTAAGAAATAAAAGAGAAGCATATAAGAACCTCAGAAAAATATTCACAGATGAAAAACTAAGATTGAGTTTAGGTAAAATTTGCGCTGATTATGTGGAAAAAAACATTGGCGCTACATCAAAAATATTAGATGAAATTTCCCGTTTTATCTAACTGGCCAGATAATATCATGCTGAATTATCAAGGTTTGGCTGCCTTAGTAACTATTAACCACCTTTCTTATTTAATTTAGTCTCGCTATTTCATAAATTATAACACATATAGTTTGAGATTATTTAATGTCATCATCGCTCGATAAAACTTTTGAAAAAACCAGATCGGAATTTTCTTTTAAGGAAATTCTTGATTTTACACCCGTTGGAATATTAATATTTCAACGCGATTGGAAAATTAAATTTGTTAATACAACCTTTTTCCAATTCAGCGGGGTTATGGGTGAAATTCCCGAGGATCTAATAGGGAAAAGTATTTTTGAGAATAGACTTTTTAGCGATGCAGATATTCGTGATGATCTAACTTTAGTAAAAAATGGTCAAGCATTTGAAAGAGAAATTATTTCTAAACAAACATTAAGCGGAGGGAAATATTCAATTCATCTTAAAGGAGCTCCTGTAGTTCTTGACGGAGAATATACAGGCGGTGTTTTAGTTCTTGAAGATCTAAAAAGCAGTCCCGAAAAATCTTATACTTCTTTGATTCAAACAGATGATTTCCAAAAATTTCTCGGAACGATAAGCGATTTTTATTTAGTTACCGATAGAGAAGGTTCTATTAAAGTAATGCAATCTTCCGAAGCCGAGAATTATGATTTTATATTTGAAACAGATACTAGCAAGAAAAATATTTCTCAAAACCTCTCATCTATTCTATTTAAAAAACTGTTAGAGAATGTAGTTTCCTCAAATAAAGTACTTACAACACAAATTCCCTTTATACGAAATCAAAGAGAAATTAATGCCCGTATCACACTTATACCTTTTAGTGATAATGGAAACGAGGTTCATTGGGTTGTTCTTTTATTAAAAGATTTGAGTAAAGATTCCGAACATGTTGGCTTATCGGAAGAAGAGATAAATGAACTTACAAAATACCAGCAGATAACGGCAACAGTGATGGACGGTCTTATCGGGACAAACAAGAACGGTAAGATCACTTTCTGGAATGAATCTGCTGCTAAACTTTTTGGGTTAACCCGCAGTGAAGTTTACGGTAAAAATATTGGTAAAATTTTTCCAACTCTTAATGATAATTATTTCGAAAAACTATTAAAGGAAATTAAAATCTCTAAAATTTGGAGAGAACAATTTCACATTAGCGAAGATGAAAGTATTGCCGAATACTATGATGTTAAAATTGGAATAATTGGCGAAGACGAAAATGAAACAATAATTTTCTTGTGTACCAGCGTTTCAGACCGTATTAAGAATGAAGTGTTGCTCAAGAAATCCGAAGAACGTTTCCGAAATATCGTTACAAATTCTCACGAATATATTTGCACTCTAGATCTCTCTGAAAAAATTACATATTTCAATCCACGCTTTCTTGAAGTTTTTCAATATGAAAAAGATGAAATTAAAAAACTCATTTTTTCAGATCTGGTTGATCCGAATTTCTTATCAAAAGAAAAATTTGATTTCCAGGATATCGCTGAAAGGGAGATGCAGTCAATTGAACTTCCTCTAATAACAAAACTTGGGCAAAAGCTTTATGTACTGGCAAGCTTTTCCTCTGTTAACGATCTAAGCGGGAATGTTCAATATTACAATGTCATCCTCACTGATATCACACTTAAAAAAGATTCAGAAAAAGATTTGATGATGATCCGCTCTGTCTTCGAAGCTTCACTGGATGGGATAGTATTGGTAAGTAAAAATAAAATCGTACTTGTAAATGATTCTTTCGTTCAGATATTTGGATATAAGAGTGCCAGCGAAATTTTCGGACTTAATCCGTTGGAGTTCGTAAATATCAAAGACAGAGAAAAAATTTCCAGCTACATGGAATTAACAAAAGCCGGCAAAGATTCTCCTCCTCGTTATTACTTTACAGGAAGAAAAAGAAATGACGAATCATTAGAAGTTGAAAATTCAGTTTCTCTATACCAAATTGAAAATGAAAGATTTGCAGTCTGGGTTTTGAGAGATGTAACCGAGGAGAAAAAAGCTCAAAGCGCGTTATTGCTTTCCGAAGAAAGATATAGAAGTATTTCTGAAAACATTAATGAATGCATTTGGACTGCCGAAAGACAAGACGGAAAATTAAAAGCAGTATTTTATACACCCGCAGTTAAAAAAATTACCGGCTATAGTGCCGAAGAATATTTAAATGATTCTTCATTATGGAAAAAAATTATTCATCCCGATGAAACAGAAGAAATAGTAAATAAATTTTACAATTTTTATGGCGATATAGTTAGAAATTCAGAAGTGTTTGAATATAGAATTATAGATACGCTCGGTAATATTATTTGGATCGAAAACAGAATAACACTTGTGCGCGATATAAAAGGAGAAATTCAAAAAATATTCGGAATATTAAGTGATATAAGTCTTTCAAAACGTGCCGAAGATGAATTAAAAAAATCTGCTTTGAATCTACAAGAACTTAATGAAACAAAAGATCGGTTCATTTCTATTATCTCTCATGATTTACGAACACCGTTCAGTTCAATTCTTGGGTTCACAGATATACTTTTAAATGATAAAGATATTGAAGAAGAGAAAAGGATTCAGTATATCCAGTATATACAAGATTCATCAAAAAGTATGTTGAGTCTGGTCAATTCGCTTTTAGATTGGACAAGATTACAAACGGGCAGTATTAAATTTGAACCTGATAGGATCAATGCAAAATATTTAATTGATAAATCAATGCAGATTTTATCCGGAGTTGCTTTACAAAAGAAAATTAAACTTATCTCTGAACTGGAAAAAGATTTTTACATACATGCTGATGAAGGATTGATTTCTCAAGTTTTTAATAATTTATTATCGAATGCAATCAAGTTTACAAAAGCAGACGGGGCAATACGTATAAGTGCACATGCAAATATCGAAAAGAAACAAGTTGAGTTTAGTGTTAAAGATAACGGTGTTGGAATTCGCAAAGAAGATATTTTTAAGCTCTTTAAGATAGACACTAAATATACGACAAGCGGAACTGCAGGAGAGAAGGGAAGCGGATTAGGTCTATCTTTAGTGAATGATATTATCCATAAACATGGCGGTGAAATTTGGGTGGAAAGTGAAATTGGAAAAGGGACCACATTTACTTTTTCAATTCCTGTTGCTTCCGCGAATATACTTTTAGTTGATGATGCAAAAACAGACCGCATGCTCTATGCAAAACTGATCAAGAGCTTGGTATCAAACTACAATATATTGGAAGCGGTTGACGGTAAACAAGCTCTCGAGATAATTAAACAATCTCTGCCAGCACTGGTAATTACAGATCATAAAATGCCGGTAATGAGCGGTTACGATTTAGTAAAACAATTAAACATTACTGAACTAAAATATAAACCGCCTGTAATTATTTTAAGTAGCGATATAAATAAATCCATTGAAGCCGAGTATAAGGAATTAGGCGTTGAGTATGTATTTCAGAAACCGGTAAATCTTGCTAATTTCAAAAATGCTATTGAACGCTCGTTGAGGAAGGCAATATTTAGTTAATATTTTGTAGAGACTCGATTTATCGAGTCTCTAGCGTGAAGGAAGACTTCATAAATAAAGTCTCTACAATATTTTATTTCAGTTTCAAAACCATTCCGGTTGTTGTTTCCAAAATAATCTTTCCTTGCACTTCATACATAGCTTTTGTCACGGCAGAATTTTTATCAACTAAAACATCATATCTTCCTACCGGAAGAGTAAACTCTAATTCTTGTTTTGGGTCTGCGTTGAAGATAACTATGAATTCATCTTTCTCGTGTTTCAAAATGTAGCTGAAACCAAATTTACTATTCGGATGATCGGTGAAAATAATATTTTCATATTCGGCATAGCGAAATGCCGGATATGTATTTCGCAAAGAGATTAATCCCTTGTAATAATCAACAAGTTCTTTGTTGATCTTAGCATGTTTATAATTAATGTAATTTGTTTCGTTGTCTTTGTTATATGAATTATGATCAATCTTACCTTTGTCGTTATCCTTCACTTTAATATTAAAAGGAACAACTTTCGATCTTGCAAATTCCTGTCCTTCGCTTATCATAGTAATTCCTTGCGAAGTTAAAAGGAACAGCGCACCAAGTTTATTAAGCTTCATTTGGTTTGGTGTCAGCTTAACATTTTTATCTGCATCTTTAATGATTTTTCCCGGATTAACTTCGCGGGAAGCGATTCTAATAAAATCGCCGAGCGTATAACCATCGTGTGATTCTAAATAATTTACAGAATGTTCTTTCTTCTGAAAAAGTCCGAGAGTGTCTTGGACTAATGTTCCATTAACATAACTCTTAATTCTTTTCGGAGAATTATTTCCATACCATTGACCAAAGATCCAGCCAAGTCCGTTATTTGGATTTTCTCCTTTGATTCCGTTACGGATCTGATCATTCCAAGGCGCCCAGCCGCGTAATGAAAACCCGGCAGGATC
>Ga0163199_1002489_pt1 | contig 11280 bp, 7 predicted proteins | sample PL_2010_150m_FD_113537 | JGI IMG/M metagenome (GOLD analysis project Ga0163199, IMG submission 113537) | Freshwater microbial communities from Powell Lake, British Columbia, Canada to study Microbial Dark Matter (Phase II) - PL_2010_150m | ecosystem: Environmental > Aquatic > Freshwater > Lake ...
AACCCCTTCGGGGTAAAAACGGATTTGAACACTTCAGGTCTTAATGTTTCCCCATCGACTCCATCGACCCCTTCAAACCTTCGACCCTTCGACACTTCGACACGCTCAGGGGAGTCCAGGCTCAGGGACCGAAAACTCAGGGACCACAATATCAGAGAGCTATATTTGTGAGTTGCATTCGCCCCCTCGCCCCTTCTCCCCGTCTTCCCCTCATTTTTCTTTAGTTCTTCCGTCTTTCCGTCGTTCCATCTACCTAAGGTACTCGGTCAGCAACCTCATTTCAATAGCAGGCGATATATTTTCGTAAATAATGTTGTAAACGGTATCGGTGATCGGCATGTTGATCCTGTACTGTTCATTGAGCTCTTTGATGCATTTGGTGGCATAATAGCCTTCCGCAATCATATCCATTTCGAGCATGGCAGAGCGAACAGTATATCCTTTGCCAATCATGCTGCCAAAGGTCCTGTTTCGCGAGAAATGCGAATAGCCAGTTACCAGCAGGTCACCAAGATAAGCCGATGATTTGATGTCACGGGTAATGGGGTGGACGGTATCCACGAATCGTTTGATCTCCTGGATGGCATTCGACATCAGTACTGCCTGAAAATTGTCGCCATAGCGAAGGCTGTGGGAGATCCCCGCGGCAATCGCCATGATGTTTTTTAATACGGCAGAATATTCTGTTCCCCAAATATCATCGGAGATGTGGGTACGCAACGAATTGCTTTCAAGCAGTAAGGCAAACTGACGCGCCCTTTTGACATCGGGACTGGCGATGGTTAAATAGGAGAGGAGATCCCTGGCAACCTCTTCAGCATGACATGGACCGGCGATAACGCAAAATTGCTCAAAAGGAAGATCGTAAAATTCATGAAAAAATTCTCCGACAAAAAGATTTCCTTCCGGGATAATCCCCTTGATGGCAGAAACAACAAATTTATTTCCTATTTCAGCCGTCATATGACGGAGTGTGTCTTTCAAAAAAGCTGATGGTGTTACAAAGACCAGTATATCAGAGTCTTCTACAATTTTATTGATATCGTTGTAGAAGTTGATTTTAGAAACATCAAACTCAACTGAACGCAGGTAGTTGGGATTATGCCGGAATTTCCTGAACAGATCGATGTTGTCCTGGTTGCGGATGTACCAGTTGATTTCAGTAACATTGTACATCAACAATTTAGCGAGCGCAGTAGCCCAGCTTCCACTGCCGATAATGGCAACACGGCTCTTATCACTGATTTCCGTCATTGGTGTGAAATATTAGTTTAACCACTTCGTCACCTCATCCATACCCGGGTTGGAAAGTCCGAGCTGATTTTTCTTGTTGAACCCGCAAAGGTCATTGAACAACTTGGAGGCCTTCACCTCTTTCAACTGAACGATTTTTTTGTAGTTCATTTTGTGAAGAATTTCCACCCATTCAGCAGGAATTCCCAGGGCAACAAACATTTCGACGGAATCTTCCTCAACCCTTTTCTCAGGTTTCATTTGAGGAAAGAGCAAAACATCCTGAATGGAGGGCGAATTGGTCATCAGCATGGTCAAACGGTCAATTCCGATTCCCATACCGGAGGTAGGAGGCATTCCATATTCCAGCGACCGGACAAAATCCATGTCAATAAACATTGCTTCATTGTCGCCTTTTTCGGATAGTCGCATCTGTTCTTGAAATCTGCCTAGTTGATCAATCGGATCGTTCAATTCGGAATACGCATTGCAAAGTTCTTTGCCATTGACCATTAACTCAAATCGTTCAGTCAGTTCCGGATTATCACGGTGTTTTTTGCATAAGGGGGACATTTCGACCGGGTAATCCTGGATAAAAGTGGGTTGAATGTAATGACCTTCGCACTTTTCACCAAATATTTCATCAATTATTTTGCCTTTGCCCATGGTTTCGTTCACTTCGACACCGATTTTTTTGCAGGCAGCCCGCAGCGATTGCTCGTCCATCCCCGAAATGTCAATTCCGGTAAACTCTTTGATGGAGTCAGTCATGGTAATTCTTTTGAAGGGACGCTTGAAATTGATCAGCTTATCGCCAACCGGAACCTCCGTCGTTCCGTGCAGGGCCAATGCAACGCGTTCGATCATCTCTTCGGTCATTTCCATCATCCAGTTGTAGTCTTTGTAAGCCACATAGATCTCCATGACAGTAAATTCCGGATTGTGGGTACGGTCCATCCCTTCGTTCCTGAAATCTTTGGCAAATTCGTATACACCTTCAAATCCACCTACAATCAAGCGTTTCAGATAGAGTTCGTCGGCAACCCTGAGGTAGAGGGGAATATTCAGTGCGTTGTGATGGGTAATGAACGGCCTTGCTGCAGCACCTCCCGGAATGGGCTGCAGAATGGGAGTCTCCACCTCCAGATAACCTTTCTGGTTGAAAAACTCCCGCATGTTATTGATTATCTGCGCACGTTTTACAAATACATCCCTTACCTGGGGATTGACTACAAGGTCCAGGTACCGCTGGCGGTAGCGCTGTTCCGGATCAGTAAAAGCATCAAACAAGACTCCTTCCTTTTCTTTGACAACAGGAAGCGGTCTGATTGATTTACTCAAAAGGGTAAGGGTTTTAACATGGACAGAGGTTTCCCCCATTTGGGTTATAAAAACATATCCTGTCACACCAATGATGTCGCCGATGTCGAGCAATTTTTTGAATACGTCGTTGTAGAGGGTCTTGTCTTCGCCTGGACAAATTTCATCACGGTTAATGTATAGCTGAATTCTTCCGCTTTCATCCTGAATCTCGGCAAATGACGCCTTGCCCATGATTCTTTGGTTCATCAGTCTGCCGGCAAGCGTCACATCCTGGAAATTTTGCTTTTCGGGGTCGTATTGATCTAAGATTTGTTTGGTTGAAGTGTTAATCCTGAATTCATTTGCAGGGTATGGATTGATACCCAGATCACGGAGTTTCTGCAAGGAATTTCGTCGGATAAGCTCTTGCTCGCTTAACTCTAAATTGCTCATTTTTAAATAATAGTCCTATTTTTCATGAAAAAATTACGTGCAAAGATAAGAAAAGATATACTTTTTTTTAAACATATGTGGATGGATGTTTCATTTAGCATTGTCCCTATGGGGCAAATAAGGTATATTTGGGAAATTATTTACTGGATTTGCCGGGCAAGGAAGAACGAATGCTGAAGCACTGGAAACTGAAGGAACAAGCCGATATCAATGATATCAAGCAGCTTTCTGCTGCGCTGAACGTAGACATGGCCATAGCCAATCTGCTGGTTCAGCGTGGCATCAAGAGTTTTGCAGCAGCCAAAACATTTTTCCGCCCCAAGCTGACTGATCTTCATGATCCTTTCCTGATGAAGGATATGGATAAGGCTGTTGCACGTCTGCAACAAGCCATCGACACGAAGGAAAGGGTAATGGTCTACGGCGATTATGATGTGGACGGCACTACTTCTGTTGCCCTGATGTATACCTTTTTATCTAAAAGGATAGCCGAAATAGAGTATTATGTACCCGACCGGTACATGGAAGGCTACGGCATTTCGCGTATTGGCATTGAATACGCTGCATCGAAACAAATTACCCTGATTGTTGTACTTGATTGCGGAATAAAGGCTGTTGATAAGATAGCTTACGCTACCGAATTGGGTATAGATTTCATCATCTGCGACCACCACAATCCCGACGACCAGGTTCCGGCTGCAGTAGCCGTCCTCGATCCCAAACAGCCTGGCTGTGATTATCCGTACAAGGAACTTTCCGGATGCGGTGTTGGTTTTAAATTGATTCAGGCTTATTGCTTTAAAAATGATCTGCCACAGGAAATTGCTTACGAATTGCTTGATTTGGTGGTAGTCAGTATTGCTTCTGACATTGTCCCGCTGACAGGTGAGAACAGGGTCCTCGCCTTTTATGGCCTTCAAAAACTCAATTCAAATCCGTCGACCGGATTAAAGACGCTCATCAACTATTCAGGCATCGTTGGAGAAATTAGGGTTCAGGATATTGTCTTCAAGATTGGTCCGCGGTTGAATGCATCGGGCAGAATAGAGCATGGTAAAAAGTCTGTCAGGATTTTGTTGGCAGAAGATAGTGTTGAGTTGGAAGAACTGGGAATAGAAATCAATTCTTACAACGAAATTCGCAAGACACTTGATCGGGATATCACGCAGGAAGCATTGGAAATGATTTCCAGGAGCCAGTTTTATGAGGGGAGGAAATCGACTGTAATCTACAACCGCGACTGGCACAAGGGGGTAGTGGGGATTGTAGCCTCCAGGCTGACAGAGCATTATTACCGTCCGACTGTAGTACTAACAGAATCCAACGGCATAGCTACCGGCTCGGCCCGGTCGGTAGGCGAATTCGATTTGTACGAGGCAATCGGCAAGTGTGCAGACCTTTTGGAATCGTATGGGGGCCATATGTATGCTGCCGGACTCTCCATGAAACTTGAGAATGTTGCCGAATTCTCCCGTAGGTTTGAGCAGGTAGTCAGGGATTCAATCACTTCTGAGCAATTGCAGCAAACCATTGACCTGGATGCAAAAATCTCTCTTTCTGACCTGACACCGAAGTTTCTAAGCTTGTTGAAACAATTCGAACCTTATGGACCTCACAACATGTTACCTGTATTCCTTACTGAAAATGTCATGGACTACGGGACCAGCAAATTGGTGGGGAAAAACAACGACCACGTGAAACTTGACCTGATGGAAGCCAACCGTTCCTCTTCCCGGTTCTCGGGTATTGGGTTTTCTTTGGCTAACCATTTTGAGATGATCAAGCAGTCCCTCCCTTTTGATATCTGTTATTCCGTAACCGAAAACCAATACCGCGATAAGATTTACCTGCAGCTAAATGTGCGGGATATCCGGTCCAGGATGGATCAATATTGAACACATGCAACCCGACATCTTTTTTCAGGAATTGGAAAGGCAACTGAAAAGCCGGTTGCCCGGGAATGCTTCACATGTTAAAATGCTTCCTCCGGGAAGATTGCTCCAGGTACCATCCGGTCAGGACATTTACAGGGATAGTGCAGTACTGATACTTCTCTTTCCTGACGGTGAAGAGATTAAGATATGCCTGATCCGAAGGCCCGCCACTATGAAAAATCATGCAGGCCAGATTGCCTTGCCCGGAGGGAAACGGGAGAGTCATGACGCCAACCTTATCCAGACAGCATTGCGCGAAGCATACGAAGAAATTGGTATTGATCGGAATGCAGTCAATGTTGTGGGCTTATTGAGCCCGGTCTATGTCCAGATCAGTGATTTTTTGATTACTCCCGTGATTGGTTGGCTGAACAAAAAGCCGGAAATATTGGTTGATCCTAATGAGGTGGATGAAGTTATTTTTATTTCACTGGAGGATATTTCCAATGAGGTTCACCGGTGTAACAAGGAAATGGAAACCAGGACCGGCAGAATCTTCGTACCCGGATATGAAATTAGCGGATGTTTTATCTGGGGAGCCACTGCCATGATGCTGGCCGAACTGAGTGATGTTTTTGCGGGGGATTCTCAATTGTAAAATGACCAGGAAAGTCCGAATAACAAGGTTGTTATCGGAGCAGGATAGTTGGGAGATGTGTAATAACCTCCCTTAACGAATTGTGATGTGAGATTGGTGTATTTGAAATAAAACTGAGTTCTTTTGAGCCTCAGATTGATAAAAGCATCAATCCAGGCATAATCTCCAATCGTTGTGCTATTCTGACGATAGAACATCCCCGTGGCTGGAGCATATTGATCAGCGTAATAGGCTGTTTCATAACGGGTGTCCAATCCAAATTGGAAATACAGAACCTTGGCATATACTCCTTCGTAGTAGGTTGAATTTCTTGCACTTAAAACTGGTAAAGCAAGATATTTATCGGTGGTTGTATGTTGGAAAACAACCCAATTGCGAATATTTAACCCGCCAAATTTAAAATCTTTGTTCAATGTTGCCTGGACAACTGAGAATTCAGATTTGGCCTGTTCAGGCAAGGCCAGCTCATTAAAAAACACATATTTGTTGATGATACTGTAATTGAAGGAAGCTTTAAGTCGCCAACCGGGTTTATCCATCGTAGCGCCTAATCTCAGGGTATAGATCTTATCGAAAAAATTCTCCCACTTGTAATGATTGGAATAATAATGTTCGAAAAAATAGTCAGAGGTACGGTTGGTCATTTTGGCAAATATGCGGACAAACGAAGTATCCTTCCTGGCCCTGATCGGTTTTTCTATTGCACCTGACAATTCATAATCCAAGGCATTACGCCCCTGTATGTATGATTTTCCCCCTACAGTCCAGCTCCAAAAGCGTCCGCCCGTCCTGTTAGCCTCACCGCCGATATAAGTATTGGAGTAATTATTGTGCTGCATTAATCCAAGCGGAGGGTGTTTTTGGCCTAATGAGTCGGTAACAAGTTCTTGTTGCGGGTAATAAACATTGACCAGATCATTGGAGATGAAAATCTGTTTGCCAAAAGTATATTTTCGGTCGGAAGCTTCCAGAAATTTTAGGACGAAGCGGTTGGAGATAACACCCTGCCTGGTACGGTCGATGGTGGCAGGATTAGTAGAGGTCCCCGCGGTTCCATTGATGTAGGGAACATGATCCTTCCCATAGAAATTAACTTTGCCTCTTTCGTCATCGTAGGTAAAAGATGGATTTGGGTCTGCTTCAGTGTATTGACGGGTCGAATGATGATAATCCAGTACATGCATGAGCGCGATCCTAGGAAAAAATTGTTGAAAAATTTCTTTTTTATCCTTCATCTCTTTCCATACTCCCAGTTTATACTGGTGAGTTAAAGCAAGAAAGATATTGCTGTTGATAGATTGGACGTCAGTCAGCCATACTGAAATATTTTCCGGTTTAATATCAGGATTCTCTATATCCTTGGGGTTTGGTAAACCGCCGTTTTCCTGGTTTTCGTACCTGTTTTTTCCAAAGCTGAACCAATAGTCGTATTGGTCAAAAGTTCCGCTTGTGAAAAGGCCGATACTTCGGTCTTTGGCTTCCTGGTTAAGGTACTTACCTGAGGACCCGATAGAGTTGTAATAAAAACCAAAGTTGATGTGCTTGTTGATATTTTGGGTCTGAAAGACTTTCAGCACTGTTTCACCCTTCGGTTTATTTCCGAACCATTGTCCATATGTAAGCAAGGTATATGGTTTGGTTACATCGTAAAATCGGATGTCTCCCGGAATTTGTCCGTAATCGTAATAGTTCATTTGAAAAAGGAAATTCCTTTCAGGCGTCCTGCGCTGAAAAAAATCAGCTGACTGGTATGAATTACCTATGTTGCCGAGTGACTGGACTGAAATTGAATTTCTGAAAGGAGGATTGTATATATGGAAATCGATCAGGGAAGTATCCACTTTTGCTTCTTTGATGCGTGTGAGATCCTCAATAAGCTGATAAGAACGCATTTTAAAAACTATGGAATCATTCTTGGTTTTAACACCTTTACCCGTTTTCTGACCGGAGCCGGAGCCGGAGCGGGGACTTGAACTGCCTGAACCTGAATCGAAATTCCGCTGCTGGGCATTTGATGCCAGACAGCCAAGCAAAAACAATGAAACGAACAATGGTATCAACTTACGGTTCATGGGGCAAATATAGACATTTCGGCAGGATCGGCGAATTTTAGGTTTTCGATTTTAGATTTTATCTCTGCCAAACGAGTAGGATGAATTATATGACAAAGCGTTAAGCAGGGGAGCAAAGCGATATACCGGGAAAAATAATTTTTTGCCGTCGTCCGTTCTCCAGTCCACAGTCTCCAGTCCACAGTCTCCAGTCCACAGTCCACAGTCTCCAGTCCACAGTCCACAGTCTCCAGTCCTCAGTCTACAGTCCACAGTCTCCAGTCCACAGTCTCCAATCTCCAGTCCACAGTCTCCAATCTCCAGTCTCCAGTCCTCACGCTCCAGGTCACTTTCACGCTCACTTCTCCGTTTCTCGTTTCGTCTCATTCGTCCACTCGTCCCAGTCATCCCAGTCGTCCCAGTCTCTCCTTCGTCCCCTCGTTTCTCGTTTCATTTCCTCTTGCCGAGTCTCTGTTCTTCAAATCATTTTCGACTTACGGATTCTGGAAAGAAGTCTGCCAATCTCTCCAATCCATAAAACTACAGAGGTGGTACAAATGATGAAGATCCAGTCTTTCAGGGCCAAAGGTTCAGTTCTGAAGACATCTCCTCCAAAAGTAACGATCAAAACCTGACCTGCTAATATCAGTACTACCGTGATAACGAAGCCAATGCTATTCCTCAGGTCATGGAATGCCGAATGGCCCGAGGCAAATGCTTTGGCATTAAACAGGTTCCAGAATTGGAGCAACACAAAGAAGGTAAAAAACCGGGAAAGATTCAAACGTGAGATATCCCCGTTCGGATCGGTGAGATATTTAAGCAGTCCCAGCAAGAAAACCACGAAGATCAATCCAACAGAAAAAATGAATCTCCTCATTAACGGTGTAATAATAAAATCATCATTCTTTCGGGGCTTGTTATGCATCACCTTCTTGTTGGGAGGAAGTGATGCCAGGGCAGCTGCTGCGAAAGTATCCATGATCAGGTTCACCCAAAGCATCTGAGTGACAGTTAAGGGCATCTCCCGGCCAAAAATGGAACCCAGCAAGACAATAACCAGGGCAGTTACATTGATGGTCAACTGGAAGAGGATAAATCGCTGGATGTTCTGGTACAACGACCTTCCCCACATGACAGCAGTAACGATGCTTTTAAAGGAATCGTCCAGCAGCGTTATATCGCTGGCCTCTTTGGCCACGGAGGTGCCTGAACCCATTGAGAGTCCGACATGGGCAAAATTCAGGGCCGGCGCATCGTTCGTGCCATCGCCGGTAACTGCCACTACTGCGCCGGCCCGCTGAAGCAATTGAACCAGCCTTTGTTTGTCAGTTGGCCGTGCCCGGCACATGATTTTCAATTTCCGGATACGGGATAAAGCTTCTTCATCAGATAAACCGGCAAATTCGACTCCTGTTATCAGTTGGGTTTCTTCGTCTTCTTCCTTCCAAATCCCGATTTGCCGGCCAATTTCCCTCGCTGTTCCCGGTGTGTCACCTGTCACAATTTTGACATCGATACCTGCACGCAGGCAATCTGCAACGGCACCGGGAACATCTTCCCTGACAGGGTCGGAAATGGCTGCGATTCCCATCAACTGAAGGTCGGAACTGTTAACACGTCCGTTGACAATGCGTTCCTGGTCATCGTGGATTATTTCATAGGCAAATCCGAGGGTGCGCATGGCCTGGTTCTGGTATCCGAGAAGAAGAGCATCTACCTCATGCTTGTATTCTATTACAGGTACGGTTTTGTCTTTCAATTGAACTGTCCGGCAAAGATCCATGACCATTTCCGGCGCTCCCTTGACGAATAGTATCTTTTCACCGTCAGCAGTAAGAATGATGGTAGCCATGTACTTTCGCTCAGTTGAAAAAGTCAGTTGCTCAACCACTTCCTGTTCGTTTCTTAATTCAAGATAGTTGGTGCCCTGGTCGCGGAGCCAGAAAAGCAGCGCTGCCTCGGTTGGATTGCCAATCGGGCGTACATTGGCCGGATCGGTAAAGTCGAGATAAGCAGTTGAGTTGAGAGCAATTGCATTCCTGATAAGATTACTTAATGTATTGTCGGTTAATGTTTGAGACTCCAATCCAAAAAAATTGGTTTGATGGACAAGCATCTTGTTCTGGGTGAGGGTACCTGTTTTGTCCGTACAAATAACAGTCGCGGCTCCCATCGTTTCACAGGCATGCATCTTCCTGACCAGGTTGTTGGACTGCAACATGCGGCGCATACTCAGGGCAAGGCTCAGGGTGACACTCATTGGTAATCCTTCAGGTACAGCCACCACAATCAGCGTTACGGATACCATGAAATAGGATAATATTTTGCCGGCAGTCAGTATGGAAACCCATGCATCGACCTGATTCAACCTGATATTGAAAAGGTATGCAATTCCGCTTGCGACCAAAAAAACGGTTACACCGGTCAAAATCCATTGAAACCAGCTTCCGTTCGCGATACTTTCGGGAGTTTTGAGTCTTTGATTGATCAATCCCAATCCGTCAAAAACGATTGGCACCCAAACTTTGACCAAAGCAACCATCATCGATAGAATAACCAGCGTGGTCGAAAACTTTTGTATGGAGCTCATTACTGTTGCTCCTGAGTGGATATCCTTGACAAACAACACGACAAAAGTCAAAGCGGCCAGGACAAACCCAACCACACCAATCAGCCTTGCCAATCCGTCGAGCTGCTTGTTGAGGGGGGTCTCTTCCCCGCTCATTCTGGTTGACTCGCGGGCAACTTTGCCGAATTCAGTAAGATCACCCACCTGAAAAACCTCCGCTATGCCGTGCCCGTCTACTACGGTTGTGCCCCTGTAAACATTGTTCGACGGGTAGGTGGCCTCTTCGTCAAAATCCAGTTCGTGAATGGTTTTATTGATAACTGGTTCCCCTGTCAGGGAAGATTCGTTCACTTGCAAGGATACAGCTTCGATCAGCATTCCGTCAGCAGGAACCTCATCACCTGTCGTAAGCAGCACAAGATCACCCACAACAATGGATGCCTTGGTGACTTCGCAAATATTGCCGTTCCTGATCACCTTGACCATGGTTTCGTCGTTGACTTTATTGAGCAGGTCGAATTTTTTGTTGGCATCCAACTCAAACCAGAAAGCAATGCCTGTTGCCAGGAAGATGGCAAAGAAAATGCCGATAGTCTCCGCAAATTGGTTGTGTACGAAGGAGATGCCAAGCGACAGGAAGGCAGCAACCAACAGGATGCGAATGATCGGGTCCTCAAATTTTTCGAAAAAAAGCTTCCAAACCGATACTTTCGGAGGAGGAGTGAGGAGGTTCGGACCGTGAATTCTGCTGCTTTCCGATATCTCTGCATCGGTTAATCCGGTCAGTAGTTTTTTAGATTCCATCAGTTGTGTGATAATGTTTCAAAGATACATTATCTGATTGATAATTGACAATGGACCATTGTCAATAGCTCAATATGCAGATTATGAGACTTATAGCAAAATGTCCGAATCACTGGATGAGGCAATTAAAAATCTGACAAATAAAAAAATCATGGATACGAAAATATTTTTCAAAATTTAACCGAATAGTTTAACCAAACGGTTAACTTTGTATGGAATAAGATTGGCAATGAGTTCAGATACGACCAAAGAGAAGATTGTCCAGGCGGCCCACGATGTTTTCATCCGAAAGGGAATGGATGGGGCCCGGATGCAGGAAATTGCCGATGAGGC
>Ga0163199_1002495_pt1 | contig 11270 bp, 7 predicted proteins | sample PL_2010_150m_FD_113537 | JGI IMG/M metagenome (GOLD analysis project Ga0163199, IMG submission 113537) | Freshwater microbial communities from Powell Lake, British Columbia, Canada to study Microbial Dark Matter (Phase II) - PL_2010_150m | ecosystem: Environmental > Aquatic > Freshwater > Lake ...
CGCCGGCCTCGGTGAGCGGGTAGAGGCCGGCGGCAGCGTGCCGCTCATCGTCAACTGCCCAAAGCTCCTGCCCGGCGGGCGCACAGTGGCGCTGGCGGATTTCACCGACGTTTACCCGACCGTCTGCGACCTTGCCGGCGTGCTGCTGCCGAAGAACATTGTGCTCGACGGTCGTTCGCACGCGCCGCTGCTGCGCGGCGAGCCGGGTGCGAAGCCCGCCCGCAAGTGGATCTTCAACCAGTATCACACCACCCGCGTCGTGCGGGACATCGGCTTCAAGCTCTACTCAACCGGCGAGTTCTACGACATCGCCGCCGACCCCGGCGAGAAGACCAATCTCGCCTCCATCGCCGAACCGCCGCACGCCGCCGCGCGCGCGCGGCTGGCCGCCGTGCTCGGTTCGCTGCCGCCCGACTCGCCGCCGCCGTTCAAGCTGCTCAGCCAGTCGGCGTTCAAGCTCCGCGGCGCATCGGCTCCCCACAAGTAGCGCTCGTCAACTCGCAGCTTAAGGAAACCGTCAAGTCAAACTGAAACCGTGAGACACCAATGAAGATTCATTTGAAACATTACGTTTTGTTTGTGGCGCTGTTTGCCACGATGGCATTGGCGACGCTGTCGCAAGCCGCCCCGGCCGGGAAGCAGCCGAACATCGTTTTCATCCTCGGCGATGACATGGGCATCGGCGACTTCGGTTGCTACAACGCCGACTCGAAGACCCCCACGCCCGCCGTGGACCGGCTCGCGCGCGAAGGCGTGCGGTTCAGCGACGCGCACAGCGGCTCGGCGGTCTGCTCGCCGACGCGCTACGGCATCCTCACGGGACGTTACGCGTGGCGCACGCGGCTGAAACGCGGCGTGCTCGTGCCCTACGACCCGCCGCTCATCGAGGCCGGCCGGCTCACCGTGCCCGCGCTGTTGCGCCAGCACGGCTACGCCACCGCCTGCATCGGCAAATGGCACCTCGGCTGGCAATGGCCGCGTCCCGACACGAACAAGCCGCCGGATTTCACCCAGCCCATCGCCGAAGGCCCAATTACGCGCGGCTTCGACTTCTACTTCGGCACCGACGTGCCGAACTATCCGCCCTACTGCTTCATCGAGAATGATCGCACCGTCGGCCAGCCCACCGCGCAGAAGACCGAGCAGAACCTCGACGGCCGGCCCGGTCCGATGCTGCCGGGCTGGAAGTTCGACGAAATCCTTCCGACACTCGCCCGCCGCGCCGTGGACTATGTCGGCCAGCGCGCCGCCGACGGCAAACCGTTCTTTCTCTACTTCACGCTCACCTCGCCGCACGAGCCGGTCGCGCCGTCGGCGCAATTCCGCGGCAAGAGCGGCATCTCGGCCATCGCCGATTTCATCATGGAAACCGACTGGGCTGTCGGCGAAGTCCTCGCGGCGCTCGACCGTCACAAGCTCGCCGGCAACACGCTGGTCTTCTTCGCCGCTGACAATGGCCACTCGCATTACACGGACATGCAGTCGTTAATCAAGGCCGGCCACAAACCGAGCGGCCCGCTGCGCGGCTACAAGGGCGACATCTACGAGGGCGGCCATCGCGTGCCGCTGGTGGCGCGCTGGCCCGGAAAAACTCCCGCCGGCCGAGTGTGCGACGAGACCGTCTGCCATGGCGACCTTATGGCCACCGTCTCCGCGATTCTCGGCGCGAAGTTGCCCGATAACGCCGCCGAGGACAGCTTCAACATTCTGCCTGCGCTCCTCGGCGAGAAACGCGCCACGCCGCTGCGGCCGTTCACTGTTCATCATAGCGGCAACGGCATCTTCGCCATCCGCGAAGGCCCGTGGAAACTCATCCCGCCGCAAACGCTGCCCGCGCCGGCCCGCGCCGCGCGAGCGGCCAAGACCGCCAAAGCCAAAGCTGCGAAGCCGGGTGTCGTCAACATCCCCGGCCAGCTCTACAACCTCGCCGACGATCTGGCGGAAACGAAAAACCTCTACGCCGAAAAGACCGATCTCGTGAAGAAGATGTCGGCGTTGCTCGAACGAGCACGGGAGAAAGGAAGAAGCCGACCATGAAGGCCTCCCAGTTGTTCACCCTCGCTGCGGTGCTTCTCGCGTCATCGTTCCACGCGCAGGCGACGGAGAAGCCGGACATTTTGTTTCTGATGCCCGACCAGATGCGCGGCGACTGCCTGTCGGTTCTCGGCCATCCGGTCGTGCGCACGCCGCAGTTGGACGAACTCGCGCGGCAGGGAACGCTGTTCCGGCGGGCGTATTCCACCGTGCCGTCGTGCATCCCGGCGCGCTACGCGTTGCTGACCGGCACATCGCCCCAGGCCAGCGGAGTCGTGGGATTCGCCGCCCGGCCGATCACGACGCCGACCCTGCCGGGACTGCTTGCTGACGCCGGCTATGCCACCGTGTTGGTCGGCCGCAACATGCACCAAGGCGCCAAGAGCGGCGCTTGTGGCTACCAAAAACAAATCCTCGGTTCGACCTATGTGGGCGATGACGACTACGACAACGCTCTGAAAAAGGCGGCGCCGGAATCCGGCGGCATTCGCAAAGTGGTCGGGACATTGGGGCTGAACTTCAACCTGTGGCCCGCCGCACCGTGGCCGCTCGCCGATGATCTGCACCCCACCGCGTGGATCGTCCGGCAAGCCCGGCAGATCGTGAACGCCACGCCTGCCGGTCAGCCGCTGTTTCTGACCGCGTCGTTTTACGCGCCGCATCCGCCGTTGTTCCCGCCGAAGAAGTTTTTCGACGCGCTTCTGAAGAAGGAGCTGCCTCGCCCGGCGCACGGCGACTGGGTGGATTGGGCGGCGCTGTCGCCGACGGGCGACAAGGGAGGACACCGCGTGCGCTTGGAAGGCGAGCCGTTGCGGCGCGCGCAGGCCGGCTACTTCGGGTTGATCGAGCATCTCGACGAGCAGTTCGGCCCACTGATCGCCGATTTCAAGGCGCGCAGCGAGAAGGCCGGGCGCGCGTGGGTCATTGTGGTCAGCACCGACCACGGCGAGATGCTGGGCGACCACGGTTATTTCCGCAAGTGCGAGCCGTATGAAGGCGCCGCCAACATCCCGTTCATCATCTGCGGCTCGCCGTCGCTGGGCTTCGAGCTTGGCGGGCGGTGCGACCAGCCGGTCTGTCTCGAAGATATTCTGCCAACGTTGGTGGAACTGGCGCACATCAACCGCCCGAAATCCGCCGACGGTCTCAGCTTGGTGCCGATGTTGCGCGGCACGGGGCGCGTGACGCGCGACTGGCTGCACTTCGAACACGCGCCCTGCTACAGCAAGGCCCAGGCGTTTCACGCGCTCACCGACGGCCACTTCAAATACATCTGGCGTCCCACGGACGGCGCGGAGCAGTTGTTCGACCTGGACCGCGACCCGCGCGAGGAACACGACCTGTCAAAGCTCCCCGCGGTAAAACAATGGCGCGAGCGCCTCATCCAACGGCTGGCCGGCCGGCCCGAAGGCTTTTCCGACGGCCAGCGTCTCGTTGCCGGACACCCGTATCCGGCCGTGCAGAAAAAATGACCATGAACCCGACCCGTGTCATCCTCGCCGCCCTGCTCCTGGCTTCGTTGACCCCGCTCCACGCCGCCGAGCCAATCCAAAATCCCAACATCGTTTTCATCCTCGCCGACGATCTCGGCTACGGCGACCTCGGCTGCTACGGCGCCACGAAGGTGAAGACGCCGAGCATTGACCGGCTCGCGCACGAGGGGCGGCTGTTCACCGACGCGCACTCGCCCTGCGCGGTCTGCACGCCGACGCGCTACGCGATCATCACCGGCCGCGAGTATTACCGCATCGGCCGGAAGTGGAACCGGGACTGCCTCGTCGCTCCGGGACAAACCACCATCGCCTCGCTCTGCAAAGCCGCCGGCTACGCGACGGCGCTCATCGGCAAGTGGCACCTCGGCTACGGCGTGAAGGAGCCGGACTGGAACGGCGACCTCAAGCCGGGGCCGCTGGAGTGCGGCTTCGATTCGTTCTTCGGCACGGCGATGACGCACAACGAGCCGCCGCAGGTGCTCGTGGACAACCATCGCGTCGTCGGCCTCGACCCGAACGATCCGATCAAGGTGCTGCCGGCGCAGCCGCCGAAGTTTCCGCACGGCGTCTTGCAAGGCGGCAAGGCGGCGCTGGTGAAACACGACGAACTGTGTGCGCTGCACACGGAGAAGGCGGTGAAGTTCATCGAGCGGAACAAGGAGCGGCCGTTCTTCCTCTACTACGGCACGATGAACGTCCACGTGCCGGTCACGCCCGGCAAACGCTTCCAGGGCAGCAGCGGCATCGGCGCGTATGGCGATTACATCCAGGAACTCGACTGGGCCGTCGGCGAAGTGCTCGGCGCGCTCGACCGGCTTGGCCTCGCGGAAAAGACGCTGGTCTTCTTCACGAGCGACAACGGCGGCGTGCTGCACCGCGACGCGGTGAAGGCCGGCCATCTCGCCAACGCCGGCCTGCTCGGCCAGAAGACCGACGTGTGGGAAGGCGGCCACCGCGTGCCGTTCATCGCGCGCTGGCCGGGCCGCATCCCGGCAGGCACGCGCACGGGCGATTTCATCGCGCTGACGGACATGCTGGCGACGTTCGCGGCGGTGCTGGGGCGCAGCCTCGGCCCCGACGAAGGCCCCGACAGTTTCAACGCGCTGCCGGCGCTGCTCGACGCGCCGGGCCGCAAGCCGGTGCGGACGTTCGCGACGTTCATCGGCACGGGCGGGCTTGGCGTCCGCGAGGGCAAATGGCTGCTCTTCCCGAAGCATGGCTCCGGCGGTTTCTCGACCGACCAGACCGCGCCGTGGCTCCAGCCGTGGAAGATCGGCCGCAAGAACAGCGACTACACCGCCGACGGCCATCTCAAGCCCGACGCGCCGGCGGGCCAACTCTACGATCTGGAGAAAGACCCGAACGAGACGACCAATCTCTACAACGAGCATCCGGAGATTGTGAAGCGGCTCGACGAGCTGCTGGCGAAGTTGAGGAAGAAAGGAAACACCGCGCGGGAACTTGCCGCCGCGGCGGGCAGGCCGGGCAAGGAGACGGAGTGACAGGCCGCTCCTAAAGCATCCCGGAGCCGCAACCAATAACACGTCCTACGGTTGCGACTTGGGCGCAGCCGGTTGTGAAACCGGTTCCAGCACCGCGCCGCAAATCAGAGCCTTGCCTGTGATAGGCGCGAGCGTCACGGCAACGGAACCGGGCTTCGCGAGCTTTACCGGCCAACGCCGTTCGAGCACGCGGTTGGCGCCGCCCGTTTCCTCAAAGATGTCCACGCGGTCGGCTGCTCCGTTCCCGACCGAGACTGTGAACACCCGCTGGCCGCGCGCGGTTGAAGACGGGTCGAGCATCAGCAGCCGGACCCGATACTCGCCGGCGGGAACTGTGGCGGCATCTTTTTTTCCCGCCAGGATTGGCCGCAATGTCAGTGTGATCGGCTTGCCGCTTTCGATGCCGCTGCGGCATATCTCGTCAGCAGCTTTCGGCGCGACGAACGGTTGCGCGCCCGTCTCCTCCGCGCCAAGTGTCTGCCAGATGCGCCGCTGCTCATCGAAGTGGAATGTGAACCGTCCGGGCAACTGTGCGAGCGGGTCGTGCGAAGTCGGGCCAAAGTTGTAGCGCACCGGCTCCAGGCCGAGTTGCTGGCGCAAGCGCACGATGTGGGGCAGCCAGCGCGTGTTCAGCGACACCACCAAGCCCCGCTCGCCGCGCGTGATGCCGCCGAGCAAGCTGACCTTCGCGAACTGCTCGATCACCGGCGACGGCTGGCACCCAGCCATCGCAACGCGCGCGGCGGCGAGATCGCCCTTCTTGAGCGCGGCTTGGGCGTCTTGAAACTTCTCGTGCGTCTGGAAGAACGCGGCGACGAATTCTTCCTGCCCCCTGAAGTAGTTTACGCGGTCTCGTTGTTCTGGCGCGAGTTTCGCGGAGTCCACCCGCTCGATGAGCTTGAGCCGTTCGCGGCAGCCGGTGACCACCTGCGTGATGTTCGTCAGCGGCCGGTCAATGAAGTAGTCGGTCGTCTCTCTCGCGAAGTTCGGCGCGTCGGTGACCCAGCGTTCGAGATACCCGCCCATCGTCAGCCGCGCACCGGCACCGAACAAGCGCGCCGCCATGTCCTCGCACGTCGCGCGCAGCGGCCGGTCCTTGGTGGCGCTCCAGACCTGTTCGGCGTGGCTCTTGAAGTAAAGGTCGAGCGGCCGCGTCGTCCAGTGAATGATGCCGAACCCGCTCGCCTTGGCGTCGGCAAGCTTGGAACTGAACTGCTCGAACGGCGTGTAAGGCCGGCCGATGTAGTTGCCGTCGTCGTGGTGCGCCCAGATCACGGGAACCACCGGCCGATGCGCCGCCACGTCGCGGATCACCTGGCGTGATTCGTCGTCGCCAAGCTGCGGCCGGCCGTGCAGCGCGTTGTAGTCGAGACCGATCAGCTTCACGTGCGGCGGGAAGAACCGGTGGCACGGCGCGAGGAACTTGAAGTCCCACGTGCCCGCGGCGATTTGCACGTGGTTGTGGCCGGTCTCTTTCAGCGCGCGGTCGAATGCCCGGACAATCTTGCCGATGGCGAACATCTGCGGCGCGTGCCAGAGTGTTTCGGCCTCCGGCGTGCGCGCAATCTCGGTCTTCCATTCCTCCTGCCAGCGCGGCGGCATCTCGGCGACCTTCACCTCCATCCACGGCGTGCCGCCCTGCCGGAACCAAACAACCAGCGTGGTGATCTGCGGATACGCTTTCATCAAAGCGGCGACCTGTGCCTTGTAATAGCGGTAGCCTTCCGGCGCGTCTGGGTTGGCGAGCCACATCTTGCCGGCTTCCTGTCCCATCCAGCCCACGGCCTGCGTCTGGATCGCGAATCGCGCGTCCTCCGGCAGCGTGCGAATCAGCTCCTGCGGGTTCGCGGAAATCGTGTCCACGTCGTCGGCGAAAAAGACTCCCATTCCCCGCTGCTCAGCGTGGGTGAACACGCCGTGCATGAGCGTCTGCGCAGCCGCAGCCCGCTGCTTGTCCGGCGACTGCGCCGCGTCGGCGCCGAAGACCGGCGCGCTGAACACCTCGCCGCCGAAGAGCCGGCGCGCGTCGTTGACGTGCATCGTGGACCAATCGCGGCCCTTGACGGTCGTGGAGAGATAGCCGACCGGCTTGGTCTTGCCGTTGAAGGTGAAGCTCACCATCGGGTTGTTGCCGTAGGCGTGGACCATGATCGCGTTGTAGCCCATCTTCTGCGACTGGCTGGTCCAACGGTTCCAGTCCGCAAGGTTCCACGTCGAGCAGCCGCTGAGAAAGTTGTGCCAGTCGAACACGATGCGGTCGCGCACGAGCGGCGCGCTCGACAGCGACCAGCCGTCGAACGAGAACGGCTCCGTCCGCGCCCGCGGCATGGCGTCGCCGGAGAGATAAAACCCGCAGCCGAGCTTCTCCAGCAACGCATAGACGCCATACACCGTGCCGCGCGCGTCCGCACCGGCGATGACGCCCAGTTCCCGCCCATCCTCGCGCGTCACGCGCACGACGTAACTTTCAGGCATGTTTGGCGGCGGCTCGCCAGCGCGCGAACGCACCTGCGGGTTGTCCACAGTTCCAACCGCAATCGCCTTGCCCGACTTCGGCAACGCCTGCGCGAAGGCAAACTTCTCCCGCGGATACATCTGTTCCAAACAGCGCGCCAAATCAGCCGCCGCCAACCGCTCGGCGCGTGAAGCCTTCGTCGAGATGACCACTGGCACTGTAGGCAGCGCCTCCTCCGCCCGTATCCCAACGCAGAGCAACAAGAACAATGCCATGCAGCCGGCGGCATCCCGCCATCTTCGCTTCTTCCATTCTGGGGCCTTCATGCCAAGGTTCATAGCAACTCCAATGGTTCGCAGACCAGCCTCTTCTGTCTGGCCTGCAACGACCAAAAGAATGGCCAGACAGGAGTGCTTGGATTATAAGAAGGAACAACCTCTATGACACGCTGCATTCATTCGGCCATTTCACTCGCGTCTCTCATCCTCGCCGTCGTCGCGGTCGCAACCGCCGCTGACGCGGAGCCGAAGCGGCTCAAGCGCGCGGACAGTTTCTTTGGCATCCACTTCGACTTCCACGCGAACAGCGATTGCACCAATGTCGGCGCGAACACCACGCCCGCGATGATCGAGAACATCATCAATCTCGTCCGGCCCGATTACCTCCAGATTGACTGCAAGGGCCATCGCGGCTTTTCGAGCTATCCGACGAAGGTCGGCCATCAGGCGCCCCGCATTGTCGGCGATCCTCTGCGTGTCTGGCGCGAGGTCACGGCGACGCGCGGCGTCGGCCTTTACATGCACTACTCCGGCGTGTGGGATTCCAAATGCGTCGAAGAACACCCTGACTGGGCCGCTATCAACGCCGACGGCAAGCCGAACAAGCGCGCCACGTCGTTCTTCGGCCCTTACGCCGAGAAGCTGCTCATTCCACAACTCCGCGAACTGGCCGGTGACTACGGTGTGGACGGCGTGTGGGTGGACGGGGAATGCTGGGCGTCGGTGCCGGATTACGGCACGGCGGCGCTGGCGGCGTTCCGCAAGGCCACCGGCATCACCAACGTGCCGCGCAAGCCGGACGAGCCGCACTGGTTCGAGTTCCTCCAGTTCCATCGCGAGATGTTCCGCAAGTATCTGCGCCACTACATCGCCGAGGTGAAGAAGACGAACCCGCGCTTCCAGATTTGCAGCAATTGGGCCTTCACCGACCACATGGCCGAGCCGGTGAGCGCGCCGGTGGATTTCCTGTCGGGCGATTACTCGCCGCAGGATAGCGTCAACTCCGCGCGGCTCTCGGCGCGTTACCTCGCGCGTCAGGGCACGCCGTGGGACTTGATGGCGTGGAGCTTCAGCACCAAGCCGACGCGCGCCCAGAAAACCACCGTGCAGTTGCAGCGCGAGGCCGCCGTGGTGTTGGCGATGGGCGGCGGCTTCCAGGCTTACTTCACCCAGAACCGCGACGGCTCGGTGCGCTTGAACGAGATGCCCGTGATGGCCGAGGTGGCGAAGTTCTGCCGCGCCCGGCAGGCGATCTGTCATCACGCGCAGGCCGTGCCGCAGGTGGGCCTGCTGCTCTCGACCGCCGACCAGTATCGCCGGACCAACGGACTCTTCTCGCGCGACCTGACGCGAATCAACGGCGCGCTCCATGCGTTGCTGGAAAGCCAATGGTCTGTCGAAGTGCTCGGCGAACATCAACTTGCCGGCCGTCTCCGCGACTACCCGCTCATCGTCGTGCCGGAGTGCGAATACCTCGACGCCAAGTTCCGCAACAGTCTCGCCGCCTACGTCAAAGCCGGCGGCAATCTGCTACTCATCGGGTCGACCGCGGCGAAGCTGTTCGAGCGCGAACTCGGCGGGAAACTGGAAGGTGAAACCAAGATCGTCCCGTATGGCCGGGGCAAGGTTGCTTGCACGAGCTTCAACGGGCAGACTTATCTGCGCGAACGTCCGGAGCCGTTGCGGCGTTTCCTGAACGATCTGGCGCGCGAACTCTTCCCGTGTCCGATGGTGGAAGTGAAAGGCTCCAACGACGTGGATGTCTGCGTCGCGCGCACCCCCGGCAAGCTCCTCGTCAACCTCGTCAACACCGCCGGCCCGCACAAGACACAGTCCATCCTCGAAACCATCCCGCCCGTCGGCCCGCTCGATGTCACTATCCGCCTGAATCGTAAGCCAGCGAAGGTCACGCTCGAACCCGGTGCCCGGCCGCTGCCGTTCGACTACCGCGACGGCCAACTGCGGCTAACCGTCCCGAAGGTGGAGATTCACGAAATCATCGCCGTGCAGACGAAGTGAGAACCAGGTATCATCGTAAGATGTAGAATTGACTGCTGATTATGTCTGATGTAGTTATTACATCATGACACGCACTCAGATCCAACTGCCTGACGAGCTTTACAAGCGAGCCAAGAGCTTCGCGGTCAAGCGCGAGCTGTCTTTGGCAGAGATGACGCGGCGCGGGCTGGAACTCTTCCTGGCCCGCTTCGGCGACGAAGCGCCTGCCGCCAAACGTTGGTCGCTACCTAAAGTGCGCGCGGGTGGCATCAAGGTTCCGCTCACTCAACTCCACGACATCGCCGCCGAGGACGAGAGCACTTGCAGCCTGCGCCGCAAATGATCTCGCTCGACACCAACATCCTGCTGCCCGCCGTGGTGGCGGACAGTCCTGAATATGAGAAGGCCGCCGCCTTCATCGAGTCGCTGCACGACAACGACGAGGTGGTCATCTCCGAGTTCATCCTGCTCGAACTCTACAGTCTGCTCCGCAACCCCGCTGTGCTGGCCAAGCCACTCACTGCCGAACAAGCCAGCGATGTGTGCGAAGCCTTCCGCCACCATCCGCATTGGCAACTCATCGGCTTCCCGCCAGACAGCCGCGCATTTCATGCTTTGCTCTGGCCACGCCTGCGCGAGAAGTCCCTTGCCCGCCGCCGTGCCTACGACTGGCGCGCCGCTCTCTCGATGCTCCGCCAAGGCGTGACCGAGTTTGCCACCGTGAACGTGAAGGACTTCGAGGGCTTCGGTTTTGCGCGGGTGTGGAATCCGCTCACCGCAACTGTCCGCGAGTAAACAACGTCTGGCGGACAGGAACACGGGGGACAGAAAACGTCAGATCTGACTCCGGTTTTTCTGTCCCCAGTTTTTCTGTCCACCAATCCTCCGGTTCGCTAACGGCGTCCACACAGACGCGATTTTCGTCCCTTTACCGCGAAGCGCTGTGTCACCCATACTGGCGCGCATGAACTCAACACGCGTTGTGATTCTTGCGTTCCTCGCCAGCCTGACACTCGCGCCGCTGACCTTCGGCGCAGACGCTGATAAACAACTGCCGCCGATTCTCACGCCAAAGCCGTCGCCAAAGCCGCGCATCAATGGCGCGAAGGTCTTCGGCGTGCGGCCGGGCCATGCCATCCTTTACACCATCGCAGTGACGGGTGACCGACCGATGAAGTTCTCCGCGACGGGCCTGCCGGACGGCGCGCGGTTCGACGAGCAGAAGGGGCGCATCAGCGGCTCGATCACGAAGCGCGGAACCTATCGAGTGATGCTCCGTGCCGAGAACGCGTTGGGTCGCGCCGAGCGCGAGCTGCGGATCGTCGTGGGCGACGACATCTGCCTGACGCCACTATTGGGCTGCAACACGTGGGGCGGCTGGGGCGCCAAGGTGAAGGATGCCAATCTCCGCGCCGCTGCGGAGGCGATGGTCCGGCTAGGCCTCATCAACCACGGCTGGCAATACATCAACATTGACGACGGCTGGCAGGGCAAACGCGGCGGCAAATAC
>Ga0163199_1002496_pt1 | contig 11262 bp, 5 predicted proteins | sample PL_2010_150m_FD_113537 | JGI IMG/M metagenome (GOLD analysis project Ga0163199, IMG submission 113537) | Freshwater microbial communities from Powell Lake, British Columbia, Canada to study Microbial Dark Matter (Phase II) - PL_2010_150m | ecosystem: Environmental > Aquatic > Freshwater > Lake ...
AACCAGCCGTTCAGTAGCCGGCCCAAAAGCAGCATAATCTACGTGGAATTACAATCGTGGAAATGATAGCCTTAGGCAAGCGAAGAAGATGAATCAAGGAGTAGCCCGTCGATGAAGTTTGTCCGCAATGCCGGAACCGACCGCGTGTTGGACTTGGTGCGCCCATGGCTTAAGGCTGAAAACGAGCTGGACGTGGTTTCCCCGACGCTTTCCCTTTTCGCCTTCGCCGAGGTGCTGGCAGACGCCGCAAAGATTTCCAACGTGCGCTTGGTGTTACCCGCGGCTCAGCCGGCGGATGGCGACCATCTTGGGTTGCTGGGAAGCGCCAAAGATCGGGCAGCCCGAAACAAGCTTCAAGGGCCGTGGTTGGCACGCAAGCTGGCAGCGTGGCTGGAGCAAAAGGCAAATGTGCGGCAGGCGAGCGGCGGCATTCCTCAAGGTACTCTGGTGCTACGCGATGCCAGCGGCACAGCCCAACAGGCCGTGCTCGGTTCTTTCTCGTTCAGCACGGAAGGCTTGGGTCTCACACCGGGCAATCCGCTCAGTCTCATTCAGGCCTCGGAGAGTCCCGCTGAAGCGCAGATGCTCAGCCAGTGGTTCGATGCGCAATGGGCGAGTCTGAAGGACCAGCCTGAACCCAAGGCCCAACTCGTTGAGCGCATCAAGACGCTTGCCGCGCATCGCGATCCTGTCAGCGTCTATGCCCTGATGTTGCACCATCTCTTTGCCGCTGTCGGCGAGGGAATGGACGAAGATCGTATCGTCAAGTCGGCGACCGGCATTCGCAATACCGTGGTCTGGAAGAAGCTCTACAGATTTCAGCGCGATGGCGTGGTCGGCGCGCTCGATAAGCTGGAGCGCTTCGGCGGCTGCATCATTGCCGACAGCGTGGGTCTCGGGAAAACCTTTGAGGCGCTGGCGATCATCAAATACCATGAGCTGCGAAACGATCGCGTTCTCGTCCTATGCCCCAAACGCTTGCGAGATAACTGGACGCTGTACAAGGCTAACGACCAGCGTAACGTACTGGCCTCCGACCGGCTCAACTACGATGTCCTGAATCACACTGATCTCTCACGCGACGGCGGCCACTCCGGCGACATCGACCTGTCGCACGTGAATTGGGGCAACTACGACCTGGTAGTAATCGACGAGTCGCATAACTTCCGCAACAAGAAGTCGCCGCGACAAGGAAATGAAACGCGTTACGACCGTCTGATGCGCAAGATCATTCGCGAGGGCGTGAAGACCCGAGTATTGATGCTTTCGGCGACCCCGGTGAACAATCGGCTGGCCGACCTGCGCAACCAGATCGCCTTTGTCACCGAAGGCGACGACATCGCCCTGTCCGAGCACGGCATCGCCAGCATCGACAGCACGACCCGGCGCGCGCAAAAAGCCTTCAATCGCTGGCTCGAACTGCCAGAGGAAGAAAAAACGCCCTCGCTGCTGATTGAAATGCTGGGCTTCGACTACTTTGCGCTACTCGACCATCTGACGATAGCCCGCTCGCGTCGCCACATAGAGAAGTATTACGGTACGGCAGAAACGGGGCGCTTCCCCGATCGCCTGCCGCCGATCAACATCAAGGCCGACGTCGACCGCGCTGGCGAGTTCCAGTCGATCCGCGAAATCAACCTTGAGATTCGTCGTCTCAACCTCGCCGCCTATGCCCCCTTGCGCTACGTGCTGCCGCACAAGCAGGCGGCCTACGACGCCAAGTACAGCACGCAGATTCGCGGCGGTGAGAGCTTCTTCCGGCAGGTCGATCGGGAGGAAAGTCTGATTCACCTGCTGCGCATCAATGTGCTCAAGCGCATGGAGAGCGCCGTCTCATCGTTCGCGCTGACCGTGCATCGTCAACTCAAGGATGTTGAAGCTACCTTGGCACGCATCGAGGCCCACGAGCAGGAATTTGAAGAACTCGACATTGCCGATGTGGATGTCGATGACCCGGCATTTGAATCCCTACTGGTCGGCCGCAAGGTGAAAGTGCTGTTGGGCGACGTCGATCTGATTCGCTGGAAGCAGGACCTGATCGAAGACCGCAATCGGCTGGCCACGCTCTACGCAGCTGCCGAGCAAATCACGGCGGCCCGCGACGACAAACTGGGCAAACTGCAAGACATCATCGCCCATAAGTGTCGGAATCCAAACAACCCCGGCAATCGCAAAGTCATCGTCTTTACCGCGTTCGCCGACACGGCGACGTATCTCTATGAACAGTTGGCTGGATGGGCCAAGTCCGAGCTGGGCATAGAATCGGCGCTGGTCACAGGGTCAGGGCGGATTCAGGCGACCCTGCCGCATTTGCGCAAAGACCTGAGCAGCATCCTCACCACGTTCTCGCCGCGCTCGAAGGAACGGCCTGTTGAACTTGCCCATGAGGGCGAACTCGATCTACTGATTGCGACCGACTGCATCAGCGAAGGCCAGAACCTGCAAGACTGCGACTGGCTGGTTAACTATGACATCCACTGGAATCCGGTGCGCATCATCCAGCGCTTCGGACGAATCGATCGCATTGGCTCCCCCAACAGCCAGATTCAACTGGTCAACTTCTGGCCCAACATGGAGCTGGAGGAATACATCAATCTGGAGCAACGCGTCAGCGGCCGCATGGTGCTGCTGGATATCTCCGCGACCGGCGAGGAAAACCTCATCGAGCAGCAATCCGGCAATCAGATGAACGATCTGGAATACCGCCGCAAACAGTTGCTCAAGCTGCAAGACGCCGTGATCGACCTCGAAGACTTGTCGACCGGCGTGGCCATTACCGATCTGACATTGACCGACTTCCGCATCGACCTCGCGCAATACCTCAAGGCGCACCCCGGCAAGCTCGATGGCATGCCCTTGGGCGCATGCGCTGTCACCACCAGCATCGACGCCGACATCCCGCCAGGCATCGTGTTCTGCCTGCGCGCCGAAGGGACCGCTGTAGAAAAGGCCGCAGTAAAGTCAATTGACCCCGGCTACCCCTTGGCGCCGCACTATCTCGTTCATGCCGGGGAGGACGGCATCGTGCTGCTGCCCTATACGCAGGCCAAGCGGATTCTCGACCGCCTCAAACGCCTCAGCCTGGGGCGCGATCTGCCGGACGCCAGCGCGTCCGCACGCCACGACAAGGCAACCAAACAAGGTGAGGACATGCGCCACGCCCAACGTCTACTGGCGGCTTCCGTCAGCTCGGTGGTCGGCAAGAGCGAAGAGCGTGCCGTCGCCAGCCTGTTTTCACCCGGCGGCACCCATGCCATGAAAGGCGAGTTTGCCGGTTCCAATGATTTTGAAGTCGTGGCTTATCTGGTCGTATTACCCGCAGGAACAGCGAAGTCAGCGGACCCAGTGAAAGACTCGCCACATGACTGTGCTTGACCATGCCCGCCTCGCCAGCAGCGATCTGGTCGCAGCGTTCGATCTGCCAGACGCTGCCTTGGTCAATCAGCGCGTCCCTAAAAAACTGCTGGTCGAGAACGGTGCGCCGACTACTGCCGACCGAAAGCTGATTCAGGATGACATCGAAGAAATCACCTGGGTTGCCGCGCTCAAGCCTGCCAGCATCGGCGTGCCCGAGTATCGCGACGAGCAGCGCAGCTATCTTGAACTGGCGGTTCTGTCGGTCGATCTCCGTGAAACGGACAAGGTCACTCGCCTCGCCGAATTGATACACCGGGCAATCCCCTACCCGGTTGTGCTGATACTCTCTGACAGCGCCGAGTTGATGCTTTCCTTAGCGCATATTCGGTGGGCACAGCAAGAGGCCGACAAGACCGTTCTGGACGGCGAGCCGAGCATGGAGCGTTTGTCCGGCAAACAGAGCGGCCGCAGCGAATTCCTGCAAGCACTTTCCTTGCGTCGTCAGCCGCGCACCGACCTGTACGCGCTGTACCAAGGCTGGATCGATACACTCACGGCCTTGCAAGCGGCATCGATCACCGGGCGCTTTGTCGCCAGCGGCAGTGTCGAACATTCCGCGATGCGCCGTGCGGCCCTGCATCGCTGCCGCGAGATCGAAAGTGAGGTAGCCCGCTTGCGCCTTGCCGCTGAGAAGGAAAAACAGATGGCCCGCCAAGTGGCCGTTAATCTGGAAATCAAGGCCTTGCTTGCCGAACGCGAGCGGTCCGCTGCCAATCTTTGAAGAAGCGAACGAACATGATGCAAAAAATAGAACTCATTATCGCTGGCAGTCCGGAAGCGCAAAGCACCGACCTCAAGACCGGAAACATCGCCACGCTCAAGGCGCTGTTCCCGGAGTTGCTGACCGAGCGCATCGTCAACGGCAAGGCGGAGACCGCGATCAATGTGGATGTGCTCAAACAGCTGGTGGGCGACACCACGGCGAGCGACGCGGAGGAAAAATACGGCCTTAACTGGCACGGCAAGCGCCGCGCCCGCCAGATCGCATTGACCCCCAGCACCGGCACGCTGCGCCCCTGCCCAGAAGAGAGTGTTGATTGGGACGCGACGCAGAATTTGATGATCGAGGGCGACAACCTCGAAGTGCTGAAGCTACTGCAAAAGAGTTACGCGGGCAAGGTCAAGCTGATCTACATCGACCCACCGTACAACACTGGCAAAGATTTTGTATACCCGGATAACTTTCAGGACAACATCAAGAACTATCTGGAATTGACGGGGCAGGTAGAAGGGGGTGCAAAGATCACCAGCAACACCGAGGCCAGTGGTCGGTTTCATACCGACTGGCTGAATATGCTCTATCCACGACTAAAGCTGGCGAGAAGCCTGCTAAGACAAGATGGCGCTGTGATGATCTCGATAGATGACAAAGAGTTGCACCATCTACGCACGGTAGCCAACGAAGTATTCGGAGAGGAGAACTTCGTCGCTGCCGTCAATGTAGTCACAAACATGAAGGGTCGTAACGACAAGAAGCACATCGCAGCTTGTCACGAGTACTTGGTTATCTATGCCGCTCCCTTCTTCGTATCTAACGGTCTGCCGCTTACCGACGAACAGAAGGCAGCGTTCAAATTTTCCGACGAAAACGGTAACAAATACGCGCTTCGGGATCTCCGAAAACGCGGCGGGCCAGATCGTCGCGAAGATCGACCAAAGATGTTCTTTCCAATCTACTGGGACGAAGCGACCTGCAAATGTTTCCTAGAGCGATTACTGCCATCTGATGTCGAAATTCTTCCGCTACGGGGCGACGGGGTCGAAGGGCGTTGGCGTTGGGGTAAAGAGAAAATCGCAAAGCACCTTGATTGGCTGAAAGCGAAACGCTCTGACCGTTCTGGGCGCCTTGATGTCGAGCATCGGTTGTACCTTGATCCAAGCATTTCAGTAGAAGACGATCATGATGAGGATGACGAAGAAGACGAAGGTGCTATTGAACGTACTTCGAAGCCGAAGTCGATTTGGATTGGTGGCGAGTTCTCTAGTGATAGTGGAAAGCGCGCACTGAAAGAATTGCTTCCGGGAACTACCTTCGATTTTCCGAAGTCAGTGGAATTGATTCGTACTTGCGTTCTGCTCGGGTCTGCAAAGAATGACTTGGTTTTAGATTTCTTTGCCGGATCGGCAACAACCGCTCAGGCTGTCATGACACAAAATGCGATCGACGGTGAAACGCGGCGCTTTGTGGTGGTGCAGTTGCCTGAGCCGCTCAGCCCTTTAGAGAAGGAGCAGAAGGCAGCTGCCGCTTTTTGCGATTCCTTGGGAGTGCCACGAAACGTCGCTGAGTTGACAAAAGAACGAGTGCGTCGCTCAGGCAACAAGATCAAGGCTGAGAACCCTCTGTTCTCTGGCGACACCGGATTCCGGGTCTTTAAGCTCGACACGTCCAACATCGTTGCATGGAGCCCCGACCGCAACGATCTGGAAAGCAGCCTGCTCGCCAATATCGAGCATATTCAACCAGGCCGTTCCGATACCGATGTCCTCTACGAACTGCTGCTGAAGCTGGGCCTCGATCTCTGCCTGCCGATTGAGGCGCGTCAGATCGCCGGCAAGTCCGTGCACAGCATCGGCGGCGGCGTGTTGATGGCCTGCCTCGAACCGCGCATCGCCGTGACCGAAGCGGAAGCACTGGCGCTGGGCATGGCCGACTGGCGCAAGGAGCAAGCCCCTGCCGGTGAGACTACTGCCGTATTCCGCGATAGTGCCTTCGAGAACGACGTGGCCAAGAGCAACCTCGCCGCGATTTTGGAGCAGCACGGCGTGGCGCAAGTGCGGAGCCTGTAAATGGACCAGCTAGCTTTGCTCGATACCCTAAACCGGCTGCTTGCACAGTCCCGCGAGTCGGGATGTGTGGAGTTCAAATCGAACTGGGATCACGCACCTGATATCGGTCAGTACATATCCGCCTTAGGCAACACGGCGGCGCTTGAAGGATGTGATCGGGCATGGGTGGTCTGGGGCGTGGATGACAAAACCCGCACGGTGAAGGGTACGCAGTTCAACCCCTTCACCGCCAAGGGCGAGGGCAATCAGCCGTTAACCGTCTGGCTGACGCAGAAGATTACCCCCCGTCCAGATTTTCAGTTCTATGAAATTGACTGTCCGGATGGCCGTGTGGTCATGCTGGAAATCTACCCGCCGCGCAGTGCACCGCTGGCCTTCGAGGGTGTGCGCTACGTCCGCATCGACAGCAACAAGGTCAGTCTGGCCAAGCATGCGGACAAGGAGGCGCGGCTCTGGTCCGTCCTGGGACAGAAGGAAGACTGGTCGGGCGAGTTGGTGCCGGACGCCACACTGGATGACCTCAATCCCGAGGCCGTCGAGATGGCGCGCAAGCGCTTCGCCGAGTACCTGATCAAGAGCGAACCCGATACCAGCCGCCACGAGCAAATTCGCCAGGATGCGGCCCTGTGGGATCCAGCCACGTTACTCAACAAGGCCCGCATCACGAAGCAGGGACGCGTCACCCGTTCAGCTCTCTTGTTGCTTGGGCGCGACGAGGCGGCTCATTTTTTGGCGCCAATGGACGCAAAAATCAGCTGGGTTCTGCGCGACTCTGATAGCCGAGTAGTGAGTTCGCAGCACTTCGGCGTGCCATTTCTACTCTCGACCGGCAAGGTGTTTGCCCGCATCCGCAATGTAACGATCGAACATATGCCCGATGGCACCTTGTTCCCTACGGCAATCCCGCAGTATGACGTGTGGGTCATTCGAGAAGCCTTGCACAACTGCGTGGCGCACCAGGATTACCGACTGGGCGGCAAGATCAATGTGGTGGAGTCTCCGGACAGATTGGTCTTTTCCAACCTTGGCCAGTTCATTCCGCCTAGCGTGGAGTGGATGCTGGAGCACCAGTCGCCGCCCGAGCATTACCGCAATCAGTGGTTGATCGACGGCATGATCCGGCTGCGGATGATCGACCAAGTTGGTAGCGGAATTCGACGCATGTTCGAGACCCAGCGCGAGCGTTTCTTCCCTCTGCCTGATTACACCATCGACGCTTTCGATGCCGGATTGCCGAGGGTTGAGTTGGCGATTGCTGGCCAGATACTGGACATCAAGTACACCCAGGTCTTGATGAAGCGCAGCGATCTGGACTTACGCCAGGTCTTGCTGCTGGATCGGGTGCAAAAGCACCGGCACCTCTCCAAAGAAGAGGCGCAAGAACTCAAGTCACTCAAGCTGATCGAGGGTCGAGCGCCGAATTACTTCATTTCTGCCAAAGTGGCCGAATGGACGGGACAGAAGGCCAGTTATATTCACAACCGCGGCCTGGACGATGGTTATTACCGCAAGTTGGTGACAGACTATCTGGACAAGTACGGTCAGGCCACGCGCAAGGATGTCGACGAACTCTTGCTATCAAAGATGCCTGATGTCTTGGATGCTGCCCAGAAGGTTCACAAGGTCAGAAACCTGCTTCAGGCCATGCGTCGGGAAGGGGTGATCCATCGGGAGGGACCCAAGGCAACGCCTGTATGGCGGGTGGGGCCAACGAAGCCAACATCAGCTTAGCTAGAAACAACTCTTTAGCAATGGCTAGCAAAGAAAATGTTCGCAACTTGTTGTTTTATATATTTGCTTGGTCAGCTTGATTGATCTAATTGGAAAAGAAACCCCATGAAGCTGCATTTTGAATCCGACTTGCCATATCAGGCAGCAGCGACCGAGGCCGTGTGCGATTTGTTCCGCGGGCAGGAGGTCTGCCGTTCGGAATTCACCGTGACCATTCGGGCGCTTTCGGCGACTCCATTCGTTCCCTCGACCGAGAGTGCCGAACTGTTTCCGGGAACCGTGCCCCGTCAAATGATGCTTGAGGGCGTGCAGGAAACCGACCAAGGCGGTATCGGCAACCGTCTGACCCTCCTGGATGACGAGATCGGCGAAAACCTTGCCGCGATTCAGTTGCGCAACGGTCTGCCGTCGTCAGGCCAGTTGTCCGGCGATTTCACCGTGGAAATGGAGACCGGCACCGGCAAGACCTATGTGTACCTGCGCACGGTATTCGAGCTGAACAAGCGCTACGGATTCACTAAGTTTGTTGTCGTCGTGCCTTCGGTGGCGATCAAGGAGGGTGTGAACAAAACGCTGGAAATCACCCGCGAGCACTACGAGGCGCTTTACCCCGGAGCGAAGGGCTATGAGTTCTTCCAGTACGATTCGGAAAAACTGGGGCAGGTGCGCAATTTCGCGACCAGCCCGAATATTCAGATCATGGTCATTACTGTGGGGGCGATCAACAAATTTGGTGACGAGGCTGTTGCCGCTGCCGAAGAGTCTGACGAAGCCAAGCGTCGCGAGAAGTCAAAGAACAAGATGTACCGCACTAGCGAGAAGACGGGGGGCGAGCGTCCCATCGATTTGATTCGCAACACGAGCCCTATCCTGATCGTGGATGAGCCGCAAAGCGTTGACGGCGGCATTGACGGCAAAGGCAAGAAGGCTTTGGAACGAATGGACCCGCTTTGTACACTGCGCTATTCGGCGACCCATGCCGAAAAGCACAACATGGTCTATCGGCTGGACGCGGTGGATGCCTACGAGCAAAAGCTGGTCAAGCAGATCGAGGTGGCCGCCGCCACGGTGCAAGGAGCCAACAACAAGGCCTATGTGAAGTTGCTCTCGGTGAGCAGCAAGCGCGGCTCGATTACCGCCAAGGTGGAACTGGACGTTGAGGTACGCACGGGTGCAACCGCCTCGGTGCGGCGGCAGGAAGTAACCGTGCAGGATGGTTTCGATCTCGAACAGGAAACCCGGCGCGCCTTGTACGCCAACTGCCGCATCGGCGAAATCAGGACCGCCAAAGGTGGCGAGTTCGTCGAACTGAAAGTGCCTGGCGGCGAGGTGTATCTACGCCCCGGCGAGGCGTGGGGCGATGTTGACGCTACCGCCATCCAGCGCGAGATGATCCGCCGCACGATCAAGGAGCATCTCGACAAGGAAAAGCGCTTGCGCCCCTTGGGCGTCAAGGTGTTGAGCCTGTTCTTCATCGACGCCGTCGACAAGTATCGCCAATACGACGCCGAGGGCAACGCGGTGAAAGGCGAATACGCCGTGATTTTTGAAGAGGAATACAAGCATTGGGCGCGGCACCCCGACTATCAGAGCTTGTTCGGTGAAATCGACCTGAACACGGCGGCAGATGAAGTGCACAACGGCTACTTTTCCATCGACAGGAAGAAAGTGGGCAACAAGTCGGTGGAGGTATACAAGGACACCAGCGGCGAAACCAAGGCCGACGACGACACCTACAACCTGATCATGCGCGACAAGGAAAAGCTGCTGGGTTTCGAGTCCCCGCTGAAATTCATTTTCTCGCACTCTGCGCTCAAGGAAGGCTGGGACAATCCCAACGTATTCCAGATTTGCAACTTCTCCACTCGCGAGACCGAACGTTGGCGTCGTCAGACCGTCGGCCGTGGCCTGCGCTTATGCGTTAATCAGAACGGTGAGCGCCTGCGCGGCTTCGAGGTGAATACGCTGACCGTAATCGCCACCGAGAGCTATCAGCAGTTCGCCGAGAACCTGCAAAAGGATATCGAGCGCGATACCGGCATACAGTTCGGCGTGGTGCAGGACCACGAGTTCGCTGCCATTGCCGTGAAACAAGAGAACGGCGAGCTTGCGCCCTTGGGCTTTGAGCAATCCAAGACCCTGTGGAGCCATCTCAAGGAACAGGGCTACATCAACGAAAAGGGCAAAGTGCAGGATGCCTTGAAAAAAGCCTTGAAGGACGGGACGTTGGTGCTGCCCGCCGAGTTTGAAGCGCAACGCGTGCAGATTGCGGCGGTCTTGCACAAACTGTCCGGCAAGCTTGAAATCAAAGATGCCGACACACGCAGGCCCGTGCCGGTACGCAAGTCGGTGATGGTCAGCCCCGAGTTCAAGGCCCTGTGGGATCGTATCAAGCACAAGACGACCTACCGCGTGCAGTTCGACAACGAGAAGTTGATCGCCGGCTGCATCGCGGCGCTGCGCGATGCGCCACCCATTACCAAGTCGAGACTGCAATGGCGCAAGGCGGGTTTGGCCATCGGCAAGGCTGGTGTTGAAGCCACTGAAATATTGGGCGCGGATACTGTCACTCTGAACGAGAACGACATCGAACTGCCGGACGTGCTGACCGAGTTGCAAGACCGCACCCAACTGACCCGCAAGACCATCGCGCGCATCCTCACGGAAAGCGGACGACTGAACGATTTCAAGCGCAATCCGCAGCAGTTCATCGAACTGACGGCAGACGCCGTCAATCGTTGCAAGCGCCTCGCTCTAGTCGATGGCATCAAGTACCAGCGGCTGGGCGACGAGCACTACTACGCGCAGGAACTGTTTGAGACTGAGGAGCTGACCGGCTACCTGAAGAACATGTTGATGGACACCGGCAAGTCGGTCTATGAGCATGTGGTGTACGACTCCGAGGTCGAGCGCGACTTCGCCGACCAGCTCGAAAAGAACAACGCGATCAAGGTGTATGCCAAGCTCCCCGGCTGGTTCAAGGTGCCAACACCCTTGGGCACATACAACCCAGACTGGGCTGTGCTGGTCGAGCGCGATGGTCAGGAGCGGCTTTACTTCGTGGTCGAGACCAAGAGCAGTCTTTTCACTGAAGACCTGCGCGACCGCGAAGGTGGCAAGATCGAATGTGGCCGAGCGCACTTTACCGCGCTGGCCGTGGGCGAGAACCCGGCGATCTACGAGAAGTTCAAGGATGTGGACGGGTTGCTGACTTACGAGGCAAGGCGATAAGTATGGTAGGTCGGCCTGACTGGTCACTGTGCAGTGAGCTGCAAGAAGCGGGTTGACAGGTGGTGGCTCATCACTTATTCAAGCAGGAACAGCAGC
>Ga0163199_1002498_pt1 | contig 11257 bp, 11 predicted proteins | sample PL_2010_150m_FD_113537 | JGI IMG/M metagenome (GOLD analysis project Ga0163199, IMG submission 113537) | Freshwater microbial communities from Powell Lake, British Columbia, Canada to study Microbial Dark Matter (Phase II) - PL_2010_150m | ecosystem: Environmental > Aquatic > Freshwater > Lake ...
CGTTATGTGGAAAATGTCCTGAACAGCAGTAAATTCCTGCTCAATCTTATAAACGATATTCTTGATCTCTCCAAGGTGGAAGCCGGAAAGATCGAACTGATAATTGAGAGGGTATCAGTTCCTGTTGTCATAAGCGAAACATTGACCCTCCTGAAAGAAAGAGCCTCACAGAATAAAGTGGCGCTGGTAAAAGAACTTGATCATGAACTGGATTTTATCGAGGCAGATAAACAGAGAATGAAACAGATCTTGTTCAACCTCATTAACAACGCAATAAAATTCAGCAAAACTGAGGGAGGAACTGTCAAAGTGATTTCGAAAAAGGAGGGGGGTACTGCAGTAATATCAATCTCTGATACTGGCATCGGAATAAGGGAAGAAGACCTGGGGAAGCTCTTTAAGAAATTCGAACAGATCAACCCTGAGTTCACCCGGAAATACGGGGGGACCGGGCTCGGGCTTGCGATATCAAAGAAGCTGACTGAACTGCATGGAGGCACCATGATGGTGGAGAGCAGATACGGTGAAGGCAGCACCTTTACCTTTTACCTGCCTGTACATGCGAAAAATAAAGAGGTGATGACATGAAAAAGATTACAGGAGAACTTATTGTTCTCTTTATTACCGCAGTTCTGATATTTGTTAGCGCGTCTGTTCTCAGGATCGGAGATATTATCATGGGTCTGGATTCTAAATCTGAAATAGTTGCTGCTTTCATAGCGCTTGTGGCAGTAACTGGCGTTTTCTGGGCGCATAAGTGGAAAGACCTGAAAGAAGACTTCGCAGAGCACATAAGAAAAGAGGACGAACTGAAAAAATCAGAAGAAAAGTATCGGTCAATCGTGGAATCAACCGAGGATTCCATATATCTGGTGGACAGGGACTGTAATTACATTTTCATTAACTCAAAACATAGATCACGGCTGGGTATAGGGGATTACCACGGGTACAAATACGGGGACTGCCATTCGGCGCAGGAAACCAGGACTTTTTCTGAAAAGATCAACCGCGTGTTCGAGAAGGGAGAGCCTAAGGAGCATGAATACGAGCACGGAGGCAAATGGTTCCACCAGACTCTCAGTCCCGTCAGGGACCCGCGCACTGGAAAAATAACTGCTGTGATGGCTATACATGTAATCTCGACTGAGATAACAGCACGTAAGGAGGCAGAGAAAATAATTCTGGAAAATGAGCGCATGGCAAGTGCAGGCAAAGCTAAATCAGAGTTCATGGCGAACATGAGCCATGAACTGCGCACCCCGCTTAACTCCATCGTCGGGTTCTCTGAACTGCTGAAGCAGAACACAATGGGGGCGAATAAAGAAAAACTGGAGCACTATGCGGATAACATCCTTTTCAGCAGCAGACACTTGCTTGCCATAATCGAAGACATTCTGGACCTTTCAAATGTTGAAGCTGGAAAGATGCAGCTTTTTTTCGAGAAGACCTCTGTGCCAGAGACGGTGAACGACACCATCAGCCTGGTAAAAGACAATGCTGCTGATCGTAATGTTGTCATGAAAACAAGACTGGATGAAAATGTGGAGTTCATATTTACAGATCACAATAGGTTCAGGCAGATACTTTTCAACCTCCTGTCAAACGCTGTGAAGTTCAGCAAGGAGGAAGGGGGGACTGTTACTGTAACCTCCAAAATAGAAGGAGATACGGTAAAATTTTCGGTTTCTGACACGGGCATAGGGATAAAGGAAGAAGAAATGGGGCGGCTGTTCCAGACCTTTGATCAGCTTGATTCCGGGATCACCAAGAACTATGCGGGCACAGGGCTGGGACTTGCGGTCTCAAAGAAACTCGTGGAACTCATGGGGGGCAGGATAAGTGTAGAGAGCAAATACGGGGAGGGAAGCACGTTCACATTTACGTTACCTGTTGGTGTGCAAGTTAAGGTCGGTATGAAGGCAGGTGAATTCTTAGCCTCAGGATGATACAAAACGTATTTAACCATGAAAATATTATTATTATATTGGTTTATATGGAACGGGCGCGTAATGGCATAGTGCTTCTTAAGAAGGAGAATGTATAGATGAAAGAGAAACGGGTCAAAAAAATTCTGGTGGTTGATGATAATAAGAACGACAGAATGTTGCTCAGAGAGCTTCTCTCAACAAATAATTATGATGTTTCGGAGGCATGTAATGGCATCGAGGCTCTAAAGTATGTAAGAACTTCAAAACCCGAAATAATAATATCCGATATAATGATGCCAGAGATGGACGGATTTACGCTGCTTCGGGAACTTAAAAAGAATAGCTTCAGCATGGACATACCTTTCGTGTTCTATACGGCGAATTATGTAAGCGAAAAGGACAACGAACTTGCTTCAAAGCTCGGAGCATCGAGGTTCATTTTAAAGCCAGCAGAACTCAATGACCTGCTGGAAGAAATCGGATCCGTGATAAGTGAGTGCGAATCTGGATCAATAAAGGGTATGAAACCCCTGATAAGTAATGAGGAGGATTACCTCAAGCAGTACAGCGAACGCATCGTGAGGAAACTTGAGGAGAAAATAGTCCAGCTTGAGCAAGAGATCATTGAGCGCAGGTGGGCTTTTGAGGAACTGGCAAAAGCGCAGAATGAACTTGAAAATATCATGGAGTGTATCCCCGATATAATCTATGCCATTAACCTTGAAGGCAATCTTATAAGGTGGAACAACAGGCTGACAGAGGTCACTGGTCTTTTGGGAAATCAGATCATGGGAAGACCTGTTTTGAATTTCATTGTTGAAACTGACAGGGCGAAAATGGCTGAAGCGATTAGGGCATCCAAGGGACATGGTTGTGCAAGTGTGGATGCAGGTCTGATAGGTAAAGACGGGAAACCTATACCGTATCACTGGACAGGGGCTGCTTTAAAAGATGAGGCTGGCAAAATCATCGGGTTAACAGGTGTGGGAATAGATTTCACGGAGAGCAGGAAAGAGAAACTGCAACGACAGAAAAATAAATAAAGCATAAATATTATCTTCTTTTGAAGCCTTTATCCAAAACATGCCAAAGATCACGATAATAGGCGCGGGTGCTGTCGGTGCGACTGCGGCGCAAAGGATAGCGGAAAAAGAACTTGGCGATGTCGTCATGACTGATATCGTTGAAGGACTGCCACAGGGTAAAGCCCTTGACCTTGCCCAGGCAGGACCTCTTTGCGGGTACGACTCAAAAGTAACAGGGACGAACGATTATAAGGACATTGAAGGCTCTGACGTTGTCGTGGTCACGGCAGGGATAGCAAGAAAGCCAGGTATGACCCGCGAAGACCTGCTTAAGATAAACGGGAAAATAACCAGGGAGGTTTCGCAGAACATAGTGAAATATGCTCCTGATTCGATAGTTATCACTGTAACCAACCCACTTGATATTATGACGTATGTGGCTTTGAAGACCACAGGGTTTGAACCGAGGCGTGTTTTCGGTATGAGCGGCGTGCTTGATTCAGGAAGGTTCGCAACATTTATCTCTATGGAACTTGGATGCTCAGTGCGGGATATAAGCGCGATGGTGCTGGGGGGGCACGGCGACACAATGGTTCCTCTACCGCGATTTACAACGGTATCGGGTATTCCTATAACAGAGTTGATGTCAAAAGATACTATCCAGCGCCTTGTTGAAAGGACTGTGAACGGCGGGGCTGAGATCGTCAATCTTCTCAAGACGGGAAGCGCCTTCAACGCGCCTTCTGCAGCGGTTACAAACATGGTCGAGGCTGTGCTGAAGGATACGAAACGGGTAATGCCTGTGTGCGCCTACCTGAACGGCGAGTACGGGAAGAAGGATGTTTATCTTGGCGTGCCTGTGAAGCTGGGAAGGAAAGGGGTGGAAGAGATCATTGAACTGGAGCTTACTGCTGGGGAGAAGAAATCGCTTGACAGGTCTGCTGAGGCTGTGAGGTCGGGGATAGCGTCTTTGAAGGCATTGGAATAAAAGCAATGCATAAATACTATTAAATCACTATAAGTTTATATGGCTGAAACGACAACATTGACGCTCAAATTCAAAGGTGTAGAAGCCTCTCTCCTCAAACAGATGGTAGAACTTGGGTTATTCAATACAAAGTCAGAAGCGATAAGGGCGGCTCTGATAAAATATGCCATAGACCTGAACCTGCTTGACAGAAAAACGATCTGGCGGGAGATACAGAATCATAAAAAGAGAAAAGTCAGCCCTGAACAGCTTGCACTGGATATTCAGGGTATACGAAATGAAGTATAGGGTGTTTCTGGATACGAACGTTTTCATTTATTCCTATGAATTCCAGGACTCAAATTCAGGTAAGATCATAGAACTGCTCAATGATGAACATATAGAGGCGGTAATATCAGAACGAGTGGTCAAGGAGGTCTATCGCTATTTCAGGAAATATCACGGTAAAGACCTTGCAGATACTTTCAGGAAATACCTTTATGAATCATGCAGGATCGTACTCGCCAGGGATGTTAAGGATGCCATGAACAGATACAGGGGACAGATAAAAGAAAAAGACCTGGAGCAACTGGCTGTCGTGAGGGAATTCGGGATAAAATACCTTATAGCTCTGGACAGGGATTTTGACGGAAAGGAGGAATACAGGACGCCAAAGGAGTTTGTAAAGTTATTATGCGGGAAGACAAAAGAGAGCGAATATTAGCCTATTCTAAATTAGTCTAATACAGATTAGTTAAATTTTAATAACATCCCATCCAACCATAATAATGTCCTTGGTTTACAGGAAGAAGACTTGAGAGAAAATAAATGGACTTCGGGGATAAGATATAATGAAAATCAATTATCCTGAGATCGGAGTGTGCGGGCTGTCATGCAGTCTCTGCCCTATGTATCATATTGCGGGTGAAAGCAGATGCGGTGGATGCAAGACTGAAGGCAGAATGGCAGTAGGGTGTCCTTTTATCACCTGCGCGGTTAAGAGAAAAGGAATAGAGTTCTGCTGGGATTGCGAAGAGAATACAACCTGTGAGAAGTGGAAGAAGCACAGGGAATCAGGCAAACAGCATGACTCATTCAAATCCTATCAAAAGCTTGAGGATGATATTTCATTTATCCAGAAGAACGGGGTTGATGCGTTTGAAAAGTCGCAAAGGCTCAGGGAGAATTTATTAAAGGAGATGTTGCGGGAATTCAACGAGGGGCGCTCAAAGAGTTATTATTGCATATCTGCAACCGTTCTGGAAATTGATGATTTTGAAATGGCGCTGGATGAAGCAAAGAAGAATTCTGTCGGGCTGGATATCAAAGGTAAATCAAGGAAGCTCCATTCAATACTGGATGGAATTGCCGGGAAGAAGAAATATCAGTTAAAGCTGAGAAAATAAGGAGGAACGAGATATGAAGAAATTGGGGTATTGCGGATTGAACTGTGAAGACTGTCCCGTCTTCGTTGCCACAGCAAATAACGACAACGGATTGAGGCAAAAAACCGCCAGAGACTGGTCTAAACTCTACGCCGCTCAGTTAAGCGAGTATCTAGGAAAGAATAGTCTTTCGCCTGGAGATATGAACTGCAGAGGATGTCAGTCGGAGAGTGGTCTTTTCATAGGATGCATGAACTGCCCGATCAGAAAGTGCAGCCGAGAAAAGGAATTTGCGACCTGCGCGGGCTGTAATGAATATGAAACATGCGGGATGCTGAATGGCTTTTTTAGCATTCACCAGAATGCAAAGGACAACCTTGATAGAATACGAATGAGTGGATGAAATGGTCAATGAAATCCAGGAAAAAATCCTGAAAGAGAAGCTCCTTGAGGATATCCATAAGCGTGCAAAAACAATTCAAATATAAATTCATCTTGAATCCCACCCGCGTAACTTATTTCATCCAGCACCGCATCTATCACTAAAATCTATGACCACAGAATGCTCTGCCTGTAAAGGAACAGGCTCTATTATACTCAGCCAGAAGGAATGCCCTGACTGCAAAGGCTCTGGAAAACCAAAGACCATAAGCCTGGATCAACTCACTGAAAAAGACCTTGGCAAGCTCATGGGCGGAGGCATGAAATGCCCTAAGTGCGGCGGCACAGGAAAGATATCCGAAACAGAGCCGTGCAAGACCTGCGAAGGCAGGGGTAAGTTCTTCACCTGCACAGTTTGTGCAAAGCCCATCACAAAAGGAGAATTCTGCGAGACATGCGCAAAAAAGCCTCTTGTGCACGTTCTTGGCGCAGAGTGCGATACACGCGAGCTTGATGTCGGAAAAACATACGAGGGAAAGGTGCAAGGACATGCCAACTTCGGTGTGTTCGTTGATATCAATCCACAGCTTCGGGGTCTCATTCATGCAAGCAACCTCAATTTCAGCCCTGAGGTGGGGGATAAAATATTCGTGGAAGTAAAGAACATAGCCCCTAACGGGAACATAGAACTGCTCCCGAAGAGTCTCAAAGAATTCCAGATAGTCGAGGTCGAAAAACAGCTTCCCCGCCGCAAGACCACGGAACTCTCAAAATATATAGGAAAACTTTCTCATATCTCAGGCGAAGTCATCCAGATAAAGCAGACCGGTGGTCCAACCATTTTCACGATATCTGATGAGGATGGCACAGTTCAGTGCGCCGCATTTGAAAAAGCAGGCGAGCGCGCTTATCCAGAGATCAGATCAGAGACCATCGTAAAGGTGATCGGAGAGCCTGCAATGAGAAACGGCTCCATGCAAGTCGAGATCCGCGCCATGAAACAGCTCTGGGGAGGAGACGCTACAGGGATCAAAGAGAATATCGAAAAAGCAATAGATACACGCTCAGAACCTCATGAGATCCAATTCCTTGTTAATAGCGAAGTACTTGAAAAGCTTCGACCAAAAATGCGAAACGCTGCCAAGCTCATAAGAAAAGCTGTTTTTAAGTCCAGACCTATTATAATAAGACATCATGCAGACGCTGACGGCATCACATCTGCCGTAGCCATAGAGCGCGCCCTCATTCCGCTTATTCGCGAAGTTGGAGGCTCTGAGGCTGACCGGCATTTCTACAGGCGCGCGCCCTCTAAGGCGCCTTTTTATGAGATCGAGGATGTGACCAAAGACATAACTTTTGCGCTTGAAGACCAGGAGAGATTCGCACAGAGGATGCCGCTTGTGGTACTGATGGACAATGGCGCCACAGAAGAGGATATGCCTGCCATGAAACAGGCGGCAATTTACGGTATTGATATCATGGTCATTGACCACCATCATCCCGACGGCACTATAGATTCGATGGTTCTGGAGCATGTAAATCCTGCTTATGCTGGAGGGGATTTCGGGATAACCACAGGCATGATCGGGACTGAGATCGCACGAATGATCAACCCTGATGTTACAGAAGAGATCAAGCATCTACCTGCGGTCTCAGCAGTCGGGGACAGGTCAGCCGCGCCTGAAGCCGGGCTCTATAAGGCGCTTGTTTCAGACAAATATCAAATTGATGATCTTAAGAATATGGCTCTTGCTGTTGATTACGAGGCATTCTGGCAAAGGTTCAACGATGGGCGCGGTATGATGAACGACATACTTAACCTTGGCTCAAATGTCAGGCACCAGCAGATCGTAAAATTATTGTGCGAGCAGGCAAACGCTGCTATTACAAATCAGCTTAATGCGTCCATGCCCAATGTAAAAACGCAGAAACTACCTAACGGGACTATGATGAACGTGATAGATGTGGAAAATTTCGCGCACAAATTCACTTTTCCTCCCCCGGGCAAGACAAGCGGAGAGATACATGACCTTCTGTGTAAGAAATACGATGGTCAGCCAGTTGTTACTATTGGATATGGTCCTGATTTCGCAGTTCTGCGCTCAAAGGGAGTGAAGATGAACATCCCACAGATAGTGAAGGAACTGCACAGCGAAATAAAGGGCGCTGGCGTGAGCGGAGGCGGGCATCTTGTGGTAGGGAGCATCAAGTTCGTGGAGGGCATGAGAAAAGATGTGTTAGCAAAGCTGGCTGAGAAGATAGGAGCGGCAGGGGTACAGTGAACCTATTGGGGGAATAATGACTCCGTCGTATATTAAACCGCATGAAAAAAAAAATAACAACGAACTCGTACGAACTCCATACGAACTGACGCTTCCTGAGTTCGTTTCAGTTCGTTTTAGTTCGTTGTTTTTTTCATGTTCATTTATGAAAAGGGCGGTGGATGCAACATAATGATTATTAATCAAACATGCGTCGGCTGCGGTCAGTGTGCCGCATACTGTCCTTATGATGCAATAGTCATATTCGGGCGCGCATCCATGAATGAGAAATGTGTGGAGTGTGGCATCTGCGTGGATTATTGTCCCACATGTGCCATTTCGGAGGAGAAATGAAAACAGTCATAATAGGCGCGGGTCTGGGGGGGCTGCTTGCGGGAGCGAAACTTTCAAAAGCAGGACACGAAGTCGAGGTCTTCGAGCGCCTCCCGTTCATCGGCGGCAGGTTCGCAAATCTTGACTACAAAGGTTTTAAACTGAGCACTGGCGCGCTTCACATGATCCCACACGGCTCACGGGGACCGCTTGCGCAATTGCTGCGTGAGGTAGGTGCGAAGGTCAACATAATTGATTCAGATCCCATGGCGATAATAAGGAAAGACAATGGGGAAAATATAGAATTCCATGATTTCAGGAATGAGCTATCGATCACAAAACGGATCAAGCTAGGGACAATACTTGCTTACTCGCTAAAATTCAAACCTAAAAGAGATATCTCATTCAGGGACTGGATACTGAAATACTTTGACGATGAATTCCTTCTTAAGCTTGCGGATTCCTTCTGCGGCTGGTCTTTGAGCCTTAGGGCAAAAGACGTACCTGCCAGGGAGATGCTTGAAATAATAGACAACATGTACCTCTATAAGGGCTCAGGAGTTCCCCAGGGCGGCTGCGGCGCTGTGACTTGCGCGCTTGCAGATGCAATAAGATCTGGAGGTGGAAAGATACACACCAGTTCCTGCGTTGATAAGATAATTATTGAAGGCAACAGGGCAAAAGGTGTCAGAGTGAACGGAAAAACTGTTGATTCCGACCTTGTTATCAGTGACATAGGACATCAGGGGACTGCCAGGATGTACGAATGCAAGGATGAAGAGTATCTTAAGAGAATAAACAGTGTCGTGCCCTCCAGAGGGATCAAGATATGCCTTGGAGCCAACGAACCTCTAATAGGCCACAGCGGGGTTTATTTCACTCCATATGCAGAGAGGATAAACGGCATCAATGAAGTGACTCAAGCTGACCCATCACTTGCGCCTCAGGGAAAGCATCTTGTGATGTCGCACCAGGCAGTACTTTCCGACAACCTGGAAGATGAGATAAACCTGGGGCTTTCTGACCTTAAGATGTTATTCCCTGAAAATAAATACGAGGTGCTTATGGTGCAATCCTATTCAGGCGGGTGGCCTGTGAACAGGGCTTCGTCAGGAACAGATATCGACAACATGACGCCAGTTAACGATCTTTACATCGTAGGGGATGGCGCCAAGGGTAAGGGCGGGATAGAGGTAGAGGGTGTGGCTCTGGGAGTTATGAACGTGATGAGGGAACTTGGGTAAGATAAAATAAAAAATGCAAAGTTATAAGTAATGATTAAACATCGTTAATATTCCTAAAACATGATCGAATACTCAAGAAATACCCTGATGCAGTTCATTAATCCAAAACCGCAGGATATCGAGATATGCGATGTTACGTTAAGGGACGGAGAGCAGACGCCTGGCGTAGTCTTCACAAGGGAAGAAAAGATCGCCATAGCGGAAAAACTCGACAGCATTGGCGTGGATGTAATAGAAGCAGGCTTTCCTGTAGTGTCAAAGGGCGAGGAAGCCATAGTGAAAGAGATAGCACACATGGGGCTTAACGCAAGGGTATGCTGCCTGGCGCGATCAGTCGCAAGGGATATAGATGTGGCGCTGCGTTGCGATGTGGACTTCGTGAGCATTTTTATCGCTACATCAGACCTTCACCTAAAATATAAATACCATAAGACTTTCGAAGAGGCGGAATCATGTGCTCTTGACGTGCTTGACTATGCAAAAGACCATGGTCTGACCGTGAGATTTGCCGCAGAGGATGCCACGCGAACTGATATCAATGTCTTGAAATCCATTTTCAGGGCGGCAGAGGAACACGGTGCTGACTATGTCAGCATAGCCGACACAGTGGGAATACTGAACCCCAGCACTGCGTCATATATTGTAAAAGAGATCAAGAAAGCAGTGAAAACAAAGGTATGCATCCATTGCCACAATGATCTTGGCATGGCAGTTGCTAACACACTTAGCGGGGCTGAAGCCGGAGCCTTCCAGCTTCATACAACCGTTAATGGGATTGGCGAAAGATGCGGGAATGCCTCGCTTGAAGAACTTCTGGTGAGCCTGCGGGTCCAATATGGCATTGATAGGTACGATGTCAGCAAGCTTATGGAGATATCAAAACTCGTTGAGCAATATTCTGAGATCCCGATCCATCCGACAAAGCCTGTAGTGGGTGCAAATGCTTTTGCACACGAATCAGGGATACATGTTGCAGCAGTTCTTGAGAACCCGATGACGTATGAACTGTTCGCACCTGAGATGGTAGGGGGAAAGCGGGAGATCATCATTGGCAAGCATACTGGTAGTAAGGCTCTTAAGGGTGTTATTGAGAAGATGGGGTATAATCTAACGCACGACCAGATGTGCACTCTCCTTGATAAAGTCAAAAAATGTGGTGAAGCTAAGAAAAAGGTCACATGCGGCAGGCTGACAGAGTTCATTCGAGAACTGGAATAAGAGCATGAAAAACCGAAAAATGCAGATTTTGCTCATAAAAACGTTTAAGTATCTTTAATGCAAGTTAGGTCAGAATTACAATAGAAAGTATGATTATTAACTCAGGAGCATATGAATGGCAGATTTTAGAATAGTAGTTTCGGATAGCAAGACCGCACAGGCATATCAGGTGACAGTTACAGGTGCAGCAGCCAATAAGATCATAGGAAAGAACATCGGAGAGACCATTAGCGGGGACCTGGCAGGATTGTCAGGATATACACTTAAGCTTACAGGCGGTACTGATAAGGACGGTTTCCCTATTAGACCCGATCTACCCGGCCCGGCACGAAGAAAGATCCTTGTGGCTGGCGGAGTAGGTTTTCACCCGACCCATGATGGCGAAAGAAGACGCAAATCAATGCGTGGACATGAGATCTCATCCGAAGTCACACAGATAAACACAGTTATCGTAGAATATGGGCAGAAACCTCTTGCTGAGATATTCCCCAAGAAAGAGTTGAAGGAAGGGGAAG
>Ga0163199_1002499_pt1 | contig 11252 bp, 6 predicted proteins | sample PL_2010_150m_FD_113537 | JGI IMG/M metagenome (GOLD analysis project Ga0163199, IMG submission 113537) | Freshwater microbial communities from Powell Lake, British Columbia, Canada to study Microbial Dark Matter (Phase II) - PL_2010_150m | ecosystem: Environmental > Aquatic > Freshwater > Lake ...
ATCACCCAACGCAAGCAACAGTTCTCAATCCACGGAAGGGAAAAATCTGGAATCCTCCTCAATTTCAGTCTATCCAAATCCTTGTATTAATAGATTAAATATCAGGATATTATTGAAAAATTCCATTGATGTTCATGTTGATTTTTTCGCTGAAGGAGGAGGAAAAATCGCCGAACGGGAATTTGATGATTGCCAAATCGGATGGAATACCTTGCAGATCAACGATCCCGGTGATTGGCTTTGTCCGGGTTATTATTTTCTGCGAATTACTACCGGTCAACAAATTAGCTATAGAAACTTTCTGCTGATAAAATAAAAAAGCCGGCTAAAGCCGGCTTTACGATAAGAAAATGCGGTTAAACCGGATGTATGGCTTCAACAGGACATACATCAGCGCAGGCACCACAATCAGTGCACTCATCCGGATTAATTTTATAAATATCGCCTTCGGAGATAGCTTCAACCGGACATTCATCAATGCAGGTTCCGCAAGCGGTGCAGTCATCATTAATTATGTAAGCCATTTTAAATTTTTTTTTGAATTAGTCCCGCAAAGGTAAGGGATTTTTAAAAATAAACAATCTTCAAGCATTTTTGTAACCTATCTATGATGTAAAAAATAACACGAACCCTATGAATATGTGTTAATATTTTGGTATTTTGAAGGACAGATTTTTCCACTACTAAACAACAGATTATGAGCTTTCTTCAATTTGATAAAACTCAGCTGATAAACCTCGAGTACAGCTTATCTAAAGAGATTCTACTTGCCAATCCTTCAGGTGCTTATGCCAGTTCAACAATAATTGGCTGTAATACAAGAAAATATCATGGATTATTGATTGCACCCATCACCGATCCGGATGGAAGCAGGCATGTAATATTATCATCACTCGACGAAACCGTAATCCAGCATGATCAGGAATTTAACCTTGGAATCCACAAGTATCCGGGCGAGTACTATCCAAAAGGGCATAAATATGCGAGATGGTTTGAAATGGATCCTGTCTGGAAAATGATTTACAGGGTGGGGGGGCTTGTTCTGGTAAAAGAAATTTTGCTTGATGAAAAGGAACCTCGCCTGCTGGTTAGATATACTCTTCAGGAAGCTCATTGTCCAACCGTATTGAGGATCAAGCCATTCCTTGCTTTCCGCAACATTCATGCGCTGAGTAAAGCAAACCTGGATGTGAATAAGCAGGTAATGCAATGCCGGAATGGTGTTTTCCTGAGGCTGTACCATGATTATCCGGGGCTTTACCTGCAAACCTCTAAAGTCATTGAGTTCATCGCGGCGCCCGATTGGTATCACAACAATGAATACCTGAAAGAACAAAGTAGGGGTTATCCATACCAGGAGGACCTCTTTGTGCCAGGATATTTTGAAACCTCGATCAAAACAGGCGAAAGTATAGTTATGGCTGCTGGTTTTGAAGAACAGGCACCCGGAAGATTAAAGAAACGGTTTTTAAACCAACTTGAGAAAATCCCCCTGCGCCATACTTTTGAGGAGGTATTAGTTCAGACAGCGAAATCATTTATTATTGAAGTAAAAGGAATGCCTGAAATTGTTTCGGGATATCATTGGTTTGGTGCCTGGGGAAGAAATTGCTGGATCGCCCTGCCGGGATTAACCCTGGCAACGGACCAACCTGACCTTTTTGATAGTTTAGCCAAATCGATGGTCAGAATGCTTAAAAACGGTCTTTTCCCAAACCACTCGCCCGACCGCAACCATCCGGTATACCGAAGCGTGGACGGTTCTTTATGGATGATCTGGGCTTTTCAGCAATTTGCCGCTTATCTGAATAACGACAGCCGGATATGGAAATCATTCGGACCTTCAATAAAGCAGGTATTATATGCTTACCGTGATGGTGTAAACCCGGGAATTCAAATGCAGGATGACGGTTTACTGTCAGCATATATCCCCAATCAGGCATTGACCTGGATGAGTGCATACCTTATTGGGGTACCGGTAACTCAAAGGCCCGGATTAACAGTTGAGGTTAATGCTTTGTGGTATAATGCGATCTGTTTTGCCTTACAGGCAGCTTCTGAGGCTGGTGATACTCAGTTTGTCGATGAATGGAAAGATCTGCCCGGACGAATCGAACAGAAATTTCAGGAGACTTTTTGGAGTGATGAGGAACAATATCTTGCTGATTATGTTTTTGAAGGTCAGGCAAACTGGGATGTGAGGCCAAACCAGGTACTTGCTGTCTCCATGCCATTCTCACCTCTCCAGGATGAACAAAAACGTGCAGTGCTCGAGAAAGTGCAGTCTGAACTATTGACTCCCAAGGGTTTGCGGACTTTATCGCCCGGGCACGCGGATTATAAAACAAGTTATGAGGGTGATCATGCTACCCGCGATTTAGCCTATCATCAGGGAACCGTGAGGCCATGGCTTTTGGGCCATTTTGCCAATGCGTGGCTGAGTTTATACGGCCAGACGGGTAAGCATTTCATCAGTGCCCTCGTTCACAATTTTGAGGAGGATATGTTCGAGCACGGATTAGGAACCATTTCCGAAGTGTATGATGGCAATCCGCCACATACTCCCAGCGGGGCAATTTCATCTGCTGCCAGTGTAGCCGAAATTCTGAGAATTATGAATATGCTGAAGAAAATCTGAAACCTATGCGTGTATTAATGTTTGGATGGGAATTTCCTCCCCATATCAGCGGAGGTTTAGGGACGGCCTGTTACGGGATGACGCGTGGTCTGGCTTATAGAGATGTTGAAGTTATTTTTGTGGTTCCAAAATCATACGGAGATGAAGATCAATCGTCTGTTAAACTTATTGGAGCCTCACAGGTTCCGATCAAAAGGCGGACCTATGTTTTTACTCCGGGAAAATCCGGCGAAACAGAATTAGTGAGCAGTAATCTATCTCTTGAAATGACTTATATCGAGGTGGGCTCAAAACTCCTTCCTTATCTTTCGCCTGAAGAATTTCAAAGGTATACACATGAACATTTGCAGAAAAATGAGTTAACCATTCAGGAGATCGACCAAAGTGAAATTGCCGGATCTGCGGTTTTAGCAGAAGTAGTCGGGACCCTGGATTTTACAGGTAAATACGGACCGGACCTGATACAGGAAGTATCGAATTATGCTCTGGTGTCATCCGAAATCGCTCATGAACAAAGTTTCGATATTATACACGCACATGACTGGCTTACTTATCCTGCAGGAATTGCGGCTAAACGGATGTCCGGGAAGCCATTGGTTGTCCATGTTCATGCAACTGAATTTGATCGTACCGGTGAGAATTACAATACTGTTGTCTATGATATCGAAAAATCAGGTATGGAGCAGGCTGACCTGGTGATAACCGTCAGTAACTTAACCAGGAATACCGTTATCAATCGGTATGGAATCAATCCTGATAAAGTGGTTACAGTCTATAATGCAGTTGAACCCGGAACGGAAAATAGCGTCGAAACCATTACCAAAACAGTTGATGAAAAAGTAGTTACTTTTTTGGGCCGGATTACCTATCAGAAGGGTCCGGAATATTTTATGGAAGCCGCTAATAAAGTATTGAAATGTTCAAACAATGTAAGATTTGTTATGGCTGGCAGCGGCGACTTGCTCAGGAAAATGATCAGGTATGCTGCACGATTGGGAATCACGGAAAAATTCCATTTTACTGATTTTCTAAAGGGACAGGATGTCGATAACATGTTCGCAATAAGTGATGTATACGTTATGCCATCTGTTTCCGAACCATTCGGAATCAGCCCGTTGGAAGCCATGAGGTCAAATGTTCCGGTCATCATTTCGAAACAGTCCGGTGTTTCAGAGATTTTAAAGAATGCCATTAAAATTGACTTTTGGGATGTGGATGCAATGGCTGATGCCATCTATGGTCTGATTACCTATGAGTCACTTTCATTAATGTTTCGTCAGTACGGCCGGGATGAAGTGAACAACCTTAGATGGGAGAATGCGGCTCTTCAGATTAAAAACCAATATATGAACCTGTTATATCCAAGCAACTCACCGTTATGAAAAATATTTGCCTCTACTTCCAGGTCCATCAGCCATTCCGGCTGAAACGTTACCGGTTTTTCGATGTAGGTAAGGATCACTATTATTATGATGATTACCTGAATAAACACATCCTCAAAAAGGTTGCCAACAGGTGTTATCTCCCTACTAACGAATTGTTATATAGCCTTCTGACTGAATTTAACGGACAATTCAAAGTATCTTTCAGTTTAACCGGCATTTTTCTCGATCAATTGGAATTGTATGCCCCGGAAGTCATAGAAAGTTTTAAAAAACTGGCTGGCACCGGACATGTCGAATTCCTGTCGGAAACATATTCCCATTCATTAGCTTCTCTTGGAAGCCCTGAGGAATTTGTCGCTCAGGTGAATCTGCATAAAAGGAAGATCGAATCATTATTTGGATTGACTCCGGTGGTGTTTCGGAATACGGAATTGATTTACTCTGATTCTATAGGAGAACAGGTTTCGAAAATGGGTTATAAAGCCATGCTGACCGAAGGTGCTAAACATGTTCTGGGATGGAAAAGTTCTAATTTTCTGTACCATAATGTTATTGATCCACGGCTAAAGGTGCTTTTACGAAATTATAAGCTGAGTGATGACATCGCCTGGCGCTTTTCAAACCATTCCTGGTCGGAATGGCCATTGAAATCAGAAACTTATCATCATTGGCTGAAAGGCACTCCTGCAAATGAAGATTTCGTGAATCTTTTTATGGATTATGAAACTTTTGGAGAACATCAACCTGTTGAATCAGGCATTCACCAGTTTTTAGAAAACCTGGTCCGCCTCATCATAAAAGATCCGATAACCGGATTTGCCCTGCCCAGCGAAATCGCTGATTCACACCAGTCTGTTGGGCCGCTATCTGTTCCCTATCCCAGTTCATGGGCCGATGAAGAGAGAGACCTTTCAGCCTGGCTTGGAAATGAGATGCAAAAAGAGGCCTTTAAAAAGCTCAATTCGCTTCGAAATCTGGTTATGCAGGCTAATGATCCTGATCTTTCAAGAGATTGGAGGTACCTCCAGGCAAGCGATCACTTCTATTATATGTCAACTAAGTTTTTTACAGACCAATCGGTGCACAATTACTTTAATCCTTATAACAGTCCGTACGATGCCTTCATCAATTATATGAATATCCTCTCTGATTTCATCATCCGGTTGGAGAAAAAAGCGAAGAGGATCGTTTATAAAGGTATACCGATTGAAGAACTTTCCGGAGACTCCCTCAACGACGCAATTGCTGAGTATGAAGGGATTTTAAAGGTGCTGCGGCAGAAAAAAGGTGTGGTAAAGAAAGTTGCCGGGAGTAAGCCAATTGTCTTGTCAACCCCGACTGCTCCGAAAAGCAAAACCCTTAAAAAGGAAAAAAATTAGTTAATTCGCCCAATTTATTTTTTCATTTATCACTTATGACGGAGAACGGGAATCAGAACAGTCCGGAGGTACTTTTTGAAGTTAGCTGGGAGGTTTGCAACAAAGTTGGGGGGATTTATACGGTTCTAACTTCCAAATGTGAGGAGTTATTGAAACGTTTTGGTGAACATTACCTTTTTATCGGTCCTGATATATGGCGTGAAGATCACGATAATCCGGATTTTATTGAAGATAATACGCTGTTTCTTGGATGGAAGGAGCACGCATTCGCTGCCGGACTGAGATTCAGAACCGGCCGGTGGAACATCCCTGGAAAGCCCCAGGTGATCATGATTGATTTTACCCCATTGATTGCAAAAAAAGACGAAATTTTCAGTAAAGCCTGGGAGGATTACCGGCTCGACTCGATATCGGGTGGCTGGGATTATATTGAAGCCTCTCTTTTCGGTTATGCTGCAGGCATGCTGATCAAGAGCTTTGCTGAATATTACCGGTTTCATCAGGTAATTGCCCAATTCCATGAGTGGATGACCGCGATGGGGATACTGTATATTGAGAAACAATCTCCCTATATCGGTACAGTTTTCACTACCCATGCCACAACAGTCGGACGCTCAATAGCAGGTAATGGACTTCCACTTTATGAAAATCTTTCGGAGTATTCGGGAGATGAGACGGCCGCCCGCTTAAATGTAACGGCAAAACATTCTCTCGAGAAACTTGCCGCAATTAATTGTGATCAGTTTACCACTGTCAGCGAAATAACTGCAGAAGAATGTACCCAACTGATCGGGAGAAGGCCGGACATAATAACACCCAATGGATTTAATCCGGATCTGGTACCTGACACTGAAACGTTGAAGGATCAAAGACTGGTGGTCAGACAGGCCATCCGCAAAATTGCACAGGCCATTTTCGGGTATGAAATTTCCGAAGATTTTCTGGCCATTGGAACCAGTGGCCGATATGAATTCAGAAACAAAGGGATAGATGTTTTTATCAAATCCCTGGCCCGGCTAAATGAAGAAAAAGACCTGACAAAAGAGATTATTGCCCTGATACTCATCCCTGCCAATAACTATGGCCCGCGTCGCAGCGTTGGCCAGCGCCTCAATGGCGAGTTGATCGAAATCAGCGGGAGTATGCATTTGACACATAATCTGCATGATGTTGATTCAGACCCAATTATTCGGTTGCTCAACGAAACAGGCCTCGACAACGACCAGAAAAAGAAAGTAAAGGTCATCTTTATTCCGTGCTATCTCGATGGGCAGGATGGAATTGTTAATCTAACGTACTATCAGATTCTTGCCGGATTGGACTATACCGTATTCCCATCCTATTATGAACCCTGGGGATATACCCCTTTGGAAAGCATTGCTTTTGGTGTACCAACCCTTACAACCGATCAAGCCGGTTTTGGCTTATGGATGTCGGCATTTAAAACCGAAAAGCTAAATCTGCCGGTAGCGGTTGCTCCCCGAAAAGGAAAATCCGATGATTCCCTGATTGAATGGATACTGGAAGCAATATTGAGTTTTTCTCAACTATCAGAAAACCAAAGAAAAGAAAACTTCGATCTTTCGATTCTGCTGTCAAAAAAGGCTTTGTGGGAAAATCTGGTGAGTTTCTATTACCTTGCTTATTCTTATGCTTTATCTGAAGTCGTTTTTGAAGACCGGCCTGAGCCGGAATTTGCGGAAGAAACATATGCTCCGGTTACAGTGGATGTTCTGGAAGCCAATGAGCCGTTATGGAAACGGGTACTCGTTGAATCGTTGTTCCCCGAAAAACTCGGAGGGCTTGAAGAAATATCAAAAAACCTTTGGTGGACCTGGAATTATGAAGCCGAAAACCTGTTCCGGTCCATTGATCCTGTTATTTGGGAACTGGTAGAGCATAATCCGATTACCCTGATGCGGCAAATTCCGTTGAATCGTCTTATGGAACTTGAACAGGACGAGAATTTTAACCGCTCATACAAAGAGGTTTATGCAAAATTTCAGGACTACTTAAAACAAGTCAACCCAAGTCCTGGCCCGATGATCGCTTATTTCAGCATGGAGTTCGGTTTTCATGCCAGTTTGAAAATATATTCAGGTGGTCTGGGAATTCTTGCCGGCGACTACTTAAAAGAGGCCAGTGACAGAAATGTTCCCATCATCGGATTTGGGCTTCTTTACCGATACGGCTATTTCCGTCAGGTTTTAACTATCAATGGAGATCAGGTATCTGAAGATGTGATGGAGCAGTTTTCTGATCTTCCTGTTGAGCCGGTTTTTGATGAAGAGGGTCAATGGTTCCAGATCCCCATAGGTTTACCGGGGCGTTTAATTCACGTAAGATTGTGGAAAGCAATGGTAGGCAGAATAAACCTCTATTTATTGGATACCGATTTTGATGCGAATCAGCCTGCCGACCGCACCATAACCTATCATCTTTATGGCGGAGATGAGGAGAACCGCCTGAAACAAGAGATGGTCCTTGGTTTGGGTGGCATACGAATGCTTAACAAACTCGGGATTTCACCGAATGTTTACCATTGTAATGAGGGCCATGCTGCATTTATAGGAATTGAGCGCATTAGCAGACTGATGGATATCAAGAAATTCACTTTCGATGAATCTCTTGAAGTGGTCAGGGGATCAACTCTTTTTACTACGCATACTCCTGTACCGGCCGGCCATGATACATTCAACGAGAATATGATCCGAACTTATATGGGGAAATATTCGGAACGTTTTAGTATTTCATGGGAGGATTTTATAGGTTTGGGCAGGATTGAAAAGGGAAATTCCCTGGAACGATTCTCCATGTCGTATCTCGCAGCCCGGTTATCGCAGGAAATTAATGCCGTTAGTAACCTTCACGGAATCGTTACCCGCAAGATGTTTGAGAAGGTTTGGAAAGGTTACTTTGCTGATGAGCTACATGTCGGATTTGTAACCAACGGCGTCCATTACCAGACGTGGGCTGCTGAAGCCTGGCAAAAGTTATATCTTGAGGTATTTGGTGAAAAATTTCTGGATAACCAGTCTACCATCACCTTTTGGTCCAAAATACATACGGTTCCCGATGAACGGATATGGACCATCAGGCAAAACTTGCGAAAAATCCTGATTGACTACATTCGATACAGACTTGAAAAGGTATCGATTAAACGTCACGAGCCTCCCAAGCAAATAATAGAAATTCAGCAAAGGTTAAATGAAAAATCCCTGACGATTGGTTTTGCCCGAAGGTTTGCCACTTATAAGAGGGCACATTTAATATTCCAGGATCTTGATCGGCTCAATCAGATTGTCAATAATCCGGAATGCCCGGTTCAGTTTATTTTTGCCGGTAAAGCGCATCCGAGAGACAAGGCTGGCCAGGATCTGATCAAATACATTGTGGAGATCTCACGTCGGCCTGAATTCAGGGGCCGGATCGTATTTCTGGAAAACTATGACATGACAGTAGCCCGAAAACTGGTACAGGGCGTTGATATCTGGTTAAATACGCCAACCCGGCCACTCGAAGCATCCGGAACCAGTGGAATGAAAGCCACCATGAACGGGGTCATGAATTTTAGTGTTCTCGATGGCTGGTGGTGCGAAGGATACCGGCCGAATGCCGGTTGGGCTTTACCAGAAGAGCGTGTATACGATGATCAGAATTTCCAGGATGAACTCGATGCTGCTACTATCTATGACTTGCTGGAAGATGAAATCGTTCCGCTCTTTTATAAGGTCAATGAACATGGAGTTCCTGAAGATTGGATTAAACATATCAAAAATACAATTGCCCAGATTGCGCCCATGTTCACCACCCGCAGGATGATTGATGATTATTACGACCGGTTCTATAAGATACTCGGAAACCGATCGAGCGACATGAGGGCAAATAATTATCACTTAGCCAGGGAAATAACCCGCTGGAAAAAAAAGGTTGCCCGATGGTGGGATAAAATCGAAATCCCGGAGGTCAATTACTCAAAGGATCTGTCAAAGCCATTGCGGATGGGTGAAGAATATACAGCCGAAGTGGTGCTGAAATTGAACGGTTTATCCGCTGACGACATTGGTGTGGAGCTTGTGGTGGTTTCAGTTTTACCAGATGGTAAGCACGATTTCGTTTTTAGACAGGAGTTTGCCAAGGTAGAAAAGCTGAATGGCCATACCCGTTATCGGATAGGAACAATTCCTACGCAACCCGGTATTTTCAATTATGGCATCCGCGTATTTCCGAAAAGTGGGCTTGTACCACATCGGCAGGATTTCAGCTTAGTGAGGTGGATATAAACACATTAGCCAGTTCTGAAAAAAATACTATCAGGTTAGTCAATTAATTTCTTTTGTAATACAAAAGGCCCCGAACAATCACGGGGCCTTACTGAGAACTTCAGTACCGGAATAGTGCCGGCGATTTTTTAAATTAGGAGAATTTAGTTTTTCCCAGGATCACAACAATAAGATTCTTCAACCTTGCTGTCTTTTGAGATAATCAGTCTTGTTTGGATTTCTATTCGCCGGATCTGGTCAAAATCGTAATAGCCCATTCCTTTCGGATTATTCACTGCAGGATACGGATTCTTCTTTTCAAGCAAATTCTCATCTTCACGTTTACCCCGGGTAATTATTATGATATCGGCATCTTTGTAGGAAACGGTATTTTCCGGTAAGGCAACTTTGCCATCTTCAACAAACTGCCTGAACTCCTTAGATTCCATTAATCTTTTATAAACTTCCCGATAGCCATACCAAGCTCTTAAACGCGAAAGATTGGTGTTCTTATCGGTTCTTTCCTGTCCAGGTATCCCAAGCGTTGAACCATTGTCTCCATCTTCATTTAATTCAATTGTGCAGGGTTTAATTAAGGCAAGTTTTTTATCATTTTCGTTTGTTTCCGGGGGTACAATCTTTACATATTCCGTGGTAAAACGGCCCTGGTTCTCCAGATAATCGCTTGACCGATATTGCACCGGTTCACCAATATACCAGCAATTAGCTACTTCGCGTTGATCAGACACCGCAAAAATTTCAATAAGAAGTTGAGGCTTTTTATCCTTATGTTTATCCAACAGATTAATGTAATTCAATTTTACGGTATCAGTCAGGTTTTTCAGATTTTCATCCACCATCCTGGCATATTCACTATATTGTTGAATCCTTTGTTTGCGCCCCTGCATCCTTTCCTTTTGATGAAGTTGGAAATTCGGATTATCTCCCCAATAGGAATTATTGGGATGCAATTCGATCCAGCTGGCATTGGCAATTGAATAGGGGTATCCGTCATTCTTTATAACAGGAAACAATCTTCCGTACGGGCTTTCATAATCACTTCTAAGACGTTTGATATGTTCTGTAGGATCCAGATAGTTGTTGTCTTCATCAACCTGGAAACCTTCATGCAACAGGGCCAGATCTCTCTTCAGGTTTTCCGAAGTATTTACTACCCAGTAGCCAGTTTGGAAATAAGGAATTGACCTGTATTTGGGTTCAATGTTTAGTTTTCCCGGGCAGGGAGGTTTCTTGAGCCAGGCTCTTGTGATATAGACAGTGTCAGTTAAAATTGTGTCACGAAATATATTTTCTAATGGAAGATGTCCAAACCTTTGAGTTAACTGAGATTTAGCCGATGGACCGGCCATCGGGGTTTTGTGGATTTCTTTGTTATAAGGTTTTTGATCTACTATTTCGGAATACCCTACATGGATATACCCCGGATTAAAATCGCAATCATAAGTTCCTGCAGTGGATCCGCCAGAAATCGTATAGGGTAAATACGAATACAACAAAAATGTAGTGTTTTGTTCATTTCTGGTCTCCTGCAGAAAACCATCAACCTTCAACATTGAAGAGGGGATTG
>Ga0163199_1002500_pt1 | contig 11249 bp, 9 predicted proteins | sample PL_2010_150m_FD_113537 | JGI IMG/M metagenome (GOLD analysis project Ga0163199, IMG submission 113537) | Freshwater microbial communities from Powell Lake, British Columbia, Canada to study Microbial Dark Matter (Phase II) - PL_2010_150m | ecosystem: Environmental > Aquatic > Freshwater > Lake ...
GGACATCTCGCCGGTCGCCGCGCTGCGGACCCTTCAGCGGCTGTCGCTCGCGCCCGTCGGCGGCACCAACGTCAGCGGCCAGGTTGCCGACCTCGCGCCGTTGCGCGGGATGTGGCTGACAGCGCTCTGGTGCCAGAACAACCCCGTGAGCGATCTGTGGCCGTTGCGCGGGCAACCGCTGGCGGTGTTCAGTTGCGGCAGCACGCAGGTGACCGATCTCTCGCCGTTGCGCGGGATGCCGCTGACGGTGCTGAGTTGCGACCACACCGACGTGAGCAACCTCGCGCCGCTGGCGGGGATGCAACTCCAGACGCTTTGGTGCCAGAAAACCAAGGTCACCGACCTTTCCACGCTCACGAACATGCCGCTGCGCGAGTTGCGATGCGACTATCTCGCCGCGCGCGACGGCGAGTTGCTGCGCAGCATCCCGACGTTGCAGCGGATCAACGGCGAGACGGCGACGATGTTCTGGCTGCGCGAGACCGGCGCGAAAACCGCCACGCCAAGGGCCGTCTCCAAAGCCGCGCCGCGAGCCAGCAAACCGTCACAGGCGCGCGCGCCTGCCGCGGCCGGCGGCCTCAGCGGCAAGCAGATGCTCCAGCGGTTCATCGCGCGGATGAAGGAAGCCAACCCCGGCTTCAGCGGAGCCGTGCAACCCGTATTCGAAGGCGAACAACTCACCGAGGTCACGTTTACCACCGAGACCGTCAGCGACCTGTCGCCCGTGCGCGATCTCGCCGGTCTGAAGGTTCTGCGCTGCATTTCCCCCGGCGTGTCGGGAAAGATCGTCAAACTTGCCCCGCTCAGCGGCCTGCCGCTCCATGGCCTAGATTGTCAGGGCAATCGCATCACGGACCTGACGCCACTGAAGACCACCGCGTTGACCAGCTTGCAACTCGACAACAATCCCATCAGCGACTTGCGCGGACTGGAGGGGCTGCGGCTGACGACGTTGTGTTGCACCAACGTCCCGATCAGCGATCTGAAACCACTGGCAGGCATGCCGCTGACGACCCTCATTCTGGCCGGCACGAAGGCCGGCGATTTGACGCCGTTGAAGCGCGCGCCGCTGGCGACACTCGGCATCGGGATGACGGACGTCAGCGACCTGACACCGCTGCGCGGCATGAAGCTGGGCGTGTTGATCCTCGAAGGCTCGAAGGTTGGCGACATCACTCCGCTGCGTGGAATGCCGCTGTCCGGCCTGTCGTTGGCGAAGACGGCGATCACCAGCCTCGGTCCGCTCAAGGGCACGCCGCTGACCGGCCTTAACATCAACGGCACCCGCATCAGCGACCTGACGCCGGTGCGCGGATGTCCCATCACCAGCCTCTACATGGAGGGCACGCAGGTCACCAGCCTGACGCTGCTCGGCGACATGGCGCTGACGGTGCTCCACTGCGGGTCCAACCGGATCAGCGACCTGCTGCCGTTGCGCGACAAGGCGCTGACCAGCCTGCGCGTCAACGACACCGGCATCAAAGACCTCGCGCCGTTGCGCCGGATGCCGCTGACGGAGTTGTGGATTCAGAACACGAAGGTCAGCGACCTCTCGCTCCTGCGCACGATGCCATTGCAGGTGCTCAAAGCCGACATCGTCGGCGAGCGCGACGCCGCCATCCTGCGCGACATCAAAACACTGACGACCATCAACGACCAGCCGGCGGCGGAGTTCCTGAAGAAACTGGCCGACGGCAAGTGACGCGGTTCAGTTGTGCCGAAACCGCAGCTTCAGGCCGAGGAGGGCGATGCTGATGGCGAAGCCGATGACGTTGGCCACGACCATCGGCTCGGCGGCGATCATCACGCCGTAGATTCCCCAGAGCGCGCAATTGAAAACGAAGAGGATGATCGTGCCGAAGGCGACGTCGCGCATGTGTTTCGTGCGCCAGGATTTGACGAGTTGCGGCAACATCATCGAAGTTCCGACGACCGTCGCGGCGTAGCCAACCATGTCAGCGGATGTCATGGGTCTTGTTTCTCGCTGTCTTCGGCGACTGGTGTGGTGTGACCAATGCTTCTCTGCAACCGGAACGGGCTTGGAAGGCCGTTCTACTTGTTTTACAGACAGGCATTGAACCGTAGAACGGACTTCCAAGTCCGTTGTTGTTGGCGCGACCCACCGGATTGAGGCGGGGTCTCTGTGACATCACGCTATCGGGCCGCAGGCTTGGCGAACTTCCAGAGCTTGGCGTCGCTGCGGATGTAGAGCGCGCCGTTGGCGATGGCGGGCGTGCAGAGGATCGTCTGGGCGAGGTCGAGTTCGCTGATGATCTGGCCGCCCTCCGGTTTGGTCACGTCCACGATCCGCACCATGCCTTTTTCGCTGGCGGTGTAGAGCTTGCCGGCCGCCAGGACCGGGCTGGAACTGAACGAGCCTTTGAGTTGGAGCGACCAGAGACGCTCGCCCGTCGCGGTTTTGCCGCAGCAGAGCTTGCCGCCGCCGGCCAGCGTGAAGATGCGGTCGCCCTGCACGACGGGGCTGGGCGTGCCTGGCGCGAGCAGATGGTTGCGCCAGAGTTCCTTCGGCGTGTGGCTGTCCGAGTCGGCCTGCAACGCCACGATGGCGCGTGCCGCCACGTAAAGGACGCCGTCGCCCGGCGTGGGAGAAGAAATGTTGGCGGATTCGTTGGTGCGGTTCCACAAGACCTCGCCGGTCGTTGGCAGAATCGTGACCACGCCGCCGAGTCCCTGGATGGCGACGACCTGCCGGCCGGGCTTGTCGGCGAACACGACGGGCGAAGACCAGTTGCGGTTGTGCGGTCGTTCCGTCTTCCAGCGGTTGACGCCGGTGGCCGCGTCAATGCCGGCGACGAAGGAATCGCAGTCGGTCTCAACCTGCACGATGAGCGTGTCGCCGACGATGACGGGCGACGAGGAGAGGCCGATGCTGTTGCTGGCGTTCGGGTAGTCGCGCGTCAGGCCGCGCAGCCAGAGCAGGTTGCCGTCGAGGTCGAGACAGATGAGGTCGTTGGAGGAGAACTGCGCGAAGATGCGGCGGCCGTCGCTGACGGGCGTCGGCGCGGCGACGCAGGTCTTGGTCTGCGTCATCGTGCGGCCCGTCGCCCAGAACTGCCGCTCCCACCGCTTCGAGCCGTCGGCGGCGTTGAAGCATAAGACGTGCAACCGCTCCTGCTGCGGTCCGCTGGAGCACGTGATGATGACGCGGTCGCCAATGACGATGGGGCTGGAGAGGCCGCGGCCCGGCAGATCGGCGGCCCACGCGATGCCTTTCGCGTCGAGCACGGCGGGCGCGTCCGTTTCGTCGGAGACGCCGTTGCCGTGCGGCCCGCGGAACTGCGGCCAGTCGGCGGCGGTCAGCGGCGCGGCGGCGAGGCAGAGGGAGAGGAGCGTAACACGTAATGCGTAATGCGTAAGGGGAGATGAAAGATGAGATGGCTTTGTCATGGCAAATCCTCGATTCACTTCGCGGCGGCCGGCAGGATCGCCGTGCCGAGGTGGTCGCACACGCGAAGCTGGAACTGCCACTCCACAGTCCACTTCTCCGTCAGCTCGTTTTGGCACGCCTTCACGAGGATCGTGTTGCGGCCGGGCTGGAGCTGGCCGGTGAGGCGATACTGGTCAATCTGCATCCCGCGGTGATACTCCTCGCGTTCCCAGAGCAGCTTGCCGTTGAGCCAGACTTTCCAGGCGTTCTTGCAGCCGAGCCGCAGCTCCGCCGGCTGCGCCTTGTCAGAGACGAACTCCGTGTAGGCGTAGGCGGTCACGACCTTGAGCGGCGTGTAAACGGTGTTGATGTCCACCACGCCGAACTCGTCCTTTGTGACGTGGTCGCTCCAGCGCACCTTGCCCGACTTGCCGTCGTATTCGGCGGCGAGGTCAATCGCCTTCTCCGGCGGAAAAACGGTGGCGAAACCTTTGCCGTCGGTGTTGTCGAACGGCCCGATGACCTTCCAGTGCGTGAGAAAGCCGAACAGTTTCTGCACGTCCACGGTCTCGCCGAGGTCGCGCAGCTTTCGAGCGAGGCCCTGCACCTGGTCCACGTCGCGCGCGAACCGCAGCGCCTCGCGGTAACGCTGGATGGCTTCCGGTTTCTTGCCGGCCTCAAGCGTGCGCGCCGCGTCGGCGATCACGCGCTCCACGGCGTCGCGGCGCAGTTCCAGGCTTTGATCGTTCAACATGCCGGGCAGCAGCTTCTCTGCCGTGTCCGACTGGACGCGCGCCACCAGCTCGAACGCGAGCCGCCGGGCGCGCGGGCTGTGCTTGGTGTCGCGGAGGAACGCCAGCAGGTCGTCCACGGGCAGCTTCCTGCCGGCGGCGGACTCGCGGGCGACGATGGTGTCCACCGCGGCGCGGAACCAGTTGGCGACGAGGTCGTCGGCGCCATCCATGCCGGCGAGGAGGGTGGTGAGATGGCCGAGGTCGCCGGCGGCGAGTTGTTTCCACGCGGCGGAGGCTTGGGCGTTGCCGCGGCCTTCAGTGCCGATGGCGCGGATGGTCTTGATGGCGTCGGTGGTGTCGGAGGGCGCAGCGGCGCAAAGGCGAAGGGAGAGAAACGCGGCCAGACCTGCGAGGGCGAGTGGTTTCACTAAATTGAGGCTCAACATGGGCCACGCTCTTAGCAGCAGCAGCCCCTTGCGCGCAACCGTAAACCGCGAGCGCCGCGGACAACTGAGATCTCGCAGCGTCACCGCGTCAGTCGCAGGAGAATCTTGGAGGCGATTTGTTGGAAGACGGTTTGCAGGTCGTTGGCGGTGGCGGCCATGACAACCTCGCCGACGGGTTGATTCGGGTTGTAGGTGCTGGAGCCAGTGCTATTGGCCATTTGTTCGAGAAAGTCCTCGTTCACGCTGCCGCCGCCGAGTCCGATGCAAAAGACCAACATGCCGGCGGCGCGGAGTTCGGCGGCCCTGCCCAAAGCGCAGAGCTGGCCCTCAGTGCGGAAATTGGTGGCGCTGACGGTTTTGGTGGTGCCGTTAGTGGAGAGGAAAGTAGTCATGGTCGGACAATACGAAGGTGAGGCGGAGGAATACATGGTGGAGCTGTTGGGAAGCTGGTTGCCGGTGGTAGGGTCAAAGATGGCATAGCTGTTGCCAGAATCGGTGCCACCGACGTTGTAGGTCTTGTTGGTCGGCCAAGTGCCTTGGAAGGTGTTGGCCAAGCCGTCGGTGAAGAAGACCGCGAGCTTGATGACGTTTTCGTTCGCGGGAACCGCCACGCTGTCATTCTGCTGCTTTGCCAGTTTCAAGCCGCCCTCGGAGTAGGTGCCGCCGACGAAGGTGAGGCCGTTGGCGGCGGAGGTGACGGTGCTCTTGAAGGGCTGCCGCATCGAGACGTTCAGGTTCGTCGTCGAGGAGAAGCTGATCAGAGCGACCTTGTCCATGTTGTCGTCGAAGAAATTGATGAATGTGCCCACCGCCCCCGGCAGTTTCGCCGAGCCGTTGTTGCCGACCATCGAGCCAGAGCGGTCAAGCACCAGGCTCATGACGAGCTTGGCGCGGGTGGCGGTGGCTGCGGCGCTGATCTGGAACGTCTGGAACTGCGGGACAATGCGCATGAAGTAGGTATTGACGGTCGCCGTGCCCAGGATGGCGATCGTCGTGTTGTTCATGGAGTCGGTGCCGTAAGTGATGTTGAGGGCGGCCGAACCCGCCGACACGTTGCTGCTTTTGAAATTAGCTGCAAAGGACGCCTGTCCCACCGCCATCGCCTGGGTCTGCCCTTGATACAGGTTGCGAATGATCGTCAGCGCCGCTGCGTCCACCGCTTTGTCCAACGACGCCTTGGTCAGGTAAATGCTCCCCGCGTCAATGCTCATCCCGACGACGAGGAACAGCATCAACACCATGATGGCGAAGAAGATCAGGGTCTGGCCGCTCTTCTTCCGCAGCTTGCGGCTAAGATGATGAAAGATGTTCATGGATGTCTGCCTTTGCACCTAAAAATACGAGACGTCATACAGAAGCGACGGCATCACGGAGTTGGTTGACAGGAACCGCATCAGATTGCCCACGGGCGTCGCCGGTGTGAATGGATAAAACACTTCGCTCACGTAAAGCGTCTGGTTTGTCTGCGGCAACAGCGTGCTGGGCAGCGTCACCCCAGTGCCGCTGGCATTCAGGTTTCCGATGCGGCTGGGGTAATTGGTGGCGCCGTATTTCACCTGTCCCGTGACCGTCGCGATGCCGCTGCCGGAGCGGGTCACCGTGGACGCGATGATGGTCCCGTAGCCGTTGCTGAAGAGCATCGCCGGCGCCGTCGCCACCATCGCGGAAACGGCATTGGAGAGGGTCGTGCCGCGCACCGCGAGGTTGGCGCCCTCGCGGCTCGCGTTGACCATCGTCTGGCGCACCACAAAGATCCGTCCATAATCCACCAACCCCATCACCATGATCGCCAAGATCACAACGATCAGGCTGAATTCTATGAGCGCCTGGCCCCTCTGTCCGCCGCGGAAGCCGAGCCGACACCTTGTGCCCGGCATTGCGGCTGGCGGCCCGGCCGGCACGTCAGTTGATTTGGCTGGGAGGGAAGGGTTCATTTCGATACGTCATGCTGGCGTTGAAGCGATAAACGCCGTTGGAGAAAAACCGCGAGATCACCGGCGTCAGCAACTGGACGTTGCAGCCGAGCGCTATCGTCACCGTATCGCACGGCCCGCCGGCGCTGTTGGTGCCGAAAGACTGGCTCACAAACTGAATCGTCGTCAACGGCAGGCCCATTGCCGCGCTCTGCGCCACTTGGACGATGGAGTTGGTGCGCGATATGGAGGCGCCCTGAGCGTCCGTCTGATGATTGCCCGTGGCGGCATACCGGCCTGCCACGCGCAGGGCGTGCTGCATCGTCATCTGGACATAGAGCAGCCGCGCGAAGTCCAGGATGCCGAACACCAGCAACATGAAAATCATGAAGGTCAGCGCCGTCTCCAAGAGGGCCTGTCCGTCACGCCGGCGACCGGGTTTCCATTTCGTTTTCACGACCGTTCCTTCATCACTGGTCCGCTCCAACTACGGCACAAACTACCTCAAACGGCCCAGGCTTGCACGTCGGGAAATACGCGGGGGGAATGTCAGGAGATTCCCGACTCCAAAGTGGCGGGCGGTCAGCTTCTCGCTTGTAGCGCCGGCATCCCTGCCGGCGATGTTCCGGTGCTTTGCGAGAAGAACGCCGGCAGGGATGCCGGCGCTACATGCCCAACTGTCCGCCACTTCGGGTCGCACCCGCCGCAAGCGGGAAGCTCGCGTCACTACCCGCTGGCATGGCTGATTCACAAACGATTTCAAGCCGTTCGACTATCGGCAAGAAGAGTGATCGCGGATTCGGAGAGGACGCATCCTGGGAGCGCGGGCATCTTGCCCGCCGTGCCGCGCAAAGGAGGATGATCCTCCTCCTCTGTGCTGCGACTCACTCCGGCAGCCACGAAGGCGGGCAAGATGCCCGCGCTCCCAGGACGGCGCGGCGCGCGCTACGCCATCACGAGTTTCCAACCACTTGCGCCCCTTCGTGAATCGGCCCTGACCCGCTAGAACTGCGAAGTGAAAATCATGACGGCGGCCGGGCCGAGGATGACGACCAGCAGCGCCGGGAAGATGAAGAACACCAGCGGGATCAACATTTTCACCGGCGCCTTCATGGCCTGCTCCTGGGCGCGCTGGCGCTGCTTGACGCGGATGGAGTCCGCCTGAATCCGCAAGGTCTCGACGATGCTGGTGCCGAGCTGAAAGCTCTGGACGACGGCGCCCACGAAAGTTTTCATATCGTCCAAGCCGGTGCGATAGACGAGGTTGTTGAGGGCCTCGATGCGCGACTTGCCGAGGCGGATTTCGTTGAGCGTGGCGCCGAACTCGTCCGAGAGCGGGCCTTTGGTGCGACGCCGGACGTAGTTCAGCACCTGGTCAAAGCCCATGCCTGCTTCGGCGCCGACGGAAATCAAATCAATGGACGAAGGCAGCACGCGCCGGATCACGTCCTGACGGGCGTTGACGCGCCGGCGCAGCACAAGGATGGGCAGGTAGTAGCCGAGGAAAAAAGCTCCAAGGAACAGCGCCAGCCCATCCACGTCGAACGGGTCAGGCTGGGGAAGTGACATTCCCACGCCGCTGATCAACGGGTTCAGAGCGCCCGCCGCAGGCAGATAAGCCGCCCCCAATACCATCATCCCCAGGCCGCTCAACCAGCGCATCCTTTCGAAACGCGACGTGGTCATGCGCGGAAACAAACCGGCTTGGACCAGTTGGCGCTGCACTTGGTCTGTGGCGGCCTGTTTCGAGAACTGCTTCATCTTTGCGCCGATCGAGTCCAACATCGGCAGCACAACACGGTCCAAGAAAGGCAGCTTCAGCCGTTCTTCTATCGTCATCGCAGTATCGGCGCGGATGCCCTCCAACCGCCGCTGCAAATCAGGTTTCTTCAGCAGATACCGGATCCCCAACACCGCCAGTATGATGGCGGTGCCTGCAATCACCGGCAATACGATGATCCAATTGTTCATGCGCTCACATCTTGATGTCGGTGATCTTCTTAATCATGAGCACGCCCAACGCCTGCCAAAACACCGCGAACGCCAGCGCCCCGCGGCCCATCGAAGTCTTCACCAAAGGATCGAGGTAATCGGGCGCGGCCACCATCACAGCCCCGAACACCCCGATGGGCAGCAAGCCGACGACGTAGCCCGAAATCCGGCCTTGCGCAGTCAGCACGCGCAACTCGCCGCGCATCCGCAGCCGTTGCCGCACCGTGTCGGCCACCTTCTCCATGATCACAGCCAGATTGCCGCCGACTTCGCGCTGGATCAGATAGGCGGAAACGACGATGTCGAACTCCGGGCTTTGGGCGCGGCGGGCCATGCCCTGCAAAGCGTCCTCGATGGACGCGCCGAGGTTGACCTCGCGTTGCACGCTGGCAAAATCCGAACTGATCGGCGGCGTGCTGGCCTGCGAAGCCACCTCCATGGCCTTGTTGAAACTGAAGCCGGCGCGCAGCGAATTGACGATGAGTTGGAGAGCGTCCGGCAACTGCATGTCAAAGTTCGATTGACGCTTGGTCTTGCGCCGTTTGATGTAGAGAACCGGCAGCCAAAAACCCGCCGCCGCCAGCATCGCGATGATCTCGGCGCGCTCTGTGATTGCCATGCTCACCGCCAGGCCGATGGCGGCGAAGGAAAGGCGCATGGTGAGGAACTCGCCGGGCCGCCACGCCACGTCGGCGCTTGCCAGCGTGTCCGCTTGCTTGCGCAGGAAATCCGGCCCCGCCAGCCTCGACACAATGGCGCCCACGTTCAGCCAGTCCGCCTTCTGCTTCTCCACTTTGGCCGTCGCTGCGAGCGTGTCTTCTTTGGCCGCCACAACAGCCACGCGCTCTTGGAGCCGTTCTTTCTTCTGCGTGAAGACCTTCTGCGCGCCGAGCATAATCAACACCACGGTCGTCGCAGCCAGAAAAACGATCGTTAGTATGGCGCTGTCCATCGCTTACAAACGGCCGCCCCGGCTGGCGAACAGCTCCGGCGGCACGGTGAGGCCGGCGGCTGCAAAACGAGGCATGAACTTGGGCACGAGGCCCGTCGGCTCCATTTTGCCCAGCACGCGGCCGTCTTCGCCGATGCCGACCTGGTGGAACACGAAAAGGTCCTGCAACGTGACCAACTGGCCTTCCATGCCCTGGACTTCAGTGATACTGGTGACCTTGCGGCTGCCGTCGCTCAGGCGCGTCACCTGGACGATGAGATGAATCGCGGAGGCAATCTGCTCGCGGATGGCGCGCGACGGCAGGTCCATGCCCGCCATCATCACCATGGTCTCCAACCGCGCAAGGCAGTCGCGGGGTGTGTTGGCGTGCAGCGTGGTGATGGAGCCATCATGGCCCGTGTTCATGGCCTGCAACATGTCCAGCGACTCGCCACCGCGGCACTCGCCGACGACGACGCGGTCGGGACGCATGCGGAGGCAGTTGCGGACCAGATCGCGGATTCTGATTTCGCCCTTGCCTTCGATGTTGGACGGGCGCGATTCCAGGCGCACGACGTGCGGTTTTTGCAGCCGCAACTCGGCGGCGTCCTCGATGGTGACGATGCGCTCGCCGTCCGGGATGAAGCCGGAGAGCACGTTGAGCAACGTGGTCTTGCCAGAGCCGGTGCCGCCTGAGACGAGGATGTTCAGCTTGATGTGGACGCACGCGGACAGGAACGTGATCATTGGCGCCGTCACGCTGCCGTATTGGACCAGGTCTTCGGCGGTCAGCTTGTGTTTGCCGAACTTGCGGATGGTCAGCGCCGACCCGTCCAGCGCCAGCGGCGGGATGATCGCATTCACGCGCGAACCGTCCGGCAACCGCGCGTCCACCATCGGGCTGGACTCGTCAATGCGGCGGCCCAGCGGTGTCACGATGCGGTCAATGATCTGCCGCACGTGGTTGTCGTCCCGGAACTGGATCTTCGTCAACTCCAGTTTGCCGCTGCGCTCGACATAGACCGTCTTCGGCCCGTTCACCATGATCTCGGAGATCGTCGGGTCGCGCAGCGCCGACTCGATGGGGCCGAAGCCCAGCAGCTCGTCGGCGATTTCCGTGACCAGCGCCATCCGGACGCTGCGGCTGTAGGGAAGCTTGTCCTCGTGAATCTTCTGCTCGACCATCGCCTCGACACGGAGGCGGAGGTTGGCGGCATCGCTGGTGTCCAGGAACTTGCTGTCGAGTTGCTGGATCAGATCGGCCAGCACCCGGTTCTTGAAAGCCAGGTAATCTTGTTCGCTGATACCTCGTTCTGGGGGCATGGTCTCCTCGAAGGATCAGCTCAACTTGCGCCTTTGTTGGGCACGGCGTAGGCGGAAGGGGCCGGCGCGGTCCGACTGCCGGCCTCGCCCCAATGCAGCCGCTTGAGCAATCCTTTGAAAGACGATCCCTTGCCCACATCCACGCCAAGACTCGCCGCCAGGTCATTGATGGCTTGGGAGACAGGGGCGCTGGGATGCGTGAGCACGAAAGGCTGGCCCAGGTTGATGGAGGCGGGCACCAAACGCCCTTCGTTGGGCACGCGCGCGGTGACCGTCGTTTCGAGGATGCTCTCGGCTTGCGAGGTGCTGATGGATTTCGATTCCGGCTGGATGTCGTTGAGCACCACCTGGATTTTCTCGCGCGGGAAATTCGCCTCCAGCAGGTGGGCCATGTAAAGCCGCGCCGCCCGCAACCGGGGCAGGTCCATGCCCACCACCATCAGGATGGCGTCGCAGAAATCCAGCGCGACGTTGCTGACCTCGCTGCCCGTCATGCCTACGTCCACGAGAGTGTATCGGAAC
>Ga0163199_1002501_pt1 | contig 11245 bp, 6 predicted proteins | sample PL_2010_150m_FD_113537 | JGI IMG/M metagenome (GOLD analysis project Ga0163199, IMG submission 113537) | Freshwater microbial communities from Powell Lake, British Columbia, Canada to study Microbial Dark Matter (Phase II) - PL_2010_150m | ecosystem: Environmental > Aquatic > Freshwater > Lake ...
GAAGCACCGGTAGCAACGTGCCGAAGCTCGTCGGTACCGACCACCAAGCCGCTTCGGCAGGACTTCGTCACTTCCTGGCTCTGAGGACCGACGGTAGTCTGTGGGCATGGGGACAGAATTATCTGGGTCAGCTCGGCGACGGCACTACCACCGATAGTGTCGTGCCCAAGCAGATTGGCACCGGTTTCATTGCCGCAGTGGCTGCAGAGTATACAAGCGTTGCGCTGAAGGCTGATGGGAGCGTATGGACGTGGGGCGGCTTTGACAGAGTCCTCGAAGACGGAACAGAGGTCTACCTGGCCACCCCGACGCTGGTGCCGGGATTGAATCTCCTTGCGACCTATGACGCCGTACCCGATGCCTTCAGTTTCACGCCGCAGACAGCCGTGCCGCTCGCCAGCGTCGCGCAATCGAACACCATCACCGTGTCCGGCATCGATATCGGCACCACGCCGGCGATCAGCATCAGCGGTGGCGAGTACAGCATCGACGGCGCAGTCTTCACCCGTGAAACGGGGACGGTAAGCCTCGGCCAAAGCGTGGCAGTGCGTCTCACTTCAGCTGCTGCCAACAGCACGGTGACATCCGCCTCCTTGACAATCGGCGGCGTGACTGGAATTTTCAACGTCACCACCAAGGATCCCGGTTCGGCGGTGACCATCTCGTCAACAAGCCTGAGCTTCAAGAGCCAAGCTCAGGGCACCGGTGGCAGCGGCCAGAGTCTGACCTTGACCAACAGCGGCGTGAGCGCGATGACCATCAGCGGCATCAGCGTGAGCGGTGATTTTGCCCTGAGCAACACTTGTGGCGCGACATTGGCTGCGGGCGCCAGCTGCATTATCTCGCTGACTTTTACGCCGACAACGCTTGGCACAACATCGGGCGTACTGGCCATTCGCAGCGATGCGCCCGGCAGCCCGACAAACATCGCCCTCGCCGGCATCGGCGCCACGCCACGAGCCGCCATCGGCGCGGGATGGGACCACAGCCTGGCACTCAAGTCCGACGGCAGCCTGTGGGCATGGGGCGACAACGGATACGGCCAACTCGGCGACGGCACGACCGCCCATCGCGCGATTCCAGTGGCCATCGGCAACGGCTACACGGCCATCTCCGTTGGCGACGGCCATACGCTCGGGCTGAAATCCGATGGCACGTTGTGGGCGTGGGGAAACAACACCTTTGGACAACTCGGGGATGGGTCGACGACGCAACGCAATTCTCCGGTCAAGATTGGTGCAGGCTACAGCGCCATCGCAGCCGGCTGGGATCATTCCGCGGCACTCAAGTCCGACGGTACGTTGTGGGCATGGGGAAGCAACGGTTCAGGCCGGCTCGGCGATGGCAACACCATCCACCGCAATGCGCCGGTGCAGATCGCGGGGGAATACAGTGCCATCGCAGCCGGCTACGACTACACCGTTGCGCTCAGGAACGACGGCAGCCTGTGGACCTGGGGCAACAATGCCAGCGGACAACTCGGCGACGGCAGCACGACCAGCCGCGGCAACCCAGTTCAGATCGGCAGCGGCTATGCTGTTCTGGCAGCGGGGTATGATCATGTAACGGCGCTGAAAGTGGATGGCAGCCTTTGGTCGTGGGGCGCCAATGCGTTAGGACAACTCGGTGACGGCACCACGACGCAGCGCAACAGCCCGGTGCCGATCGGCTCGGGCTATAGCGCCTTGGCCGCTGGATGGAAGCACACCGCCGCGCTGAGCACCGACGGCACTCTCTGGGTATGGGGACAAAACAGTTCCGGCCGTTTGGGCGACGGCACGACGACAAATCACAGGTCGCCCGTGCCGGTAGGTAGCGGCTACAACGGGGTCGTGGCGGGCGGGGACTATACCTTGGCGATCAAGCCCGATGGCGCGCTCCGGGCCTGGGGTTCGAATGCCTATGGCCAACTCGGGCTCGGCGTTCTCAGCGACGCCCCGACACCCCAACTGGTGCTGAATGACACGGCGACGGATTTTCTTTCGCTGACGGGCACGGGCCTCGGCAACTCGGTTGATCCCTATAAAGTCTTGCAGGTCGTCAGCAAGACCGGATCCGACCTCAACACCAGACTGACAGACCTGCGGGCCACCGGCTTCACCGGCGACATCTACTTTGCTGCCCTGTTACCGCGGACCTCTCCTATCGTAAGCAAGAGGGAACAACGGGACGGCAGCGTGGGAATGGTTCCGGTGACCTTCACCCGTACCGGTTACAAGCAGACCGGCCCGAGCGCGGCGGCCGAGGCAAGTGCGAGCGGCGCGATCACCAGTGGCAATCAATACACGGTCTACGAGAAAGTCGGCTCCGACCCCCTTGCCAACAGCAATGCGATCATTTGCATGGGCCTTGCGCTGCCGGGCTTGTCCGCAAAAGGCCAGGTTCTGATGCGCGCAATCGCCACGGGCGATCAGGTGAAGGGTGTCGTGCAGTGCCCGACGGTGCAGACCCCGGCAACCATCCAGATCTACACCGCCGAGACCAGCGGCCCTATCACGGCCAAGACCATCATCGCGATGATTAATCCGCTCGCGGAACACCGCGGGCAGGTGAAGAATGTCTATTCGTGGGCAGTCGCACCAGATGGCACACAATTCATGCAGACCGGGCCGAACACCTGGAGTCTCATGGCCGAGCCGATGCTGCCGGCGATGACGGTGACGGTTCCGGCGACAGGAAGCATCTCGCTACCGGTGATCAATGGGCTCGACCTCTCGGCACTACCGGGAACACTGGTTTACGCCGGGATGGGGTCCAGTTGGGATGAAGTCAGGAACCTGAATCAGGCGGGGCATTACTACACAGTGCAATGACCGCTGGCGCCGATTCAGTCAAGCGCAGTTGAAGCTTCGCCGTGCTCAACGCGGCGGCTTGGGGTCGCGCCCGATGAAGGCCACCGGGAAGACTGCTTCCGGTCCGGCGCCCTTGGTCTGAAGGTTCAGATAATTGGGCATCTCGGGCATCGCCGCGCCTGCGGCGTTTACCAGCTTGTTGATGAGTACCTGTATCTGTTCGGTCAACCATTCCAGTTCGCAGCGCGTCGGCATGAAGCGCAACTCGCGGACGCTTTCGGGAATGTCCGCTGCGGCGATGCTTTCATGCGCCGCATAGGCGGACGAGAAGAAGGGGCCGGCGACGAATTGCAGGCGATAGCCGCCGGCATCCCCGGCATCGTCCGGCAATAGCACGAAAACCCGCGCACCCTCGGCCCTCACCTCTTCATCCACCCGGTCGCCGAATATCGGCGTGACCGTATAGGCCGCCTCCTGACTGCGCAGGACATGAGCCACGGCTGCGTCGAAGCCGAGGCGGCCGTCGTCGTCGGTTTTGGTCGATTCGTTCATGTTGCTCTGCTCTTGGTAGTTGAATGAGCCGGATTATAGTCAATCTTCGAAATCGGATTGATCAGAGTATCGGAGCCAGCCAACGCCTGGTTAACAAACTCGGCCACGGGCCGAGTCAGGTGAACAGGATCGCTTCAATCCGCGCAGCCACGTCATCCAGAATCACCGCCGGCACCGCTTCCTTGAACCTCGCCTTGCGACCTCGCCAATCCAGGGATTTCAACTGATGGCAATGGACTGCACCCTGCGCATCCGTGCCGGAGCCCATCAGGGTGACCACCGTGCCATAGGTGCGAGCGCTGGCCGCCCCACCCTGCGAGATGAGGCAGATCATCGCCAGCCCCCGGCTGTTGAAGGCCTTGGCACTGACCACCAAGCCGAAATGCGGGCCTTTCATTTCCTTCCCTGAAACCGGGTCGAATTGCAAATGCACAATGTCTCCGCGATCCGGAGTGTAGGCCATCAGAGCGCTTCCTTGCCGACCGGTCTCATGGCATCCCAACCTTCAACGCGAGGCAATTTGCCCGGCATCTCGGCCAGCAAATCCTCCAGCTTGTAGCGACGCTTGCGCGGCGCATTGACGGTCATGCGGGCACCTTCCAGCAGGAGCTCGACCTGCGAATTCTCCCGAAGCTGGTTCTGCTCAATAAAGGCTTTCGGCACCGTCATCACCAGCGAACCGCCGGCTCGTCTCAGGGTTTGCAGCATTCTTCTCTCTCCGATACGTAAATAAATCCTACTTTAGTAGGATTACGCGTTATACGCAAGTAGGATTCCGGCTCTCTCCGCCCGGGACGCACATGTCCTTCCGTCGCCCTCATCGCGCAGGTCCGGCGTGAATCCGCTGTTCTTACAGCACCGGCGCCAGCCACCTTTCCGCTTCGGCGATGCCCATGCCCTTGCGCTGCGCCCAATCGTTGAGCTGGTCGCGGCCGATCTTGCTGATGGCGAAATAATTCGCCTCGGGATGGGCGAAGTAGAAGCCGCTCACCGCCGCTGCCGGCTGCATGGCGTAGCTTTCGGTGAGCGCGATGCCGGCGTTCCTGGAAGCATCGAGCAAGTCGAACAGGGTGGCTTTCTCGGTATGGTCGGGGCAGGCGGGATAGCCGGGCGCGGGGCGAATGCCGGAGTATTTTTCGGCGACCAGGTCGGCAGCGGGAAGTTCTTCATGCGCCGCATATCCCCAGTATTCCTTGCGGACTCTCTGGTGCAGCCATTCGGCGCAGGCTTCGGCAAGGCGGTCGGCCAGTGACTTCAGCATGATGGCATGGTAGTCGTCGCTGACTGCCTCGAATTCGGCGAGTTTGTTTTCAATGCCGAGGCCCGCCGTCACGGCGAAGGCGCCGACCCAGTCGGGCCCGATGTTGCCGGGGCTATCGCGCGGCGCGATAAAATCGGCGAGGCATTGGTTCGGCTTGCCCGCCGCCCGCTGGTGCTGCTGGCGCAGGCAATGCAGCGTGGCGCGCCTGGCGCTACGGGTCTCGTCGGCATAGATTTCGATGTCGTCGCCGCTGGCATTCGCCGGAAACAGGCCGAACACGGCGTTCGCGGTCAGCCACGGCCTGACCGACTGCGCGGCGATAATCTGCGCAAGCATCGCCTGGCCGTCGCGGAATACTTCGCGCGCAGCCTCCCCGACGGTTTCGTCATTCAGGATTTTCGGATAGCTGCCAGCCAGTTCCCAGGTCTGGAAGAACGGACCCCAGTCGATGTAGTCAACCAGCGCGGCGAGATCGATGTCCCGCAGCACCGTGACGCCGCTGACTTTCGGAGCCACCGGCGCATAAGGGAGCCGGACGCGGTTGGCTCTGGCGGCCGCCAGCGACACCAGTTGAACGCCCTTCTTGGCCGCGTGCTGGGAGCGCAGTCGGGCGTAATCTTCGGCAACCTCCGCCTGGTAGCCGGCCGCCTGGCCGTCGGACAATAGCTTGGAAACGACGCCCACGGCGCGCGAGGCATCGGGCACATACACCACCGGTCCGTCGTAGTTCGGCGCGATCTTGATGGCGGTATGGGCGCGGCTGGTGGTGGCGCCGCCGATCAGCAGCGGCACGCCGAAGCCTTGACGCTTCATTTCGGCGGCGACGTGGCCCATCTCTTCCAGAGAAGGAGTGATCAGGCCGGACAGGCCGATGATGTCGGCGCCATGCTGACGGGCGGCGGCGAGGATCTTGTCGGAGGCCACCATCACGCCGAGATCGAAGACTTCGTATCCGTTGCAGCCGAGCACCACGCCGACGATGTTCTTGCCGATGTCGTGGACGTCGCCCTTCACCGTGGCCATCACGATGCGGCCCTTGCCGGCTGCGCCGGTGCGCAGTTTCTCGGCTTCGATGTAGGGCAGCAGATGCGCCACCGCCTGCTTCATGACGCGCGCCGATTTGACCACCTGGGGCAGAAACATCTTGCCTGCGCCAAACAGGTCGCCGACCACGTTCATGCCGCCCATCAGCGGACCTTCGATCACCGCCAGTGGCGGCAGTCCGGCCGCGACGCTGGCGCGGCGCGCCTCCTCGGTATCCACCACGATCCATTCGGTGATGCCCTTCACCATCGCGTGCGCCAGGCGCTCATTCACCGGCTTGTCACGCCAGGCCAGGTCCTGCACCTGTTCCCTGGCCGAACCCTTTACCGTCTGGGCGTGCATTTGAACATACGCCACCAGCCGCTCGCCGGCATCGGCGGATTTGTTCAGGACCACCGCCTCGACCTTGTCGCGCAAGGCCGCATCGAGATCGTCATACACCCCGAGCTGGGTGGCGTTTACGATGCCCATGCTCATTCCGGCCTGGATCGCGTGATACAGGAATACCGTATGGATTGCCTCGCGCACCGGGTCGTTGCCGCGGAAACTGAAACTGACATTGGAAACTCCGCCGGAGACCCGGGCATGCGGCAGGTTCTGTCGGATCCAGCGCGTCGCGTTGATGAAATCGACGGCATAGTTGTTGTGGTCCTCTATGCCGGTGGCGATCGCGAAGATGTTCGGATCGAAGATGATGTCCTCGGCCGGAAATCCGCTGCCGACCAGCAGGTCGTAAGCTCTTCGGCAGATTCCGGTCTTGCGTGCAAAGGTGTCCGCCTGGCCCAGTTCGTCGAAGGCCATGACGATGGCGGCGGCGCCGTAGCGGCGGATCAGGCGGGCTTGCTGGAGAAACTGCTGTTCGCCTTCCTTGAGCGAGATCGAATTGACAATACCCTTGCCCTGAAGGCATTTCAGGCCGGCTTCGAGCACCTCCCACCTGGACGAGTCGAGCATGATCGGCACGCGGGCGATGTCCGGTTCGCTTGCGATGAGGCAAAGGAATTTCACCATCGCCGCCCTGGAATCGAGCATGGCCTCGTCCATGTTGATGTCGACGATCTGGGCGCCGGCGTCGACCTGATTGCGCGCCACCGCCACCGCTTCCTCGAACTGGCCGTTGAGGATCAGGCGGGCAAAGGCTTTGGAACCGGTGACGTTGGTGCGTTCGCCGACATTGACGAACAGGGATTCCTCGCCGATGTTGCAAGGTTCCAGTCCGGACAGGCGCAGCCTGGTTGGCAATTGCGCCGGCCGCCGTGGCGCCAGGCCATCGAGTGCCCGGGCGATGGCGCGAATGTGCGCCGGCGTGGTGCCGCAACAACCGCCGGCAAGGTTGATAAGGCCCGCCTCGCCCCATTCGCGGATTGCCGCCGCGAACGTCTCCGGCGTCTCGTCGTAACCGCCGAAGGCGTTGGGCAGTCCGGCGTTGGGATGGGCCGACACGAACCCGTCGCAGATTTGCGACAGTTCATCGACGTACTGGCGCAACTCGGCCGCGCCAAGCGCGCAGTTCAGACCGAAGCAAATCGGCTCGGCATGCCGCAGGGAATTCCAGAAGGCCTCCGGCGTCTGCCCGGAAAGCGTGCGACCGGAGGCATCGGTGATGGTGCCGGAAATCATCAACGGCAGGCGTTGGCCGATTTCGTCGAACAGTTGCGCGACGGCGAACAGCGCGGCCTTGGCGTTGAGCGTGTCGAAAATCGTTTCCACCAGCAGCAGGTCGACGCCGCCAAACACCAGCCCGCGCGCCGCCTCCAGGTAGGTGGCGACCAGTTCGTCGAAATGCACATTGCGGTAACCCGGATCATTCACGTCCGGCGAGAGCGAGGCGGTGCGCGAGGTGGGTCCGAGCACCCCGGCGACCCAGCGTGGCCTGGCGGGATTCTTCGCGCTGAATTCGTCGCAGACGGAGCGTGCAACGCGCGCACCGGCAAGGTTCAGATCGTGGATGACGGATTCCAGCCCGTAGTCGGCCTGGGAGATCGCGGTGGCATTGAAGGTGTTGGTCGAGATGATATCGGCGCCGGCCGACAGGTATTCGGCATGCACGTCGCGAATCATCGCCGGCTGTGTCAGCAGCAACAGGTCGTTGTTGCCTTTGAGATCCTTGGGATGGTCGGCGAATCGAGTGCCGCGATAGTCGCCCTCGACCAGACCCAGCCGCTGAATCATGGTGCCCATGGCTCCGTCCAGTATCAGGATGCGGCGACTCAGAAGTTCGCGGAATTCTTGACTGCGATCGGCTTGCATGGAGGTTGCGGCGTGGAAGAATCGTTTGATTTTATCATGCGCCATGTCACGCCCCCGCGCCCCTGCTGGCGATTCGGGACCATGGTCGGGCGGTTATAATGAGCTTTCAATTCGCGTCGACGGGTCCGTTCATGCAGCAGCGCATCGCCAAACCAGCCCATGAGTGATCTGCGTGACGCCTCGCGCGGCTTTCCGCCGGCAGCCCTGGCGTGGCTGGTATGGGGACTGGGCGCGCTGCTCTACCTGATCGGTTTCTATCAGCGCGTGGCGCCGGCCGTGATCACCGACCAGTTGATGGCGGAGTTTGCCATCAGCGCTGCGGCGCTCGGCAATCTCTCCGGTTTCTATTTCTATTCCTATGTGGCGATGCAGATTCCCACCGGCGTCATCGCCGATCGCTGGGGGCCGCGCCGCCTGCTGACGCTCGGGGCAGGGGTCGCCGCACTTGGGACCGCGTTGTTCGCCAGCGCCACCACCCTGTGGTGGGCCAGTGCCGGCCGCCTGTTGATCGGTGCTTCGGTCGCGGTCGCCTTCGTCTCGATGCTGAAGCTGGCAAGCCACTGGTTCGCCCCGCGCCACTATGCCCTGGCTGCCGGCATGGCGCTATTCACCGGAGTGGTCGGCGCCGTCGCGGCGGGGGTGCCCTTGAGCCTGTTGGTGGAAAGCTTCGGCTGGCGCGCGGTGATGGGCGTCTCGGCCGGGGTGACCGCAATGCTGTGCCTCGTCACCTGGTGGCTGGTGCGCGACGATCCGGCCGAATCCGGCTATGCCAGCTATTTTCAGGGGGCTCACCAAAGTCAGCGTCCGACGCCGATCCTGCGCGGGCTTATGGAAGTGCTGACCTACCGCAACATCTGGATCCTGCTGCTGACCCCCGTCGGCGTCACCGGGGCCATTTTGACCATTGGCGGTTTGTGGGGCGTTCCCTATTTGCGCCAGGTGCATGGTCTGGATCCGCGCAGCGCAGCAACCATCACCTCGACGCTGCTGGTCGCCTGGGCGCTGGGCGGGCCGCTACTCGGCGCGTGGTCGGAGCGCATCGGCAAGCGCAAGCCGCTGTATCTGCTGACCACCATCATCGCGCTGGTCGGCTGGACGGCAATCGTATTTCTGCCGTTGCCTTTATGGTTGCTGATAACGGTGCTGGTGCCGGTGGGATTCGCCTCCGGCAACATCACCATCGGCTTCGCCTGCGCCAAGGAATCCCTGCCGCTGCGCCTGACCGGAACCGCCTCCGGCGTCTGCAACATGGGCCCGCTGGTCGGCGGCATGCTGTTGCAACCGGCGGTCGGCTGGATGCTGGACCGGCATTGGCCGGGCACTCTGGCCAACGGCGTGCGCACCTATGACGCCGCCGCCTATCAAGCCGGCTTCAGCCTGATCGTCGGCACCATCGTGATATCGACGATCCTGATTTCCTTCCTGCGCGAAACGAATTGCAAACAGACGGTATGAATTTTCTCCCGATTGGTTACGAAGCTTAGCCGAGTTCGGTCTCCCTCCCCTTCAAGGGGAGGGTCGGGGTGGGGATGGCTGATTTTCATGACCAATCCTGCCCCTTTGTTGTTGGCGCGCGGTAATACCACAACGCGATGGCGAAGATGATCAGTCCCAGCGACAGGAATCCCGCCATCCCCAGCGCCAGCGTCAACGGCGTGCCCCACAGCAGCGGCGCCAGCACCGCGGCGGTAAGGGCGTTGGTGGCGGTCTGCACTGTGCCTTGGCAGCTTGAGGCGAGTCCGCGCTTTTCCGGGAACAGATCGAGCGCCAGCAGTTGCATGCTCGGCATCGCCATCGCCAGGCCGATGTTGTAGAGGGGGAAGGGCAGAATTGCCCAGGGCAGCTGTGCCGGCATCAAGAGATTCATGGCGAGATTGCCGGCCGCGGCCAGGCTCATGATGACGCAGCCGAGGGCGATGGTGCGGCGCGGACTGAGCCGTCCGGCCAACTGTCCGGAGAGGAATGCGCCGATCACCATGCCGCCCACGCCCGGACCGAATAGCCAGGCAAATCCTTGGGGAGAAACGCCGAGGTGACGGATCAGGAAGGCCGGCGCCGAAAGCACGTAAAGGAACATGGCGTTGAAATTGAGCGCCATCGATGCCGACAGGCGCATGAATTCGCCGTGAGAGAAGACGCTCACATAGGAATGCCAGAGATGCAGCGGATGCAGGCTTTGGCGATTTTCCGGCGGCAAGGTCTCGGGCAGCCGGAGCAGCGTCGCCACCCACACCACCGCACCGAAGATCGCCATGAAGACGAAGATGGCGTGCCAGTCGAAAAAGGCGTGGATCCACCCGCCGATGATCGGCGCAATCGCCGGCGCGATGGCGAACATGATGCTGATGCGCGCCATCATCCGTTGCGCGTCGGGGCCGTCGAGCAGGTCGCGGACGATGGCGCGGCTCACCACCATCCCGACGCCACAGGAGAGGCCTTGCAGGGCGCGCCCGATCCACAAGTATTCGATGCGTGTGGCGAATACGCAGAACAGCGAGGCCAGTACATACACGGCGAGCCCCCAGAGGATCACGCTGCGCCGGCCGAGCGCGTCCGACAAGGCGCCATGCCACAGCATCATGAAGGCGAATGGCACCATGAACGCTGTCAGTGTCTGCTGAACCTCGAGCTGGCTGGCGCCGAGCGAGGCGCCGATCGCCGGGAAGGCCGGCAGATAGGTATCGATCGAAAACGGTCCGATCATCGCCAGCGCCGCCAGCAACGCCGAGAAGCTGCGAGGCACGACAGGCGCCGAGGCGGTTTTCATGTGGGCAAGATCCAGGAATGCGGAAGAGCGGCGGAGCGCCGCTCAGCCTTCCGCCAGGCCGCGGCGGTAGTGAATCGCTTCGGCGACATGAAGGCTGCGCACCGTGTCGATCTCGGCCAGGTCGGCCACCGTGCGCGCCACCTTGAGAATCCGGTGGTAGGCGCGCGCCGACAGCGACAGCCGGGCAATGGCCTGTTTCAGGAGTTGGGCGCCGGCTTCGTCAGGCAGACAGTGCCGGTCGATTTCGGCGGTCGTCAGCAGCGCATTGGCCTTGCCTTGTCTGGCCAGTTGGCGGCTGCGCGCCCGGGTGACCCGTATCCGGATGCTGGCGGAAGACTCGCCGTCGGCGTGCGTCTGCAATTCGGCATCGGACAGGGATGGCACCTCCAGCATCAGGTCGATGCGATCGAGCAGCGGTCCGGAAAGCTTGCCGCGATATTTCGCCACCTGGTCGGGCGTGCACCGGCACTTGCCGTTGGGATGTCCGAGCCAGCCGCACGGGCAGGAACGCGTTGCTCTTTTGCAATTCGTGCCAATAACACTTAAAGCATTGAAACCAAAGGAAACTGATTTTGAGCC
>Ga0163199_1002503_pt1 | contig 11238 bp, 10 predicted proteins | sample PL_2010_150m_FD_113537 | JGI IMG/M metagenome (GOLD analysis project Ga0163199, IMG submission 113537) | Freshwater microbial communities from Powell Lake, British Columbia, Canada to study Microbial Dark Matter (Phase II) - PL_2010_150m | ecosystem: Environmental > Aquatic > Freshwater > Lake ...
AGATATTAATGCTGCAAAAAATAAAGATAATTACAAGAAGTATGGAGTTTTATATAATTGGCCTTCAGCCAAGAAAGCTTGTCCTAATGGATGGCACTTACCATCTAAGGAGGAGTGGGACATTCTATTTAATTATTTGGGTGGTTCAGCAATTGCAGGGAGAAAGTTAAAATCAATTGACGGATGGATTAAAATACATTCAGATGATCCAGGGAATGGCGATAATAGTAGCGGTTTTACGGCTAAACCTGGTGGATTTCTTCCTTATGATGGTGTATACAATAATTTAGGATACTCGACTGATTTCTGGACTTCCACACCATATGGAACTGCAGGTGTTTACACCATTTGGATCACCTCGGAAAATAACCAGGCAAATATTGAAGAAATGTACCCGAAGTTAGGGAACTCGGTCCGCTGCATAAAGGATCAATGATGTTTGATCCATATCAATCAATCCTTTATGCACCTAACAGAATGTCCGAAATTACGATAGTAATTGCCACGCGTAATACCATCTTCACTATAATTTAAGAAGCGATGCCAAGCATATGATGGACCAATAGTCGAAGAAGTCCAAAAAGTACAATAATAGCCAAGCCTTTCATTTCCAAATCCATTGTTATCTAAATAAGCTCCAGCTATAGCTTTAAAACCACTGCTGTTATCACCTTTACTTCCAAACACATCCCACAATTCTGTTGATTTTAATTTCTTCGCAACCGACCCAGAGTCCCGGGTTCCTTCCTCATTTGCTTCGGATTCGCTCATACCCAAGAACAGCTCCAGGCTTTTCCAATCTTCATCATTTGGCAAGTGCCATCCGTCTGGACAAGAAACATTTGCTGCATCCCAATTATAAAGAACGCCATAAACTTTATAATTGGGATGTTGCTTTGCTGAAGCTACATCATTACCTTCATATCCATACACATAATAAACTGTTGCAGTCAATGATCTAACCGAGGAAGGACTTACAGATGGTAGATATGATAAATTCTCTGCCATCCAAGTTTGATTTCCAATTTTGACAATCTCGTAAATCTTACCATCGCGCGAATCTTTTAGCGAATTGGTACCCAACGGATCCTTTGAACATGCCATAATAAAACCCAGAATAAGTACGCACAGCAATGTCTTTACCGGTTTCATGGTGTTGATTTTATTGATTTATGCTATATTAGTAAGAATAAACTCAAAATAAACTGTTTCAAAATCATTTTACTCCCGACTTTTTGATCGTTTTGCATTCCAAAGTCCGCGCCTGACCTAGTCTGACGAATTTGATCATGTTTGCATTCTATTATGGTACAGCCATTGTTTCTTTTGATTTAGTATAAAACTATTTTCGAAATGCTTGCAAGACCTTTCTTATCAGATACTTTTATAAAGTAAATTCCTTTTGAAAGAAGTGACAAATCAAGTTGAGTGATCGTTGAATTGATCACTTGTGATAATTCAATTTTTCCAACCAGATTGATAATGTCGATTCTCCTTTCTAAATATAAACTGTTTAATAATTCAATAGTTATTATTCCATCGGTAGGATTTGGGTATACTTTAATTTCATCATCAAGTGACTTTGTTTCGATTCCAACAGAATTTGTATTTGATATCTTTACTCCATCAAACCAAGTTGTTCCTTCCTGAGCACTGATTTCAAGATTGTTAAGCAAGTTCTCATCCGTAAATGCAGGAACAAGGAACTCTCCGTATGAGGTGCCGTTAATCCAGAATGTTAATCTGACCTGACTAGCCGATATTTTATCATATTTAATTATAACTCGATACCAAGTGTTTAGATCATAAGACATCAACGTTCTGTCTCCAGCTCCCAATATAATCCCGTCACCGCTAAAACGAATCAATTCCCTTGAAGAATTTGCCCAGAAAGTACCCTTACGTAGTCCGATGCAAGCTCTTTGGGGATGACATCCATAAATCTGTTCGGAGCCGTTTTTGACATCGATTTCAATGTAATATGGACTGTCAATATTTATGCTACGGTAAACAATTGCTGCCCAGCACCCACCAACTTCGCCATAAAGTTGCAGGCTTTTATAGCCATCATTCGCAGTTGTATTAACCACTTTATTCGTTGATAGGTCAGTTGCATTTGCGTCCGCTACCCAAGTGGAAGGGAAGGTTCCGATGTTATAGGTCTCAAAGTTCTCGGACCACCCGCCACCAATAGGCCGAGAATCCTGAATTATTGAAACTTCTTTGGGACTTTCAGATGCTTCTTCAGCCGTTATCCTAATTATCGCAGTTCTTGGACTCTTTTCAGTGTTTTCAGAAAAGGAACAGGTGATATTACCGGAATTCGATCCCGATGAGCCGCTGGTGATTTGACACCAACCGCTGCCTGAAATAACAGATGCGTGCCAAGCCATAGTTCCCCCGCCTTTATTGGAAACTGCAAATGTGGTAGTTCCAGCTAAGCTGGCTACCGGTCTTAAATCTGGAGTAACCGTTAATATCGGAGCAACAGTAGCAGGTGTCACTGACACCCGATCAAACCAAGCTGTTCCTTCCTGAGCACTGAATTCCAGGTTATTTAACAAGTTTTCATCAGTGATTGAAGACACAAGGAAGTCGCCATAAGAGGTGCCATCAATCCAGAATGATAATCTGACCTCACTAGCCGATATTTTATCATATTTAATTTTAACCCGATACCATGTATTAGTATTATAAGACATTAGTGGTTTGTCTCCTGCTCCAAATATTCTCCCATCACGGCCAAAACGAATCAATTCCCTTGATGAATTTGCCCAGGAAGTACCCTTACGTAGTCCAATACAAGCTCTATCGGGATGAACACCGGATAATGCTTCGGATCCATTTTTAACATCCGCTTCAATAAAATACGGACTGTTAACAATTAAACCACGGTAAACAATCGATGCCCAACTTCCACCAACAACCCCATAAAGTTGCAGGCTTTTAGAGCCATCATTCGCAGTTGTATTAACCACTTTATTAGTTGATAGGTCTGTTGCATTTGCGTCTTTTACCCAGGTGGAAGGAAAGGTGCCGAGGTTATAGGTCTCAAAGCTGTCGGACCACCCGCCACCAATAGGCCGATAATCCTGAATTATTGAAACTTCTTTGGGACTTCCAGACGCTCCATCGGCTGTAATCCGAATGATTGCCGTTCTCGGATTTTGATCCGTATTTTCAGTAAAAGAACAGTTGATGTTACCGGAATTCGATCCCGATGAGCCGCTGGTGATTTGACACCAACCGCTGCCTGAAATAACAGATGCGTGCCAAGCCATAGTACCCATACCTTTGTTGGAAACTGCAAAGGTGGTGGTACCGCCGACAACATCTACTGTTCGAGAATCTGGCGTAGCATATAGGATTGGTGTGGTGGATGACAAATTAACAGTAAATGAAATAGTTGGACCGGCTGAACCGATATTGGAAATTTCGATCCCTCCCGGTGAACCGTCACTGAGGAAGCAGGACGGATTGCTCGTTGCATTAAAAGAAGTGTTTCCGGATTCGGAAGAAAAGTAAGCTGCATTTATATTGCCGTCAGCAGTTATAGTGCCGTTTGGCCGATAAACATACACTTCATCTGGAGGTCCTGGGGCATTACCACGAAGTGAAGGGGTGACCCGATAAATAATCAATCCGGATCCTAACCTGGATAAGCCAGATTCAAACAGCCCTGCACCTTTACGGTACTCTAGCATGAAATATTCAGAGGTACTATTAGGCGACATAATTTTGTAACCAGCAAAAGCATCTGTTGATAGAGGCGCTAAGGAATAGGTTCCACTGCTAGTGATTTCCGGAATGTTAGAAAACCATTGTCCATATTTTTGTTTGATATACACGGTCTGATGCTGAGGTGGATTAGAATTCCAGGACATTAAATCCCAAGGGCCAACCGGGGTAATAGATCTATCGGTATATCTATATAAATCAGGAAAACCTAACGAGTGTGACATTTCATGGCACGCAACACTAACACCAAATGATTGAGATAGGTGGAAATTGTATAACCTAACCCGAGCCCCCGCAATTTGTATATCATCTGTATTAAGTGCCCACATATGCGGCCAGAGCAGATCACTCCACCCCTCTGTTGCCCCCTGAATGATGTAGCAAACATTATCAACGTATCCATCGTTGTCATTATCAAAATCCAGACTGGTTGACTCAATCTGGCCCCTTACCGCGATGGTTGCGTTTTTCAAAAGTGTCATTTCACGAATCGTACTCTCAGCTTCTGTCGAATAACCAATCGTATTAGTAGTCGCGTTGTACTTACAATAGTAATTTCTTGCATGTGTATCTTGATAAGATACAACAGTGTTTGAACTAGTAGGGAAAAAGGATGTATTGATAGTTAACTGGGTTTTAGATACTTCCTGGAAGTATCTAACCATGGATGCATTTCCGGAAGCATTAAGATCCGAATTATAATCAGCTAAATTGGTGGTATATTCCGACTGATCACTAAACCGTATGAATATCACGATATTGTTGATTGTCCCAGTAGTTCCAATTTTTGCTGAACCCTTTAAGTCTGGTATTTTGAATCGTTCTTTCCTTAAACTGCGAATTTCATCCGGATCAAGGCTTAAACCGGGTTGTAGTCCGGCACTGGCTGGATCTGATACTCCCGCAACTAATGTTGTAGGAACTAGCTTTGTACCTGACTTTTGGGCATAAACATAGTAGCCGGTTACAGAATCTTGAATAATGGTGAAATTGTTGGCATCGTGTAGCCAGTTGAAGTACTCATCACCAGTTGCAAAACAATTGAGAATTTTTCCATCTGGTTGCCCCCTTTTCTGAGGGACATTCTTTAAATAAGCAGCTTCAGAGTTCAAGAATATTGACACCAGAAGCAGTCCAGTTAGAAGAGCTCTTTGGATTTTCATACGTTTATATATAAAAAAGTTCATGTTTCATTGTTCATCTCTCTGATAAAACCATTCAACCTTTCCCAATTTACGAAAGTTATGAAAAGTTATTAATACTTCTGATCAAATTGCGTAAAATTTACCTATAGCCATGTGGATGGTAGCTTTTTATGGGTAGCTGGAGGCATTCTTATGTCATTAATAAATCAATGGTCAGGTGATCCAATATTTCTACCAATAAAACTTCCTCCCAGGCAGGTGTTCGCTCACCTTATACTTATATATAAAATACAAGTTTATGCAGAGGTTTAATTACGTGAATTTATGCTGATTGTGCTAAATCTATTGGCTAAATCTATTGGCATAGGGGGAAACCCTAAATCCCGCCCCGAAAGGAGGAACATCAAAACGTCCAAAAGTCGCCAATTAGTAATGGGGATGTGGGTTTATTTTTACGAATCCTGAAAACCTATGTTTAGAAAGCCAGACATCCGGTGCCAAACCGCCAGCCTTTTTTTGTCCTTTTTCGCCATTTCGCCATTCCGTAGTTTTCGGAATGATCTACTTTTTCACCCCTTATAGCTTCGATTTCAAACTGCTGGATGCTATTGCCATATGCATGGACCTGCTGAATCCTAATGATTGGGCGGTAATCATGGATGGCGATACCATGTTCCTACAGCCGGATTTCGGATATAAGATCCATCGGCATATTGAAGCGCATCCCGAAGCAGGACTCTTTACCTGCTATGCTTCCCGGTGCCATTACTCCATCCAAGTTCCCGCTGGCGTGGACATGAACAAGGATTCTATCCGGTATCATAAACTCATCGCCTCCTTGCAGCAGAATCTTCACCCTGGCGAAACCATGGAAATCAGCCGCCGGATTGCAGGACACCTGATGGTGATTAAAAAATCAACCTGGGATAAGATCCTGCCGTTGGTTCGCGTAACCGCCTCCGAAAAACAGATACTGGGAGTGGATACTAAAATCTGCAACGCCATTTTGAAATCCGGGATGAAAATATTGCTCATGAAGGACATCTATATTCTCCACTATTGCCGTCTGGCAGAGGGATTTGAATACACCAAACACCTGGAACCATGAAAACACTTGATGTGGTATATGTCCTGGGAACCGGCTCCTCATGGGATAATAACGAGATCCGTTTCTCTATCCGGTCGGTTCTGAAAAACCTTACCGGTATCGGGCGAATATTTATCGTTGGCGAAAAGCCATCCGGATTGAAAGGATTTGTTCATATCGAGCACCCCGATGAGTTCCCATCAACCAATGCCGATGGAAACATCATCCGAAAGCTCCTTCGTGCCTGCCAGGACCCGCGGCTAACCGACCAGTTCCTGTTCATGAATGATGATCACATCATTATGAAACCCATCCGGGCCGAAAAGATTCCGCCATTCCATAAAGGGGATATGAAAACATTTCCGGATAATTACTGGGAACTCAACGATTGGCGAAAACGCTTATTGAAAACAAAGCTCGCCCTGGAGGATCAAAACCTCCCAACCTTGCACTATGATTGCCATACTCCGATCATTTTTGACAAACGGGAGTTTCCGCTGGCCATGGCCCGGTTCGATTATGCTACAGGAATGGGTCTTACCATGAAAAGCCTGTATGGCAATATCCATTACCCGAAAGCACCATGTCTGGTGGAACAGAAACGCACCGTATTCAAATACGTTAGCCTGGCCGAGCTGGAAGAAAGATTCACCGGTCCGATGCTCCTCTCCTTCAACGACCAGGGCCTGAATGATTCGCTGAAAATATTCCTGCACCAGAATTTCAGATTACCATCCGCATTAGAGACCAAACCGATCGACGATAAAACCATCGAAATCTATATGGCTTGCCGGGAATCGACCGACTACCAGGTCGCGCTCGATACCTATCTGAAATATTTCAAGAACCAAAACCTGAAAGACCTATTCCTGGCAGATACCCATCGCCGATTCGATAATAAAATCAAGTTCCTACTCGAACAAAAACTCATCGGGCTATGACACAAACCGATATCGATACCATTAAAACCTGGCTGAATTCCGGCCGGGATTATAACGCTGGCGTTGCGATCTATGAAAAACATTCGCGCAACAGTTCGCTTAAACGCATTTTCCCCGGCAAGGAAAGCCGGTTCGCTTTCAAACTCGCCTACGAGCTTAAAAAACTCATCCCATCGGATATTAAACCGGAACCGCATAAACCGGCTGCTCCTAAGCCATCAGGACTAAAACCGGCGACAACAGGATCCCTATACCTCAATGCGATCAGTAATGATGACCCAAACCTACCAAAGGTCATCCGGCAGATCATATCGGAATACAGCACTGTTTATAACCAGCGGTCCATCGCTCACCATTCATTGAAGAAAATCGCTCCGGATAACCGCCCCGACAATGTGGAATCCCGCAGAATCATTGTCGAACAGATTTCCGAACTATCGGACAGGATGGAAGAACTATACCAGGCACATCAAATCTGGCTGAACGATAAAATCCTGCCCGATGAGATCCGGCTGTTCCCTCCGGATGAGCCCATCCCACCGAAAGTGGAAAAAGAAATCGCTGAAGAATTATCCAGGAAGCGGTTGAACCTCATGAAGACCCTGAGCAAGGATTATAACTTGCTCAACTTCTGTTCCATCGCCAAACAACCGGTAATGAATGAAATGCGTGACGGGCCAAAGCGTGTTGCCCTGCAGAAAAGAATCCTCGCCAAAACAAACAAAATCAAAGAGCTAACAGCCAAAATAAATGGTCTTAATAAAATCAACTGATCTTAAAACCCCCGTTCAGGAGGTCGCAAAGAATCAACAGGATATGATTCCGTTGGCCATCATGGAGTCGGATGCTGATCATAATCCGGATCTGGTGGTATTTGAAACCGGTGCCTTGACCAAGAGCATCGGGCTAATTGTACCCGGCCGACAAAAGCATTATTATTCCGATGGGAATTTCAACCTGCTCCGGCTGATATTCCACATCCTCAAACAAACCGGTCCCGCAAACATCCTGATGGCCACCTATTCGATCTCGCAGGACTCGCTCGAGAAGGTCCGGAGCCGGATCAATCATGGCGAAATTCTCTCCATCCGGTTCCTGATCGATAACCGGGTAAAAGTCATGAGCCCCCTTCCCTTTCAGATGTTGAAGGAAGGATTCACCTACCGGTGCATCTCCCTGCATGCAAAAGTGGCGATGATCTATAACGACGATTGGAAAATCTCAATCGTAACTTCCCAGAACGCGACCGATAACCCTAAGCTGGAACGCGGGGTGATCTTCACCGATGATCAGATCTTTAACTTCGATAAACAACAACTGGAAAATGCTTTTAACAGAGGAACAGATTAGCGAAATCGAATCGATGGCGGAGCTCTTTTTCGATATCGCCGATATTGCTGTCAATATCGAGGTCAATCCCATGGATCTCCGGGATGAGGTAAACTCCGGGCAGGGAGTTGCTTTCGCTGCATATAATCGCGGATGGTTTAAAGGCGAAATCCCGCTCCGCAAATCAATCGCCCAGGCGGCAGCCAATGGCTCCAATCCAGCGCAAAATATGCTTCTTGACCTCCGGACAAAAGCACAAATCTCAAATCTATGAGCAAAGAGTTATTATCGCTCGAAAATATCCCCTGGCAAATCATTAAAAATCATTTGTCAGATCCTGACCATATCCAATTGTCGGAGGAACACCGGAACATGCTCGACCGCGTGTTTTCCATGCAAAGGATCCTGCAACGATACCCTCAACCCAGGACTGCCCTGGCATTGCATCAGGCAAAATTTCCTGACATATCCAGACGAACCGCGTATAACGATCTGAATTATGCACGGGAACTGGATAATACCTATCACAGTTTTGATTATGAGTTTTATAACAACTGGCTGATCTCAGATATCTTCGATCAAATACAGGCTGCCAAAGCCAAAGGAGACATGAAAGCCTGGGCAGCCGGTCATGCCAATCTCAAAAAAGCCATTGGTGAAAGGCCAATGGTGGAAACCGATCCAAAATTGCTGGAAAAACACACCTTCCTGATCCAGATCAATAACATGGCCGGCGGAATCCAGATGAACATCGATGAGATGGAAAAACTCCCGGCCAAAATCCGACAGGAAATTGCCGATGCTGTGTTCGAAGAAATCACGGACGAACAGGCCGAGCAAATGATCAATTCCTGATGGAACCTGTAAATCTTAACAGGCCACAGTACAACTCCCTGCTCCACGGGGCAAAATCCCGGGTTGATGTTTGGAGCCGGGGAACCGGGAAATCATACCTTGTAGGATGGGATATTCATACCGTCAACCGCAAAATGCCTGGCGCTTTGATTTCAGTGACCGGCCAAACATACGGCCAGCTGCTCACCAGAACCCTGCCATCGACTTTCAAGTTCCTGGAAACCCTCGGGTACCTGAAAGACAAAAACTATGTAGTCGGCCGCCGGCCGCCGCTTTCCTTCCACTCGCCGTTGGAAAAAATCATGAAGTTCGATAATGTCATATCATTCTCGAACGGAAACGCCATCCTGATGCTCTCCCAGGATCGCATCGGATCGGCCAGGGGGCCCAACGTAGATTATGAAATCCTGGACGAAGCTCTGACCATCGATAAAGAACGATATGATCAGGAAACCTCGCCCACAAACCGCGGAAACGAAACGCTCTGGGGAACCAGGTCCCCGGATCCGATTCCATTTCATCATGGATACCACTATGTTTCATCCATGCCCTATACCCAGACCCAGAAGTGGCTCCTGTCATTCGCCAACTATTACCAGGAAGAAACCGGGATCCAGCTCTTTTCAATCTGGAACCGCCTGGTGAAACTTCAGATGGAACTGATCCCGGCTTACTATGCCAAGGACTCAAAACTCTACCGGGAAATATGGAACGAAACCATCCGGCTCCGGAAGCAAATTCTGCCATTCGTATCCAAGACCGGTCTGCTATTCACACTCGCCAATGCCTTCGATAACATTGATAATGTGGGCATGTCCTACATTGCCAGGGAGTATGAAAAGCAAAACCTTCTGACCTTCCTGATCGAGATCATGAACCTCATGCTGGATACCGTGGAAGATTGCTACTATCACATCAACGAAGCAAAGCATGTGTACTTTAATGCCACAAACGATAGTTTTATCCGGGACCTGGCGGAGAACACCAACTTCAATTTTCAGAAGCTTGCCTCTCATGATTCCCGCTTTGATGCCGATTGTAACCCCAATGCTCCGCTGGAAATATCCCCGGATTGGGGCTCCAACATCAGCCTCCTGTCAGTTGGCCAGGAAGGCTCGTTTGATTTCGTGATTAAGCAGCCAGCATCGACCGACAACTTCATTAATGAGTTCTTTGTCAAGCCTGATCAGTCAAACGATGTAATGATCAATTCGCTTGTAGATCAGTTTACTGATTACTACAAGCATCATATTGATAAGACTATCATTTACTTCCGTGACCGGTACGGGGACAGCAAGAACCCCAACGTAAACAAATCAAGCAGTTACAATGAACAGGCAATCGCCAGGCTCGAGCGTAACCACTGGACTGTGATCCAGGAAGTACATAAAGGCATGGAACCGCCGCAACATGACAAGTATCTGCTATGGGGCAACATCCTCAGAGGAAGTGATCCTTCCTTCCCTGCCGTCCGGTTCAATGGCAGCAAATGCAAGTACACCCTGATCTCCATGAACAATACCCAGGTGATTCAAAAGGAGGGCAAGTTCAACAAGAACAAAGCATCCGAGAGATCCAAAACGATTTTACCTGAAGAAGCAACCCACTTCAGTGATGCGGTGGATAAACGCATCTGGACCAAGTACGGTCATCTCCTATCAGCCAATCACTCATTCGTGCCGGCACGCACTTAACAAAAGGCGAAAATGGCGAATTTGGTATGGAATCAGGACTCAACCAGTTGAGCCTTGAACCATGGCATAGGACTCATATTTCCTGAAAATCGAGCCTTTGCCTTCGCCATTCGCCATAGGGCGGGGTCGGCTCACAGAGGTAAAAACGGTTTACCGTTTTATCATTTTCGCCGCAAACTTTGTGAAGATGACCTGATTACAGATCCAAAGTTTGCATCTCAATCCCTGACTACTTTTTGCTTTGGCGAATCAAAGAAAAAGTAGGCAAAAAGAAAATTCGCCCTCGCCGGGCAGGCGTCTTTCCAGACGGGAGGGCTATTTTCATCGTACAAGAAAATGAACCAGAGAAAGCGCTAGTTCCTCTAAAAATTACAAGGCCATTCTTGCCACTAATCAAATTGGGTTATAATGCCGGTTGGATTATCTAACTTTAGAGCAATATCCGGGAT
>Ga0163199_1002505_pt1 | contig 11227 bp, 11 predicted proteins | sample PL_2010_150m_FD_113537 | JGI IMG/M metagenome (GOLD analysis project Ga0163199, IMG submission 113537) | Freshwater microbial communities from Powell Lake, British Columbia, Canada to study Microbial Dark Matter (Phase II) - PL_2010_150m | ecosystem: Environmental > Aquatic > Freshwater > Lake ...
CGGGCATGAGGTCGAGCAGGCGTCCGACGGCGGCCAGCCACCAGCCTGGCGGAAAGCCAGGCAGCCAGATCACGCCTGCATCATGTTTGCGCTGGCGTGCAACGCGCTCGAAGCTGGTGCGGTTCTCCACCAGATGCCAATGGTTGATCGTGCCGGATGCTGCGGTCACGGCTTGCAGGGTGGCTGGGGTAAGGGCGGCGAAATCGGCGCAGTTGGCCAGGTCGATTTGCCCGGACGGTAACTGCAATGTCAGGTGTGCGGCGAGCAGCAGCAGCGGCGTGTGGCGCTCGATACGGAATTCCGCCAGGTCCAGGGTTTGTTCCAGCCAATTCCATTCGGTCTCGTTTATCCCTTTGGTGTCGTTGCGGGCGAAAAGCGCGAAGTCGCGGCGCGTGCCGCATTGCTGCGCATCCTGCCAGCGCTGCAAGGCGGCAATCAGATCATGACGAGCCAAGGCGCGATGTACGGGAAGTTCATCCAGTGCGAGCAGCGCAGGGGCAAGACTGTCGTCACAGCGCGAACCCAGTTCCTCTCGCACGGCTTGCCAGCTTTGAGCATCCTGTTCCTTGTCGCTGATACCGAGGGCGGTGCGCAGTTGCGACAGATTGCGCAATTCCAGCGAATACGGCCACCAGCCGTCATGTTTTCGTTGTTCCACCACCGTTGCCCATCCTTCGCGCAGCAGCCATTCACGCAGCGATTCGGCTAGAGAAACCTGGTTGCTGCCAGCATCTTTGGCGAGCGTTTCCCAGCGGCTATTCCCCCCGCGTCGTACCCAGCGAGCTAACAGTTCACGCCATTCGTCGGGAATTTGCCCGAGTTGTTGCGGCAGATGTTCACAATAACGTTTTCGTTTCTGGCAGACCTTGCGCTGATCCAGCGGTTCGATGCGGATATCGTCATGCATGGGTGTCGCGTACCAGTACCTTGACGCCCGGCGCCCAAGCTTCGTTGGGTCTCTTCTTGAATGTCACCAGCGTCAACATAGCCGGGTCGTAGATGCTGACGTTATGCGTGACAGGCGTAGTGAGCAGGTATTGTGCGCGAGTAGCTTTGAGAAAGCTGGATACGCGCTCGATGTTGACGATGTCCAGATGGGCGAACGGTTCGTCGATGAATACGAAGCCGCCGGGATGCGACTCTTCCATCATCAGACCGACCAAGAGGACCAGCGATTTCATTACTTGTTGCCCGCCGGAGGCATCGCCGTCGTTCATGCCCATGAAGCCTTTTTCGTCGAAATCGAAGCGCACTGCCAGCCCGGCTTGCGCCAGAGCGATGTCGTCGTTGCCGAGCAATACCGGTTCGTGCTCGATCTTGATTCCGGCGAGGTCGCCGAGTGTGCGGATATTTTTTACATAGCGAGTAACGGTGTGGCGCAGCACGTTGATATATTGCTCGCGCGCAGCATCCGTCTGGCTACGTGCCGTCTCGTTGTCGCGGCGGCGTCCAGCAAGGTCGGTATCCATCTGCTGATAGTCATCTTTGATCTTGTTGCGCAATGCAATTACGGTGCTGTCGGTTTCCCAGGATTCATCCTTGAAACGTCGTTCGATTTCTTCAATTCGCAGATCGATATTGGTGGTGTCCCGGTATTTTTCGGCGAGCTGTTGGTTGGCAGTGTTATCGCACCAGCCTGCCGGGAATTGCTTCCGGTTATGACGTAGTGTTTGCAGACGACGAATTTGTTCTTCGCGACCTGAGCGGTTCTCCCTGTCTGAGATTTCCTTGTCCAGCCGCTTCAAATCACGCTGCATGTCTTCTAATGCGCCACGGGCTGTATTGACAGCTTCGTCGGCCCGTTCGCGATCTTGTTGGGCCTGATACACGCCGTTTTCGCGCCGACGCAGCACGAGCGCATCGTATTCCTGTCTGGCTTCGGCGAACTCGGCAGCGCGTGCCACCAGTTGTGCGACGGCATCCTCGCCCGCCAGTTGTGCTTTCAGTATGTTGATGCGTTCGGCCAAGCCATTGCGCTGCTGGTACAGTGGGTCGAGAGCTTTCTCCAGTTCAGCACGTTGCTGACGCATTGCTTCCAGACGCGCTTTGCCGAAGCGCGCCTGTTCCGGTGCTGCGTATCGTCCGCCGCGTCGTTCGCGCAAATAACCTTGACGTGTGACCCAGTCCTCGCCACGCGGCAGCTTGCTGCCTATGGCTGCATCCTCGACTCGGCGTGTGCGCTCTAATGTGCGCAACAGCCATTCAGGTACCGATTTGGTGAAGCGCACCACTTCAAGTACTGAATCTTGAGGCGGCAGACCGGGCTGCACGCAGTCTGGCACGATGAAGTGGCGGTAGCGCAGTTTCTCCCCCAGAGCCATTGCTTGAGTTGCATCCTTATCCTTCGCTAGCAATACAAGGTGGGCAAAGGGGGCGAGCACGGCCTCTATAGCCGATTGCCATGAGGCATCAGTTATCTCGATGACATCGCTAAGCAGATCATGCGCGATATTTGCCTGCTGTAATGCTTGGCGGAATGCTTTGACATCGTCTGGGTCGTGTCGCCGTCCTGCGGCGAGACTTTCCAGCACATCATCAAGCTGGCTTTGCTTTTGCTCCAATTGGGCGATGGGCAATAGCAGCTTGGTGTGTTCGCCCTCTAACCGTACCAGTTCGCGTGCATCAGCAATTTTGCCGCTATTTGTTGCTGCGGCTTGTTTTAGCAATTGCTCATGTTGATTGACGGTAGTCTTCCAGCCGCCAATGTCTTCGTTGAGTTTGCCGAGAGCTTTTTGCTGAATCCGCTCGTTTTCGTACGCAGCTTGCTTGCGAAGTAGCGTAGCCTCAAGCGCTTGCTGCTCTACTTGCAATTCCAGTTGTTTCTTCTGGAGCTCTGCGCGCTTCGCTCTCCATTCGCGGCGCTGGGTTTGCAGTGTGCGTCCTGCATTCTCCGCCTCGCGTTGCAGCAGATAATGTTCAAGACGCGGGCGTTTTTCCGAAAATAACTCGGTGCGCTCATCGTTGAGATGTTGCCATTCCCGGTAGCGGTTCACTTTCAGTTCGTGTTTTTCCAGATTGTTACCGAGCGCTTCCAACTGATTCTGCACGGCATCGAGTTCGCGCGCCGTGTGTTCCTGATGGTGGCGCGCTTCCTGATAACGCTCCAGCACTTCCTTGTCGCCGAACACATCGAACACCAAGTTCAATAGCTCTTTAGCCGAAAGTTCGCACAGCTTGTCGGTCTGCCCCTGTTCCAATGACAGTACGCGCGCGATAGCTGGCGACAGCCCTGCGCTGTGCAGGATGCGCTGGTAATCGCGTACGCCAAATTCTTCGCTGGATTGTTCGATTTCCTGCAAGCTTACTTCGCCGTCTGCGATCCAGTATTTGCGATTCCAGTCGCCGCCTTTCTTGTCGATGCGGCAGGCCAGCGTGATGCGATCCTGTTGGTAGGGCAAGCCGAACGGGCGCTTGCTGCTGCCGGGCGGGCGCTGGTTGTCGATCACTCCGCGCAGCCAGCAGAAGTCCTCGCCATTGCGTCGCACATAGCGCTTGTAGTCGCGTTTTTTGGAACACTCCAATGCGAGCAGGGTGCGCAGGGCGTCGAGCAGGGTGGTTTTGCCAGAACCGTTGGGGCCGGAGATGGTGATGATGGGCGCATTCAGCGGCAGCTTGAAATTTTGCCAGTAGTCCCAGTGAACGGTTTCCAGCTCGAGCAAACGGAACATTATTGTGCCTCCTGTTCTGTCGCATCGCGTAATAGACCGCGCTGTTTCAGCAAGTCTGACAGCGCGCCGTTGAGGATGCGCGGTGCCATTTCGGCGTAATCGAAAGCGAGGTCGAGCAGCGGGCCTTCGTGGATTACCTTGTTTTTGAGTTCGATGAAGCCGAGGCGGGTCAACTGCGGCAAACTGAAACTGATGCGCGTTTTTCCGCCCAGCAATTTACCATAGTCTTCAAGTAATACATTTTGCGGAATGCCGCGCGAAGCATCATGTGCAGCGGGCGTGAGTTTGACGTTCTCGAACAGCTCGCTCTGAGCCTCGCCATGTGCTGCTTCACCAGCCAACTGGCGTTCGCGCTTGGGCAGGATGATGAGTGCCCACAGGATTACCAGCAGTGCTACTGCATCCTTGGGAAGACCGATGTTGCTGGCTTGCCAGGTGTCATTTTGCTCGAATACCGCGCTTTCACATTCACGAACGAGTGCGATGCTGACGTATGCGGCAAAGGGCTGTGCCAACAGACGCAGACCGCTGGTGGCGAGGCGCTGCTCTACTTCATCCCGGAAGCTGCTGTCGATCAACAAACGACGAATTTCTGCATCTTCGCGCGGCAGGTAGCGTAGTGCCAACAGACGTGCGATCAGGCGCGCGGCGGGATCATGGTTCATGTTTGCTTCTCCTTCAGCGGGATGAGTTGGCCACTGCTGATGGCAGCGACTTCATCGCGGTTGACCGTGTGCAGTTCGTTGCGCTCATGCCATTGCAGCCTTACCGGCAACTCTGCGAGCGGAGCCAGTTCAGGGTCAACATTCTGTTCGCCGAGAAAAGATAGTAGCGAGAGTCGGTACGAGGCCGCGCTGAAACTGCCGCCGACCACGCCGTCCGCCACGGACAACGGTGCGTCCAGCCCGCCGAGTAGCCGTGTCAGATCTAGCAGTTGCGGTGGAGGTTCATGCGGCTGATCGTTGACATACTCGATCTCGGCGGGTGCGGGCATGGTCGAGAAGCGGCGGTTGGGCAAATCGCGCGCGACGAACTCTTCGGTGTTGTCCAGCATCACATCAGGCAAAATGAAAGTCGTCTCCGGCGTGTAAGCGAGTTTCTGCGCCGTCAGCTCAGTCAATTCCTCGATGCTGCGCTGCTTGAGCCAAGCGGCGAGCTCGGAAGAGGTCAGCCCGCCCTGTGACAGATGCACCTGCTGCCGCACGATGGCCGCCAGCTCGCGCTGGAACACCGAGGCCATGCGCATCAGCCGTGACTGGCGCTGGCCGATCTGCTGCGCCAGCCGCCAGGTAGTTTCGTCGAGGCCGTCGGCGGCAAGATTGCGCATCACCTCGTTGGCCTTGTCCATCCATTTCTGCACGGATTCCAGCTTGCTTTGCGCGGCGCGCAGGCGGAATTCGGAACCTGACGTAACGGCCTGCGAGAATTCTTCTTCCAGTTCCGCCAGCCGCGCCAGCAGATGCGACAGGGCTTCGGGAGAAAGCTTGCCGACCGAGGAACCCGCAGCGATTTGCGCGGCGAGAAAACCCAGTTCGCCATCCTGCTCCGTGCTGAAATTCAGCAGGTTGGAAAGCGCCGCCAGCACCATGCGCCCGGCGGTAGAAAGCTGGTAGACGCGCCGCTCGGCATCCCACAGCAGCAACTCATGCTCGCGCAAGCGACTCAGGACGGTATTGAGTTTAGCGGGGGCGATGAACGCGAAATAAGTTTCCAGCTCGCGCGGCGACCATTCTGGCGCATCGGCCCGCAAGCCGATTTCGCGCAACACCATCAGCCGCACCAGCACCTCGTCGTCGCCGCCGCGAAATAGCGCGACCATTGCGCCGATCAGCGGTTTTGCCGCAAATAGCGGGAAGAGCTGCGCTACATCCTGCGGAACGACGCCGGGTACGAAAAATTCCGCCAGCGAATTTTCTTCCCGGTCTGACATGGCTTATACCCCTTGTTTCAAACTCGCCTCGATAAAATCATCCAGCCCGCCGTCGAGCACGCCCTGGGTATTGCCGATTTCAATGCCGGTGCGCAAATCCTTGATGCGCGACTGGTCCAGTACGTAGGAACGGATCTGGTGGCCCCAGCCGATGTCGGTCTTGGAATCTTCCATCGCCTGCTTTTCGTCGTTGCGTTTGCGCAATTCCGCTTCGTACAAACGCGATTTCAGCATGGCCATCGCTTCCGCGCGGTTGCGGTGCTGCGAACGGTCATTCTGACATTGCACCACAATGCCGGTGGGATTGTGGGTGATGCGGATCGCCGAATCGGTTTTGTTGATGTGCTGCCCGCCCGCACCGGAAGCGCGGAACGTGTCGATGCGCAAGTCCGCAGGGTTGATGTCTACTTCAATGGTCTCGTCCACTTCAGGGTAAACAAACACGCTGGCGAATGAGGTATGGCGACGATTGCCGGAGTCGAATGGGGATTTGCGCACCAGCCGGTGCACGCCGCTTTCAGTCCGCAGGTAGCCGTAGGCGTAATCGCCGGAGATCTTGAGGCTGGCGCTCTTGATGCCCGCGACCTCACCGGATGATTCTTCCAGCACTTCCACTTTGTAGCCACGGCGTTCGCAATAGCGCAGGTACATGCGTTCCAGCATGGCCGCCCAGTCCTGTGCTTCGGTACCGCCAGAGCCAGACTGAATATCGACGAAACAGTTATTGGGGTCCATCGGGTGGGCGAACATGCGGCGGAATTCCATGTCCGCCACAGTCTTTTCCAGTTGCGCGACGTCGGCGCCGACGCTCTCCAGCGTGGCGTCGTCATTCTCTTCTTTCGCCATCAGAAACAGATCGCGGGCATCATGCAATTGCCGCCCGGCTGTTTCCAGAGTGTTGACGACACCCTCCAGCATTTTCTTCTCCCGCCCCAGCTCCTGAGCGCGTTTGCTGTCACCCCAGATGGCGGGATCTTCCGCCTGCCGGTTGAGTTCGGTCAGACGCGTTTGCTTGGCGTCGAAGTCAAAGATACCTCCGCAATTCTGTCGCCCGGTTATCGAGAGAGGTGAGTTGATTGGCGATGGCGTTGAGTTGTTCCGCTTCCATGGGAGTCTGGCCCGAAAATGCGACAAAAAGAAAATTATACAGCAAGCTCAGGGAAGCGCTGAGAATCTGGGAAAGTATCCCTATGCCTGTGGCTTATCGGCAAGAGAGGCGGTTTTTTCGTTACAATCACGTCATGGCAAAATTCTTTGCATTGATTCCTGCAGCAGGTTCTGGTTCGCGCATGGGCAACGAGCTGCCCAAGCAGTATCTGCCGCTGGCCGGCAGACCGATGATTTATCATGCTTTGCGCACGCTATGTGATTCACCCCGCATTGCCGGCGTGTTTGTGGTGCTTGCGCCCGGCGACAGTGAGTGGTCAAGCTATGACTGGTCGGAATTTTCCGGCAAGCTGGTGGTATTCGACTGCGGTGGCGCCGCCCGTGCCGAGAGCATACTCAATGGCCTGAAAGCGGCACCGGGAGCATCAGCCATTGGTGCCGACGATTGGGTGCTGGTACACGATGCGGCGCGGCCTTGTTTAAGTGCAGCGCAGCTCGACAAGTTGATCGATGAACTGGCTGACGATGCGGTGGGCGGATTGCTGGCGGTGCCGGTGGCCGATACCTTGAAGCGTGGCGATACCGGCAGCCGGGTTGAGCGCACCGAATCCAGAGTGGGTCTGTGGCAGGCGCAGACGCCGCAGATGTTTCGCTACCAGCTGCTGGTAGACGCCCTGAGCAGAGTGGGTGGGGCGGCCATGACCGATGATGCCGGTGCAGTTGAGGCTCTGGGTCTGCATCCCAGATTGGTGCTGAGCGATGCGCATAATCTGAAAGTTACCTATCCCCAGGACCTGGCTCTGGCGGAATTGATTTTACGAGAGAGGAAACCACAGTGAGCAGAATCAGGATTGGGCAGGGCTTTGATGTGCATCAACTGGCTGAAGGCCGCAAGCTGATCATCGGCGGTGTCACCATTCCGCATGAAAAAGGCTTGCTGGGGCACTCCGATGCCGACGTGCTGTTGCATGCGGTATGCGATGCATTGCTGGGTGCGGCCGCGCTGGGAGACATCGGCCGGCATTTTTCGGATGCCGATCCGCGCTACAAGAATATCGACAGCCGCGTATTGCTGCGCGAAGTTCATCGCTTGCTGGGGAAGAGCGGCTACCAGGTGAGCAATATCGATGCGACCATCATCGCCCAGGCGCCGAAAATGGCACCGCATATTCCCGCCATGGTTGCCAACATCGCGCAGGATCTGCAGATGCAGGCCGCAGATGTCAACGTCAAGGCCAAGACTGCCGAGCATCTTGGTCCGGTTGGCCGGGGCGAGGGCATAGAGGCGGAGGTGGTGTGCCTGATTACCACAACAGATGATGCGGGTAGCTGAAACAAACACTGCTGTCAGGGAAGAAACCGCCCGGGTTTTCTTTGCAATCTGGCCGGATGCTGCGGCGCAAAAGCGGCTGGCCGAGCTGGCAGAACAACTGGAAGTGGTCTGTGACGGACGCAAGGCCAGGGTGGAAAACATCCATCTGACGCTGGTGTTTCTGGGGGAAGTAAGCGTCAGTCAGCTGGACGCGTTATGTCAGGCAGCCAACGAGGTTCGGGGCGCCGGTGCGCAAGCTTTCGATTTCGCCGTCGAGGAAGTCCACTGCTGGAAGCATAATCGTATTGCCTATGCGGGAACGGCCAAGGTTCCCCAAGGGCTTCTGGATCTGGTGAATGCTTTACAGAGAGCCCTGTTTGCTGCCGGATTTGCATTTGATCGCCAGGCCTATGTGCCGCACATAACGCTGGTGAGAAAGGCCAGATGTCCTGCCCCTTCGATTGAGCTCAGGACGGGCTTGCCTGAATTGGCGCAACCGATAGTCTGGCCGGTGCGTGAATGGGTGCTGGTAAAGTCGGGACAGGCCAACGGCAGATCGGGTTATACCCCTATCGGCCGCTGGCCCTTGGCAGGTTAGAGATAGATGCAGCTTTCCAGATGCCGCGTCAGTTCTTTTTCATTGACCTTGGTGTAGTCTTTCTCGAAACTGTCGCTTACCAGGGTGCGCACATGGTTTCCCAGGCGGCTGTTGATGAGTCCCATGAAAGGGGCTGACACCACCAGAATCAGGCGCTGGTAGCTATTGGCGGTACGTCCCTGCTCAAGTTCGCGTGCCAACTGGAAGGCGAAATTCTGAGCTTCGTTTTGTTTCGGGTCGGCGGCGGGTACATAAGAGCCGTGGCCGTTGCCGTGGCTCTTGTTGTGTCCGGGGCGGTCTGAGACCAGGTCGTGTCCTTTTTCCCTGCTGGCAGCGTGTTCGAATTCCTTGAGTTTCTGTAACCCCTTCTTGGGTCCATAATTGGCATACAGAGATGCTGCACTTGCATTGGCGACTAGTATCCACGTGATGCTCATATAATGCCTCCATGAGATGAAGAAGTGATGAGAGTGAAAATCGGACAGCTCCATTGCCAGCATAACATTGCGCGCGAGTTTTACAAACAGCCGGCTGCCAGCGAAAGTATAATTCCAGTAACTGTGTTTCACCGCGTAGGCTCGGAGAGCCGCCTAATGGATTATCCGGGTTAAACCTGCCGCTTTGAAAATCCTCGCTCTCGATACTTCTACCGAGTACTGTTCCCTCGCGCTCTGGCTCGACGGCGAGATACTGAGCCGGGAAGTGCTTGCCGGGCAACGGCATTCCGAACTGGTTCTGCCGCTACTGCAGGAAATGATGGAAGAAGCTGGGTTAACGCTGGCGCAACTGGACGGTATTGCTTTTGGTGCCGGTCCGGGATCATTCACCGGTCTGCGCATTGCTTGTGGAGTGGCACAGGGACTGGCTTTTGGCGCGAACTTGCCAGTCATGGGCATAGGTACGCTGGAAGCATTGGCGCAGCAAACCGGGAGCGACAGCGTGATTGCCGCGCTCGATGCCCGCATGGGTGAGATTTATCATGCTGCTTACACCAGATCGGCAGATGGCTGGCAGGTAGTGAGTGAGCCCTCGCTCTGCCTGCCACTGCAGGCGCCGTTGCTGTCAGGGGATGACTGGACTGGTTGTGGCAGCGGTTTTGCCAAGTATGACGAAGCCTTGCGCAGCCGCTACCATGGGTGCATCGGACGCATCATCGATAACCTCAGTCCGCGTGCGCGGGAGATGGCGCAACTGGCGGCGCCCGGATTTGCAGGGGGGTTGGGCATTGATCCCGCCGCTGCCGCACCGCTTTATATCCGCAACAAGGTGGCGCTGAAGGAAAATGAACGATGAGTGCCCAGTGGCAGGAAACCCCGCAAATCAGGCGCATGCTTCCGGCAGACCTGGATGCGGTGGTAGCTGTCGAACGCGAGGTTTTTCTCTTTCCCTGGACACGTGGCAACTTCAGTGATTCGCTCGACTCCGGTTATCATTGCCGGGTATTGGAGCAGGCGGGTCATATTTTCGGCTACGGCGTGATGACCATCGGAGCAGATGAAGCTCATCTGCTTACTCTCAGTATTGCCGCCGGATGGCAACGGCAGGGCTGGGGCGAAAAACTGCTGCAGCAGTTTATTCGTATCGCCAGAGAACACCATGCGCAAACAATGTTTCTGGATGTGCGCGCATCCAACCAGGCCGCCGCCCGGTTGTATGAGCGGATAGGGTTCAGGCATATCGCCAGACGCAGGGATTATTATCCCGCGATGGGCGGACGCGAGGATTCGTTGATTATGGAGCTGACGCTGTGAATGCTGCCGTGAACTTGTCATGAGCACCAGGCGTGAAGAAATACTCGAGGAACTGGGCCTGACGCCGCTGTGGCACAGCCGGGCTGCCCGGGATGACATGGATGCCGCAGTGACTGCCAGTTACCAGGCCAGTGCCACCGACGCCAGGCATGCGCAGATTCTGCGCATGGACTGGACTCAACTCAAGGCCAGCGTGGCAGACTGCACTGCCTGCCCGCTGCATCAGGTTCGCACCCGCACGGTATTTGGTGTGGGCGGCGAGAACGCCGACTGGCTGTGGGTGGGCGAGGGCCCGGGCGCTGAGGAGGATGCCAGCGGTGAGCCCTTCGTCGGCCAGGCCGGCAAGCTGCTGGATAACATGCTGGCAGCAATCAGTCTGCAGCGTGGCCGCCATGTCTATATCGCCAATATCGTCAAATGCCGTCCGCCCGGCAACCGCAACCCGGAGCCTGCTGAGGCGCAGCAGTGCGCGCCTTACCTGGCACGGCAAATTGAATTGATCCGGCCCAAACTCATCATCGCGCTCGGAAAAGTCGCTGCGCAGAATCTCTTGCACACCGATGCCACGGTCGCCAGTCTGCGCGGCAAGTTGCATGATTGTTCCGGCATTCCTTTGATCGTCACCTATCATCCGGCCTATCTGCTGCGCACACTGGCCGACAAGGCCAAGGCCTGGGAGGATTTGTGTTTTGCCAGAAGCACGATGCAGACGCTGTTGTAATCGGTGATTTAGCCCCCAAATTAAGTTACCCCCGGCAAAGCCGGGGGTTTATCTTTGTTAGCCCCTCAAAGGGGCAAAAATATGAAGCGCCTGAAGGCGCTGACTCACATACCTAACTTGAGCTGATCATAATGAGCGTC
>Ga0163199_1002507_pt1 | contig 11214 bp, 10 predicted proteins | sample PL_2010_150m_FD_113537 | JGI IMG/M metagenome (GOLD analysis project Ga0163199, IMG submission 113537) | Freshwater microbial communities from Powell Lake, British Columbia, Canada to study Microbial Dark Matter (Phase II) - PL_2010_150m | ecosystem: Environmental > Aquatic > Freshwater > Lake ...
CGCGCGCGGCCGCGCGCGCTTGTTCGCCCAGTTGGCGCATGTAGAGCGCGACGTCCTTGATTTCGGCAACTGCGTCCATGCGCACGATTTTACCCCCCCAGACCGATCAAGGCCTAGTCGTAGGCGCGCAGCGGACGCGCCCCGCCGACAAGGGCAACGACCAACTTCGACATTGGTAGGAGTGCAGCCCTTCGACCCACCCTGCGGGGGAGGGCTGCCTTCTGCGGTCGATCGGGCCAGGCCTAAGCCAGCACGTCCGGATCGAGCTGGCGTTCGAGATGTGTGAGCTGGTCCTTCAGCAGCAGCTTGCGTTTTTTCAGCCGCTGCAGGCGCAATTGGTCCGGCAGGTGGTTTTCCGACAGACGCGCGATGGCGTCGTCGAGGTCATCGTGTTCCGTCTGCAACTCGCTGATGCGCTGTCGCAGCGCGGCGTGTAGCGCTTCGTCATCGTCCATGGCTCTGACCCCCTGGGAATAGATTACACCTTTCGCGTGGCCCAGGCGAGCATGGCGATGCCGGCGAAGATCATCGGCAGCGAGAGCCATTGTCCCATCGACAGGTTGAACGCCAGCAGACCAAGAAAATCGTCGGGCTCGCGAAAAAATTCAGCGCTAAAGCGCAGTGCGCCATAGCCAATCAGAAATATTGCCGATACCGCACCTGTGGGGCGCGGTCTGGCCGAATACAGCCACAGTATGACGAACAGCAGCACGCCTTCGAGGGCAAACTGATACAGCTGCGAGGGATGGCGCGGCAGAGGGCCCGCGCCGCGGAATACCATGCCCCAGGGTTCGTCCGTTACGCGCCCCCACAACTCACCGTTGATAAAGTTGCCGACGCGCCCGGCCGCCAGGGCCGGCGCGGTCAGAGGCGCGATGAAATCGGTGATCGCGAGCCACTGGATGCGGTGCTTGCGCGCGATGTACAGCATCGCCAGAAGCACACCCAGAAACCCGCCGTGAAACGCCATTCCGCCCTGCCATACCGACAGGATTTCGAGTGGATGCGAAAAATAGTACGCGGGCTTGTAGAACAGCACGTAGCCCAATCGCCCGCCCAGCACCACGCCCAGCACGCTGAAAAAAAACAGATCGTCGAACACTGCGTAAGAGATGCGTCCGCTCAGTCCTGACTTGATGCGGCTGCGCGCAAGCATGAAGGCGATGCCGAAACCCATGAGGTACATGAGGCCGTACCAGCGCACTGCCAGCGGACCGATGGAAACCGCAATGGGATCGATTTGAGGGTGGATCAACATGGTGCGGATTGGATGCCGGCGGGGATTGGAATGCAGTCCACATTGTATTGGAAATCCTGTCTGCGTCGCTGGGCAAGTTCTGCTCGGTTGTATCAAGCCGGAGCCGGTGCTATCTTCTCAGGCGTCAACAATGATCTAACCACCATCAGGAAATACGAAGGAGCAAGTCATGGCGGATAACCGCAGAAGCAGACTCATCACCCAGGGTGTCGCCCGCTCGCCCAACCGCGCCATGCTGCGCGCCGTGGGCTTTGGCGACGGCGATTTCGACAAACCCATCGTCGGCGTGGCCAACGGCCATTCGACCATGAACCCGTGCAACGCCGGCATCCAGCCGCTGGTGGATCGCGCCATGGCGGCGCTCGAGGCCAGAGGCGCCAAACCGCAGGTTTTCGGTGTACCCACCATTACCGATGGCATCGGCATGGGCACCGAGGCGATGAAATACAGCCTGGTGTCGCGCGAAGTCATCGCCGACTGCATCGAGACTTCGGTCAACGGTCAGGCGATGGACGGCGTGCTGGTGTGCGGCGGCTGCGACAAGAACATGCCCGGAGGCATGATGGCCATTGCACGCATGAACGTGCCCGGCATCTACGTCTACGCCGGAACCATCAAACCGGGCAAGTGGAAGGGCCAGGACCTGACCATCGTCAGCGCGTTCGAGGCGGTCGGCGCCTACGCCGCCGGCAAAATGAGTAAGGACGATTTTGTCGGCATCGAGAAAAACGCCTGCCCCTCGGTCGGCGCCTGCGGCGGTATGTTTACCGCCAACACCATGTCGTCCTCGTTCGAGGCGCTGGGCATGAGCCTGCTCGGGTCGTCGCAGATGGCGTCGCCCGACGCGGAGAAGGCCGTGTCCGCCGCCGCCTCGGCTGAAGTGCTGGTCAACGCCATTCGCAAACAAATTCTGCCGCGGCAGATTATTACGCGAAAATCGATAGAGAACGCGGTCAGTCTGGTGATGGCCACCGGCGGCTCCACCAACGCCGTGCTGCATTACCTCGCGATCGCCTCGGCAGCGCAGGTGAAGTGGAACATCGACGACTTCGAGCGCGTACGGCGCAAGGTGCCGGTGCTATGCGACCTGAAGCCCTCAGGCCGCTATGTCGCCGTCGATTTTCACCGCGCCGGCGGCGTGCCGCAAGTCCTGAAAATGCTGCTGGTGCATGGCCTGCTGCACGGCGAGTGCCTGACGATCACCGGCCGCACCATGGCACAGGAGCTGGCGGCGATTCCGGACGCGCCGCGCAGCAACCAGGACGTGATTCGCCCCTGGGCCAAGCCGATGTATGCGCAGGGGCATCTTGCGATTCTCAAAGGCAACCTCGCACCGGAGGGCTGCGTGGCCAAGATCACCGGGCTGAAGAAGACCTCGATCACCGGCCCTGCGCGCGTGTTCGACTCCGAGCCCAAGTGCATGGACGCAATCATGGCGAAGCGCATCAAGCCGGGCGACGTGGTGGTGATTCGCTACGAGGGTCCGAAAGGCGGGCCGGGAATGCAGGAAATGCTGGCGCCCACTTCGGCGCTGATCGGCCAGGGGCTGGGCGAATCAGTTGGCCTGATTACCGACGGACGGTTTTCCGGCGGCACCTGGGGCATGGTGGTCGGGCACGTCGCGCCCGAGGCGTACGTCGGCGGGCCGATCGCACTGGTGAACGAGGGCGACTCCATCACAATCGACGCGAAAAAGCGCCTGATCCAGGTGAACCTCAGCGCCAAGGAACTCGCCGCGCGGCGCAGGAAATGGAAGGCGCCCAAACCGCGTTATACCCGCGGCTTGCTTGCCAAGTACATGAAGCTGGTCTCCACTGCCAGTCTGGGCGCGATCACCGACGGTGATTTATAGGGGAATGGCATTCGTGCAAGTGCTTGCAAGACCTGCGCGCTGCGCGCGCCAACCAGGTATTCCGTACGGATGAAAAGCCATCCGCACGGAATACCTGGTTATGGTTAACCCCAATCGTTGTGTCGGGTTTTTATTCAAGATCGTCGATTACGTGCGGACGGTTTTTCGTCCGTACGCAATCGACGATCCGCGCGGACGGGGTTATCGTCCGCGCCACATCGCAACCGTACACCATGCAGACGTGATTCAAGTCGCAGCAAACATATAGATACCATGCCCAATCGCCTCGCTTACGAGACCAGTCCCTACCTGCAGCAGCACGCGGACAACCCGGTGGACTGGTATGCGTGGGGAGAGGAGGCCCTGCAGGCCGCGCGCGCCCAGGACAAGCCGATACTGTTGTCGATCGGCTATTCCGCCTGCCACTGGTGCCACGTGATGGCGCACGAATCGTTCGAGGACGACGACATCGCGGCCATGATGAACAGCCAATTCATCAACATCAAAGTTGACCGCGAAGAGCGACCCGACCTGGACCAGATTTACCAGCTGGCACAGCAGATGATCAGCCAGCGCTCAGGCGGCTGGCCGCTGACCATGTTTCTTACGCCGGCGCAGGAGCCGTTCTTCGGCGGGACCTATTTTCCCAAGACGCCGCGCTACGGCCTGCCCGGATTCGCGGATCTGCTCGCACGGGTGGCGCAGTTCTACGCTGCCGAGCGCACGCAGATCGCGCAACAGGGCGAGGCCATTCTTGCCGGGTTCGAGCGCACGCAGCCGGCGATTCCGGCACATCATTCGGAGTTCTCCGCCGGACCGATCGACCTGGCACTGGAAAACCTGGCGAAGAGTTACGACGCGCGCTACGGCGGATTTGGCGCGGCGCCCAAGTTCCCTCATCCTGCCGACCTCGAGCTTTGTCTGCGGCGCCATACGCAGGATCGAATGCGAACCGGCGGTGACGGCGTTCAAGGCGGTGCCGCGGCGAACCGGATCGACACGCCTGCAATGGCGATCTACACGCTGGGCCGGATGGCGGTGGGGGGCATTTACGATCAGCTCGGCGGCGGCTTCTGCCGCTACAGCGTGGACGCCCATTGGCTGATTCCGCACTTCGAGAAGATGCTCTACGACAACGGGCCGCTGCTCGAACGCTACAGCGACGCGTGGGTGGTGACGCACGATCCCTTGTTTGCCGAAGTGGTCGAAGAAACCGCCGCCTGGACCATGCGCGAGATGCAGGCACCTACGGGCGGTTATTACTCCAGCCTGGACGCCGATTCCGAGCACGAGGAAGGAAAGTTCTATGTGTGGAAACCGGAGGCGGTGCATGCGCGTCTGAGCGCTGAAGAATATGCGGTGTGCGCACCGTTCTATGGGCTCGACCAGGCGGCCAACTTCGAAGGCAGGGATTGGCATCTGTATGTGGCGCGCGGGCTGGACGATATCGCCGCGCGCCTGGATAAACCAGTTGCAGAATGCGGCCTCCTGTTGTCCCAGGCGCGGGCCAAACTTTTTGCCGCGCGCGAGACGCGCATCCGTCCCGGACGCGACGAGAAGATCCTGACCAGCTGGAACGCGCTGATGATCGCCGGCATGGCGCGCGCAGCGCGCGTATTTGACCGCCCCGACTGGCTGGCCTCGGCGCGCGCAGCGCTCGAATTCATCCGCACTACGCTGTGGCAGGAGGAACAGGAATCGGCGCGGGCGCGCCTGCTCGCGACCTGCAAGGATGGCCGTGCGCACCTGAACGCCTATCTGGACGATTACGCCTACCTGCTCGCTGCACTTATCGAACTGATGCAGACCGATTTTCAGTTGCGCGACCTCAGGTTCGCGGAGGATCTGGCGGAAGTGCTGCTTGAGCAGTTCTATGATCCTGGGCCGGGCGGATTCTTCTTTACCAGCCACGATCATGAGAAACTCATTCACAGACCCAAACCGGGCTACGACAGCGCCACACCCTCGGGCAACGGGGTGGCGGCGCTGGCGCTGGGAAGGCTCGGGCATATCACCGGCGAATCGCGCCATCTCGATGCCGCCGAGCGTACCTTGCAGCTGTTTTATCCGGCGCTGGAACGGCATCCAGGCGGCTGCGCCAGCCTGCTGATGGCGCTGGAGGAGACAATCGAACCGCCGCAGGTAGTGGTACTGCGCGGCCCGGAAGGGGACATGCGGCAATGGCGGCGGGCGCTGGACCAAACGTATCTGCCATCCACGCTCCTATTCTCGCTTGCGCCCGGTATCAACGGCCTGCCACCGCTGCTGGCGAAGCCCCTGACGCAGGCGGCTGTCAACGCCTGGGTATGTCAGGGCGTTACTTGTTTAGCGCCCGTGGATACGCTGGAAAAGCTCCTGGGTGTACTCAAAACAGCTAAAATCCGGTAGCATGCCGCAGCTTGGCTTAAGCACCTATTCCCAAGGAGAATTCATGAAAACCTCAGTCACCTGTTTTATCGTCGCCGCCGGGCTGCTCGCCAGCGCCGGCAACGCGCTAGCATCGGAAGCGCTGGCCAAGAAGCACAACTGCCTCGCCTGCCACGCGGTGGACAAAAAACTGATCGGTCCGTCCTATAAGGACGTCGCAGCCAAGTTCAAGAGCGATCCGGGCGCCGAAGCCATGCTCATCGGAAAGGTAAAGAACGGAAGCTCCGGCACCTGGGGCCAGATTCCGATGCCGCCCAATGCGTCGGTTCCGGATGCGGATATCAAAACCTTGGTTAAATGGGTACTGTCCACCAAGTAGGTCCAATACGCGCGGAGGGGTGACCCCGACGCATTGGTTCTGGCGCGCCTGATGCACACTCGGGATCAGGCGCGCCGGTTTTGGAATGTTTCGATTATTTTCAGGGAGAACTCCATGCAACGCACGCAGTTGAGTCTTGCCGTATTAGCCGCCGTCGCGGCGTTCACTCTCGCCGGCTGCGGCGAGGAGAAAAAACCAGCGCCGGTAGTCGCAGCGCCGCCGGCAGCTCCGGCACCGGTGGTGGTAAAGCTTGGCCACGTCGGGCCGCTCACCGGCGGGATTGCGCATCTGGGCAAGGACAATGAAAACGGCGCGCGTCTGGCAGTGGACGAAGCCAACGCCAAGGGCCTGAAACTGGGCGGCAAGAGCGTCAAGCTGGAATTGCTCACCGAAGACGACCAGGCCGATCCCAAAGTCGGCACCACGGTGGCGCAGAAGCTGGTCGATGCCAAGGTTGCAGGCGTCGTTGGTCACCTCAACTCGGGCGTGACTATCCCGGCTTCCTCTATTTACAAGCAAGCGGGCATCCCGATGATCAGCGGTTCAGCCACCAATCCGCAGCTGACCGAGCAGGGCTTCAACAACGTGTTCCGCGTGGTCGGACGCGACGATCAGCAGGGCCCCGCGATTGCCAGCTACCTGCAGAGCGAGGTCAAGCCCAAGACCGTCGCCGTGATCGATGATGCCACCGCCTACGGCGAGGGCCTGGCGAACGAAGTCGAGAAAACCCTGAAGGCAGCCGGCGTGAAAGTATTGCCGCGCGAGAAGGGTTCGGACAAAACCGCCGACTTCAAGGCGATCCTCACCAAGATCAAGGGCAAGAAACCGGATGCTGTGTTCTACGGCGGCATGGACGCCACCGGCGGTCCGCTGTTGAAGCAGGGACGCGAGCTCGGCATCAAGGCGGTGTTCGCATTTGGCGACGGCGCGTGTACCGACAAAATGAAAGAACTTGCCGGCGACGCCGCCGAAGGGCTGCTGTGTTCGCAAGCCGGCCTGCCGGTCCAGGCGGCGAACAAGCAATTTCTCGATGCATACAAGGCGAAGTTCAAGATCGACCCGATTCTCTACGCACCGTTTACTTACGACGCAGCCAACCTGCTGATCGAGGCGATGAAGAAAGCGGATTCGGCCGATCCGGCGAAATACCTGCCCGAACTCGCCAAGAGCAGCTATGACGGCGCGAGTGGTCATATCGAGTTCGACGCCAAGGGTGATCGCAAAGACGCCGAAATGACGATTTTCACCATGAAGGGCGGCAAGATCGAACCGATTGCCATCATCAAGGGCGGAAAGACTACCAAGTTCGAAGACTTCATCAAAGCGGCAGCGCCCGCGGCACCTGCCGCACCTGCGGCCGAGGCGCCCAAAGCCGCGGCTGAACCGGCGAAACCAGCCGAGCCGGCGAAGAAGTAAGCGCGACAGGGTGATTTTCACCCGGAGCGAAAAAACAACGGCGCCTTCGGGCGCCGTTTTCTTGTCCGGCCGACGGTCCGTGTAACATGCGAAGCTCGGTTCGCCAGCCACGGCCGGTACGCAAGCCGAGCTTGCGGTTGTGCCAACGGTGCTCTTGATTTCAGCCAGCTATGGACATCTTCCTGCAGCAGATCATCAACGGACTCACCCTGGGGAGCGTCTACGCCATCGTCGCCCTGGGCTACACCATGGTCTACGGCATCATTCAGCTGATCAACTTCGCCCATGGCGAACTGGTGATGCTGGGCGCGATGGTTGCATTCTCGGTGATCGGCGCGCTCGCCGGCACCTCTCTGCCGCCGGTGCTGATCGTGCTCGCCGGCGTGCTCGCCGCCGTCCCGGCGTGCATGCTGGTGGGTTTCGCCATGGAGCGCATCGCCTATCGGCCGCTGCGCAATGCGCCGCGCCTTGCGCCGCTGATTACCGCCATCGGCATATCGATCATTCTGCAGCATGTTGCGCTGCTGGTGTGGAGCCGCAGCCCGCTTGCGTTTCCGCAGATCATCCCACTGGTTCGTTACTATATCGGGGGAGCGATTATTACCGGGGTGCAGATCGCCATCATTCTGACTTCAGTGCTGATGATGGCTGCGCTGACACTGCTGGTGTATCGCACCAAGCTCGGCATCGCCATGCGCGCGACGTCGCAGAATCCGCAGGTGGCCGGGCTGATGGGCATCGATATCAACCGCGTCATCTCCTTTACGTTCATTGTGGGCGCGGGCCTGGCGGCGGTAGCCGGGGTGATGGTCGGGACCTATTACGGCATCGCCCACTACAGCATGGGCTCGCTGCTGGGCATGAAGGCATTCTCGGCCGCTGTACTTGGCGGCATCGGCAATCTCGCGGGCGCGATGCTGGGCGGCATTCTCCTTGGCATCGTCGAAGCCCTGGGCGCGGGCTATATAGGCGATCTGACGAATAATGTATTCGGCAGCAACTACCAGGACGTGTTCGCCTTTATCGTGCTGATCGCAGTGCTGGTGTTCCGGCCCTCGGGCCTACTTGGTGAGCGTGTAGGGGACCGCGCATGAAGCGCCACGTGGAAATTCCAGGACGCGTGACAGGATGCGCGGCATGAATATTTTCGCCAATCCGCGGGCGAAATGGGTCGGCTTCACGCTGATCGCCATTGCGCTGGCTGGGCTGCCGTTTGCGCTGGCGTCGGCGGGAACCGCCTGGGTGCGGATTGCCAATCTCGCCATCCTATTCGTGTTCCTGTCGCTGGGGCTGAATATCGTGGTTGGCTTCGCCGGGCTGCTGGACCTGGGCTATATCGCGTTCTACGCAGTGGGGGCCTATGTGTATGCGCTGCTGGCGTCGCCGCATTTCGATCTGCATCTTCCGTTCTGGGTGATTTTGCCGATCGGCGCTCTGGTGGCGTGTCTGTTCGGCGTGCTACTGGGGGCGCCGACGCTCAAGCTTCGCGGCGACTACCTCGCCATTGTTACCCTTGGATTCGGCGAGATCGTGCGCATATTTCTCAACAATCTGTCGCAACCGGTCAACATCACCAATGGCCCGCAGGGTATCTCGCGCATCGATCCGTTCAGCTTCGGCTGGTTCAGCTTCAGCCAGAGCGAGACCATTCTCGGCGTCGATGTTTCCGGGCCGATCAAGTACTACTACATGCTGCTCGCGCTGCTCCTGCTGGCGATAGTTGTCAATCTGCGCCTGCAGCATTCGCGCATCGGCCGCGCCTGGGAGGCGATACGCGAGGACGAAATAGCGGCGCGTGCGATGGGCATCGATACGACGCGAATCAAGTTGCTTGCATTCGCCATGGGTGCGTCCTTCGGCGGTATCGCCGGCGGCATGTTTTCCGCCATCCAGGGCTTCATCAGCCCGGAGAGTTTTGTCCTGGTTGAATCCATCATGGTGTTGTCCATGGTGGTGCTGGGTGGCATGGGCAATGTCTGGGGGGTGGTGCTGGGAGCGGTGCTACTCTCATTCGTGCCGGAGCTCCTGCGCTACACCGTCGAGCCGCTGCAGAAGTCTCTGTTCGGGAGATCGATCATCGAGCCGGAGGTGATACGTATGCTGCTGTTCGGCCTGGCGCTGGTGCTGATGATGCTGTATCGGCCGGCCGGACTGCTGCCCTCGGCGGTAAGAAAACGCGAACTGTCGAAACCGGAGGACGGGGCGGAATGAGCGCGGCGCTGCTCGAGTGCACGGGTCTGGACAAGCGCTTTGGCGGAGTGCTGGCTCTGGCCGAAGTTGGATTCAGCATTAATCGCGGCGAGATTTACGGGCTGATCGGCCCCAACGGCGCCGGCAAGACGACGCTATTCAACACGCTTACCGGCATTTACGCCTGCGACTCGGGGGGGTTTCGCTTCGCCGGGGCGCCGCTTGCCGGACTCAGACCCGATCAGATCGCGGCGCGCGGCATTGCGCGCACGTTCCAGAATATCCGCCTGTTCGGCAATCTCTCCGCCTTGGACAACGTGATGATCGGGCGCCATGTGCGCACGCGCGCCGGCGTGTTTGGCGCGATCCTGCGCACGCGTGCAACGCTAGACGAAGAAGCGGCGATCGAGAAGCGCGCTCTGGAATTGCTCAACTATGTGGGCATCGCGGCGCGCGCCAACGACGTGGCGCGGCAGCTGCCTTACGGCGACCAGCGGCGGCTGGAGATCGCGCGCGCCCTTGCCACAGAGCCCACACTCCTGGCGCTGGACGAACCGGCCGCCGGGATGAACGCCACTGAGACACTGGAGTTGAGGCGCCTGCTCGAGCGTGTGCGCGCCGACGGGACCACTATCCTCCTGATCGAGCACGACATGAAGCTGGTGATGGGCCTGTGCGACCGGGTGCTGGTGCTCGATTACGGCCGTAGCATTGCCGAAGGCCCGCCGCGCGAAGTGCAACGCGACCCGCGCGTCATCGAGGCCTACCTTGGAGTGGCGGCGTGAGTCTGCTGCAGTTGACGCGCCTGGAGGTGGCCTATGGCGGCATCAAGGCGGTCAAGGGAATCGATCTTTGCGTTCCCAAAGGGGAGCTGGTGTGCCTGATTGGCACTAACGGTGCGGGCAAGACCACTACGCTGAAAGCTATCGCCGGTCTGCTGCCTGTCGCGGCGGAGGCGATTCGCTACGAGGGCGTGCCGATCGGGGGCACGCGCTCGTTCGAACTGGTGCGCCGCGGACTGGCGCTGGTGCCGGAGGGCCGCGGCGTGTTCGGTCAGCTCACGGTGGCGGAAAATCTTGCCATGGGTGCCTATGTGCGCAGCGACGCGGTAGAAGTCCGGCGGGACCTGGAGCGCGCATTCAGTTTGTTCCCGCGCCTGGCCGAGCGCCGTGGTCAGTCTGCCGGTACGCTCTCCGGTGGCGAACAACAGATGCTCGCCATCGGCCGGGCGTTGATGAGCCGGCCGAAGCTATTGTTGCTGGACGAACCGAGCATGGGGCTCGCGCCGCTGCTGGTGCAAAAGATCTTCGAGACCATCCTGGCCGTGGCGAAGGAAGGTGTCACCATACTTCTGGTGGAGCAGAACGCGCGCTTGGCGCTGGAAGTCAGCAGCCACGGTTATGTGATGGAAACCGGCTTGATTACGCTGTCGGGACCGGCGCGGGAACTGCTCGACGATCCGAAGGTGCGCGCGGCGTATCTTGGGGAATCCGATTGAAGTCGGTTGTCGATACGCGGAACCAAGCTAGGTCAGCGTGTTTCGGCTGCCGACCCGCGCTCACTTGACCTTGGCGAGGTCGGCCTCGGTGGTAAACGCGTCGGCGTAGAACTCCTCCGGCGGCAGCGCGCACAGGGCGCTGAAATCGCGCCGCGCTGCGTCGATCACCACCGGCGCGCCGCAGGCATAGACCTGATGGCCGGACAGGTCGGGAAAATCCTCAATCACGGCGCGATGGACGAAACCGCCGCGCC
>Ga0163199_1002508_pt1 | contig 11211 bp, 9 predicted proteins | sample PL_2010_150m_FD_113537 | JGI IMG/M metagenome (GOLD analysis project Ga0163199, IMG submission 113537) | Freshwater microbial communities from Powell Lake, British Columbia, Canada to study Microbial Dark Matter (Phase II) - PL_2010_150m | ecosystem: Environmental > Aquatic > Freshwater > Lake ...
CGGCCGCCTGCATGCGCTTTACGCCCTCAAAGGTGAACGGCTTGGTGACGACCGCCACGGTCAGAATGCCCATCTGCTTTGCCACTTCGGCCACCAGCGGCGCGGCACCGGTACCGGTGCCGCCCCCCATGCCGGCGGTGATGAACACCATGTGCGCCCCCTGCAGCGCCTCCTCTATCTGCTCGCGCGCTTCGATCGCGGCCGCGCGTCCGGCCTCGGGCTTGGCCCCCGCGCCCAAACCGGACGCACCAAGCTGAATCTGATTCTTTGCCTGTCCGTACGCAAGCGCCTGTGCGTCAGTGTTCATGGCGATGAATTCCACCCCCTGCACGGTGCTCCGTATCATGTGATCGACGGCGTTGCCGCCGGCGCCACCTACGCCTATCACCTTGATCACGGTACCGTTGTTCTGTGCATCCACGATTTCAAACATAGTGCTTCCCTCCGGGTCTTGGTTAAGAAATAAACTGCGCACTCACCGCCATTTCCAGCAAAAGATACGAGTCCAGGGGGCGAACACAATGGCCCGCCCCGCCGTACTCCAATCTCCAACTTCTAGAAATTCCTTTGGAACCATTCCTTCATCCTCGACAAGATCTGCCTGAACGACGCACCCTGCAGCGCCTGGATGCCGCGCTGGGTCTGCGACTGCCCCTCGATCAATAGCCCGATCGCCGTGGCGTAACGCGGATGCTTCACCACATCCGCGAGGCCGCCTGAGTAACGCGGTGTGCCCAGACGCACCGGCATATGAAAAATCTCCTCGCCCAGATCGACCATGCCACGCATCACGCTGGAACCGCCGGTCAGGACGACGCCGGAGGAGAGCAGTTCCTCGTAGCCCGATTCGCGCAGCACTTTCTGGATCAGCGAATACAACTCCTCCACCCGCGGCTCGATCACTTCGGCCAGCGTCTGGCGCGAAAGCTGGCGCGACCCGCGATCGCCGATACCGGGCACCTCCACCGTTTCCGCCGGGTCGGCGAGCTGGCGCAGCGCGCAGCCGCTGCGAATTTTTATTTCCTCGGCCTCGGCGGTGGGCGTGCGCAACGCCATCGCGATATCGTTGGTAATTTGGTCGCCGGCGATCGGGATTACGGCGGTATGCCGGATCGCGCCTTCGCGAAAAATGGCGATGTCGGTAGTGCCGCCGCCGATATCCACCAGGCACACGCCCAGTTCCTTCTCGTCCTCGGTGAGGACCGCGATCGATGACGCCAGCGGCTGCAGGATCAGATCGTTCACTTCCAGGCCGCAGCGGCGCACGCACTTGACGATGTTCTGCGCCGCCGACACCGCGCCGGTGACGATGTGCACCTCCACTTCCAGGCGCACGCCGCTCATGCCCAGCGGCTCGCGCACGCCGTCCTGACCGTCGACGATGAACTGCTGCGTGAGAATGTGCAGAATCTGCTGGTCCGTTGGAATCGGCAAAGCGCGCGCGGTCTCGATCACGCGCTGCACGTCGAGCGCCGACACCTCCTTATCCTTGATCGCGACCATGCCGCGGGAATTGAAGCTCTTGATGTGGCTGCCGGCGATGCCGGTGAACACGCGGCTGATCTTGCAATCGGCCATCAGCTCGGCTTCCTCCAGCGCGCGCTGGATCGCGCTGACCGTGGCTTCGATGTTGACCACCACGCCTTTTTTCAGGCCCCTGGATTCGTGACCGCCCATGCCGATGATGTTCAGCCGGTTATCCGGCAGCAGTTCGGCTACGATCGCCACCACCTTGGAAGTGCCGATATCCAGGCCGACGACGAGGTTCTTGCTTTCCTTACTCATGCCTTCTCCCTGCTGCCGACCTTGCGTTTGCTGGTATCTGGCGCCGCGCCCGGATGCAGTATCTCCGGCACGCGCAGCGCAAAGCCGCTGGGATAGCGCAGATCGACGTATTCGAGCCTGCGCTTGAGCGTCCCGAGCGTTTGCGCGTAGTGGGAGACAAAACGTGCAAGCCGCTGCGCTACGGGTTCCTTCAGCTGATCGCTGCCCAGGTCCAGCGTGAGCCCGTTCGAAAGCCGCAGTTGCCAGGCATAGCGCGGCGACAGCAGCACCTGCTTCGGCTCAAATTGCAGCGGCGCCAGGGTCTGGCGAAATGCCGCGTAGCGACGCGTCACTTCCGCGGCGCTGCCGCTTGGGCCGGCGAACAGCGGCAGTTGAGAGGCGTCGGCGAGTTCCCCCGCGAACACCTCGCCATGGGTGTTGACCAGGCGCCTTGCCGGCGCATCGACGCCCCAGCGCGCCAGTGCAACGTGCTCCTCGATCGACACCTGGATGCGATCGGGCCACTGGCGTCGCACCTCGACTTTGCGCACCCAGGGCAGGGACTCGAAAGCGCGCCGCACCGCATCCAGATCGACGCTGATAAACGTGCCTGCTGCAGATGCGTTTGCCGCGCCCTGCGCCTGTTCGCGCGTAACGTGCGTGACGTCGCCTTGCAGCGAGAGATGGCGCAGCGGCAGCAGCTGCGAATGCATCAGCGTGTACCCCCCGGCATAGATCACGGCGGCGGCAACAAGCGCGTAGAGCGCGTTGGCGCAGCCGTTGAGCATGTCGGCGTCATCCCACATGCGACAGCTCCAGAATGCGCAGCACCAGATCTTCGAATGACAGGCCGGCGTGGCGCGCCGCCATCGGCACCAGCGAATGGTCGGTCATGCCGGGCGACGTATTGGCCTCGATGAACCAGGGAGTTCCGGCCGAATCCAGCATCAGATCGACGCGCCCCCAGCCGCTGCAGCCAAGCGTTGCGAACGCGGCCAGCACCTGCTGCCGCAGAACCGCCTCCGCGCCCGCGGCGAGGCCGCAGGGAATGATGTAGCGCGTGTCGCTCGCTTCGTATTTGGCCGCATAGTCGTAGAATTCGCGCGGCGTCTCCAGTTTGATCAGCGGCAGCGCATCGCTTCCGAGCACCGCGGCGGTGAGCTCGATACCGTCGATGAACTGCTCGGCCAGCACCACGCTGTCGTAGTTGGCCGCCAGGGTATAGGCCTCCTCCAGGTCGCCCGCCGCGCGCACCTTGCTCATGCCGATGCTCGAACCCTCGTTGGCGGGCTTGATCATCAGCGGCAGCGCGAGACGCGATACCACCGCGGCGAAATCGCTCGATGCGGTAAGCAGCTCGTAGCGCGGGGTGGGGATGCCTGCTGCCTGCCACACCAGTTTGGCACGCCACTTGTCCATGGCAAGCGCACTCGCCAGCACGCCCGAACCGGTGTAGGGAATGCCGAGCAACTCCAGCACCCCCTGGATGGTGCCGTCCTCGCCGTAGCGGCCGTGCAGCGCGATGAACACGCGGTCGAATTTTTCCGCGATCAGCGCCGCCAGGTCGCGCTGCTTCGGATCGAACGGATGGGCATCGACGCCGGCGTTGCGCAAAGCGTTCAGCACCATGGCGCCGCTCCTGAGCGACACCGCGCGCTCGGCCGAGCGCCCGCCGAGCAAAACCGCGACCTTGCCAAAGTCCCTGACGTTCATTTTTTTTCGCCCACGATGCGCACTTCGGTAATGAGTTCGACGCCGTGCCGCGCCAGCACGGTTTCACGCACATGAGCGATCAGGTATTCGATGTCCGCCGCACTTCCCCGGCCGCCGGCATTGACGATGAAGTTGGCGTGCTTTTCCGACACGCACGCGCCACCGACGGCGTAGCCCTTCAGGCCGCAGGCCTCGATCAGGCGCGCGGCGTAATCGCCCGGCGGATTGCGGAACACGGAGCCCGCATTGGGCAGCGCCAGCGGCTGCGCGTCGATGCGCCGCTGCAGCAACTCCTTGATCCGGCCGAGCGCGACTGCGCGCTCGCCGCGCTCGAAACGGAACCAGGCGGCGGCGAACCACTCGTCGGTGCCAAGCGCAACATGCCTGAGCACGACATGGCGGTAGGCGACGTCGAATTCCTCGGGGCCGCGCTGGCGCAGTTCGCCGTCGCGGCGAAGCATGAGCACGCGTTCGACCCGGTCCCAGGTCTGGCTGCCGTAGCAACCGGCGTTCATCGCCAGAGCGCCGCCCACGGTTCCCGGAATGCCGGCGAGAAACTCCGCGCCGGCGTGGCCGCGGGTCGCGGCGAACCGCGCCACCTTGGGACTCGCGGCGCCCGCTTCGGCGTAAACGAACTCGCCGTCCATGTGCATCAGCGCACGGCTCGTGTGCATCAGCATGACGGTGCCGCGGATGCCGCCGTCGCGCACCAGCAGGTTGCTGCCCAGGCCGACGAAATACAGCGGCTCGCCCGGCGCAAGCGTGCGCAGGAACTGCGCCGCATCATCGAGATCGGCAGGAATGTAGGCCCGGTCCGCGCTGCCGCCGGTGCGCCAGCTGGTGTGCTTGCGCATCGGCTCGTTCGCAAGCAGCCGGCCGCGCAGCGTCGGGTGAGGTAGATGTATTTTCTCAGCCATGTGCATCTCTCACTCCGCAACCCTGGTGGGCAAGGTCGGGGTCGGCAGCGTCGGGGCGAGTGCAGCCGGCACGCTGCCGATCGAACCGGCGCCCATGGTGACCACCACGTCGCCGTCCCTGGCGGCCGCACGGATTGCTGCCGGCATGTCGGCGATGTTTTCGACGAACACCGGCTCGACGCGGCCGGCGACGCGCACCGCGCGAGCCAGCGTCCTGCCGTCCGCAGCCACGATGGGCGATTCGCCCGCTGCATAGACATCGGCCAGCAGCAGCGCGTCCGCACCCGACAGCACTTTGACGAAATCTTCGAACAGATCGCGCGTGCGCGTATACCGGTGCGGCTGGAACGCAAGCACGATGCGGCGACCCGGGAACGCGCCCCGCGCCGCATCCAGCGTCGCCTGCATTTCCGCCGGGTGGTGGCCGTAGTCGTCGATCAGGGTGAAGCTGCCGCCGCCGTTAGCTGCAATTGCGTTGTAACTCTGAAAGCGCCGGGCGACGCCGCGAAATTCGGACAGCGCCTTGACGATCGCCGCATCCTCCAGACCGAGCTCGGTGGCGACCGCAATCGCGGCGAGCGCGTTCAGTACGTTATGTCTGCCCGGCAGGTTGAGCGTCACGTCGAGCACGCGCGACCTGCCTTCGCGCACTGCATGAAAGCGCATTCTGCCGCCCGAGTGACTGACGTTCTCGGCGCGCACCATTGCGTCGGCGCCGAAACCGTAGCTGAGGATGGGTTTGGATACGAACGGCAGGATCTCGCGCACATGCTTGTCGTCGGTGCACAGCACCGCCGCGCCATAGAACGGCAGGTTCTGCAGGAACGCCACGAAGGCCTGCTTCAGCCGCGCGAAATCGTGCTGGTAGGTTTCCATGTGGTCGGCGTCGATGTTGGTGACTACCGCGATCACCGGCTGCAGATGCAGGAACGAAGCGTCCGACTCGTCGGCCTCGACCACGATGAATTCGCCCGCGCCCAGGCGCGCGTTCGTGGCGGCGCTGGTGAGCCGGCCGCCGATGACAAACGTAGGATCGAGCCCTGCCTGGGCGAGCACGCTCGCCACCAGGCTGGTGGTGGTGGTCTTGCCATGCGTGCCGGCAATGGCGATGCCCTGCTTCAGGCGCATCAGTTCGGCCAGCATCAGCGCGCGCGGCACTACCGCGATGCGCCGCGCACGCGCGGCGACCACTTCCGGATTGCTGTTGCCGACCGCGGTAGACACGACCACCACGTCGGCCTGGGCCACGTGCTCGGCCGCGTGACCGATATTCAAGATGGCGCCGAGTTCGACCAGGCGCTGCGTCGCGGCGTTGGCGGCGAGATCGGATCCGGTGATCTGATAGCCCAGATTGAGCAGCACCTCGGCGATGCCGCTCATGCCGCTACCGCCGATGCCGACGAAATGAATGCGTTTAACTTTGTGTTTCATTTCCGGTCCAGTCGGCAGCGGCGGTTCGAAAAAACCGGTTCGCCGATACCGACGAAATGAATACGCTTAACTTTGTGTTTCATTCTCGGTCCAGTCGGAAGCGGCGGTTCGAAAAAACCGGTTCACCTATGCCGACGAAGTGGATGCGTTTTACTTTGTGTTTCATTGCACCAGCTCCATGCAGGCGCGCGCCACCGCTTCGGTCGCATCCGGCTTGCCCAGCGCCCGCGCCTTCTCGGCCATATCGAGCAGCCGCTCGCGCGTGAGCCCGCGCAACAATCCGGCCAGTCGCTGCGCCGACAACTCGGCCTGCGGCAGCAGCAGCGCTGCGCCGCGCTGTGACAGGAATTTCGCGTTCGCGGTCTGGTGATCGTCCACCGCCTGCGGAAACGGCACGAGGATGCTGGCCACACCGGCGCACGCGAGTTCGGCCACGGTAAGCGCGCCAGCGCGGCAAATGACCAGATCGGATTCGCCATAGCAGCCGGCCATGTCGTCGATGAAGGCCGAGGCGTCGACACGCACGCCGGCGGCGGCGTAGCCGGCACGCACCGCGTCGATATGCCGCGCCCCGGCCTGGTGCGTGACCTCGGGCCGCGTGTCCTCGGGCAGCAGCGCCAGCGCCTGCGGCACCGTCTGGTTCAGCGCGCGTGCTCCGAGGCTGCCGCCCAGCACCAGCAATCTGAGCCTGCCCTCGCGCGCGTCATAGCGCGCACGCGGTTCCGGCAGCGCGGCGATTTCCCTGCGCACCGGATTGCCGCTCAACTGCGCGCCGGGGAGCGCGTCGGGAAACGCCTGCAATACGCGATCGGCCACGCGCGCGAGCACTTTATTGCTCAGTCCTGCGACCGAGTTCTGCTCGTGGATTGCCAGAGGCCGATTGAACAGCGACGCCATCATGCCGCCGGGAAAGCTGATGTACCCGCCCATGCCGAGCACCACGTCCGGGCGCCGGGCGAGAATCGCGCGCGCACTCTGCCAGAAGGCGATGAGCAGGTTCAGCGGCAGCAGCACCGCGCGCACCAAACCCTTGCCGCGCAGCCCGGTGAAGCGCACCCAGGCGATGTCATACCCATGCCCGGGTACCAGGGTCGCTTCCATTCCGGTCTTCGCTCCCATCCAAATCACGCGCCACCCCTGCCCGCTTAAATATTCGGCCACCGCCAGCGCCGGAAACACGTGTCCGCCGGTTCCGCCGGCCATGATCATGATTGTGCGTGCCATACTTTTGTAATCGCGCTCATGCGGGTTGCCCCCGCATGAGCGCTCGATTTTCGTAATCGATGCGCAGCAGTATCACCAGCGCCAGACAATTGGCGAGGATGCCGCTGCCGCCGAAGCTCATCAGCGGCAGGGTGAGGCCCTTGGTCGGCAGCACGCCCATGTTCACGCCCATGTTGATCAGCGTCTGCACCCCGAGCCAGATCGCGATGCCCTGCGCCACCAGCGCCGCGTAATAGCGCTCCGATGCCGCCGCCTGGCGGCCGATGGCGAAGGCGCGCAGCACGATCCAGGTGAAAAGCGCAACCACCGTCACCACGCCGGCCAACCCCAACTCCTCGCCGATCACGGCAAGCAGGAAGTCGGTGTGCGCTTCGGGCAGGTAAAACAATTTTTCCACGCTCGCACCCAGACCTACGCCCAGCCACTCGCCGCGGCCGAAAGCGATCAGCGCATGCGACAGCTGGTAACCCTTGCCGTAGGCGTCGGACCAGGGGTCCATGAAACCGAAAATGCGCTGCATGCGGTAGGGCGAACTGAGAATGAGCACGAGGAAGCCGCCCAGCGCGAGCATGAACAGTCCGGCGAACCACTTGCCGTTCATACCGCCGAGAAACAGAATGGCCATGGCGATGGATGCGATCACCACGAAGGCGCCGAAATCCGGCTCGCGCAGCAGCAGCCAGCCGACCACCAGCATCACTGTCAGCATCGGCAGCAGTCCTTTGCGGAAACTGTGCATCAGCGCCGACTTGCGCGCGGTGTAGTCGGCGGCGTAGAGCACCGCGGCGAGCTTCATGAACTCGGAAGGCTGCAGGTTGGCCACGCCGAGGTTGAGCCAGCGCTTTGCGCCGTTCACCTCGCGTCCCACGCCCGGGATCAGCACCAACACCAGCAGCGCGATACCGAACATGAACAGCCAGGGCGCAAATCGTTGCCAGGTGCCCACCGGCACCTGGAATGCGGTGAGCGCGACAATCAGACTCACGCCGAGAAATGCCGCCTGGCGCGCCAGGAAATACGCCGGCTGATTGCCGGTGAAGCGGCTCGCCTCGGCGATGGCGATCGAGGCCGAATACACCATCACCATTCCCAGCAGCAGCAGGACCAGCACCGTCCAAACCAGCGCCTGGTCAAACTCCGCCGGCGATCTGCGCTCGGCCTTAATGTAGCTGAGCATGGGCCATTTTCCTTGCGCATTCGGCGAACACTTCGCCGCGATGCGGGTAGTTGCGGAACATGTCGAAACTGGCGCAGGCGGGCGAGAGCAGCACCACGTCGCCCGGCTGCGCCTGGGCGCGCGCCTGCGTCACCGCCTGTTCCATGCTGCCGGCGCGCACCATCGCGGCGCCGCTGGCGACGAGGGCGCGGGCGATAAGCTCGGCATCGCGTCCGATCAGGATCGCCGCGCGCGCATGGCGCGAAACCGCCGGCGCCAGCGGAGAAAAATCCTGCCCCTTGCCTTCGCCGCCGGCGATCAGCACCACACGCCCACCGCGCGCGACGAGCTCGGCGAAGCCGTTCAGTGCCGCAACCGTCGCGCCGACATTGGTACCCTTGGAATCGTTGTAGTAGGCGACGCCGTCGAGCTCGGCCACCTTTTGCAGCCGGTGCGGCAGCCCGTTGAATTCGCGCAGCGCCGCCAGGAGCGGCGTGTAGGACAGATCCAGCGCGCGCGTCAGCGCCAGCGCGGCGAGCGCATTGGCGGCGTTATGCAATCCGGTGAGCGGCAATTCCTTCAGCGCCAACAGCGGCGTCGTACCTTGCGCCAGCCACAATTCGCCGTCGACCCGCAGCAGGCCGAAATCGCCGGCGCGGACCGGCGCATCCAGGCCGAAACTCACCTGCTCGCGGCCGGCTACGGCCATGCCCATGCTGCGCGCGTCGTCGCGATTGAGCACCCGGATGCTCTCGCCCATGAAGATGCGCGCCTTGGCGCGCGCGTACGCGTCCATGTCCTCGTAACGATCGAGATGGTCTTCGCTGATGTTGAGCACCGTCGCCGCAGTCGGATTGAGCGTGAGCGTGGTTTCGAGCTGGAAACTGGAGAGTTCCAGCACCCACACTTCCGGCTGATGCCGCAGATCCTCGCAATGCATCAGTGCATCGAGCACCGCCGGACTGATATTGCCCGCCACTTCTGTCGCCAGACCGCCGCGCCTGCACATGGCGCCGGCAAGAGCGCTCACCGTGGTCTTGCCATTGGTGCCGGTAACGGCCAGCAGTTGCGGGCCTGCGCCTTTCGCCGGTGCAGCGCCGAGAGTGTTACGCAGTGGCTGCGCACGACCATTTCGATCGCGCAGTGCCTGCGCGAAGAGTTCCACATCGCCGAGCACCGGCACGCCGCGCGCAGCGGCGGCGCGCACCTGCGGCGTGGCCAGCGGCACGCCCGGACTGATGGCGAGGAGATCGATGCCGGCAAACGACGCGTCGCGATAGGCGCCGAGATCGAGCGCTGCCTGCGGCACCTCCTTACCCAGCGCCACCAGCCCCGGCGGCGCCTCGCGCGTATCCGCGACGCGAACGCGTGCGCCGCGCCGCGTGAGAAACCGCGCCATCGACAGACCGGTTTCGCCCAGGCCCAGAACCAATGCGTTTTTTCCGGCCAGATTCATCTCAGTTTCAGCGTCGACAAGCCAAACAACACGAGCATCATCGTGATAATCCAAAAGCGCACGACGACCTGGGATTCTTTCCACCCGGAGAGTTCATAGTGATGATGCAGCGGCGCCATGCGGAAGATGCGCTTGCCGCCACTCCACTTGAAGTACAGCACCTGCAGCATCACCGACAGGGTTTCGGCGACGAACACGCCGCCCATGATGAACAGCACGATTTCCTGGCGCACGATCACCGCCACCGTACCCAGCGCGGCGCCAATCGCAAGCGCGCCCACGTCGCCCATGAACACTTCGGCCGGATAGGCGTTGAACCAGAGAAAGCCCAGACCCGCTCCCGCAAGCGCGCCGCAAAACACCGTCAACTCGCCCGCCCCCGGGATATAGGGCAGGAGCAGGTATTTCGAGTACACCGTGTTGCCGGCGACATAGGCGAAAATGCCGAGCGCACCGGCAATCATCACCGCCGGCATGATCGCCAGGCCATCCAGTCCGTCGGTAAGGTTGACAGCATTGCTGGTGCCGACGATGACGAAATAGGTGAGCACGATGAATCCCCACACACCCAGCGGATAGGCGATGTTTTTGAAGAACGGCAGGATCAAGTCGGCCTTGGGTGGCAACGCCATGGAAAAGCCGCTGCCGACCCAGGCGGTGAACAGATCGAATATCCGGGCGTTGCTCGGCGAAGACACGGCGAAGGCGAGGTAGATTGCGGTGGCAAGACCGATCACCGACTGCCAGAAGAACTTGGTCCGCGCCGGCAGGCCTTTGGGATTTCCCTCGACCACCTTGCGATAGTCGTCGACCCAGCCGACCGTACCAAAGCCCAGCGTCACCACCAGCACCGCCCAGAGAAATCGATTGGACAGGTCGCCCCAGAGCAGCGTGGTAAGGCCGATCGAAACCAGGATCAAGGCCCCGCCCATGGTGGGCGTGCCGGCCTTGGTCAGATGCGACTTCGGGCCATCGTCGCGCACCGATTGACCGATCTTGTACGCGGTGAGCTTGCGGATCACCAAGGGCCCGGTGATGAACGAAATCGCCAAAGCGGTGAGACAGGCCAGCACCGCGCGCAGCGTGATGTAGTTGAGCACATTGAACGCGCGGATGTCTTTGGCCAAATGCTGGGCGAGTTCGAGCAGCATCAGTGCCCTCCCGCCGGAGCGCCGCAAAGCGCCTGTACCACGCGCTCCATGCGCATGAAGCGCGAACCCTTGACGAGCACGGTCGCGCCCTCTGCCAGACACGGCTCCAGTTCGGTCAGCAGCGCATCGATCTCGGCGTAGTGGCGCGCGCCCTCCCCGAACGCCGTTGCCGTATGCGTGCAGGCGTCGCCGATGACCAACAGACGGTCGATGCCGCGCGCGTGCGCGTGACGCCCGATTTCGGCGTGGAAGGCGGCGCTGTGCGCGCCGACTTCGCCCATATCGCCCAGCACCAGAATTTTTCGTCCGATGGCGCGCGCGAGCACGTCGATCGCGGCAATCACCGAATCCGGATTCGCGTTGTAGCTGTCGTCGAGGACGATGCTGCCCTGCTTGCCC
>Ga0163199_1002509_pt1 | contig 11211 bp, 11 predicted proteins | sample PL_2010_150m_FD_113537 | JGI IMG/M metagenome (GOLD analysis project Ga0163199, IMG submission 113537) | Freshwater microbial communities from Powell Lake, British Columbia, Canada to study Microbial Dark Matter (Phase II) - PL_2010_150m | ecosystem: Environmental > Aquatic > Freshwater > Lake ...
CTATAGTTCATACGGTTTTACCAGGCCTGGGCGCCGTTATGGGATTGATGTTCACGCTGTCCGTACTGGTATTTGAATTTACGTTTCAGTAAACCTGCCGGATCGTCGGGGATTCTTTTCAGCCATTGCTCATTGGCTTGCTGCTTTTCATCCGACAGCTGCGTTTCTGCGTTTTCCTGCTGATTTTGTTCTGCTGTCTTGTCTTGTTCAGCCTGCTTGGGTTTCTGGGTATCCGCTTTTTGTTCCTGCTGTTCTTTTTGTTGTTCTTGCTGCTGAGTAGATTCCTGTTTTTCTGTCTCGTGCTCAGACGATTTTTGTTCTTTACCGGGGCGTTCTGGTTTTTGCTCCGGTTTTTCGTCATGCTCTTTGTCATGATCAGCGGATTCTGACGGCTTGTTTTCCTTCTCCTGATTTGAGTTTTTGTCGGGGTTTTGTTTGTCGTCTTTTTTCTGTTCGTCTTGCTGTTTTTTTTGTTTTTCCAGCTCTTTTTCTACCAACGCTTTGTTTGTGTGTGCATCGGTATTACCGGGGTTGATATTCAAGGCTTTTTCATAGGCTTTTATCGCCTGTTCCAGCCGGCCGGATTGCGCCAATGCATTGCCCTGATTGTAAAAGCCGTCGCTGGTTTGCGCAGGCGTATGTTCAAGAGCCTTAGCATAGTCACCGGCCTTGTACTCGGCAGCGGATTTCCAGTCAGGGTTTTTAAATAATTTTGCCGCTTGCTCAAATTGCTTGTTGTTGTATGCCTGCTGCGCCTGCTGGTCTTTGGTTTGCCACACATCCTGCCAGTCAAATGCATAGCTGTTTTTGGGCAGCGGCAAAATCAGCAACAAGGCAAAACACAGCACGCCTTTTCTAAACATCAGTGCGGCCAGCGGCAAAACCGGCAACAGCAGCCACGGGCCTTTGTCTTCCCACTGATCCAGCAATACGTCGGTTTTTTCCTCTTTGCCGTTTTGTTGTACGGGCCTGTTTACCTCAGCCAGCAGTGCTTGAATATCCGCGTCATTGGCGGTGATAGTCTGATAAATACCGAGACCCGCTTGCGCCAGTTTTGTTAAATCATCGACATTTAATTTGGGGACGACAATAGCGCCCTGCTCATCTTTCATAAATCCGCCGTCGGGCAACGCGATGGGAGCGCCGTCTGGGGTGCCGACACCTAATACCGACAGTTGAAAGCCATTCTGCGCTTTTGCTGTCGCCAGTGTGCGGGCATCGCTGTCGACGCCGTCGGTAACCAGAATGATCTGGCCTTTTTGCAGGCCCGCCTGCTTGAACAGCCCGGCAGCTTTTTCCAATGCCGATGCGGTATTGCTGCCTGAGCTGGGCATGATGTCGGTGGTTAATGCCGATAATTGGTTGGCTATCGTTTCAGTGTCATCGGTCAGCGGGGCAACGGTAAACGCATCGCCCGCATAGACCAGCAATGCGGTCTGTCCATCTTTGCGCTGTCTTAGAATATCGGCAATTTTGTAACGCGCCCGTACTAAACGGCTGGGTTTGATGTCTTCGGCATCCATGGAGCGTGATAAGTCGAGAGCAATCACCAGCGCTGACGCATTTCTGAATACCGGTGCCGGTACGCGCTCCCAGGCCGGCCCGGCCAGCGCGATGATTACCAGGACAGCGGCCAACGCACCGATGGCTAAAAGACCGCGGCTTTGCTTGGCCGCTTTTTGCTGCAACAGATACGGCAACAGTTCGGCATCGCATACGGTGGACCATGTGCCTTGGCCGAGTTTGTTTCGTAACAGTAAAAAGACTATCACAAGCGCAGGAATCATCGCTAATAGCCAGTACGGCCTGATAAAGTGAAATTCTGCCGGATTCATCATAAGTTCACGCGTTGCAGGCAGACAAGGCCGATTAGACATAAGGCGGCTGATAACGGCCAGTAAAACAGTTCGCTACGCGGCCTGAAATATTGTTTTTCTTTTTCTATCGGTTCCAGTTCGTCGAGCCTCATATAAATATTCTCCAGCTCCTCGGCATTTCTGGCCCGGTAATAGCGGCCGCCGGTGCTTTCCGCTATTTTGATCAGCGTGGTTTCATCGAGATCGACGGAAGGGTTGACTTTACGCTTGCCGAAAAAACTGCGGACTATCATTTCATCAGCGCCTATGCCGATGGTATAGATTTTTAAGTGTTTGGCCGCGGCGAGCTCCGCTGCTTTTAGCGGCGATATTTCGCCGGCAGTATTCGCGCCATCGGTCATTAATATCAACACACGGCTGTTGGCCGGCTGGTCGCCGAGACGTTTGACGGCCAGGCCGATGGCGTCGCCTATTGCGGTATTTTCGCCGGCAAGCCCGAGAGCGGATTCGTTTAATAAAGTGATGACGGTTTTTCGGTCGAAAGTCAGCGGTGTTTGTAAATAAGCCTGAGAGCCGAACAGAATCAAGCCTATCCTGTCGCCCACGCGCCGGTTAATAAAGTTGCCGGCTACCCATTTGGCGGCGGTCAAACGATCAACGGGTTGACCGTTGATTTTGAAATCCTGCTCTTCCATGCTGCCGGATAAATCAACGGCCAGCATTAAATCGCGTCCGCTGACGGCTTGTTCGATCGGCTCACCCAGCCATTGCGGACGGGCACACGCTAAACCTAATAAAAACCACGCGATAGCTGCAAGCAATAACGGCCATTTCCGGTCTTGGGAGGCGGTCCGGGTTTCGGCATCAATAAAGTCGTCGAGAAACGGGACCTTTAATGCCGATTGTTCAACAGGCTGATAGGCCGGGAGTAACCAGCGGATTAATAACGGTAAGGGCAGGGCGGTCAATAGCCACGGCCATTCAAAATGTATCATCGTGTTTGTTTTACTCGCGCAGGTTTTACAGATCGTTTGGTTTGAGCGTTAAGCCAGTCTTCGCACAGGCTGATTAGCCGGGATATTTCGCCATCGGTAGGCGCCAATTGTTGATAGGGCGCATCGGCCAGACATGCGCCTATGCCCTCACTAAACGGCGAACCCTTTAAGGAGCCGTCGAGAAAGGTCAGCCACTCGCGTCCGGTTAACCCGGCTACGTCCGACTTTGGCGATACGCTGATTGCGACACGCCGCAGCAGCACGGAAAGCTCGCACAATTTTTGAGCATTATTCCTGCTGCTGTCCTGCTTGATGTCCGCCAGTATTTTTTTAGCGGTTTTAATTGCAGTTTTGCGGGTCAGGCGTTTGTAACACACGATTAATAAAGCGATTAATAACGGAATTAAAACAGCCGCCAGCCACCAGCCTATAGCCGGAGGCCACCAGGCTATCGCTTCGGGTAGGTGTATGTCTTTAAGAGGGAGTTGGGTGGTTTGCATTATTCACTATTAAACAGGTGTAGAGTAAGTTTTACGTACTATGCTTACCGCATGATGGCGTGTTGAAAATATACCCTACGCAAAATTACTCGGGAAAACACACGAAATAAGCTGATTACCATTTTTGCGATAAATCTGGAAATCACTGTCCAAAGTCAGGATTAGGCTTTGTGAATAGTTCTCAGCTAATCGAACAAGGCATCCATCCGCTAATGACATAGGGACGTCACGGTATTTTTTCAACAGAGCGTTAAGCGCTTGTATTTCTTCTTGCAAGCAAAAGGGTAGTGATAACACGCCTTTTTCTAACCATTGCAACAGCAGATTTGCCTGTTGATAGTGTCTGAGCAAAAAACAGGTTTCAGAAATAACCGCTTCACACGTTAATAACGGTGGCTGAATGTCGGCAAACTGTTGAACAGCCCAGTGATGAAAACGGTCATTTTTGTTGATGACAGCAACCAGTACGCCGGTATCAACAATCACCTGTTGTTTCATTCACCGTAGCCTGTTAAATAGTCGGGGTTTGTCGACAAATCATCAGGTGCATTAGCAATCGCGCCTACATCGGCTTGTATCATATCCAGGCAAGACATCGTGTTTTTATTATCGGCTGCATTTGCCTGATATTCGTTATCGCTTAAAACAATAATTTTTACTTTTTGTCCTTCGTGCCAATGCCGATAAGCATGCGGTAAATGAATAATGCCTTCGATGAGTTGCGCTTCAAATTCTATGGCTTGCATGGTGTTTCCTTTTGTCGTCAGGTTTTAATGAGCGGAGTCATCTTAGGTAACTCGCAATAAATATCCCTCTTGTCACAGTCGTCGCCACAGATTCACAGCACAACCTATATAATCTGTGAATCTGTGGCGGTTTATTTTTTGCAAGTTACCTTAAGCACTGTATAGGGTCTTCCGTCGTGCTGCATTGAATAAACGCTAATCTTCTTTTCTTCGCTAACTGTTCCAATCGCTGTTGCCGTTCCGCAAAACGCTGTTGATATTGGAATACGCGTTGTGCATCGCTGCTGTCGATCACCACATCACGCTCATCATTGGTAAAACGGTAGCGGCCTTTTGCCGGTAAATGGCTTTCCAAGGGATCGTAGATAAAAATCAACACGACATCGCAATGTTGCGACAATTTTGCCAGATGGATTTCAGCCTTGTCATTAAAGCCGCGAAAATCACTGATGATATAAACCAGACTGCCCGGTCTGGCGTGTTGCGTAAGCCTGGCCAGCACATGCTCCAGCGTAGTGCGGTTAACGCCTTTATTTACCGGTTTGACGAGGGTGTTTAAAAATCGCAGGACCGCATGTTTGCCGTTTTGCGGTTTTAATTCGCTGCACTCATGTTCTGAAAATAACTGTCCGCCGATGCGGTCGCCGTGGTGCTGTGCCGCCCAAGCCAATAAACCTGCCAGTCTGGCGGCCAGTACCGATTTAAAAACGCCGCGCGTGGCAAAGTGCATCGTGGAACGGTTATCGACAGAAATAAATACCGGTTTTTCACGCTCTTCCCTGAAGACTTTGGTGTGGGGTGTCCCGGTACGCGCGGTAACCCGCCAGTCGATACTGCGCATATCATCGCCCGGCTGATACAAGCGCGCTTCATCAAATTCCATGCCGCGCCCTTTAAAACGCGACGCATAGCCGCCGCTTTGCTGTGCACGAAACAGTTTGTGATGCAGTGTTAAGTTCGCCGCAGGTTTGGCTAAGTCGATCAGGGATTTTAACGAGACTGCAATCCGTTCGCCGGCATTTGCAGGCTCAGTGGCTTTGTTGAACAGCATCAAGGTACCGCAACTCTGGCAATCAGTTCTTTAATGAAATAATCGGTGCTGATGCCTTCCGCCTCGGCTTCATAAGACAGAATCAAGCGGTGCCGCAAGACGTCGAATGCCATGTCCTGAATATCTTCCGGTGCGACAAAATCGCGTTGCGACAGCCATGCTTTGGCCCGTGCGCAGCGATCTAACGCGATGCTGGCCCTAGGGCTTGCGCCATATTGCAGCCATCCGGCCAAATCCTGGCCATAGGCGCCGGGATTGCGCGTGGCCAGAATAATTTGCAGCAAATAGTTTTCAAGGCTGTCCGCCATGTAGATATCCAGCACTTCGTTGCGCGCGTCGAATAACGTCGTCTGGCTCAGCGGTTCGAAGGATAGGCCCACTTTTGCCGGCACTTGCCGCGCTTCGGCTCTGACCAATTGAAGTATGGTTTTTTCATGTTCGGCATTGGGATAATCCACTTTGACATGCAGCAAAAACCGGTCCAGTTGCGCTTCGGGCAACGGATAAGTGCCTTCCTGCTCAATCGGGTTTTGTGTCGCCATGACCATGAATAATTGCGGTAAGGGATAGGTAGCCTGTCCGACCGTAATTTGCCGTTCCGCCATCGCCTCAAGCAGTGCGGCCTGTACTTTTGCCGGGGAACGGTTGATTTCATCGGCCAATATCAGGTTATGAAATAACGGCCCCTTCTGAAATTCAAACGAGCCTTGCTGAGGGCGGAAAATTTCCGTGCCGGTTAAATCGGCAGGCAGTAAATCGGGCGTGAACTGCACGCGATGAAAATCACCCTGAATGCCTTTGCTCAACACGTTAATGGCGCGGGTTTTCGCGAGGCCCGGCGCGCCTTCAACCAGAATATGGCCGTCTGCCAATAAACCGATCAGCATGCGTTCAACCAGTACATCCTGGCCAATAATTTGTTGATTGATAAACTCTTTCAGTTTTACCAATGCGATTTGCGTAGTGCTGTTTTTTTCTGACATGGTTGCGTTTTATGTTTGGATGAATAGATTTGGAGCCTACAGTTCCCGCGTTGCACTGAATTTAATATCCGGCCAGCGCTCTTCAGTCAATTGTAAATTAACCCGGCTATTGGCGACATAAACCAGATAACCGCCGCCGTCTACGGCCAGGTTATCAAACACTTTTTTCCTGAATTCTTCAAGTTTGGCAGGGTTGTCGGCGCTGACCCAGCGCACCGTTGAAATGGGTACGGCATCGTAAACACACTCGACATTATATTCGCTTTTGAGCCGGAACGCGGTGACATCAAACTGGAGCACGCCGACCGCTCCGAGAATCAGATCATTATTTTTAAGCGGCCTGAATAACTGTGTCGCACCTTCTTCGGTAAGCTGCACGAGGCCTTTTTGCAGCGCCTTGGCTCTTAGCGGGTCTTTCAATACCACGCGGCGGAACAGTTCCGGTGCGAAATACGGGATGCCGCTGTATTTAAGCGGTTCGCCTTGAGAGAAGGTGTCGCCGACCTGAATCGTACCGTGGTTATGCAAACCGATAATATCGCCGGGATAGGCTTCTTCGACGCTTTTGCGGGTGTCGGCCTGGAAGGTGATGGCGTTCGCTACCTGCACGGATTTACCGAGGCGGACGTGATAAATTTTCATGCCCTTGTCGAATTTTCCCGAACAGACTCTTAAAAAAGCGACGCGGTCCCGGTGTGCAGGATCCATGTTGGCCTGCACCTTAAAGACGAAGCCGGTAAATTTGTCTTCATCGGGGTGTACAATGCGCTGCTCGGATTCACGCGGCCTGGGTGCCGGCGCGTATTCGGCAAAGGCGTCGAGCAATTCAAGAATCCCGAAGTTGTTAATCGCCGAGCCAAAAAATACCGGCGTCAGTTTACCGGCCAGATAGTCGTCAAGGACAAACTCATGGCTGGCGCCTTTGACCAGCTCGATTTCATCGCGCAGTTCTTGCGCCTGGTCGCCTAGCAATGCATCGAGTTTGGCGTTGTTGAGGCCTTTGATGACTTCCGCTTCGGCGATTTTGCCGCCATGCTGTGCGCTGAACAAATGGATTTCGTCTTTATATAAATGATAAACGCCTTTAAAACGCTTGCCCATGCCGATAGGCCAGGTCATCGGCGCGCATTTGATTTTTAAGACATTTTCGACTTCGTCCATTAATTCAATCGGCTCGCGGCCTTCGCGGTCGAGTTTATTAATGAAGGTCAAAATCGGCGTAGTCCTTAATCGGCAGACTTCCATTAAATTGATGGTGCGCTCTTCCACGCCTTTAGCGACGTCGATGACCATCAACGCGGAATCGACCGCCGTCAAGGTGCGGTAAGTGTCTTCGGAAAAGTCTTCATGGCCGGGCGTGTCGAGCAGGTTGATGATGCAGTCCTTGTGTTCAAACTGCATGACCGAGGTCGTGACCGAAATGCCCCGTTCCTTTTCCATTTCCATCCAGTCCGAGGTTGCATGCCGCGCCGCTTTACGCCCTTTTACCGAGCCTGCCAACTGAATGGCGCCGCCGAACAGCAGCAGTTTTTCGGTGATCGTGGTTTTACCGGCGTCCGGGTGGGAGATGATGGCGAAGGTGCGCCGCCGTTCAAGTTCTGAAAGTGTTTCTGACATGCTTCTGCTGCTGGATGTACTGTAAAACAACGAATTATAACTGATTCCATCTGCCATGTGCTGTGAATGTGATGGCTGACAAGGCGTGTGCATGGGTTCTGTAAAGGGAATTTCACATTACTGCATTACACTCAGGTTCATTCGCCAAAAGGAGGTTCCGGTGAATGTCAACGGACAGCAGCCGCAACTGCTGTCGCTAATTGTTAGTTATAAGCATATTAAGGTAAAGAACCATGAAAATACGACAAATTACAAGCGCTATTGCATTGACTTTTGCCTTTACAGGCGCAGTTTATGCCGGCAAAACCGTTAACGTTAAAATCGTTGCCGTCAATGATTTCCACGGGCAACTGGAATCTCCGGGCAGCCTACGCAATCTGCCTACCGATTTAACGGCAACCATTCCCGTAGGCGGTATTGATTGGCTGGCAGGTTACATTGCCGACATCAAAAGCAAAAATCCTAATACCGTCGTCGTGTCTGCCGGCGATTTGATCGGCGCAACACCGTTAGTTTCTGCGCTGTTTCACGATGAAGGCACGATCGAGACGATGAATCGCGCAGGCCTGGAAATTAACGCCGTCGGTAACCACGAATTTGACGAAGGTAAAGATGAGCTGCTGCGTATGCAAAACGGCGGTTGCCATCCGACTGACGCCAATACCTGTCAAGGTGCCGCTGTGGGCACGCCGGTGCCTTTCGAAGGTGCGGATTTTAAATTTTTGGCGGCTAATGTCGTTGACAAAAAAACAGGCGAAACCCTGTTTCCTTCTTATATCATCAAGGAATATGAGGGCGTTAAAGTCGCTTTTATCGGTATGACTTTAAAAGAAACGCCAACGATTGTAACGCCTAGCGGTGTAGCGGGCTTGGCATTTAAAGACGAAGCGAACACTGTCAATCATTTGATTCCCAAGCTGCAGGCTTTGGGCGCTAAAGCCATCGTCGTATTGATCCACCAAGGCGGCACCGTCCCTGTCACACAATCGATAGCGACACTTAACGCCTGTGACGGCAATCTGGAAGGTTCACCGATCAAGCCGATTGTTAATAACCTTTCCAATGCGGTTGATGTCGTTATTACCGGTCACACTCACCAGCTCTATAACTGCATGCTGACCACTAAAAACAAACAGCATGCCGTCCCTGTGACCAGCGCCAGCAGCCAGGGCAAGGTGGTCACCGAGATTGACATGAGCATCAATGCCGTTTCCGGCAGGGTGCGTAGCGTTAAGGCCGAAAACGTTGCGGTGAATAGAACCAATACAGCGATCACGCCGAATGCCGATATTAAGCAGATCGTTGATAACTACAAAACCATAGTCCAACCCATTGCAAACCGTGTTATCGGCAGCATTACCGCTGACCTGACAAGAACCACCTCAGCGGCAGGCGAGAACACTATGGGCGATGTCATTGCTGATTCCCAGTTGGCGGCGACCAAAGAACCTAAATTCGGCGGTGCGCAAGTTGCCTTCATGAACCCCGGCGGTGTTCGCGCAGACCTGACTTTTGTATCAAGTTCAGCAGGCGAAGGCGATGGCAACGTGACTTACAGCGAAGCCTTTACCGTTCAACCTTTCGGCAATAGCCTGGTAACACTGACTCTGACCGGCGCTCAAATTGAAGAATTGCTGGAGCAGCAATTTGTCGGCTGCGCCAACGGCCAAACGTTTAACCGTATCCTGCTGCCTTCTGCCGGCTTCACTTACGCTTGGAGCGCTACCGGTCCAGATTGTGACAAAGTTGATCCCGCCAGCATCTTCATCAACAGTGTCATGGTTGATTCTGCCGCCAGTTACCGCGTGACGGTCAACAACTTCCTCGCTGCCGGCGGCGACAAGTTTACGGTATTGACCAAAGGCACCAGCCCGTTAGGCGGCGCCCAGGACATCGATGCCCTGGAAGCTTATTTCAAAGCTAACTCTCCGGTAGCTCCTGTCGCCCTGGACAGAATCCAACTACTGCCATAACAGCACGGCCCTTGTTATAGCCGCTGTCGCTTCGGCGACAGCGGCTGTATTCGCGCCGCTACGAAAGATTACTCTCGAGTAATAAAAGCCAATTTGCTGATGCCTTCCTTGCGTGCGATAGCCATCGCTGCCGCGACTTTGCCGTAAGGCACCGCCTCGTCGGCTTGCAGTTGCACCGTCAGTTCTGCATCGGCTTTCTGCATATCGCGTAATTGTTGCCCAAGCGTTGCCGGCGCTTGCGGTTTTTCGTTCAAAGTGATGTTGCCTTGTGCATCGATGGCGAGAGTAGCCAGATGCCTTTCGGGCGCGGGATCGGTTTTTTCCGTTTTCGGCAGATTAACATGCACGGCCTGGGTCAGCAGCGGCGCCGTGACGATGAATACCACCAATAATACCAGCATCACGTCGACCAGCGGCGTGACGTTGATTTCGCTCATCGCTTCGCGGTCGGATGACGAATCGGTTTTGAATCCCATGATTATTCTCCTGCATTGGCTTTGAGCCCGGCCTTGACGGCCAGATTGAGAAAGTCAGTTGCGAAATACTCCAGCTCGGCTTCGGACAATTTGATGCCGCGCAGAAAAAAATTATACGCCAACACCGCCGGGATAGCGGCGGCAATGCCGATAGCCGTAGTCACCAGCGCTTCGCCTATCGGGCCGGCGACGACATCGAGACTGGCCGATTTGGCCTCGCTGATACTTTGCAGTGCGTGCATGATGCCCCATACCGTACCAAACAGGCCGACGAAAGGCGAGGTGCTGCCGATACTGGCGAGCAACGAAAGCCCTTGTTCCAGGATTTTACGCTCCTTGCTGATTTGCTGGCGCAATGAACGTTCGAGAATGGATTGGATGTCGCCGCTCAGTTCGAGCATTGTCGGGGTATTGTTGCGTACATCGCTCAGCGCATGGAAACCGACGCCGGCGATGCGCCCTAATGAACTGGATTTCTGTTCGAGATCAGCGGCCGCGCCAAGATCGCTTGCCGCCCAGAAGGTTTCTGCGTATGCACGGTTGCGGCGGTTGATCGTCCAGATCGTCCAGCATTTGAAGAAAATAATGGTCCATGTAATGACTGAAAAGCCGATCAGTATCCATAAGGTGATTTGTACGATATTGGCGGAAGAGATTTGTATCATGAGTGGTCCTGTACTTGAGTATTTGAATTAGTAATGTTTGAATTTGAAGGTAATCGGGACTCTGACCCAGTCATCGACGGTTTTGTCGCCTTTATGGGCGGGGATGAAACGCCAGGTCTTGACCTGTTCCACGGCTGAGTCGTCCAATACCTCATGCCCGCTGCTGCCGATAATCTTGATGTCTCCGGCTGAACCATTAGCCAACACACGTATTTCAAGTATCACCGTGCCTTCCCATTGCCGCATTTGAGCAATACGCGGATAGTGCGTCGGCGGATTTTTTAACGACGGCGACGAGTAGACCGCCTTGACCAGCGGCTCCGCTGTTGGAGCAGACGGCCGGGTCGGTTTGGATACCAGGTTTGTTTGTGCCGTACTGATCGGCTCA
>Ga0163199_1002510_pt1 | contig 11207 bp, 6 predicted proteins | sample PL_2010_150m_FD_113537 | JGI IMG/M metagenome (GOLD analysis project Ga0163199, IMG submission 113537) | Freshwater microbial communities from Powell Lake, British Columbia, Canada to study Microbial Dark Matter (Phase II) - PL_2010_150m | ecosystem: Environmental > Aquatic > Freshwater > Lake ...
AAGAATGAGGGTGTCGTCGTAGTGGCCGGCGGCTTTCAGGTTGGCGATGAGCCGCCCGATGCCTTGGTCGAGGCGCGAGACGGCCTGATAATATTCCGCGAGTTCGGCGCGGCAGGCGGCGGTGTCGGGCAGATACGTCGGCACGCGCACGTCGGCCGGACGGTAGCGCACCGGATCGATGCCGGGATAACCGGCGGGGCGATTGCCGAAGGAGTTCGGTTGCGGGTAGGTGTCGAAGGTGGGCTTGCCACTGGGCAACACCGCGTTGGCGCGATGGGGATCGTCGCTCGCGAAGTAGAGGAAGAACGGGCGGGTGTCCTTGGCCCCGATGACCTCGCGGGAGCGCGAGGCCATTTCGACGGGACTGCGGCCGATCGTGGCGGGATCGTTGGCCGCGCCGCCGGACAAGACAGTCTGGAAGGCGTAGACGGACTCGGGGGCGACGTGGAATTTCCCGATGCGTGCCGTGCGGTAGCCGGCTTCGGCGAGCAACCCGGGCAGGCTCTTTACGCGGTCGAACGACTGAAAGTGGTGTTCGTCGTGCTGGAGGCCATACATGCCGTTGCGGTGATTTTGCAGGCCCGAGAGGATGACGGAACGCGACGGACTGCAGCTCGCGGTGGTGCAGAAGGCGTGGGTGAAGCGCGTGCCGTCGGCGGCGAGGGCGTCGAGATGGGGCGTCTTGATCACCGGGTTGCCGTAGCAGCCGAGCGCGTCGAGGCCATGGTCGTCAGCGACGATCATCACGATGTTGGGCCGGGCGTCGCGGGTGCGCTCCGCGGCGCGAGCGGCCGCGGGCCAGACTGCCGCCAACTGGACCAACAAAAGGAAGGCAATGATTCGAGAAATGTGCCGAGGAGTCATCGGTGGTGACGGTTTCAGAGAGACCTCCGTTGGTCGACGCTACACGTCGCAGGCGAAACCGCCCAAGCCCTGAAACGCGGGCGGAAGCGCCGTGCACGGCCGAGTCGCCCGAGTTTACTTCGCGGCCCTGCGTTTTCCTCTTTTGGTCGTCTCGGCCGCGGATGCGGCGGGTTGCGCGGAAGCGGGGTTGTGGTCGGCCACCGGCAGGGCGGCCGGAATGCCACGGTTCACCTCGATGATGCTGAAAATGTCGTTCTTGTCGTCCGTGTTTAGCAAGGCGAGGTCGCTGCCCTTGGTGCCGCCGCGACGCATCACGGCATCGGTCAACGTGACGGTTTGATCGTGCCACCGTCGGTCGCCGGTGCCGGTGATCGCGATGGCGGTCTTCATGTCGCGGTCGCCGGCATCGTAGGCGAGTTTCCACGTCGAGCCTGGGTGGGCGTCATACCAGACGACGCGAATCGTGACAGTCTTGGGCGTGCTGTCCTTGAAGAAGTTCTCGTGGAGCCGGAAATACATGGCGTCCTTCCCCGAGGCGTGCTCGAAGCCGCGGGCGAACCGCGAGTAGATGGAGGACGACGGAGTGATGGGGCCGCCGACGCGCCACCGTGGCACCGAGGTCTCGTCCGCATCGATTTGCTGCAGGAACCGGGCGTAGTTGTCTGGCCAGATCTGCCAGCCGACGTCGTTGAATCCCTTCTGCTCGCGGCGCTGTTCGACCTGTCCGGTCGTCAGGGCGTCAGGGTCGTCCGCGCTGGCGCCATACGGCGCGAATTGCGCGCAGATTTTCAGCATGCGTTCGCGGTTCTTGGGGGTGGCCCGGCCGAACTTCTCCTCGGGGTAGGCCTTCGTGTCGGCGGCATCCAGTCCCTTGTGCAGGGCGCAGAACGCGGCAGCGGCTGTCTCCGGATGAATCTGGCCGGCATACTTGTTGAAGAAATAGAACGAATACTCGAAGCCGCCGGTCTTGGCCTCCTCGATGGCGCGCTTGGTGATGTCCCACACACTCTGCCCGCTATTGAGCGCATTCACCGCGCCCCAATAGAAGTTCAAGGGAAGGTTGAGTTGATACCACGGCCGCGTCCAAGTCTGGTCCATTTCGGACCGGCGAAACAGCGTGAGGCCTTTCGGATCGATGAGATAGGGGTTCCATTGCTCGACCAATGCGCGCTCGCCGGTGAGGTGGTGTCCGCGGGAAAGCGCGCCGTTCTTGATGCCAAAACCGCCCGGTAGGTGCGAGGTGACCCATTTCCATTCCTCGGCAAAACCCTCGCCGCCAAACGCGTCGCCGCCGACCGAGTTGAAAAGCAGATCGATGCGCGGACCGGGACTTTTCTGAAACAACTTCACGAACAGGGCGAAGGTATCGAGGCGGAACTCGCGCCAAGCCGCTGACGTTTTCGCCAGAGCGAATCTGCTGTCCTTGGGTTCGCCCTTGTAGGCGGCCTCGTCGCCCGTGCAGCCGGTCTTGACCTGAACGAAGGCGATGCGCCGCTGCTTTTCCTCGGGGTAAGTGCGGATGTGCCGGCCGAATTCCGTGATGAGCCGCGTGAAAAAAGTCCGGTAGGCGGGCGCGAGGTAGTAGGGATAATATTCCCACTTGCCCAAATGACGCTCGTCGTCGGTGACCACCTTGGGGACGCCGTTTTGGTAGATCCACTCCGGCGCCTCGGGACCGGCGCCGAAGGAAGGATACAAATAGGTCTTGTTCTGGAACGCTTTTTCGACCGCCTGGTCCAGCCGGGTCCAGTCGAAGACGCCCGACTGTGGTTCCACCTCGGACCACGACGCATTGAACGAGAGGCCCCGCAAGAAGGGATACTGTTTGGGGTCGAACGTATCGCCCCGATCCCAAACGCCGAAGGAACTCGGCGGAGGTTCGGCGTTGGCGCATGCGATCCAGCAGCCGACGATCAGGCAGACCCCGAATAGACGGGCCGTGGCGCTGCGTGGAATGGTTTTCATCGATGGAATCGGGCTGAGGGAGCTGCTGAGAGAACGATGTGCTGTCGCGGGTTGGTCTGTTGACGACCTATTCCTCGGGCTCGGCCTGCTTCGCCGCTTTGCGTTTCCCTTTCTTGGTTTTCTCGGCCGCAGGCTCATCCGGGGCGCCGAGGCTGGCGCGGAGATCGGCGAGGATGCGCGGGATGTAGGGGGCGTAGCGCGCGTCGGGCACCGGCCCGGTGGCGGGGAGCGCGAGGATGGCTTCGCGGGAGGAAGCGATCTTCTTCAGGCCGAGAGCTTCGAGGGCGTGCAGCGCGGCGAGCGAAGTGAAGACGTCGTTCTTGCCCCAGTTGGCGAGTGAGGTGAGGACGGGGAGGGCGGTGCCGAGGTCGGCGGGTTCGCCGAATCGGCCGAGCGCTTCGGCGGCGGCGATGCGGACGTAGGGCGAGGCGTCGGTGAGAGCGGTGGCGAGTTCGGTGTGCGCGCCACTGACGACGGATTGGCCGCGCATGCCGAGGCCCATCACGCCCCAGTAGCGGACGGCACTGTCGCTGTCGGTGAGGAATTTTTTCAGCGCGGGCGTCGCTTCGGGTTTCAGTGAAGAAGCGAGTTCGGCGGCGGCGAAGATTTTTTCGTAAGGATATTTCGTGTCGTCGTGGCCAAAATCGTAGGGGGCTTTGGTGCCGGCGCGGGTGAGGCGCTCGCCTTCGGGGATGAAGCCGAGGTCGCGGATGCGGCGCGAGTGGACCTGTTGGGCGGCGCGGAGTTTCTCAAGGATCGTCTGGTGCGCGGGCGAGGCGGCGAGGTTGTTCACCTCGTCGCGGTCGTTCTGGAGATCGTAAAGTTCTTCGGGGGACTTGGGCGTTTGCCAGAAGATGCTCTGGGCGGCGTTGAGTTTGCCCTCGTCGTAGAGTTTTTTCCAAACGGCGGTGGTGGGCGTCTTAAACTGCGTGTCGACGTGCTGGCCCTGCGAGAGGTGGGGAAGGTAGTTGCGCAGGTAAACGTAGCGGCCGTCGGTCACGCTGCGGACGAGATCGTAGCGCTCATCCATCCGCCCGCGGAAACCATAGACGTAGGGTTGGGCCGGGGCGATGAACTTGCCGAGGAACGCGTAGCCTTGCATCCACGCGGGCGGTTGGAGGCCGGCGAGGCTGCACATCGTGGGCGCGAAATCGGCAAAGCTCACGAGCCGATCCGTGGCGCCGCCGGGGCGATAGTCAGCGGGGCGGAGGTCCTTGTATTTCTCCGGAATGTGCACGATGAGCGGCACGTGCAGGCCGGAGTCGGAGGGCCAGCGTTTGCTGCGCGGCATGCCGGAGCCGTGGTCACCCCAGTAGAAGATTATCGTGTCGTCGACGAGGCCGTCCGCCGCGAGCTGGGCAAGGACGTCGCCGGCGTCGGCATCGGCGGCGGTGACGCTGTCATAGTAGAGCGCCCAGTCGCGTCGGACTTCGGGCGTGTCGGGATGGTAGGCGGGGACGCGGACCTTCGCGGGGTCGTGGATGGGTTTACCGTTGGCGCCGAGTTTGATGATCTGGCTCTCGTGGCTTTTGGTGGAATTGAAAACGGCGAAGAATGGTTTTCCGGCGGGGCGATTGCGCCAATGGGCTTGGGCGGAGGAAACGTCCCAGGTTTGGCCGGGATGCTTCAGGTTGTAGTCCTCCTTGGTGTGATTGGTCGTGTAGTAGCCGGCCTCGCGGAGGAGCTGCGGGAACATCTTTTGTCCCGCGGGATAGGCGACCATGCTCCGCATGTGATCACCGCCGGAGGAGGGACCATGCACGCCGGAGATGATCGTGGTGCGCGTGGGCGCGCAGACGGGCGCGGCCGACCATGCGTGCGTATAGCGGAGCGAGCGCGCAGCGAGCTGGTCGAGGTTGGGCGTGGTCGCGTAGGTGTCGCCGTAGCAGCCCATGTGCGGATTATGATCCTCGCTGGAAATCCAGAGGATGTTGGGCTGCGCGGCGACGGAGAAAGCCGTGACCAGGAGAAAAAGCGCGGAGAGGCGGAGGTGGTTCATGAAAGTGAAGCGGGGCGGGCAAATCAGAAGCGGCCGCGGACGCCGAGGGTCCAGACGGCGCCGAAGTTGTCCTTGTAGGCGATGGTGCCGGGGACGTTGAAGTAGGACTCGAGCGCTTGGTTGAAGACGTTGCGGCAACTGAGCGTGAGCTCGTAGGTGCGGTTGAGTTTGACGCCGCCACTGAGGTCAAACATCAGGCGCTCGCGCTCCCACTGGGTGCGGGCGGCGGTGATCGAGGTGAGGCGCGCGGCGGTCCAGGTGAAGCGGACCTGGGTGTTGAAGCGGTGGTTGCCGTAACGCACGCCACCGTTGGCCGACTTCGACATGAGGTCGACGATTTGGACATCGGGCACGGTGTGAGAGATGGAGCCGAAGACGCTGAAGCCGCGCCAGAAGCCGGGGAGAAAGGTGAGCTGCTGGCTGTATTCGAGATCGATGCCCTTGATGCGGCGGGTGGCGGGGGCGTTGGCCGCGCGGAGGAACGTGTAGCCGGAGTATTCCGGATCGTCGGCGTAGCCGGCCTCCGCGGCGGAGACGAACTCGGAGGTGGAGCCCATGTTCTCGACCACCAGCTTGTAGGCGGAGACGGTGAGCGTGCCGGCGGGCTCGATGTAATACTGCGCGCTCATGAAATACTTGTCCGAGGTTTCGGGCTTCAGATTGGGATTGGGCAGCGTGACTTGCTGCGCCGTCTCATTGACCGCGATCACGCCCGCCAGACTGTCGTAATTGGGCCGGCGCATCGACTGGCTGGCGGCGAGGTGGAAAACCAGATTGCGCTGGAAGGAATATTTCACTCCACCGCTGAAGAACAGGTTGTCGTAGCTGCCGTAGGTGGAGGGGCGGACGCCGTTGCGATATTGGTAGATGACGTAGGGAATCGTGCCGGCGGTGTAGCCGGCGGCGCGCACGACGGCGGCGGGCAGGATGTCGTAGGTGCGGCCGATGGTGCGCGTGTGCTCGAAGCGAGCGCCAAGGTTGAAGCGGAACTTCTGCCAGCGGGAGTTTGCTTCGAGGTAGCCGGCGCCAACCTGCTCCTTCACGGAGCGCGGGGTGGTGAAGGCGTTGGTGAAATTGGTGACCGCGTTGGGCACGAACTGCCCGGGGTTGGCCACGAAGTAGGAGGCCATGGCGTTGGAGTCGGGCCACGGGAAATCCTGCTGGGTGATGTTGCCGCCGCGCTTGGGATCGAAGGGATGCTGCGACTCGTCGATCACGACGGTGGTCGGATCGGTTTGTGAGTTGCGCGGGCCGACGAACGTCCACGACTGCGTGCCGCCCCACGTGACGTCGAAGGTGGTCAGCCGGACCTTGGCGCCGGCGAGGAGTTCCACGGGCAGGCCGGCGACGCTGACAGACGTTTTCGCGTCCAGGTTGCCGGAGAACACCTGGCTCTGGCCGGAGCGCGCGGTGCTGACCATGTTGTTGGGATTCGGGTCGTCGCGGCCCCAGTTGGCGATGTCGCCCCATGGGCGGCCGGAGAGCTGGGTGACCGTCCAATCGGTGGAGTTGGTGCTGGCGCGCTCGGCCATCCAGCTCATGCGGGTGAGCCGGAGGTTGACGCTCTGGAAATAGCCCTGGCGCAGATCCTCGTAGTGGGTGCGGCTGCGCGAATAGCCGCCGCCGGCCGTGAGCGTGAGATCGCCGCGCTGGTATTCGAGTTTGCCGACGTAGGTGACAGTGTCGTTGCGCTTGTTGCGGTGATTGCCGGAGGCGTCGAGCCGGGTGTTGGCACTGGCCACGGGATTGGCGATGACCTTGGTGAGCGTGGACGAGGGATCGATCTGCGCGAGATTGGCGGTGAACTGGAGATTGCGGGCGACGAACTGGTCGGCGAGGTGCGAGCCGGTGATCCGGAGCGTCGCAATCAGACGTGGGGTGATTTTGTAGTCGAAGGTGGCGCCAAGGGAGGCGCGTTCGATGAACTTGGGTGCATCCTTGAACGTGAGGCCGGTGATGACGGGGCCGCGGGCGGCGTTGGTGAAATCGTAGGCGTGCGTGATCTGCTCCTGTTCGCCGTAGATGGTGGAGGTGCCGGCGTTGAGCTGCACGCCGAGCTTTCCCGCAAAGACATCGGAGAAGCTGAAGACGCCGCCGGGATACACGACGCGCTGGAGCGCGTTGGTTGGTGAAGGCACGCGGGCGACTGTCATCCGGTATTCGTTCGCCGAGACGGAGAATTGGGCGGTGATCTCGCGGCCCTTGCGATCAAAGGCGCTCTTGCTGCGAAAGTTGATCGAACCGGCGGGCGAATCGGCGTCCAGGCGCGCGGTGAGCGTCTTGTTCACCTCGATCGCCTCGACACTGTTGATCGAAGATTGCTCGAACTCGAACTGGCGGGAGTCCGCGCCGAACGCCGCTCCCTGGGCGCTGGCCATGCGCATGCCATCGACACTGACGCCGACGTATTTCGGATCGAGGCCGCCGATGCGCACGGCGCGGGCGTCGGACTGGTTGTAGTCGATGACGACGCCGGGGATGTATTTGATGAACTCGCCGACGTTGCCGTTGGTGATGTCGCCGAAGTTGTCCGAGGCGATGACGTTCTTGATGTTGATCGCGGCGCGCTGGTCCATGATCGCCTTGGCGTTGCCCTCGCGCTCCGTGGACACCACAAACTTGTCGAGCTTCACGATGGTGTCCTTGCCGGTGGCAGAAGCGGAGGCAGGTTGGAGACCGGAGACGGTGAGTTCGAAATCGCGCGTGGCGGTGGCGCCGGCGGAGACGTTGAGCCGGGCGGTCGCGGTTTCGTAGCCGGTGTAGGAAACGATGAGTTCGCGCTCACCCGCTGGCACGCCGGCGAGCGTGAAGAAACCGTCTTCACCGGTGAACACCGTCAGATTGGTGCCGGTGACGGTGACCTCGACGTTGCGCAAATATTCCTGCGTGGCGGAGCTAAGCACACGGCCCTGAATCGTGCCGGTGGCGGGTTGGGCAAATGCAGGAGCGGCAAGCACGATGGCAAGCAGGCCGACGGCAGCCAAGCGGCGGAACAACCTGTCGGGATCCAGCGCGTGCGGCGGGATATGGCGGCGAGGATTCATGGGGTAAGTTCTCATCGTTAGGTTGGACGAGTGGCCCGCAGACTCGGACGTGAATGGGCGAACCAACGGTTGTGGAGGGCGACCGTGCGTAACGGAATGCCGAACCAGGCTGCGGCGCAAAGATATATTTCGCGCCCGACGAACGGTGAGCGAGTGGCCGGCCAGGCGCGGTTTCCTGGGGCGTGGTGCGATTCGCGTCCAGCGCGGTCGGGGCAACGTGCTCCACCCCGGGCCTACGGCGCGAGCCACACGTAGCGATAGTCGGTGTGGTCCATCGGGGTGGGCTGCCAGCCTCTGACGGCGGGGTGGAGCAGGTAGACGACGGTGTTGAAGTAGATGGGCACGATGGGCGCGGCATCGAGGACGAGCGACTCGGCCTCGGCCAGAAGCGCGGCGCGTGCTGCGAGATCGGTGGTGAGGTTGGCGCGCGCGGTGAGGGCGTCGTAGGCCGGGTCGGCCCAGCCGGTGTGGTTGTTGCCGGAGTCGCTGCGCCACATGTCGAGGAACGTCGTCGCGTCGAGGTAGTCGGCGGTCCAGCTGCCGAGCAGCACCTGATAGTTGCCGGCGCGGCGGCTGGCAAACACGACCTTTTTTTCCTGGTTCGCGAGGCGCGCGTCGAGGCCGAGATCGCGGCGCCACATCTGCTGAATGGCCTCGGCGACGAGGCGGTAGATGTCGGAGTTGTCGTAAAGGATTTCGATCGGCGGGAGGTTCTTGCCGTCCGCGTGGCCGGAGTCGGTGAGGAACTGGCGCGCGGCGCCGAGATCGTAGGCTTGGCGCGCGGGCGGCGTGTAGCCCTGGAGGAGCGGCGAGATGAACGTGGGCGCGGGCTGGCGGCCGCCGGGGAGAATCTTGTCGGCGATCGACTGGCGGTCGATCGCGAGTGAGAGGGCGCGGCGCACGCGGGGATCGTCCAGCGGCGGGCGGCGGACGTTGAGACGGAAGAAGACGGTCTCGAGGATCGGATCGATGCGGAGCGCGGGGGAGTGTTCGCGCTGGAGCGGGAGGACTTTCGAGAGCGGGAGGCTCCACGTGGCATGCAACTGGCCGGCGCGATAGGCGCGTTCCTCGGTGTCGGCGCTTTCAATGGGATGGAAGTGGACGGCGTTGAGGCGGACGCGCGCGCGGTCGTAGTAGGTCGGAGATTTTTCGACGACGACGCGCTGGTGCGACGTCCACTCCTTCAGCACGAACGCCCCGCTCGACACGAGGCGGCCGGGGCGCGTCCACGGCGTGCCGCGTTTGTAGGGATCGCCGATGGCGGCGATGGCGCGGAGGTTGACCGGACGCCAAGGCGAGTTGAGCAGGATTTGGAGAAAATACGGCGCGGGGTGCGTGAGCGTGACGACGAGCGTGTGAGCGTCGTGAACGACGGCGGCGACCGTCGAGAAATCGGTGGTGCGCCCTTTGTGAAACGCCTCGGCGCCGCGGATGAGGTAGAGGAAATACGCGTAGTCGGCCGCGAGCGTGGGCGTGAGGATGCGACGCCACGAGTCGACGCAGTCCTGCGCGGTGAGCGGCTCGCCGTTGCTCCATCGCGCATCGGCGCGCAGGTGAAACGTGTAGGTGAGGGCGTCGGCGGAAATTTCCCACCGCTCGGCGAGGGCCGGCACGGGCTTGAGCGTGCCGGGCTCGAACGACACGAGCGGATCGAAGAGCGATTGGATGACCCGGGCGTCGGCGAGGCCCGTGACGATATGGGGATCGAGATCGCTGGGCTCGGAGCCGACGCTGAGGTGAAGCACGCCATCGCGGGTGGCGCGCTGGACGGTGGTTTCACGTTTCGCGCAACCCGAGGCAAGAAGACAGAGGGCCGTGGACAGAATACAGACAACGGAGGACCGCGAGATGCGGCGAGGGGTAGCGCGAGGCTTTAGTCCGCGGCTCGGCCGCTCCGAACGCGGGCTGAAGCCTCGCGCTACCTCGTAGGCGGCAATCATGAGCGGTAGATTAGCGCGACGGCGTGGGCGGCGATGGCGAGGCCTCGGCCGAGATCGCCAACGCCCTCGTTGGTGGTCGCCTTGAGGCCGATTTCGTCGGGGAGCAGGCCGGTGGACTTGGCGAGCGCGGCTTTGATCTCGCCGAGGCGCGGGTAGATTTTGGGTTTCTCGGCGATGAGCGTGGCGTCGATGTTCGCCGGATGGTAGCCGCGGGAGGCGAGCTCGGCGACGACGCGTTTCAGCAGAATCTGTGAGTCAATATCTTTGTAGGCCGGATCGGTGTTGGGAAAAAAAATGCCGATGTCGGGCAGACCGGCGGCGCCGAGGAGCGCATCGCAGATCGCGTGCGTGAGGCAATCGGCGTCGGAGTGGCCTTCGAGGCCGAAGTCGGACTCGAAGCGCACGCCGCCGAGCACGAGCGGACGGCCCGCGACGAGGCGATGGATGTCGTAACCGTGGCCGATGCGATATTTGGGCATGGGTCAGCCTTCGTCGGGCGCCGGCGGGGCCTCGCGCGCGAGGAGAAACTCGAGATAGCCGAGGTCGGCGGGCGTGGTGAGTTTCGGATTGGGGTGCGGGTTTTCGAGGAGCGCGATCGGGTGGCCGAGCAACTCGACCGCTTGGGCGTCGTCGGTGATGGAGAGGTTGCGCTTCGCGACGCGTGCGTAGGCGCGGCAGATGAGGTCGCGCGAGAAAACCTGCGGCGTTTCCATCGCCCAGAGGCGCGGGCGGTCGAGCGTGCGGAGCCGGGCGGAGGGGCTGTGTTCCTTGATGGTGTCGGTGACGCGGTGGGCGAGGACGACGGCGTTTTCGCGGCGGACGATCTTGTGCAGCGCGACGAGTTGCTCGGGCCGGATGAGCGGGCGTGCGCAATCGTGGATGAACACGTGCGCGATGTCCGGCGGGAGCGCGGCGAGGGCGTTGGCGACGGAGTCCTGGCGTTCGCGTCCGCCGCGAACGAGCACGGAGGGGGTGGGCGCGTAGGCGGAGAGTTCCATCATCTGGTGCTGGTCGCGGTGGACGATGACGTAGAAATCGGCGATCGCGCTTTGCATGAAGGCGGCGACCGAGTGGGCAAAGACGGGGCGGCCGGCGAGCGGCGCGAGGACCTTGTCGTCGACGGCCCCGGCCATGCGCGTGCCGCTGCCGGCGGCGAGAAGGATGGCGGCGGTGCGGGACATGGCAGAAGCGATAAGCAAAAGGCTTTAAGCTTAAAGCCTAGAGCCTACTGCTCCCGAGTTCGGCGAGGATCGCCTTGGCGGCGGCGACGGGGTCGGGGGCCTTGAAGATCGGGCGGCCGACGACGATGTGGGTGGCGCCGGCGCGGGCGGCTTCGGCGGGGGTCATGATGCGCGTCTGGTCGCCGGCGTCGGCGCCGCGCGGGCGGATGCCGGG
>Ga0163199_1002511_pt1 | contig 11201 bp, 6 predicted proteins | sample PL_2010_150m_FD_113537 | JGI IMG/M metagenome (GOLD analysis project Ga0163199, IMG submission 113537) | Freshwater microbial communities from Powell Lake, British Columbia, Canada to study Microbial Dark Matter (Phase II) - PL_2010_150m | ecosystem: Environmental > Aquatic > Freshwater > Lake ...
CCAGGGGTACCGGCTTTGGTGTTCATTTCAAACGCTGGCTGAAGGCGGCGGGCATGCAATACCAGCCCAGCCCCTTGCCGGCGCACCAGATCGATGAAGTCCCGATCGTGATGGTGGCGGTGCCGTACAAGGACGTGACGGATGCGACGCTGTACTCACTGCGCCAGGCGGTAGCGCGCTCGATGGGGACGCGCCCAGGCGCCAGGCTGGCTTGTGTGACCGTGATTTCGGGTAGCCAGAGCGGCTCGTCGAGCGACGGCAGCGAGACCAGCCTGCAGCGCAAACACATCGCTGCGCTGCGCCAGTGGGCACAACCACTTGACCTGCCGGGCCAGCAGACCTCTTACCACGTGCTGGAGTCCGGCGACGTGGCACAAGCGCTGGTCAATTACGCGGTCGGCAACGAAGTCAGCGTCATTGTCGTGGGTGCCGCCACGCACGGTTTGAAGATGCAACGCTTTCTTGCCACCGTGCCGATCAAGGTTGCAATGGACGCACCCTGCACGGTGATACTGGTCAAACAGGCTTTGCCGTTCGAAATGTTGACGCAGCAAGCAGGTACAGCAAAGGCAGCACTCGATCCGGATCTGGACGTACCTTTCTGACAGCGGTTAACATTGATTCCAACACGAGCCGCCCCTGATGAAGTTTGATTCAATGTCCCTGCCTACCCAAGACTTGCCCGGTGCAAGTATGACGGGTGGTGGGCGGGCTGCGACGAGCAAGTTTACCGGCCTGTACTGGCCCAGCCCGCCCTACGCCATCTTCAGTGATGCCGTTGCCTGGACGGACCCGCAGATCTGCGAGATTGAAGACCTGAACGGCGTCGTCCGCAGCTGCCGATTGGCAATGCTGACGCCTTCTGACAAGACGGCCATGATCTTTGTACCGAATCGGGCCTCGCCCGGGCGGGTGCACTTCTCGCAGTTTCGAAAGCTGACCGTGAAGACGGTTCTTCATCCGCAAGAAGAAGTCAGTGATACCAATTTTGCCGAGATCTTCGGTCATCGCCCGACGCTGGACTATCAGTTGCAACTGGAGGACGGCAGTGTCCTGTCGGGCCAGACTGTCGGTTATATCGAAGCCAGCTTCGGCCTCTTCCTTTTTACACCGGTGGATGGTGGCGAAGGTGGCGTCGAGCGCGTCTTCATGCCGCGCGAGGCCTACCAGAGCGTTAATTTTGGTGAGCATATCGGGCATTTGCTGGTAGCGCAGCGTGCGGTGACACGTCAGCAGGTGGAGCAGGCGGCAACCGAGCAGACCAGTCTGCGCAAGCGCAAATTGGGTGACAGTCTGGTCAACGAGGCGATTGTCTCACCGGATCAGCTGATGCTGGCACTGGATCAACAGTCCAGGATGCCGATGATCCGGGTTGGCGAAGCCCTGACCCGGCTCGGGTTTATCGACGAGGGTCAGCTGGCGCAGGCACTCGAGCGCCAAAAGACCGAGCGCTCTGTCCCCTTGGGGCAGTTGCTGGTAAACATGGGTTTTCTGACGCGGCGTGATCTCAATACTGCGCTGGCCCGCAAGATGGGTTACCCGATCGTCGATGTGGCGCAGTTCCCGATCGAGGCTGAGGCCTTGCGCACGGTTCCGTTTTCGACGGCAATGCGCCTGGCTATCATGCCCCTGTTGCTGCGCGACAAGATGCTGGTGATTGCCACGGGTGATCCGACCCGACGCGACATGCTCGAAGAGCTCGAGTTCATGCTCGAGACACGGGTCATCGCGACGCTTGGTGACGAGCAGCAGATCCAGCAGATCCTGAGCGAAACCTACGACAAGTATGGTTTGCCAAACAGCCCTTTTGCGGCACCCCAGCAGAGTCCGGAGAACCTGCAGCAGGAGCTGGCCAGCAGCACGGAGTTGCTGCAGTCAATGGAATTGTCGCAGGGCGATCATGAGGAAGTCGAGAGCCAGATAGAGCAGTCTGACAACACGCTGGTGCGCCTGATCAACACCATGATCATCGAGGCCTACAACCGTGGTGCGTCCGACATTCACGTAGAAACCCATCCTGGGCGCATCAAGACCCGGATTCGTTTTCGCAAGGACGGCGTGCTATCGCATTACCTGGAATTGCCGCACACCTACCGGGCTGCCCTGACGGCACGGTTGAAGATCATGGCTGATCTGGATATATCCGAGCGACGCAAGCCGCAGGACGGCAAGATCGATTTTTCGAAATTTTCGAACCGGCACAAGATCGAGTTGCGCATCGCCACCGTTCCAACCTCGGGTGGGCTGGAAGACATCGTGATGCGGCTGCTTTCATCAGCCAAGCCGATCGGGATGGACCGGCTCGGCCTGTCGGCTGCCAATCTGACGCATCTGCGTGAAGCCATCAGTCGACCCTACGGCATGGTGCTCTGTGTCGGACCGACCGGTTCGGGCAAGACCACCACACTGCACTCGGTGCTGGGCTTTTTGAACACGCCGCAGCGCAAGATCTGGACCGCTGAGGATCCGATCGAAATAACGCAACCCGATCTGCGTCAGGTCCAGGTGAATGCCAAGATTGACTGGACTTTTGCCAAGGCCCTGCGATCCTTCCTGCGGGCCGACCCGGACGTCATCATGGTGGGCGAGATCCGCGACAAGGAAACGGCGCAGATTGCCATTGAAGCGTCGCTGACAGGGCATTTGGTACTGTCTACCTTGCATACGAACAGCGCTGCCGAGACCGTCACCCGCTTGATCGATATGGGTATGGACCCCTTCAACTTTGCTGACTCTCTGCTGGCGGTACTGGCGCAGCGTCTGGTGCGAAGGATGTGCCCGGAGTGCCGCACCGCCCAGGAGGCCAGCGATGCGGTCATTCATGAATTGCTGGATGACTACCTGCATTCGTTTCCCGAAGCGTTGCGACCAGAGCGCGAGTCGGTACGCCAGGAGTGGCTTGCCGAGTATGGTCATGACGGACGTCTGACGCACTACAGTGCGCCGGGTTGCAGTCATTGCCAGAGCACTGGCGTCAGCGGTCGCGTTGGCATGCACGAATTATTGATAGTAACGCCGGCGCTGCGCCGGCTCATTCAGACTGGCGACCGGCCTGACCAGCTCCAGTTCGAGGCGATGCAGCATGGCTCATTGCGCACGCTACGCCAGGACGGTATTCACAAGGTGTTAAGCGGGCTGACCACCATCGAAGAAGTGCGCGCCAACAGCAATGTCTGAGTCTGACCGGCACCCGTATCAGACTCTGACACCCGATGTCGTGATGGACGCACTGGCCAGCGTTGGTCTGTATGGTGACGGGCGCCAGCAGGCGCTGAGCTCCTATGAGAACCGGGTTTACCAACTGCATCTCGAAGAGGGTCCGGTGGTGGTGGCCAAGTTCTATCGGCCAGAGCGCTGGAGCGAGTCCCAGATCCTGGAAGAGCATGCTTTCTCGGCCGAACTGATGGCAGCTGAAATCCCTGTCATTGGTCCGCTGCTTCTCGCCGGCAAGACCTTGCACTACTTTGGCGGCTTCGCTTTCAGCGTCAGCCCGAGTCGTGGTGGTCGCCCGCCGGAACTCGACGACGCGGAGGTGCTGGAGTGGATAGGGCGTTTTCTGGCGCGCATCCATACGGTGGGGTCTGCCAGACCCTTTGCCACCCGACCAGCCCTCAACCTGCAGAGCTTTGGCACCGATTCACGCGACTGGCTGCTGGCCCATGAGATGGTGCCGCTGGACGTTCAGTCCGCCTGGACCAAAGCGGCTGAGCAGGCGCTTGACCTGATTGCGACCTACCCCTGCCTGGCGCCGTCACAGCGTGGGCAGGACGCCGATGCCGAACCGATCCGGCAGATCAGGTTGCATGGTGACTGCCATCCTGGCAACATCCTGTGGACGCCACTGGAGTCGCCCGCCGCCAGTGGACCGGGGCCACATTTTGTCGATCTCGACGATGCCCGCAGCGGCCCGGCAGTGCAGGACTTGTGGATGCTGCTCAGCGGTGACCGCCAGCAGCGCACACGCCAACTCGGTGCGCTGGTCGATGGCTACGAACAGTTTCGGGAATTTGACCGGCGCGAGACGGCTTTGATTGAACCCTTGCGCACGCTGCGCCTGATCCACTACAGCGCCTGGCTGGCACGGCGCTGGAGCGACCCGACCTTCCCCATCAATTTTCCGTGGTTTGGTTCCAGCGACTACTGGCAGGGCCAGGTCCAGATGCTCGAAGAGCAGATCGAGGCCATGCAGGAAGCGCCCCTGGTCGTGTGAGATGAGCATGAACGCCGCCCAAACCCTGCTCGAAGCTGGCGCTTCACACGCGGTGGCGTTGGAGTGTGGCGACGAGACCCTGAGCTACGAGGCACTGCGCCAGCGCGTGCGCCAGGCTGCCGGTGCCTGGCAGGCGCTGGGTTTGCGCTGCGCTGAGCGGGTCATCGTGCTGGCACCCGACAGCATCGATTGGGTGGTCGCCTATCTCGGGGTGATCTGGGCTGGTGGTGTTGCCATCGGTGTCAATCCACGCCTGGCGCTGTCTGAGCTGGCGCCCATCGTGTCCGAGAGTGAAGTGCGTTTTATCTGGTGCGAAGCCGACAACGTGGCGCTGCTGCGGCCACTGCTGGCTGAGCTGGCGCTGCCAACCGAACTGGTGGCCAGCGGACCCGGCGAGTCGGCGTGGGCTGCGCAACTGGCGCGTTCGCCAGAGATAGAAGCAGTGTTGCAAGACGAGCAGGCGCCGGCCTTGTGGATTGGAACCTCCGGTACGACCGGCGCCTCCAAGGGGGTTGTGCATGCGCAGCGCGTGGCGCTGCAGCCGCATTCGTTTGCCGCTGGCGTGCTCCAACTCAGCGCCGCGGATCGACTCTATGCCAGCTCCAAACTGTTTTTTGCCTACGCCCTGGGTAACAGCCTGCTGGCCGGCCTGAGGGCGGGTGCGACGGTGATTCTGGACCGCCAGTGGCCGGACCCGGAGCGCGCGCTGGAGATGGTGCGCCAGCATCGTCCCAGCCTCTTTTTTTGTGTGCCAACGCTCTACAGCAAGATGCTGCAAAACGGCGTGGCGGCACAACTGCGGGGCAGCAGCATTCGCCACTGCGTCTCTGCCGGCGAGAGCCTGCCAGCGGCTGTGCGCAAAGCCTGGTTTGAAGCTACCGGCCTGGCCATCGTCAGTGGTTACGGCACTTCGGAGACGATGTGCCTGATGCTCTACAGCCAGGACGACAGTGGCTTGCTGCAAGTCTCACCGCAGGTGCAACTGCGCTTTGACAGCCAAATTGACGCGACCCTGCCGCAACGCATCTGGTTGCGCAGCAGCAGTGTTGCCGTCGCTTACTGGAAGCGTCCGCAGGCGCAAGCCGATGGATTTGAGGACGGCTGGTATCGACCGGGCGACATGTTCCTGCGCCGCTCCGATGGCCAGCTTGAATTCGCCGGTCGCATGGACGACATGCTCAAGATCAGCGGGCGCTGGGTCAGCACCCTGTGGGTCGAGCAGGCGCTCAGCAGCGCCGCCGCCGACAGCGTGACACAACTGGCCTGCGTTGGCGTGCAGACAGCAGAAGGGTTGACGGCGCTGTCCTTGCTGGTGGTTGCCGCACCGCAGCAGCGGGCGCTGGCGCAGCAGCGTATCCAGCTTGCAATCGAAGCACTACCAACCTACCGGCGACCGCGCTGGGTGCACTGGGTCAGCGCCCTGCCGCTCACGGCCACCGGCAAACTGCAGCGTGCCCGCTTGGTGGCGATGCATCAGGCGGCGCTGGTGGTTTGACGGATCTGGCGGCCGGGGCACTCAGCTCCGCGGCTGTCCCCCGAGTTATTGGGGTCAGACACCCTACGGATTTTTCCCGATGTGGTGAGGATCAGGCTGACGGGGCACTCAGCTCCGCGGCTGTCCCCCGGCCTTCGGCCTCCGCCTTTATGCCGCTGCGCTGAGCGCCCCGTCAGCCTGATCCTTCAGGCAGTCTTGGTATGCGCGCACAAATCACCGACGCTCGTTGCCGAGGGCGATGCAGTGGGTGGCGCAGCGAAATAAAGAAGGAGCCCGAAGGGCGGGTGACATTCGCGGAGTCATCCACTGTGTCACCCTCGGCCTACACACGCCTGAGAGTTGGACTGACTAGCGAAAGCAATCAACTACTTGCCGTTGATGGCCAGCAGTTCGACTTCAAACAGCAGCGTCGCATTGGGCGGAATAACGCCGCCAGCACCGCGCTCACCGTAGGCGATGGCTGCCGGGCAGGTTAGTTTGGCCTTGCCGCCCACCTTCATGCGCTGCACGCCTTCCGTCCAGCACTTGATGACGCCGTTCAGGGGGAATTCGATCGCTTCATTTCGTTTGTAGGAGCTGTCGAATTCCTTGCCGTCAGGAAAGGTGCCACGGTAATGCACCTTGACCTTGTCGCTGGCCGTCGGGCTGGCGCCGGTGCCGTCCTTCAGTGAACGGTAAACCAGCCCACTGGTGGTGACGACCGCGCCTGCTTCCTTGGCGGCGGCTGCGGCAACGGCATCAGCAGCCCAGATGGTGGGGGTGACGGAAAGAGTGGCGGCGAGCGCCGCAATGCGCAAGACAGTATTCATATCAGGGTGTCAGGGGTTGGAATGGGAATGGCATTGTCGCAGGCAACGGAACCCGGATCAATTGTCGACCTCGCAGGCCTTGCCCCGGCAGATTAGATAGACTGCGTCATTGTCATTGCTGAGCCGGCGCAGCAGCGTACCCGGCACGTCGTCCGGTGTGTAGGCGATCACGATGCCGTTCTGGAAGTCGGCCGGTGGTCGTACCAGCGCCGGCTTGTCCCATTGCAGGCTGTTGATGTTGGCGACCACCGACAGTCCGACCGAAGAATCGTTGCTTGCATAGAGCGGATACTGAGCGTATTTTTCGATGATCTCCTGCGCCATTTCCAGGTAATTCTCGCCACGCACCACACGCTGGTAATACGGAAAGGCAAGCAGGTGCACTAGCATGCCGATGGCTAGCATGGCGGCGAGCCAGTGCCGGACTCGCAGATTCCCGGGGTGCCGTACCACAAGAAAGGCCGCAGGCAAGGCGAGAAAGGGATAGATCGGCAAAACGTAACGTGGACCTCCGAACGGCGCGAGCCAGTAGGGCAGGAAATTGAGTAGCGCCAGCAACAGGCATTGTCTGACGAAGGGGTCCTGGCCAACAATCACCTCGCGCCTGCGCAGGAAGAAATACGCCACGAAAAATGAACCGGGCAGCAGACGTGCAAACATGTCGATCGGATAGACCAGCAAGCGGGTCACATACGCAGTCAGGTCCTCGAAGCTGAGTTTGCCGACCACATCGGTCCACATCTTGAGGTGCTGTGCATTATCCTGGGTGCCGATACTGAGCCAGATCAGCGGTGGCAGCAGAGCCAGTAAATAGATCAGCCAGGCCTGGGGTTTGAGCAGGAAGCGCCGGCAATCCGCGTCCAGCAGCAGCACCAGCATACCCACGCCCAGAAAAAGATAGGCCGTCAGGGCCTTGGTCAGGAAGGCGGCAAATGCGGCCAGCATGGCTGCGCCGAGCAGAGGGTAGCTGCGGCGCAGGCAGGCCACCCAGGTCTGCGCCAGCGACAAAATCACCAGCATCGAAAACAGCGGGTCGGCATACGACAGCCATCCCCGATACAACAGCACGTCGGCCGTCAGCAGGTAGAGCAGGGCGGCCATCCATGCAATGGAGCGATCACGCCAGAGTTGCTGTGCCAGCCAGCCGGTGATGAGACCGGTGCCCAAGGTGGCTGTGACAGTGACCATGCGCGAGGCCAGCAGCACCTGTTCCCAACCGACCATGTGGGCAACCGGAATCATCAGCCAGTTGAAAAGAGGCGGTCGGCCAGCGCCGCCGCCAGTCAATCCATACATGACCGTGCTTCTGAATTCGCCGCGCTGCCACATCTCCATGGAGGTCAGCGTGTAGACACCCTCTTCTCCAACGTAGTGAAAGAAAAGTGTCGGAACAAAGCACAGCGCCGCCCAAAGACACCACCAACGCAATTTCGGTGTTGGTGTCTGCGACTTCATCTATTGCAAAAGTCAGATCAGCAAGGCGTTGACCCGCTTCACATACGCGGCTGGGTCTGCTGGCAAGCCGCCCTCGGCCAACAGCGCCTGATCGAACAGGATGTGCGCCAGGTCGTTGAAATGCACCGAGCCATCGAGTTTCTTGACCAGTGGGTGGTCGGCGTTGACTTCGAGCACCGGCTTGACTTCGGGTGCGCTCTGGCCGGCCTGCTTGAGCATGCGCGCGAGTTGCGTGCTCATGCCGTGGTCCTGCACCACCAGGCAGGCGGGCGAATCCACCAGCCGGGTCGTGACACGCACGTCTTCGGCCTTGTCTTTCAGGGCTTCCTTGAGCTTGGCCAGCAGGGGCTTGAAGGTCTCGGCCGCTTCTTCAGCCGCTTTCTTCTCGCTCTCGTCCTGCAGCTTGCCCAGATCGACGGCGCCCTTGGCCACGCTTTGCATCGGCGTGCCGTCAAAGTCGTGCAGGTAGTTCAGCGCCCACTCATCCACGCGATCGGTCATCAAGAGCACCTCGATGCCCTTTTTCTTGAACACTTCGAGCTGCGGGCTGTTCTTCGCGGCCGCCGGGGTGTCGGCGGTGATGTAGTAGATGGCTTCCTGGCCCTCCTTCATGCGCGCCTTGTAGGCGTCCAGCGACACGCTGATGCTGTCGCTGGTGCTGGAGGCAAAGCGCAGCAGTTTGGCCAGACGCTCCTTGTTGGCGTAGTCTTCGCCCAGGCCCTCTTTCAGCACGGCACCGAACTCGGCGTAGAACTTGCTGTATTTGCCGTGCTGGGCCTTGTCTTCTTCGCTCAGCACATCGGTAACGCCTTCAGTGCTTGCTGGCGGCTGGTCGTTCTTGGCCAGGTCTTCGAGCATGCCCAGCACGCGCTTGGTGCAGCCTTCGCGGATTGCCTTCACGTCGCGGCTTTCCTGCAGCAACTCGCGGCTCACATTGAGCGGCAGGTCAGCCGAGTCCACCACACCTTTGACAAAGCGCAGGTAGGTTGGCAGCAGGGCCTCGGCATCGTCCATGATGAAGACGCGCTTGACGTAGAGCTTGACGCCGGCTGACTTTTCGCGGTTCCACAGGTCAAACGGCGCCTTGCCGGGAATGTAGAGCAGCTGCGTGTACTCGGTACTGCCCTCGACCCGGTTGTGCGTGTGTGCCAGCGGTGCCTCCGCGTCGTGGCTGAGCTGTTTGTAGAACTCGTCGTACTGTTCGGCCGAGATGTCCTTCTTGGCGCGCGCCCAGATCGCGTTGGCCTTGTTCACTGTTTCCCAGTCGCCGGTTTTCACCATGGCGCCGGGTTGACGGCCGCCTTTTTCGTCACTCGGGTTAATGAGTTCGCCGTCTTTCCACTCTTCCTTTTCCATCAGGATCGGCAGGCTGATGTGATCCGAGTACTTGGCGATGATGCTCTTGAGTTTCCAGGCGCTGGCGTAATCCATGGCGTCATCGCGCAGGTGCAGGATGACGCTGGTGCCGCGCTGGGGCCGGCTGATGGCTTCGACCTCGAAGTCACCGGCGCCGCCGCTGATCCAGCGTACGCCCTCGTCGGCCTTCAGGCCGGCGCGGCGGGATTCAACGGTGATCTTGTCGGCAACAATAAAACCGGAGTAAAAGCCCACGCCAAACTGGCCAATCAGCTGGCCCTGTTCCGACACGTTGGCCTTCTGGTCGCCCGTCAACCTGGACATGAAGTCCTTGGTGCCACTCTTGGCGATGGTGCCCAGGTGATCGATGGCTTCCTGCTGGCTCATGCCGATGCCGTTGTCCGAAATCGTCAGCGTTTTGGTGTCCTGGTCAAAGGACACGCGTACTTCCAGATTGGGCGCATCTTCATAAAACGTGCTGTTGTCGAGCGCCTCAAAGCGCAATTTGTCGCAGGCGTCGGATGCGTTGGAGATCAACTCGCGCAGGAAAATCTCTTTATTTGAGTAAAGCGAATGGGTGACAAGATGCAAAAGCTGGGCCACTTCGGCCTGGAAGGACAGTGTCTGTTTGGTCATTTTGGATTTGAACGTTCGGGAATGAAATCGGAAACGCTCTAATTATGGGCGATGGCCCTGCTTTCAAGTGCTCGCCCTAGCGCACCACCCGCCTTGCTTTGGGTCGCGTCCCTGGCGTCACCATGAGCTCAATCTTCTCCTCGCGGCGCAGCAGGCTGAATTTGGCGGCAGCGCCGGGCTTGAGCGCAGCCACGGCGCTAAGCAATTCGGCGACGTTGTTGACCGGTCTTCCTGCCGCTGCAATGATCACATCGCCCGGCCGAATGCCCGCTTGCGCTGCCGGGGCGCTTTGCATCACGCCGGTGATAATGACGCCAGCCTGCGCCTTGACACCAAAGGTTTCGGCCAGTTCTGGCGACAGATCGTTGGGCTCAACGCCAATCCAGCCGCGCGTCACCTGGCCGTCCTTGACAATGCCTTCGAGCACCAGCCTGGCGGTGGTCACCGGTATGGCAAAGCCTATGCCCATGCTGCCACCCGAGCGCGAGTAAATGGCGGTGTTGATGCCCAGCAGATGACCGGCCGTGTCAACCAGCGCGCCGCCCGAATTGCCGGGGTTGATGGCGGCGTCGGTCTGGATGAAATTCTCGAAGGTGTTGATGCCGAGCTGGTTGCGCCCGAGTGCGCTGACAATGCCGCCCGTCACGGTCTGCCCGACACCAAAGGGGTTGCCGATGGCCAGCACCTGGTCACCTACCTGCAGCGTGTCGGAGTTGCCCAGCACGATCACCGGCAAGCGCTCAAGTTCAATCTTCAGCACCGCCAGGTCGCTGTCCGGGTCGGTCCCTATGACCTTGGCGCTGGCGCGCCGGCTGTCGTTCAGGATGACCTCGATTTCGTCAGCACCCTCGACCACATGGTTATTGGTCAGGATGTAACCGCTGGCGCTGACGATGACGCCACTGCCCAGGCCGACCTGCGGCTCGTTGCCCTGCTCGCCAAAGAAGAAGTTGAACCAGGGATCGTTGCTGCGTGGCCGGTTTCTGGCCGCCTTGCTGGTGTTGATGCTGACCACTGCAGCCGATGCCTTTTGTGCTGCCTGCCTGAAGCTGCCAGCGGGCGCGATAGCGGGCGCCGCACTGGGCGCCTCGAGCAGCGCCAGCGGGCCGGAATGGCTCAATCCCTTACCCAGCCAATCCGGTTTGAGGGTGGCAACAACAAAATACAGCGCCAGCAATACGGTGGCGGTTTGAGAAAAAAGTAACCAGAGACGCTTCATGGGCGCAAATTGTAGGCGTCG